>ENA-OWPM01000293-OWPM01000293.1-human-gut-metagenome-genome-assembly--contig:-NODE-293-length-66825-cov-5.857121_pt1 | contig 66825 bp, 66 predicted proteins | sample MGYA00248267_ERZ651852 | MGnify/ENA primary metagenome ERZ651852 (study PRJEB26924, sample SAMEA4378228) | human gut metagenome | biome: human gut; feature: human-associated habitat; material: faeces... | reverse complement strand
CTTATTTGCATGCATGAATTTAAAAAAATTAGCCACATGGCTGGATCGGAATGGATTATTGCCTACCGGTTCGGACAATTTATTGACCAATTTAATGAAAAATATAGAAAAAATTCTATTAATAATAGCAAAAGGGGTAAATGCAAATTTCATTTACCCTCTTTTGTCTACAAACTGAGATGACACCTATATGTCATCTTTATAAATTCCATTCATATTTTTTATTCGTAATTTTACTTTTTCTTTTAATTGTAGTGGCCATATAACTTTAACTTTATCCTGCATGGTTATAACCAAATCTGCTGTCCAATCTAAATCACTTACTTGAAATATTATGCACCCATTTTCTTCATTGCTATTCCTATGAAAAAATTTTGCATCAATTTTACCTGTTAGAAAAAACTCATTAATAATGTTATATTCTAATGTAACATTATATAATATTCTTGAATCTTCTGGATGAAATAAATCAGCACCAAAATCATTCCTAAAGTCAATTTTTTCAATTGACTTGTAATTAAAATTTATATTTAAAATTTTATATGAAACAATTCTATTGACCTTAAACAAACGAAATTCATTATTTTCCTCACAAAAGCCATATAAATACCAATATGATTGCTTAAAAACAAGTTTATATGGATGAACAATTCTCATTTTTCTAGAGTTTTTAGAAATATATTCAATACAAGTACATTTGTGATTTTCTATTGCTTCATGCAAATGTAGAACCTTTTCCTGTGTAATACTATCTTTAAACCATGATGATAAATCAATTAAATAGTCACTTTCTGAAAATATAGTCTTTGTTTCTTCTGGTATTATCTTTGCCATAAGATTTATTAAGTCATTATTTTTATTAATGCTCATCAATCCAGAAAGTGCAGTAAAAATATTTTTTATATCATTCCTAGAAAAAATGCTTTTTTTATATTTATATCCTTCAACAACTGATACTCCTCCACCAATACCTGAATATGTAACTATAGGAATTCCAGCTTTATTTAATGTATCTAAATCACGAAAAATTGTACGCTTAGAAACTTCAAATCTTTCTGCCAGCTCTTTTATTGTAATTCTATCTGTATTAACTAGTATATTTAATATTCCTAACAACCTATCAATCTTCATAGCAGTACACTTTCTATCAATTATTTATTAAAAATTAAAAACAATTTATATTTATAATTATATATCATAAATACTTTATATTAGTATCCAAAACTCAATTTCAGTATTTTTGATAAATTTATTTCCACCTTATTCTCTAAGGTGTGGTGATATAAAAAAACTATACCACCACTTTCAGAGGCATATACTATATTTGAGCGACAAATCGAGATTTGCATGTTAGTAAACTAAATCTTTCTATACTAATTTAAAGTGTTTAATAATTTGATTATATCTATCTTCTAAATTGCTATTTTCTTTTCTAATAAAACATTTAAATCCACTATTCAAAAAATCATTATAGTGCTCTAAACTATTTACTTTTTTAATGCATTTCTTAAAATTCTCTAAATTTAGTTCTGGATTTTCTGTTTTCATTATTTGATCAAGAATAAATAATTTTTCTGGATCTTTTCTATTAAAAAATTCATCTACAGACATACACTGTGGTGATAATAAGATAGCCACATGATTATAATCTGATATTTTATGTAAAATATCCACTGGAATATTAGTGTCAACAACAACCTTCTGATTTTTTGATAATTCTATTAAATCTTCAATTTCAAAAGGAGTAATTTCAACTTGTCCACCCGTAATCCATGCATCATACTCTTCTGGTGTTCTAGATACATATTCCTCCCAACTTTTCATAGTTTTAAAATAACATAAATTGGGGTATTCTTTAGGTTTTACTTTTCTTAGAACTTTATCAAGATTATAATTTTCACCACAAAAATAAAGACCTAATCTATCTGATATCATTTTTACAATAGTTGATTTACCAGCATAAGCAGTACCATTGATAAAATAAACATTATTTAATTTATATTTTATTTCTTCATAATTCATAAATCACTCTCCAATTCAAATTACAACTTTTCAATCTACTTCACTTATTGAAATTTATCAATCACATTCCGATTCTTCACATGGATTTAATATTGCATATACATAAGTATCCCAGTATATAGGATGTCCATTAGCATCTTTATGAAAAGAAACGTTTTTTCTAAAATATGCTTCACGATTCATACCAATTTTCTCCATAACCTTCCATGAAGGTATGTTTTGAGGAGCACATTCTGCATAAATCCGATGAATACCTTTATTAAACATATATTCTATCACCGCTTTGCTGGCCTCACTTCCATATCCCTTATTCTGATAGTTCTCATTTAAAACATATCCAAGTTCTCTTGCGTTAAAATCCCTTTTTCCTAAATAAATATTTCCAATAACCTTATGTTCTTTTTTCAACTCAATTGCATAGAATTCATCGCTTTGTGCTCTGAATTCTATCTCTTTTTTCGCCTTCTCTAAAGTAAAATCTGGATATGATTCAAGTTCTGCATTAACTCGCTGCACCATATATTCGCATAAATCCTTCTCGTCACTCAATTCAAAATTACGAATAATCAAATCCTTTATCTCAATTTTCATTTATATATTCTCCCTTATCAGTTAAATTTGCGTTTCAATTTAAAATTAACATTTCTAATAAATTACATAATTACATTATAATTCTATTAAAGTGTGTTGTACATCATTATATAAATGAGAAAGTTAATGTACCTTTTACTTTCCTCTAATAAAAATATGGTCTTCTTCATAATAAACATTTTTATTATTTTAAATGTCCATTATAAAGAAGACCATATAAAACTACATACTGCTTCTAGTTGTTTTCTAAATTTTATAGTTCATATTAATTTGCATATACTCTTTCTAGCTATAAATATTATAACAGATTCTATTTAAATATATTGCAGCATAAGTCATAATAACGTTGCCTGTCAGCCAATCCATTAGTCCCGCCATTAACTTTTTTAGTTATGGTTATGCAGTCTGCTCCTTTATCACATAAAGTATTCATGTTGTTTTTATACCACCAAAACCCTGCACTAGTCCATGGATAATTATCAGCAACATAGTCTACACCTTTCATAACAAATTGGTCTGGTAAATAGTTTGCTAGAGCTTGATAATTAGAACGTCCAGTTAACTGTAAATAGCCTGCACCTTTATACTTTTTTCCATCACCTGTTTGTGCATTTCCTAAATCTCTTCTTCCTTCATAAGCCTGTCTCGAAGCTAATTCTTTCGTATAAATTCCACAAGCACTCTCATGGCTGCACTGACTTATAAAATGTCTTATCCTTTCTGGTGTATTAATATTAAATTTTTGTAGACAGTTATTTAAATCTTTCACTACAAAATCACTTACATTTTTCCATCCAACAGCATTTAATTGCTCCTTAGTAACTAAGCTATCTTTTATCCATACACCATTTGAATTGAATTTATAGGACTTGCCATCTATTATATAAGCACCATCTACATACATTTCTCCCTGATGCCCATTAGATTTCTCCTCAAGATAATACCATTCTCCTTTATCCTGTAACCAGCCTTTCTGCATTACACCATCTTTATTTAAATAAAACCATCTACTTTCTACTTGAGCCCATCCTATAGCCATAGTTCCATTAGGATATAAATAGTACCAATTATTCTCTACTTGCTGCCATCCTTTTAACAGTTTTCCATCTTCCTCTAAGCACCATTTCCATACTTTAGACATAACTCTCTCCTCCTTGTTACATAATATGAAAAATATATTAATTATGTTCTTTAAAACAAAGATAAGCAGCCACTAAAGCTACAATAATTGATGTTTATCAACTATATCTTTACTAAAAAAGAATACTGTAATCATTATGTAAATTTCGAGATAGCTCATATCTAATGCTACAAATAATATAGTTTGTATTAGGATAATGCTTTTACATTTTCAATTAGAGATCGTGTATAAGTTCTTCTAGTGCTGATGTTCCGTCAGATATAATAGAATTAGTCTGTAAATCTATCTTATTAATTGGAATTCACCTCTTTAAAATTAATCAAACTAAAATATGTGGAACATTAAACCCTTCATTTTCAGCTACTTCAATGAAATTTTCCCCATCAATATGTATGCAATAAACATTTTTCCTTAGTTCTCTTGGAACCTTTTCACATAATACCCTTAGTGAAGTATGAACATTACCTTCACAATCATTTAAGCATGTATCATGATATACTATATTACCGTCTTTTAAAAATGGTACAATATCAAAATTTGTTTCATATGTATCACTGCTATAAAAAATATCATTACCTTCGTCAAATTTTAATGTATAAGAATATGTATTAATTCTTTTATTATGTTTAGTTAGTATTGCTGAAAATTCTAACCCTAATTTATCTATTCTGATATTTTTACCATCATCAATTATAAAGCTTTCTCCTTCACGCATAGATGTTAATTCTAAGAACTGTTTTAAAACACTTTTCTCATGGAAATATATTTTACTGCATATATGATATTTCCAAAAAGAAAATCCAACAAAACTGCTTAGTGATCCCACATGATCACCATGCATATGAGTAATAAGTATGCGTATTTCCTTTATGCCATCAATCAAGTTAGTTTCAATAATTCTTTTAAAAACACCCTCTCCGCAATCAATTAAAAGAAGAACTTCATTCTTTATAATGTATGCACTTGTATTTCCTTCTTTCACATTATATCCAGAGCCTCTTCCTATAAATTTCAGTTTGTTCATTTCTAATACTCCTTTCTATTACATATGCTATTTAATTAAAATGCTTCATTTAATTAATTTATAAACGTATATTCTATATAATTATCGTTGTATTATACCATTTCACTTTAATTTTTCAGATAATATTTAATTTTAGTTATATATTATATTTTAACTAAGTTTATATGAATAAAATCTTTTGTTTTACTCTTTCGTTTATTAACTTTTAGTGTAAAAAAGCATTATCAGATATTTTTATTTATCTAATAATGCTATTATTCTTCATTATTTTAAATTTCTTGTTTTAGACATGATTTTAAATCATCATCTGGTATACTTATTGGCTTTAAGTCAAATGTATCAACTAAATATTGAAGAACATTTGGACTAAAGAATGCTGGAAGTGATGGTCCTATATACATCCCCTTTATTCCTAAGGATAATAGTGCAAGCAAATCTGCAACAGCTTTTTGTTCATACCATGATAATATTATAGAAAGTGGTAAGCTGTTTACATCAGTTTCAAATGCATCTGCAAGTACTGTTGCTATTCTCACTGCAGAATATACATCATTACATTGACCAACATCAAGAAGTCTTGGAAGCCCTGCAACTTCCCCAAAATTAATCTTATTAAATCTATATTTGCCACATGCAAGTGTTAAGATAATACAGTCTTCTGGAACCTTAGTAGCAAATTCAGTATAATAATTTCTTCCTGGCCTAGCACCATCACATCCACCTATTACAAAGAAGTGCCTTACTTTTCCGTCTTTAACTGCACTAACAATTTCTTCTGCATGACTTAATGTTGCATGATGACCAAAACCTACAAGTATTTCATGTGGCTCTTGATCTTCCTTAAATCCTCCAAGTTCTAAAGCTTTTTCTATTATTGGAGTAAAATCTTTCTGACCATTTTCATTTTTGCCTATAAATTGCACTCCGTCCCATCCCACTACATTGGTGGTAAATATTCTATCTTTGTAAGAATCTCTTGGCTTCATCAGACAGTTTGTAGTCATTAAAATACATCCTGGAATGTTGTCAAATTCTTTCTGTTGGTCCTGCCATGCTCCTCCATAGTTTCCTACAAGATGCTTATATTTTTTTAGTTCAGGATATCCATGACAAGGTAACATTTCTCCATGAGTATATATATTTATGCCCTTACCTTCTGTCTGCTCAAGAATCATCTCCAAATCCTTCAAATCATGTCCTGAGACTATTATAAAAGGACCTTTTTTAATATGTACATTAACCTTATGAGGTTCTGGATTTTTATAAACAGTAGTATTAGCTTCATCTAATTTTTTCATTACAGCAATGCTCATTTCACCTGTTCTCATAGTCCATCTTATAAGGTCTTCAACAGTTAAATTGTCATCACATACTGCTTCAAGAGCCCTCACATAAAAGTTATCAACTTCATCATCATAATATCCAAGTTCCCTTGCCTGATGTCCATATGCACTTATTCCTTTTAATCCATATACTATAGTCTGCCTTAGTGAACGTATGTCAGGGTCTAACTCTTTATCATACATAATTCCTGCTATTTTTGAATCCTTAAGCATCTCAGACTTGCTGTCGCTTAAGGTATATGTAACATGCGCAGTATCATTTTTAATTTTTCCAACTTTCTTTTTTAATTCATCTTTTATTTTTTGAGACTGTTTGAGCATTTCAACATGAACATCAGCATCAAAATTGACATTTGTAAGTGTTGTAAATAAGCTGTTTTCAATAAAACTAACTATTGATTTATCTACATTTTCACCTTTCTTAATTATTTCATTTGCATAGCAACTTATTCCTTTTATCTGAAATATCAATAAATCCTGAAGGTTTGCAACTTCTGGTGTTTTGCCGCATACGCCAAGCTTAGTGCACCCTTTTCCCCCTGCTGTTTGCTCACACTGATAACAAAACATTGGATATTCAATATCCATATTATTTCCCATAACTATTTCCACTCCTATCTTTATTTTTATGTTCTTCTTTATTAAAGCATTAGAAATCACCAACATAGCCTAATACCATAATTAATAATTATTATAACTAATTGTTTAGGCTATTAATTCAGATATATAAATTCTTTTGCTATTTCTATATTTCCTTAATTTAATTCAGTTTATTCAATATTTTAATTGGTTAAAGAACTCTAATTAATAAGTTTTGTTTTAACTAGAGTATGTGAATTATCAGTCTCATAAGTACATGTAATTAATTTCATTATCTTGTCACCCTTATTAAGATTAACATCTCTTTTAAATACTGAACGTGCTTCACATACTTTTATATAATCTAACAATTTTTCACATGCGTAATGATTAATGTCTATTGTCTTGGCATCGCATCAACTACATAAATAGATGGATTATTATTTGCATAGCTATGGAGATAATATTTATTATAAGAATGTTGTGTTATAGAATAATTTATTATACTGTTATCAAAGCCTTTATCATTTTATGAAAAGTACTAGATAAACTTTCTCTAAATTTATTCATATCAAAATTGTATCCTGGGCAACTTTTATTTACGCCTTCAACTTCCCTATGACCTATAACTTTATCTATTGGTATACTATATTTATTCATAAATATTTTACATAGTCTATACAAGGATTTTCTTTGTTCTTCTGAAGGATAATTCAAATCAAAATTTCCTGACATACAAATTCCTATTGATATATTATTCAGCCCTTTAGTATGAGCTCCTACATGCATTCCTCTTCCTTCTATTATTCGTCCATCCTCTTCTATAAAATAGTTATATCCAATCCCTTTCCATCCCAAGGATTTATGGTATTCATGAGTTTTATAAACATCCCATCCTATTTCTCCAGTATGATGAATAACTATATAGCTTGGATTTTTTAAGATTTCAAGGTCGCCATCAAATTTAAGCATAGCTTTTTTAATATATTTCTTCATTAAGCCTCCATACACCATATTTAAATACTTTATAAATATATTATGCTTGCTAAGATAATTTGGATTTGATTTTTTATCAATTTTCCCTAACTATAGTTTTTCCATTGCCCCCTCTTGTTTCTGCTATAAGATCAACAACATACGCTATTTGCCATTGGAGGTTTAAAAAATGTGGATAAATATATAATAATTGGATAAAAATCCCCTAATTAGGGTGAGTATGCTACAAGCCTATAATCCTCTTATCTTGCTCATCATGAATATAGTTCCATGTTTTATGAGTGAAAGTCAATGTTGATGCATCAGTATATTCTGCTTCAATAAAAGCTGAAATTATAACATATTTCTTAGAATTAATTTCAGCATAACTAGTGTTATATTGTTAATTTGAATATCACTTGAATTTCTATTTCAAAATCGCATTTATTTTTATTCTCTTTTTTTAATCTCATTTTCAATATTATTGCCATAGGTATAAACAGTAGTAATGATAAAGCATTTATATTTGCTGATCATTTTTAAATTAGGATAAAAAAAGATATGTAATGCAAGCCCGTTATGCATTACGTATCTTTTTATTTTAATATCTCACTTAATTTCAGCTAAATAAGTAAATTCTTAAGAATATGAATTCTAAAATTCTTGAAAATTTAGGAATTTTAGAATTTTTATACTTTAATTAATTATTACCATTAGATACCCAATTATGATTTTGCCTATAATTAACTACAACTGCTTTTTTCATATGTTCATTTAATTTTCTCATATACACAATTAATGTACAAATCTCACTAATCATTGCTAATAAAAGAGAAATACCTGTGATACATATTAATTTAAATATTGTTATATAAAGCTCATTTACCATGACTAACCCTCCAAAATAATGTCTTTATTAAATCTATTTCCAAAACATTATTTTCTAATCACTTTATAATAACTTTCACCTATTTATTTTCAATTTCAATGCCAGCTAGCTTCATTAAATACACAGCATTTCTTGTATTTGAAACTCCAGTTTTCAATTTATAATCAAAGCAGATCTTGTTATCAACATAATACTCTGAAAAATGGTAGTTTTTTACCCTTGAATCACTTTCTTTCTCCATTTCTCCTAATTCTATATCATGAGTAGATACAAATCCAATGTTTCCTTTTTTACTTAATTGTTTTATTAAGACCTTAGCCCCAGTGTGCCTGTCTTTTGAGTTAGTTCCTTTAAAAATTTCATCTAATAAAAATAATATTGGCTTTCCTTCTTTTGAAGTTTCAACTATCTTTCTAATTTTAAGAATTTCTGCATAGAAAGATGAGATTCCTTCTTTCAAATTATCACTAATTTTCATGCAAGTATACAAGCCAATAATAGGACAATTAAATTTATCTGCACATACTGGTGCTCCTGCATATGCTAAAATAATATTAATTCCAATAGTTCTCATAAATGTACTTTTTCCAGACATATTAGAACCTGTTATAAGAATAACTTCATGTGGTTCTTCTAATTTTATACTATTGCACACCCGTTTTTCTCCCAAAAGTGGATGTCCTATATTCTTAGCTATAATCCTTGTTTTTTTATCCTCAATTTTAGGCATACTCCAGCATGGATTATCATATCTAATAACTGCAAGACTGCATAACGCTTCTAATTCAGCTATTACATTGAGATAATTTTCAAAATTGGCGCCACTATTTTTCTTCCATACTTCGAGAGAAATATTTAAATGATAATCCATCATTAGAATTGGATTCAAAATAAGATAAACCATATTACGTCTACTTGCTATACACTCACAAATTCTAGAAAATTTACTTATTTGTTTAGATGAGCTTTCACCATCAGCATTACAAAGCTCCCTGCATAAATTTATAATATATTTTGATCTAAATCTATGTTTTTCTATATACCTAAGCATATTTTTATATGTGCTTACACTGTTATTATATCTTTCAGCAATAATGAGATTATTCATTCTATCTTCTTTTTTTATCATTAAAATAATCAATTGAATAACAATAAGTAAAACAGGAATATAGTAAGGTACTGAATAAAATATTTTAGGTACAAAGATTGGAATATCTAATAAAAAACTAAATAAAAAAGCTACTATTCTAGTAAATAAAGTTATTGTAAGTATTGTTGTTACTGTTGATAAAATGCATATTACAAAAATTACTTGTTTTTCTATTATTCTTTTATTTCTTTGTTTCATCCATAAAAAAAGTTCATTTGGATCTTGCCTGCTATTAGGAATTTTTTTTCCCTCTGTTTCAAGTCTTTGTCTAAAATATATTTTTTCTGCAAGCTCTTCAACAGCTGCTTGTCTATCATAAATATCTTGTTTGTCTTTAGGTATTTCTGTTAATACATTCTTAAGCTTTTGCCTTCCCATATAACTATTAGAAGTATTTATCCATTGAAATAAAGAATTTTTACCGAAAATATCTAAATCATATGAGTAATTATGATTTTCATCTATAAATTCTTCACCTGTATCATCAAAAAGATTCCATCTGCCATTTAATCTTTCTATAGAATTTTTATTTATATCATGCAAGATTATTGTATATTTATTTTTGTTTTCTACGTTTTTATACAAAGAATCTAAAAAAAATAATAAAATAATAGTCACTATAGCTATAATCATAAAAAAATAACTATTCTTAAGTGAATATAAACTTATTAAAGATATTCCTCCTAATATAACAATAATAACTTTTGATATGATTAAATTATTCATATATTTCTTCTGCTTTTTTATTAGTAAATCATATTTCCTTTTTCTATTTGCATATACTTTAAGTGATTGCATTATAATCATTCCTATCTTTGATAGTGTACAAATTTTTATACTTAGTTTAATATTAATACATTTATCTTAAATATTAATTTTCTTATATATCACCTCAAATTATACCTTAAAATGATTATAATTCAAAATAAAGGAAGTTTTATTGTGCATAATATTTAAATATCTTATAAACTACAACACTATTTCTTCAACAGATAGCTTTTTTGTACTTCTATTTTCTTCATATGAATATCCCAAAATTAGTAAATTTACAAATATCAGATTGTCATCTAAAAAGAATATTTTATTTAAAAATGCACGTTCTTTATTTTTACTTGGATTAAAATCAAAAACTATAAAACACATTTATCATTCCTTGTTTTTATTATTCTCATCTTTAATCATATCCTCAATACTATCTAATTGTTTTTTAATTTCTTTTATTGATATATTTAGCCACGAATATAATAAAAACATAATGAATACTATAGCTATAAATATAATTAACATAATAATCTCCATTTATTTCAAAATATTATTTCAAACGATATGAATCCACACTCTCTCCAAAATACATAGTATGCTCTGCCTCTTCTTCATCAGGTAAAATAAAAGATAAAACATCTTCTATTTTAATATCTGATAATGCCCTATTGGCTTCAATAGTAGTCCCTTCCGTACATGTAATTTTTTCACCATTTAATGAACAAAATACAATATTATTATTCGTGAATTTCAAATAATAGCATATAGTTACTATTTCATAAAAACAACAATCGTCATATATTAATATATAATTTTTCATCTTTACCTCCATAATTAACTTGAAATACATATTTTTTACATTATAGCTTTAATTTATATAAAAGCCAAGTATTTATCTGTTATATTTTTTGATTATGCTTTGAATTTCCTGCATAAGGCATAAGAAGCTCTAATAATTTAAATTCAAATGTTTCTCTATCTACAGCTCCTACAATCTTATCACTTTCATAAAGTTCAACTAGAAATTCAGCCATGTCTTTACCTGTATGATACATTCCAAAACTATTATCATAATCATAATTAACTATATCATTAGCAATATTTCCAAAGTTAGTTTTGGTTGCTGCTGGTACTAATTCTTTTGCTTGTAATTTATCATCAGCTTCTTTTAGCTCTATAGCTAAGCCTTCTGTAAATGCACTGACAAAAAATTTGCTTGCTCAATAGCAAATGCTTTTTCTTGAATCTCAAATTAATACTCTTAATAACCATATGAAAAAGCTAAATGATAAAATAGATTACTATGCATCTGAAATAAATAATAATGAATAAACTATTTTTTCTTTCTAAAAAAGGAACCATATCAGATTAGAATTTGCATATTCCTCTGATATGGTTCCTAATTTAATGTACAAATGTCATTAAAAATGAAATATAAAAATTTTATTTTGTGTTTACTTTAAAATACTTTTTCCACCCATATATGGTCTTAATGCTTCTGGAATATTTACAGTTCCATCTTCATTTAAGTTATTTTCTAAAAATGCTATAAGCATTCTTGGTGGTGCTACTACTGTATTATTTAATGTATGGGGGAAATATTTCTTTCCATCTTCACCATTTATACGTATTTTAAGTCTTCTAGCTTGAGCATCTGAAAGATTTGAACAGCTTCCAACTTCAAAATATTTCTTTTGTCTTGGTGACCATGCTTCAACGTCAATTGACTTAACCTTTAAATCTGCTAAGTCACCAGAACAACATTCAAGTGTTCTTACTGGTATATCTAATGAACGGAATAAATCAACAGTGTTCTTCCAAAGTTTTTCAAACCATTCTTTGCTTTCTTCTGGCTTACATACAACTATCATTTCTTGCTTTTCAAATTGATGTATTCTATAAACTCCTCTTTCTTCGATTCCATGAGCACCTTTTTCTTTTCTAAAGCAAGGTGAATAACTTGTTAAAGTTTGAGGAAGAGTTTTTTCATCAAGAATTGTATCTATAAATTTACCTATCATTGAGTGTTCACTTGTTCCAATTAAGTATAAATCTTCACCTTCAATTTTGTACATCATTGAATCCATTTCTTCAAAGCTCATAACGCCAGTAACTACGCTACTTCTTATCATAAATGGAGGTACACAGTATGTAAATCCTCTATCTATCATAAAGTCTCTTGCATATGAAATTACAGCCGAATGAAGTCTTGCTATGTCTCCCATTAAATAATAGAATCCATTACCTGCAACTTTTCTTGCACTATCAAGATCTATTCCATTGAATTTTTCCATAATTTCTGTGTGATATGGTACTTCAAAGTCAGGAACTTTAGGTTCCCCAAATTTTTCAACTTCAACATTTTCACTATCATCTTTACCTATTGGAACTGAAGGATCGATGATGTTTGGTATCTTCATCATTCTTTCTTTTACTTCTTCTTGAAGTCTGCTTTCATCTGCTTCAAGTTTTGCTAATGTTTCTGCATCTTTATTTACTTGTTCTTTAAGTTTTTCAGCTTCATCTTTTTTACCTTGAGCCATTAATGCACCGATTTGCTTAGATACTGTTTTTCTGTTTGATCTTAATTTATCTGCTTCTGTTTGCGCTTCTCTAGATTTCTTATCAAGCTCAATTATTTCATCTACAAGTGGTAACTTATAATCTTGAAACTTATTTTTAATATTTTGTTTTACAATTTCAGGATTTTCTCTAACAAATTTTAAATCTAACATAATTCCCTCCAAAATTTCATCTTAAATTCTATTGATTATTTTAGTTTATTATAAAAAACGTCCTATTTATAGCTTAAAAGTTATAAATAGGACGAAAAAATCCGCGTTGCCACCTAAATTGCCAGCATATAATATATACCGACCTCTTCAATATGCTATAAAGGGCATAACCCTCTGACTCATCGCCAGCAGCTCTAAAAGTGGAAAGACTTACAATAATCACTGATTTGCACCATCCATCAGCTCTCTGAAGACATTAATAAGTCGTAGCTTTTATAAAAACGCCTTATAAAAATATTATATATTAAGTAGTATAGAACTAAATAAAATTTTTTACAAGTACTTTTTTAATTTATTATTTATAAAAGTAAATGTAACAAATACATACCCGAAAAATAGTTTACCTAAACTAAAAAAAATATAATAACTACTAAATCCATATTATTTTCTTCTTAACATGTTCTTAATAATAAAATATTAATCTTAACAACGATTTAATATTTGTAAATAAAGTTGTATAATTTACTAATGAGTAAAAATTTTTTCTATTTTGACATATTTATAAAAATAATAACACCAAAGGAGTGGAATAATGTTTAAATTCAATAATAAGGAAGATAAATTTTACGATATGTTGTCAGAATCTGCTAATACAGTTCATGAATCTGCTAAAATTTTGAGAAGTAGCTTAGATTGTCTTGATAAAAAAGAAGAGCAATTAAAAAAAACAACTGCACTTGAAGATGCAGGTGATGCTTTAGTCCTTACCTTAACCAAGGAATTGGACGAGGCGTTTATTACCCCAATTGACAGAGAAGACATATACGAAATAGTAAAAGAAATGGATAATATACTTGATTGTATTAATTCTATAATGCACCGTTTTATAATGTTTGACATAACAAATGCTACTTCTGAAATCATACAAGCCTCTGATTTTTTGTTAAATATCACCGAAAGTCTTTGTGATTTAATGAATGAAATAAGATTAAATGGATGCAAATCAAAAAATCTTCTTGATAAAATCAGGTATATTTCTTCAATAGAATATGAAGCGGATAAACTCTTCAGAAACGCTGTTGCACTATTATTCAGATACGAAAAAGATCCTATTACTATTATGAAGTTAAAAGAAATATATCAAATTACAGAGAACACAATTGATAATTGTGAAAAAGTCGCCAATATTATAGAGGGAGTTGTGATTAAAAATGCATAGTTCTCTTATGCTTGTTATATTAATAGTTATTTTTGCAGTTATCTTTGATTTTATAAATGGTTTTCATGATACAGCTACTGCAGTAGCTACTTCAATTACAACAAGAGCACTTACTCCTAAAAATGCTATAATCATCTGCTGTATTTTTAATTTTCTTGGTGCTTTTACAGGAACTGCTGTTGCAAAAACTGTAGGTGATAATATTGTAAGTCATACAGTTACCCCTCAGTGGGTTATTATGTGTGTATTAATAGTATCTATAGTATGGAATATACTCACATGGTATTTTGCAATTCCAAGCAGTTCTTCTCATGCACTTATTGGATCACTTTTAGGCGGTGGAATTGCATATAATAATTCTTTTAGTGTAATAAACTGGTATAACCTCTTTCATAGTGTTGTATTATGGCTTTTTCTTTCACCTGTAATTGGCTTTTTTGTTGGATACATAATAATGAATATATTAAATTCCATTTTAAAAAATTGTAAAAGACGTCTCGTTAATAAAATCTTTTTAAAACTGCAAATTTTAGCAGGTGCATTTATGGCTTTTAATCATGGTGGAAATGATGCTCAAAAATCAATGGGAATAATAACAATGTCACTCTTAAGTGGAGGACTAATAAGTTCATTTAAAGTTCCTGTATGGGTAGTATTTTTATGTGCATTATCTTTAGCACTTGGTACTTCCATTGGTGGAAAGAAAATAATCAAAACTATGGGAAGTGGTATGACAAAGCTTACTCCTGTAAATGGCTTTGCTGCACAAACTGGTGCATCACTGGTGATTTTATGTGCGACATTTTTTAAGGCACCTGTAAGTACAACTCATATAATAACTACTACTATTATGGGAGTTGGAGCCTCTAAAAGATTAAAAAGTGTAAAATGGGGAGTAGCCAAAAGCATTGTATGGGCATGGATATTAACTATTCCAATCACTGCAATTTTTTCTGCATTATTCATTTATGCTGTAAAATTATTTCTCTAAATTAATAAAAATCCCATCTTCATTTAACCTTATAAATAAATAATAATAGAGCATAAAACACTAGTGATTTAATCATAACTGGTATTTTATGCTCTATTATTTAATTCAAGTTTTTCTGTTGGAATTTCTCTTTTATTAAATAAATCTATTACTCATATTATCCTCTTCTTAAAAACACTTCATCTGAATCAAGAAATCTTATAAGCCTATTTTACATTTTTAGTAGCAACTATATCTACACCTGTCCCAAGTACATTTTCAATTATAACTTGCCCAATTTTAACTGGTGCTTTAACTGTGCATTTATTTATTTCTTCCATGCACTTAAAGTTAAGTGCTTTTGGAATTGGGTTTTTAGTCTTTACTGGAACTACAGGCGAGTCTCCATTTTCAACTTTTACAGTAGAAGTAATAACTCTAACTGGATTAGTAACTTCATTTATTCCATATTCAGCTCCTCTTTCACAGCTATTACCACTAACCTTATTTTCATCTGCATTTACTTTTAAATGACATCCTTTTGGACAACATATACAAATTATTTCCTTTTCCATTTTATTCACCATCCTCTAAAGATATTGTCATATCGCCTTTTACTTTATTTAATAAAACTTTTGGTAGAGTCACTTTTTCCATTTCTGATGGTGCTAAATGTTCTCTTTTGAATTTAGCTATAACTTCGCCGTTGCATTTTACAGTTAAAACTTTATTATGATAAATATTATTTACTCTCATAAATACTGTTAATTTATCATCTACAGCCTCAATATCAACTTTTTGTGGTACCGTATAATTAATATTTTGACCGTTTATTATATTAACATAGCTTTCTTTTTTAAGTTTCCCTTTAATATATTTTGCTGCACAAGCTCCTGCATGTTTAGATTCTTGAGTTACAAAGTCAACTAAATCATGTACATGTACAACATTTCCACAAGCAAATACGCCTTCTAAAGAAGTTTCCATACTTTCTGTAACTTCTAATCCATTAGTTCTTCTATCCCCTTTAATCCCAGCATTACTCGATAGTTCATTTTCTGGAATTAATCCTACTGAAAGAAGTAATGTATCTGCATCAAATTCTATTTCTGTTCCTTTTATAGGTTGTTTATTGCTATCAACTTCAGCTATAATAACTTTTTTTAATCTAGTTTTTCCAACTAAATCTACAACTGTATGAGATAAGTATAATGGAATATCATAGTCATTCAAGCATTGAACAATATTTCTGTTTAATCCATTAGAATATGGGCAAAGCTCAACTACTGCTTTAACTTTAGCACCTTCAAGTGTCATTCTTCTTGCCATTATAAGTCCTATATCACCTGATCCTAATATAACAACTTCCTTGCCTGGCATATGGCCTTCTACATTAATATATCTTTGAGCTGCTCCTGCATTAAATATACCTGAAGGTCTTGCACCAGGAATATTTATAGCTCCTCTTGTTCTTTCTCTACATCCCATTGCAAGTATTAATGCCTTACATTTTAATTCCATATATCCTTCTTCACTATTAATAACATGAACTACCTTATATTTTTCATTAGATTTTTCGTCTATTCCTTCACTTATATCTAGTACCATTGTATCTAATTTTACTTTAATTTCAGTCTCTTCTACTAAATCTATAAATCTAGCTGCATATTCAGGACCTGTAAGCTCTTCTTTAAAAGTATGCAGACCAAATCCATTATGAATACATTGATTTAATATTCCGCCAAGTTCTTTGTCTCTTTCTAAAATCAATATGTTCTTTATTCCATTATTATATGCCTCATATGCTGCAGCAAGTCCTGCTGGTCCTCCACCTACTACTATTAATTCATAATCCATAACCGTACGCCTCCTACTTTGTTTTTCCTAATAAGATATATGAACCATTCTTTTCTTGAACTATATCTTCAAGAGGTACATTACATTCTCTTGATATTATTTCTTGTACCCTAGGTCCACAAAATCCTCCTTGGCATCTACCCATACCAGGTCTGCATCTTCTCTTAATTCCATCTAAAGAAGGTACTCCAAAACATCTATTTATTGCATCGATTATTTCACCTTCAGTTATGCTCTCACATCTACAAATCATTCTTCCATAGTGTGGATTTTTCTTTATTAATTCTGCCTTTTCTTCTGGTGAAAGGTCCATGAAGTGAATTTGTTCTCTTTTTCCTATGAAATTTTCTTTTTTCTTCAATTCACATCCGCTATTTTTTAGAATTTCAACTACATCAACTGCTATAGCTGGTGCTGATGTAAGTCCTGGGGACTTCATTCCTACAACGTCAATGAATCCTTTAACTTCATCATTTTCTTCTACAATGAAATCGTTGCGATCTGAATTTGCTCTAAGTCCTGCAAAGTTTCTTATACTATCTCTAAAGTTAATCTTTTCTGTAGTAAGACCTGATGTTTCTCTCACAAAATTTAAGCCATCACTAGTAGTATTTAAATCTTCTTTATCAGAAATATCCCTTGCATCTGGTCCAACTAATAAGTTTCCATGAACAGTTGGGGTAACTAAAATACCTTTCCCCATTTTTGATGGACATTGAAAAATTGTATGGCTTACTAGATCACCTTGTTTTTTATCTAAAACAAAATATTGACCACTTCTTGGAATTATCTTGAAGCTTTCTTTACAGATTAAGTTATGAATTTCCTCTCCATAAAGTCCAGCTGCATTAATAACATATTTTGCTTCTATGACTTCTCCATCTTTAGTAGAAATCTTAAATGTATTATTCTTTTCAATTCCTGTAACTTCTTTATTTAACTTTATTTCTCCACCATTTGTTACTCCATTTTCAGCCAACGCTATTGTATATTCAAATGGACCAACTATTCCTCCTGTTGGAGCATATAAAGCACCTAATATGTTCTCACTTAAATTGGGTTCTTTTTCTAAAACCTCTTCTCTGCTTAATATTTGAAGACCTCTTACTTTGTTTTTAACACCATTTTCATATAAATTCTTTACAGTTTCCATATCTTCTTCTGTAAATGCTAGGATTAAAGATCCATTCCTTTTAAATGGAACACACAGTTCCCTGCATAAATCTTCAAACATTTCATTTCCTTTGACATTGTACTTTGCCATTAATGTTCCTTCTTTGGGATCATAGCCAGCATGTACTATTGCTGAATTTGCTTTTGACGTACCCATTGCTACATCATTTTCTTTCTCTAGCATAAGTACTTTCAAATCATATTTTGTTAATTCTCTAAAAATTGAGCTTCCAATAACTCCTGCACCAATTATTGCCACATCATACATCATATTTCCTCCTTAATCATAGCAAAAAGAGCCAAGCAAAAACAAAGGTATGTATACCTATATTTTATGCCTGACTCTATATTCTCTCAGCATTAATATTTATTTATATACTAATTATATCATGTAAATGTATACTTGTCTATATTTCCTTTAATTTTCTTCCCAGCCTTTTGCTCTTTCAACAGCTTTCTTCCATCCTCTATAAAGCTTTTCTTTTTTATCTTCATCTAAATTCGGAGTGTAAGTTTGACTCACTGACCATTTTGTTGCAATTTCCTCTTTAGATTCCCAGAAACCAACTGCAAGTCCTGCTAAATAAGCAGCACCAAGAGCTGTTGTTTCAGTTATTATTGGTCTAACAACTTCTGAACCTGTTATATCTGCTTGGAATTGCATTAATAAGTTATTTCTACTTGCTCCGCCATCAACCTTAAGGCTTGTAAGCTTGCATCCTGAATCTTCTTCCATTGCATCAATTAAATCTCTTGATTGATAAGCTATAGATTCAAGTGCTGCTCTTATGATATGATTTCTATTAGCTCCTCTTGTTAATCCAAATATAGCACCTCTAGCATACATATCCCAATGTGGAGCCCCAAGTCCAGTAAATGCTGGGACAATATATACTCCGCCATTATCTTCAACTTTCTTTGCAAAATATTCAGTATCTGCTGCATCATCAACTAATTGAAGTTCATCTCTAATCCATTGAATTACAGCTCCTCCTACAAAAACAGAACCTTCTAAAGCATATTCTACTTTGTTATCAATTCCAATAGCAATAGTTGTTACTAATCCATTTTTACTTTGTATCATTTTGTCTCCAGTATTCATTAATAAGAAACATCCTGTACCATAAGTATTTTTAGAACTTCCTGGTTCAAAACAAGTTTGTCCAAATAAAGCACATTGTTGATCTCCTGCCATACCTGCTATTGGAACTCTAATTCCACCTGTTCCTCCAAGGTTTGTATATCCATAAACTTCAGATGAATTTTTTACTTCTGGTAACATTGATTTCGGAATCTCAAGTTTTTCTAGTATTTTTTCATCCCATCTTAATTCCTTAATATTATAAAGCATAGTTCTAGAAGCATTTGTATAATCAGTTACATGAACTTTACCATTAGTAAGCTTCCATACAAGCCATGTATCTACTGTACCAAATAATAATTCTCCTTTTTCGGCTCTTTCTCTTGCACCTTCAACATTGTCTAAAATCCATTTAATTTTAGTTGCTGAGAAATATGCATCTAATAATAAGCCTGTATTTTCCTTTACATATGCAGAAAACTCATCATCTTCTTTTAATTCATCAACTATTTCCGCTGTTCTTCTACATTGCCATACTATTGCATTATATACAGGCTCTCCCGTATTCTTATCCCAAACTATTGTAGTTTCTCTTTGATTTGTAATGCCTATGGCTGCTATATCTTCAGGTGTTATATTAGCTTTTGCTATTACTTCTTGTAAAACAGCATATTGACTTGCCCAAATTTCTAATGGATTATGTTCTACCCATCCTGCCTTTGGATAAATTTGTGTGAATTCCTTTTGGCTTAAATTTAAAATGTTTTGTTCCTTATCGAATATTATTGCTCTTGAGCTTGTAGTTCCTTGATCTAACGCTATTATATATTTTCCCATTTATATGACACCTACCCTTTCAAATTTAATAAAAATAATATTTATGATAATTTTATTGTAAGCTTATTTTTAATAATTATAGCCGCATAAAACATATACCTATAATGTCTATTTCAATACATCATACGTCTTGTACAGGAAATTACTATACAATTTTGTTTTATGTGGCTTCCACTCTAAATCTCTATAGCTACATATCCCAAATTTCTTTTTTGGTTGTTGATACACAAGTTGCTCCGCTATTTAATGCTTGTATAACTTCGTTCTTGCTTTCAATTAATCCTCCAGAAACTAAAGGTTTTTTAGTTTCTCTAGAAATAATACCTAAAACTTTCGGTATTACACCTGGTAATACTTCTAAAGCATCACATTCAGTTATCATGTGATTTTTTACATTATTTAATGAAAGTGTGTCAAAAATAAACACCCTTTGAATTGCTAATAAATTATACTTCTTAGCAGCTTTTACAATTTGAGGTTTTGTACTGATAATCCCATGAAACTTGGTTTTTTCTTTCAAATATTTGATAACGATTTCTTTGTTTGCAAAACCTTCTACTAAATCTATATGAATTATGCCAATCTTATCACTTTCTTCTATCTTTTCACTTATACTCGCGATACTTGTGATGTCTCCGAATAATACAAATATAATCTTAGCAGATGATTCTAAGGCTGAATTTAGCTGTTCTTCATTCTTCACAGCCGCTATAATTGGATTTTCTTCCAGTAAATCTTTAATGTCCATATTCACTCCTCAATTAATAACATAATATTTATTTGAGTATTACATATTTGTATTTACCTGTCAAATTGGTTTTTCAACACCTTACAGTATAATGCTGATTTTTTCTTGTTTATACCAACATTGTATATATTAATGCACCTAAAACTCCACCTACAATAGGTCCTATAACCGGAATCCAAGCATATCCCCAATCTGAATCACCTTTATCTGGAATTGGAAGTAATGCATGTGCAATTCTTGGAGCTAAATCTCTAGCAGGGTTTATAGCATATCCTGTTGTTCCACCTAAACTTAAACCAATTGCCCAAATTAAAAGACCTACAAATAAAGTTCCAAGTCCGCTTGCAATATCTTGAGCGCCTATTCCTAATATACCAAAAACTAATACAGCTGTTCCTATAATTTCACTTATTAAATTTAATGTAGTATTTCTTACTGCTGGACCTGTTGCAAATACTCCAAGCTTGTCTGCTTTATTATCAGTAGCTTTAAATTGATCATAATATTGAATAAATACCAAAGCTGCGCCTAAAAATCCTCCTATAAGTTGTCCAGCAAGATAAATTGGCACTAAGCTCCAATCTAGCTTTCCAATAACTGCAAATGCAATAGTTAGTGCTGGATTAAAATGTGCACCACTATATGAACCAAATATTAGCGCTGGAACCGCAACAGCAATTGCCCATCCTGTTGTTATAACCATCCATCCTGAATTTGAACCTTTTGAATTCTTTAAGACAACATTTGCAACAACGCCATCTCCTAAAAGGATAAGTAATAATGTCCCTATCATTTCTGCCATAAAGATTGTCATAATAAAATCTCTTCCTCTCCATAATTAATATTTATTTAATATTTATTTAATGACATACTTTTTAAATTATCTTTTATCTCTTCAATGGTTTTATTCATACTGGCATATACTGCGGCAACTATAGCTCCTTCTACTAATGGAGCATCTATTATTTCTACTTTACTTTTAATATCTTCATCTAAAAATTCTATTGCCATCTCAGCATTCATAAGTGAACTTCCTAGATCAAACAATAATATAACACCATCTTTATCAAATGCATTTTCTATAGCAGCAGAAATTTTCATAGCATCAGTTCCTATTCTTCCATCATCTGTTCCACCTGCTGAATATATTTTCACCTCTGGAACCATTTGCTCAGCTACTTCCTTTACACCTTCTGCTATTTTTTCACTATGTGAAACAATCACTATCCCAACCATATTTTAATTTTCTCCTAATACCTTTTTTGTTATTGTGTCTAGAATCAAATACATTGATGTAGCACCGGGATCTTGATGACCTTTACTTCTTTCACCTAAATAACTTGCCCTTCCTTTTGTTGCTATAATATCAATTGTTTTTTCCATTCCATCTTTTGCTGCTTCACTTATTGCATTTAGTATCTCTTTATCAGTCTTATTATGTGATAAAGCTTTACTTCCTGCTGTAATCGCAGGTAACAATGCATCTATTAAAGTTTTTTCACCTTCCTTAGATTTCCCCCTTGCTTTTATTCCATCTAATGCCTGCTGCAATATGTTCATATAATCATTAACATCTAGGCTTGTTTTATTTACCGTTACTAATGCTCCCTTCATAAAGGCAGTACCATACAGCGGCCCAGAAGAACCCCCAACAGTACTAACTAATGTCATTCCACATGTTTTTAAAATTGTTGATATATCATCAGTATCAATTTGACTCATCTTATCATTAAGAGCCTTGAACCCTTTAGACATATTAAGTCCATGATCTCCATCACCAATTGCTCCATCAAGCTCACTTAAATATAATTTATTTTGTTCTATAACCTCTCCAATATCTAAAAATATTTCTTTAAGTTTTTTTGCATCTACCATGATTTATTGCCTCCAAAATAGAATAATACTATAAACTCTTAAATGCTGGTGTATCTGCAGAATCTTCTAATAACTCCTTTAATTCATCATCAAGCTTTAGAATTGAAATTGAACAACCTGCCATTTCTAATGATGTCATGAATTCTCCTACAAAAGTTTTGTATACTTCTATTCCCTTATCCTTTAATATTTCATTTACTTTTTTATTAACTATGAACAATTCCATATTAGTAGTAGAGCCTAAACCGTTAATCATAACGCTAACCTCATCTCCACCCTTTAATTCTATATCACTAAAAATCTTACTCATCAGCTGCTCAGCTACACTATCTGCTGAAGATATTTTTTCTCTATGAGTTCCTGGCTCACCATGAATGCCCATTCCAATTTCTACTTCATCATGACCTATCTCAAAATTTGCCTTACCCACTGCTGGTATTATGCATGAAGATAATGACATTCCCATAGTTCTAACATTACTTATTACCTTTTCTGCAACTGCTTTTACTTCTTCTAAACTTCCTGACATTTCAGCTTTAGCTCCAGCTATTTTATGAACAAATACAGTACCTGCTATTCCCCTTCTTCCTGCTGTGTAAATACTATTTTCTACAGCTACATCATCGTTTACAATAACTTCTTCAACTTTGATTCCATCCATTTCTGCCATTTCCTTTGCCATTTCAAAGTTCATGACATCTCCAGTATAATTTTTTATTACAAGTAATACTCCTTCTCCATCATCAGTGGCTTTGATTGCTTCATATACTTGATCTGGAGTTGGTGATGTGAATACTTCGCCACAAACTGCTCCGTCTAACATTCCATATCCTACATATCCAGCATGTGCTGGTTCATGTCCGCTGCCACCTCCACTAACTAATGCTACCTTATTTTTCTTTTTTTCATTTCTAACAATAACGTTAAAACCTTCTAATTTCTTTACATACTCTGGATAAGCTGCTACAATACCATCAATCATATCATTAAGAACATTGTTAGGATCATTAATTAGTTTTTTCATATTTTTTCCTCCACTCTTTTTTCTTAATAAATAATTATAGCCGCATAAAACACTTTCAAAATAAAGTAATATTGTAGAACTTATTTATTACTTTAATAATGAATGTAGTTTTATGCGGCTTATTCTCTAATTCTCATAGCCTGCATATAATTATATTTTTATTCATATAAACGTTTTCTTCCCTTTTATTAAAACACATCTGTAATTTTATGTCAATGATATTTTCAAGAAAAATTTAATATTATTATTTAGGCATCAAAGTTTAATTAAAGATAATTATCATTACAATAAATTATATGTTATAAATAAGCTTATTATGAAGATTAAAATGGCAGTATATAAAAATTTATATACTGCCTTCTAGGGTAAATATATTATTGTTGTAGATAGACATAGGGGAGTTCATATCTACATATTACTGTGATAAATATATTTAAGTAATGAAATGAAAAATACTTTCAGCACATCCTTGTAATAATTATTATATTTATCTTATCTTAACGTTAGCTTAACGGATATAGTATTTTTTACAACAAATTAAATATATCAGTAAAAAAATCTTTATCAGTTAAACTTAAATTCCTCTTAAAAATTTTAATAATTCATCCCACTATTTATTATTATGGTAAAATAGTAAATAAATACAAGAAGGGAGCATAATCAAAATGATAAAATTAAATATAAGAAAAGCCGTGACATTTTCATTAGTAACAGCCTGCTTATTTTCATTAACTCCAATGAAAACCAATGCTGCATGGAAAAAAGATACTACAGGCTGGTGGTATACAGTAAATAATTCATATTCTAGAGGCTGGAAAGAAATCGATGGAAAATGGTATTATTTTTACTCTAATGGATATATGGCTCATGATACAATAATTGGTGGATATAAGCTAGGATCTGATGGTGCCTGGATTACAAATACATTAAATAATTCTAATAAATCAACTGAATCAAAAATTACTGAGGTTACTGTTGGAAATGCTCAGGAATTTGTTAATTCTATAGGCTCCAATAAAAAAATCATATTAAAACCAGGAGTATATAATTTATCAGATGTAAAACAAATTAATAATTCAGATTCTTGTGTAAAGTATATACCAGTAAATGATGGTGATGAATTGAATATAATAGGAATTCATGATCTTACTATTGAAGGTGCAGAGGCAGGTAAAGTAGAAATTAAAGTAGCTCCACGTTTTGCTAATATAATGAATTTTTCTAACGCCCAAAATATTACTATAAAAAATATTGTTGCAGGCCACACACCAGCAAAATATAAATGTAATGCAGGAGTATTGAAGTTTACTAATAGTAATAATATTTCAATTGCAAATTCACATCTATATGGCTGCGGAAGTATTGGATTGGACTTACACAATGTAAGTAAACTTGAAGCATCAAATTGTTTAATAGATCATTGTTCTTTGCGTGCAATACAGATTTATGATTCTTCAGATATTAAATTTGTAGAAAATAAAATCATTGATCATGAAGCCTATAGTAATATAGTAATGATAGATGGTGGAAAAGGCATTACATTTGAGAAATGTGAATTTGCAAATAATAATAATTTCATGTGGAGTTTTATAGAAACCTCAAACAAATCAGATATATTGTTTGATTCATGTGTAATTAAGAATAATTCAAAATCATCAAATTCAGAATTCAATGATGAAAATATATGCTTATTTAAAACAACAGACTACTTTGGTAAATGTGACAGTAAAATAATAGTAAGAAACTCAGAAATAACTAAGAACACATGTGATTCTTTAGTAGACAATAAAGAAAGTGTTAAATTTGATGATTGTACTATTAATAATAACACTTTTAGCAAATAATCTAAAAATAATTTATAACTCAAATAATAGCTCTGTTCTCTGCTCTTATATAAATATATCTCCTAAATAATAAAAAGGCAGGATGAAATTCAAATATTTCTCCTGCCTTTAAAAATAATTAATTAACATGTAAAAACATTTCATAATTTTCTATTTTATCCTCTCTATTGGTATCTTTTAGCCATGTATTGTACTTCAAAATATATTTTTCTAACTGTTCAAGCTTTAAATTATTAATTTGTTTACCTTTACATTCTGCATACATATTAATCTTAATTATATTTCCCATCTTCTCACCTCTCTTTCAATTCCTCATATCCTAATAATAATCCATTTTTGTGTCAGCATTTTGTCAAATTAGTAAACCTTTACTTAACATTCTTAATTTTTTCGATTTTAAAAAAATTAAGAATGTTAAGTCATTTTATTAAAAAATAACAAGTAAAAATTAGCTTATTATATATGTTCTAATTAACAATTTACAATGATGGTTGAAATCTTTTCAAGATTTCTTAAATTTATATGTAAATCAATTATTGGAACTTATATATATTACTTTTGAAATTAATTTAATTAATCACAATTTATATTAATTATATCCATAATTATATTATAGCCATATATCAAAATTTTATCTTAAAAATATATAAAATTTTGATATATTTAGCAACTTTATCGTTTTTTCTATTGTAACTTTATTTTTATCCATATAATCTTCTCTAATTCTCTTCTTTTTTATTCAAAGTATCAACCTTTCAACCAATACTCTCAGGTATTTCCTCTATTCCAAGTAATCTAGGGATTCTTTCATTTATTTTTATAGATATTTTTGCAATTTTCATTTGCAGATTTTCAATTATCGTCTTAACTTTGCATATGAAATAATACTCATCATATCCATTTGTAATTACTGCAATAGGATTAAAATCCCATCCATTTATTCCATCAACTGCTTTACTTAATATTTCTTTATCTTCTATTGTAATATCTTTTCTTATTTCCATTTGATTATTTTCATTTATCATACATCAACACCCTTTCTATACTATATATATTAAATAATGTTTATGTCAGGTGTTTGTCAAATAGATTAAGATTTTCTTAACATACTCTTAAGTTCCTTAATTTTTCTTTCAAAATATTAAATATAAGCTTATAATGATTGGTAATATTATTGGTAAATGAAAGGATGAATTTAAATATGTCAGAAAAAACACTAACACTTAAATTATTAAAAGAAACTTTTGCTGTCTGTAGATTAAATAAAAATGAGGTAATTCCTGATTGGATAAATACTAGTGATTTTTATTCTATAACAAAAACAGAAGACGAATTATCAATTGTATGCTCTCAAGAATCTGTTCCAAAAGATATAAAACATGAAGATGATTTTAAAGCCCTCAAAATTGAAGGTCCTCTGGATTTTTCATTAATTGGCATACTATCAAAAATAAGTACTATTCTAGCAAAATCGAAAATAAGTATATTTGCAATTTCTACATATGATACGGATTATATACTTGTTAAAAATACTGATATTCCTCATGCTATAGAAGTACTTTCTAATGAAAGCTATGAAATCCTAATTTAAATAATTATCATTTGAGCGCGGTAAATTAAATGTGTATTCCTAATTTACCTCGTTTAAATATTTGAAATAATATTTTTAAAAGTTCACCTTTAAATCTCAAATATCTTAAGGTGCTCTTAATTTATCTAACTTCTATGTCCTCTTTGTTATCTCCATAGCTTAAATAATATTTATCTGCATCTATTATTCTAGCTATTTCTTCAATAAATACATTAACTTCAGAACTTACTTTTCTTTTATCTTTAATATATAGAGCTTTATCATCTATTTGATCAAGGCAAGTTATAGCTAAAGATTTTCTTATTTTAAATTTACTATTTAATGATTTATTAAAGTCTGCCTCAATGTTTTCTTTTAATAAGTCTAAATTTAATAATCCAAATCTTAAAGTTCCTTGATATCTATTAGGTATATTTGTTAAGTCTTCTATTTTTTCATATGGTTTATCTTTTAATTCATCTGGCATTGGACCTGCTCCATGTCTTGTTAAATAGCTTCTTGTAATATATATAGCCTCAATATCAACAGCCTGCCTTGTTTCTTCATCATTAAATTCATCATATAGTAGCTCAATAACATTTTCAATGCCAGTATTTGAAGGTGTTACATGAGGGAAATATTTATAATTTTGATGCAACATTAATCCCTGCGCACCTTCAAATATTAAGGTATCAAAATCATTTGCTATCTTAGAAAAACTTTTAAAATAACAAAAAGCATCACGAATTTTAAAATGGAACCTATAAGATAGACTTTCTTTTATTAGTACCTATCCTATAAGTTCCATTCTATTTATCACATTATGCTTTTTATTATTTATTCTGCTGGAGTTAATACTCCTCCATCATTTAATGTTATAGTTTTGCCTTCAAGCCATGAATTGCTGCTATTGCTGCTATCATAGTATATTGTATTTCCATTATCTTTTATATTATCAAGAGAAGTATCTTCATCAGTTAAAACTGTAACATATGATGTTCCTGTTACATTCCATGTACTATTCTTATCTAATGATATGTCTACTTCTTTTCCAGAATTTGCGCTATTTACTGTAGATTTTAATGTACTAGATTTTAAATTAAGTTTTAAAGTACTTATCTTATCTACTGTTATTAAGCCTTCTAAGTTTTGATTATCCGCATTAAACGTCAAATCTGCTCCATTGGCTCCTTTTGTTCCCCATTCACCATTATTTCCAGATACATTTAGAAGTTTTCCGCTTCCAAATGAAAGTTCAGTATTTGTTAGGTTAATTACACCTTCTGTATTTGTTACAAAGAACATTGGAGCTGTGCTATATTTACCTGAAGCAGGATCAATAGTAAGTTTTGAATCTGAAGCTGAAAAAGTTCCCACACCATTATCAGCATCTCCTGACATACTCTGATAAACCATTACTCCAGTATCATCAACACCACCTGTACCTCTTCCAATTGCATATCCAGTTAAATCACAATTATTTAATTCAATTGAATTTTTACCTTCTATAACAGCAATAGAAGATCCTGTGGCCTTACCTTTACTATCAGAAACATTTATATCTCCTGTTGAATAAACACATGGTGAACCTTCTCCAGATGTATTAAGAGTGCTATTATTCACACTAACAGTTCCCTCTCCTCTGTCAGTAGCAACTGCTGCGCTATGTGCCCCAGCTGTGCTTATCTTAACATTATCAGCATTAATTTCACCTTGATAAGTAGCATCTAGTCCTCTCGAATGGTCTCCTGTTGTATTTATTACAGAATCTTTAACAGTAACTTTTGTTCCTTCTCCAGTTGAAAATACAGCATTTCCACCAGCTACTGTCGTATTTATATTTACATTATCAAGTGTTGCATTTGAACCTTCATTAGCTAAAAAGCCTGCATTTGCACCAAAGAAATCACTAGCTTCTTCAACTGTCATCTCACCAGATGTCTTGTTCAATTTGGAATCTGAAATTGTTAAAGAACCTCCATTAGTCACTTTTATAGCTGATTCATTTGCCTTCGTAGCTGTAACTTCTTCCTTGCTTTTAGTTTCAGATGTTCCATCAATAGACATTACTGCTGTAGACTCTACTGAACTTCCTTTATCAACATTGAACACACCATTAGGCATTTGTCCATTTTGTCCTCTCTGTGGCATTTCAGGCGGTTTACCATTAGTGTTTTCATTTACAGAATCAGAATTACTATTCACTTTATTCTGCACATTTTCATAATAAGGCGTAGCATATTGTGTTGCAGCATTAGCTACAGTGGCGCTTAATAAACCAGTTCCTATTATAGAAAATACTGAAAATATACCAATTAATCTCTTTACATTTTTAGATACCATACTTAAATCCTCCTAAATTTTACTCAATTGTTATATAGTCTATGGTTTAACAATAGTATTCTTATCTTAACGTTAGCTTAATCCATTGTTGTTAATAAAAATTTTTTCATCTAATACCAATAAGTTTTAAAATAATTTTAAAAAACATTCGACTTCGAGTACCTCTAAAGTTGTACACTCTTTTATGATATATTAATATCAAATATATAAACCAGGTGACAAAGATGCAATATGTAAAATTAAATAATGGTATAGAAATGCCAATGTTAGGGCTTGGTGTATTTCAAATTCATGATGAATTACATATCTTGATAATACGATTTTACAATTTTGCTATTTATTTTTAATTGCTGATAAATTTTATATATATTTTCTTTAATAGTATTACTAATGCATAAATAATAACTATATTAAAGAATAAACTCAATATATTGATATCCATCCCCCTATTTCCATTAAATAGATTATCAAAAAGTATATAACTTCCTTCACTCCCTTGGTATATTGACCAATAGTTACATGGAAATCCAAAGTTATATACTATTAACGTTCCATTTTGTCTTATATTAGCTGGTACAATAAAAGTAACAACAATGAGTAGAAATACACTTAATTTAAACTCATATGTTTGGATTCGTCTCATTTTATTCACTACTTTCTATAACTTTATTACAAATCTTTTTGAGATTATAAGTTATATTATAACATAAATTGTAAATATATCATGTTCAAGTTTCAAGGAAAATTTTTTAATTACTACTCAAAATCCATATTTTGTGCATAAAAAATATCACAAAAATCATTTATTATTTTGAATAATGTGATATTAAAAATGGCTGGATACAGCTAAATGATATGATGATACTATGAGTTTGTGTATAAGAAATATATTAAAGTCTTTAAAACTAAATTTATAAACATGAGAGGAGATTTTTCAATGTAAAACGCAATATTATCATTAAAATTATTAAAGGACAGCTTTGCTATATGTAGATTAAAGAGAGATGAAAACATTCTAGATTGGGCATTAAACAATAATAAGAATGAAATAGAAAATTCTATAAGAGTTCTTTCTATTGAAAAATAATATCATTCAATAAATATATCTATTATTAACTTAATTTTATACTACTAATAAGGAATGATTTTTATGTTAAAAACAATATTGAGAGGTTTTACAATTGGACTTGCCTATCTTGCACCTATAGGAATGCAAAATTTATATGTGATAAATAGTGCTCTATGTAGAAAAAGATCTCAAATGTATATGGTTGTATTTACTACAATATTTTTTGATATTTCATTAAGTCTTGCATGCTTCTTTGGTATAGGATTTTTAATGAATAAATTTCCACTATTTAAATTAATAATTCTTTTGGTTGGTTCAATTACAATAATAATGATTGGTATTCAGTTAATTAAAAGTACTCCTTCACTGTATTCTTCAATTAATATAGAAAAAAATTTTATACAAACAACAATTTCTTGTTTTTTAGTTACATGGGCTAATCCTCAAGCTCTTCTTGATAGTACTTTGCTTTTTGGCGGACTTAGCACAACTCTTCCATCACATATGACATCATATTTTATCTTTGGAGTATGTATTTCATCTTTTATGTGGTTTTTTTGCCTTGGAAGCATTGTCAGTATATTTAGTAAATCATTTAATGAAAAAACTTTAAAGATTATTAACATGGTCTGCGGTTCTGTGATTATTTATTATGGAATTAAGCTTGCCTATAATTTTTTAAAGCTTATTTTATAAATTTTATTACTCTTTAAGTCAGTATTCTAAATCCTGCATTTTGTATGAATACCCAATAGCAAATGCAATCGTGTTTTTGCAAAATGACATAAGTGAAGTTTCATTAAAATTCTTAAGTTCTAAAATTCTTAAGAATTTAAGAATTTATATTCTTTTTCATATAGTATCTCTTGTGATTTTCTGGGCACTGATCTAAGACTCCAAATATCTCGTAACCTTGCTTTAAATAAAAATCTTTTGCTTGAAAATCAAATGTATCTAAGTGAATTAATTTACACTTATTTCCTTTTGCTATCATCTCAATTTCTTCTAAAAGCTTTCTTCCCAGTCCCTTATTTCTATATTTATCATCAACAAATAAAGAATCTATATATAAACAGTTCCAGCAATACATTTTGCTATTTATCCCTGCAATGATTCCTCCATGATTATCTTTAATAACTCTGTTTATCCATATGAATGATTTTTTCTGAGTATTGGGCACCTTAGATAAATTGTAATTTATCAGCTTATCTATTATTAACTCTGATTCTTTGTCACTACTTTTTTCAATATTATATTTTTCCATATTATATCTCCTAATATATATCTAATTCATACTAACTTAAATTTAGTATACTTTTTTCTTACTATTTTTAAAGATCCACACAATTATAATTAGATGTATATTGTGGTTTTAATCTTGTAAGCAATTATGACACTTTTTTTCTACGTACATAACTATATATTTAAACATAAAAAATAAAGAGGTAAATTAAACATCCCTGCCTAATTTACCTCTTTATTTTTTATTATTGTGCTTGCAAAAACTCTTCATAAGTTTCAACCTTATCCTCTCTATTAGTTTGCTTTAGCCACTTATTATATTGCATAATCTTTTTTTCTACATTTTTTAAACAAATCTTTTTATTATGCGCCTTTTTAGTTTCTGCATACAAGTTTATTTTCATTATATTTCCCATTTTCTCACCCCCTTTTATATATAATACAATTCGTTTTTTATATTTCGGTACTAAAATTTAAAAAAAATAATAAAATAGTACGTTTAAATTATTATACATCGTACTATCTCATTATTCTAGTAGAAATTTTTTCTATACTTGTTGATAAATATGATTCTATTCATAATTCTGACATTTTTCGAGAGGTGAATGTCACCTATTAGTTATATACTTTGCTCAAATGCAAATACATCATTAGGATCATATTTAGTTTTTATAAATTTCAGCTTTTCATAATTATCACCATAATATTCATGTTTATAATCTTCAAGCTCTACTAATGGGAAATTAATAAATGATCCTTTTGTTATAGATTTTATGTATTTAAATTTTTCTAATATCCATTCTATGTTTTCTTTTTTATATTTATCTTCTTCAAATACACTTTGGAAGCCCATTATAAATTTTGCATCTCTATAATAAAAAGCACCATCTTCTTTGGTTTTATTAATTACTGCACCGCCAAGTCCATAAAATGTTACAGCTGCATAAACTGCTCCATTTGCAGCATTATCTAAAATTTTAATTATCTCTTTTATTTCTTCTTCTGAATAGTCATTATAAATAAATCTTCCTGTTGATTTATATTTTTCATAATCTGCATGGCTGTCTTGAATTATTCTATTTGCTTCAAATATACTTGTATATGTTAAATTTAAAGTTTCATCATAACATAAATCTATAAGTGGTCTTAAAATATTGTGAGCTTCTTCTTTTTCACCATAATATAATCCAATTAGCTTTATTCCTCTTCCTTTTTTCTTTGAATTATAAATTGCCATCTTAAAATTAACCTTATTATCTAGATTTTTAAACATATCTTGATAAGTTTTTACTACAGTTACTTGCCTATCAGATTCCAAATTAAAATACTCAAGATCAATTAAAGTTACATTTTCAACTTTTTCTTTAAGCTTAAATGTCATAGAAACTACAACTCCAAAGTTTCCACCACCACATCCTTTGCTTGCCCAAAATAAGTCTTTATTTATATGTTCATTTGCAATAATTATGTCACCTTTATAATCTACAAACTCTACTTCGATTAAGCTATCACATGCTAGTCCTAAAAATCTGCTTGAATATCCCCAGCCTCCACCAAGTGTGAAACCTGCAACTCCTACTGTAGGGCATCCTCCACCTGGAAATGCATATCCTTTTGAACATAGGATTTTACATGCTTCTCTATTTGTTACTCCACCCTCTAATGTTACCTTTTTATTTTCTTCATCTAAATCTATTTTTTTCATTTGGCTTACATCAAGTACAATCAAATCATTCCCTGTTGAATATCCCTCATAGTTATGAGCACCACTTCTTATTCTGAACTCAACTTTATTCTCTCTGCACCACTTTATATTTTTTGAAACTTCTTCTTTATTAAAACAATAAACAATTGCTTTTGGATAAGCATCAATTGCTCTATTCCATGACAATCTGCATTCTTCATAATCTATATTATCTTTTAAAATAATTTTTCCTTCTAATTGATTTAAATTTAAATTTATATTATCCATATTTTTCTCCATAATCTATATTTCAATATCACAGCTATTAATTTTCTCTTCTCTTATTCTATAATTAGAATCACACTTTGGATTTTTACATACTCTTTCAATAACTATATATGCTCCATCATACTTACGTTCTCTCTCCAAAAGCACTCCGCACTTTGGACATTTATCTGGTAAACTACACCCACATACCATATTCATTCCTCCATATAAGTAAATATTGATTTACTTATATTATAAACTTTTTCTACAATTTTTTATAATAAACTGTCTTTTATAATTTCTTCTATAAAATTTCTTATTATTTCTACTTTTTCAATATCCTCAACAAGAAAATCTACACTTTCATAATCCAAATCAACTATCATAGTAAACTTTATGTCTTTATATATATAATCTGATGCAGCAATATAAACCATATCTCTTGTTTCAATATATTTTACTTCTTTATTGTATTTAAGCTTTTCTAGAAAAAACTTATATTCACTATATTCTGCATTCATATCATTAAGCCATTTATATTGCTTACATGGTATAAATCTTTTTGAATCATCTTTATCTAGTTCTGTGAATCTTTCTTCCTTCATAGTTTTTACATCCTTTAATTTATAAATATTTTAATAATGGTATTATAATTTATTTTCAACGCTCCTAAAAGACCTTAATAAATTTTGAACATAGCTCTTTATTAATTATTCACTATAATTTACAACTTACTTCACTCATTTCTTATATAGATTATACAACATAAATTTGCTATTCTTAAATTTTTTAAGTATTTTACTTAACTACATAGAACATTATTACTTTAATTTTACGCAGTTTAACTGTCATTATTTTGATTTTTCATACCATAAATGTTGTTTAAATAAAATAAACTATATTGAATAAATAAAAAATTTAATTCAATATAGCTTGGTCTAATTCAAAATTCTTCTTTTAAATATTCATAAAAATCTATTCTCAGTTTAAAGATATTTTATATCCTTAGGATATTCTTTTTCTAATTCTAAATTTGTATTATTAATTATAGTATCTAAAAAAATCTGTTTATTTTCAATAGGTTTAAAAGAAAATATTGGAATCAATAAATCTTCATTATTAACTGTTCTTACAAGTATGTAATTATCTAGTGAATGTATGCTCTTAATAGAATTCCAATTATAAATTTTCACTACAAATTTAGTGTTAACTTTTAATCCTTCCTCTACAAAAGTTAATTTAGTTTGTTCAAATAAATTTTGATATTTATCAAAAGAATATATTTTAAAAAACTTTTTTCTAAGCTTATGCATAATAATCTTTTTTCTAAATAACATAATTATAAACGAAAATACTATATATATTACAATTGATAATGGGTCTTTAATAAGAGCAATTGCAACTAAAAAACCTAATAAAATAACTAAAATAATAAAAATAAAATTAGAAATCATCTGATATTTAAAAACTTTAGTTTCCTCAACATGTCCCATATGAAAATCTATTAATTCTTCCTTTGAAATAGTATAGTCTATCTCCGTCAAATAAACACCTTCTATCTTAAAAATTAATTAAATAATAAAAAAATCATAAATACAAATTTAGCAAAATATAACAATACCTTTTAAAAATTATATTACTTTTCAGATTAATATTCAATAAATAACATATATATTTCTATTTTTTTAAATTATTGCCTCAATAAAAATTGAATGGTATTATTTGGCATATGCTGTTTTATGGAGGAATCTAATGAAAAGAATAAAATTAATAATACTTCCACTTATAATATGCGCATTTATAACTGGATGTAATAAAGCTCAAATTAATAATGAAGACAAGCAAACTAATAATAAATCTGCACAAACTTCGAAAGCAAATGATAATAAAGAAAATAAAAAAGAAACTGCAGATGTATCTCAAACAAATGAAAAAAAGGAAACTAGTAATGAGTCTTTACAGACTTCAGATAAAGATAATAAAAAGTCTACAGAGACCAATAGCAAAAATGATAACTCAATAAATGATGAAATATTTTTTGGTGATTGGACCATCACCGGTACAGCAGCTTCTGGCCCTGTAACAATTTATAGTACTGAAGATATTAAAAAAATAATAGGTACAAAAATATATTATGGAGTTGATCCTTTTTTTAATAACATATTTTTCTCTCCTTTTTAATTCAATTATCTTTTACATTAGGGATTTTATTAATTAAAAGTCATATAATCTTTCAACTGTTACACTGTGCCTTTTTACCTAGGATTGTTTAAAATTGGAAATAAAAATTTAAATAATAAAATACTGAAAATTTGATATAATCCAATTTTCAGTATTAAAAAATTGTTAATCCACATATAAAAAACTGAATTTATCAGTTTTTTATATGTGGATTTTTATTAATTATATTTTATATTTATAGATTGGTTTACTTATATATTACTTTACTCTCGAAACCAAATATTCATTTCTCTTTCTGCATTTTCTATACAATCTGAAGCATGAACACAGTTGATATTATTACTTATTGCATACTTCTTTCTTATTGTTCCTTCTTTTGCCTTAGATATATCAAAAGGTCCATTCAACGCTCTAACTCTTTCTATTGCATTTTCACCTTCAAGAATTAATGCCACAATTGTATCACTTGTTATATATTCAATTAATCTATCGTAATATTCTCTTCCTTCATGTTCTTCATAATGTGCTTTTGCAAGCTCTAATGTTGCATCTAACATTTTCATCTTTACTATCTTTAAATCATTTTCTTCATAAATTGATAATACCTTACCAACTAAATTTCTTTGTAATACGTCTGGTTTTAATAGGACTAAAGTTTGTTGTTTTTGCATGTTTCCTCCTGCTGCGCTTATTACTACTAATAATATTATAATTACTAAAATAACATGGTCATTATATATTAAAAGTTATAGCTTTAACAACTGCTTGGCTCTGATATAATCCTATTTTACAAGGTTATCATTTAGATTTATATTTTTATAATTCTAATTTATTTAATAAATCAATAAGAGAATACGTTACAAATCTTTAAATACATATCTCTTCTTTAATACAATCAATATTTAATTGAAGTTTTAATTGATAAAACTTCTGATTAATTACATAATCTTTTGTAAAATATTTTCTTTTTCCATAAAAATATTTTACTACAAATCATAAGCTTTTAGAGTTTTGATTTATTTTTTTGTAATAAAAAGGAGCTTCGCACTAATTTTTAACGCGATAGCCCACTTTCTATTATTATGGTTTATGAGTTTATACTTTTTATTTACAGACTATTTTATATTAAAGTTACTTTTTATGGTTTACATTTTCTATTTGTTTATTTATATAAATATTGTGTTAAATTTAATGCTTTATGCTATATTTATTTTTAAATTATTTAAAGATAAAACCATATAAACTTATTTAGCTTTAAATAATATTTTATTTTGAAATCTTATAGTTTATCTTTTTAAGCTTCCACCATTAGTAGCTATTACTTCTTTGTACCAATTAAAGCTCTTTTTCTTATATCTTTCAAGAGTACCTGATCCATCATCATTTCTATCTACATAAATGAATCCATATCTCTTTTTAAGTTCAGCAGTTGATGCACTAACTAAGTCAATACATCCCCATGTAGTGTATCCCATAAGTTCAACACCATCTTCAATTGCTTCATAAACTTGAACTAAGTGGTCATTTAAGTAATTTATTCTATAATCATCATTTACAGTTTTATTTCCATTTTCATCTGTAATTAATTCATCAACAGCACCTAATCCGTTTTCAACTATAAATAATGGTTTTTGATATCTGTCATATAATAAATTAAGAATATATCTTAAGCCTTCTGGATCAATTTGCCATCCCCAGTCTGATGCTTCTAAATAAGGATTTGGTACTCCTGCAATTAAGTTACCTTCACCAGCCTTATTCTTTTCTGGGTCAGCTGTTGCACATGAACTCATGTAGTAGCTGAATGAAATGAAATCTACTGTGTTCTTAAGTATTTCTGCATCACCTGGCTCCATTTTGATTTCTATATTGTTTTCCTTGAAGTATCTATTCATATATCTTGGATATTCTCCTCTTGCATGAATATCAGCAAAGAAAAGATTAGCTCTATCTTGTTCCATAGCCTTTAGTACATCACTCGGTCTTGGGCTTAATGGATAGTTCGGTACACCAAGTATCATACATCCAATCTTAAATTCTGGGTTTATTTCATGACCTATTTTAACAGCTAATGCACTTGCTACTAATTCATTGTGCATAGCTTGATATAAGTCCTGCTTGCTTAACTTTTCTTTTGGTGTCCATACTCCTGCACTCATATATGGAAAGTGAAGTGCTGAATTTATTTCATTAAATGTAAGCCAGTATTTAACCTTATCTTTGTATCTTGTATAAATTGTTCTCACATAATTTTCAAAGAATCCAACAAGCTTTCTGTTAGTCCATCCATCATAATTCTTAGCAAGTGCTAAAGGTGTTTCATAGTGTGAAATTGTAACAAGTGGTTCAATTCCATACTTAGCTAATTCATCAAAAACATTATCATAAAATTGTAATCCTTTTTCATTTGGTTCTTTATCATCACCATTTGGGAATATTCTTGACCATGCAATAGATAATCTAAAAGTCTTAAAGCCCATTTCTGCAAATAACTTTATATCTTCTTTGTATCTGTGATAGAAGTCTATTCCTATAAGCTTCATATTATCTTCTGTTGGTTCATCTGTTAATGGTGCTTTTATACCATGTGGCATAATATCTTGAATTGATAATCCCTTACCATCTTCGTTATATGCTCCTTCGAATTGGTTTGCAGCTGTTGCTCCACCCCATAAAAATCCTTCTGGAAATTTAATTGCCATAATTACTCCTCCTAATTTAAGATTATATCTTCACAGCGCTGATCATAAAGTATGTATAATCGTAATAGTTTTATATAAAATTTATAAAAAAATACCTAAGAAATATAGAAAAATAATTTCTAAATCTCTTAGGTATAGCCTGCTTTACCAGTAACAATCCTGTTTTATAAATCTATGATAAGGATATCATATTTTTTTGATAGTGTCAATAAGCAGCACTTATATTTTAATATCTTAGTTATTATTTATTCTAAGTATAATCTCTTATTTAACTGTTATAATAACACGTTGATAATGTTTTAAGTTTATTTTCCCATTATCTTTTGCTTCAACAACAATATGAATAGTGTCACCAGATTTCGCATCTTCTGGCACTGTGAAAGTAACCTTATTAGTGTCACTTCCTTCTAATTTAATGCTGTCTACAACTTCATTTTCTGCAAGTTTACGAGTAGTATCTAGTAATAGATCTCCAGCATAAGTATCTTCTGTCTCATTCTTTTGACCTTTGTAATCTTCATAAGTATCAGCTTCAGCATAACGCCACCATTTATAAGTTATTTCATCACCATCTGGATCTTTGGCATCAGCAGTTAATGTTATCTTTTCTCCTGCTTTCGCAGTTAAATCAATTCCTTCTTTAACTTTAACTGTTGGAGCATGGTTAGCTTCTTCATAAGTTTTAGCAACACACCAATCTGCTCTTGCAGCAAAATCATTTTGAATATCATCAAACCATCTTGTTAAAGAATATGATGCTTCATATTGATTTGTATATGGATTGTAATCTAGTTCAGTATTTTTCCATAAGTTATCATTAACAACTCCAAAACGAGATCCCCAACCTCCATAAGTTGGATCTTCCATACTTCTTAAACCGTTATCAATCAAGTATAAAAATGATGGAGAATCTCCCTCTGATATAAAGTCATATCTATTATACTCTGAGTTATTTTTAAGATATTCTTCAGTTCCTCTTTGTTCTTCTTCAAGTTCACCTTCTATATAATTTCCATCACCCATTAAAGCATATTTTTCAAGTAATGGTCCATGATTTGCTTTAATATTTTCATACATCCAGTCACCTTGTAATAAAGAATTCACTTCGTCATTATGATATTTCCAAGCATATGCAAAGTGCCAGAAGTTACTTCTATCATTTATAATTCTAATACTTGGCCAATTTTTCGCTATATATTCACCATAGCTGTCATCTTGGTCTAAAATTATATAAAGTACAACCTTTTCATTAATCTTCTTTTGAATTTCTTCCCACTTATCTGTATCCTTGTACTCTTCTTCTATAGACTTTAAAGCACGAGCTGTAGTATTAGTTCCACCCCATGTTTGGACATACAGTTCTCTATCATCATCATCTAAGAAAAGTTCTTTTAGGTACTCAGAACCTTCTGTGACTTCATCCATTTCTCCAGCATCTGAGATATTACCAATCTTAGTTATGTTTCTAACATGTTCTGGTTCTGGATAGCCTTCTGCATGTACTGATAAGTTAGGATATACTTCTTCATATGCATCAATAAATTCGTCTACCCACTTAGTTCCAGTCCATCTAAATGGTTCAATCCCTTTTTCTTCATCTCCTGCATAGTGATACATGGAGCTTGTCACAACTATTCCTGCAAGATCAACTTCATTTGCATAAAGCATAAATCTTATTACTGAGTTCATATCATCAACTTCACCATCTGTTGTAATAACAGTACGAGCCTTTGTCTTTTGTATTGTTGATGAAACATTTTGACCTTCTACTTTGTTATTAGTTTCAGGCGCTTTGGCATTATTACATCCTGCAAACATACCAACACATAAAACTGATGCTACAAGCATAGAAAGTAAAGAACATTTTTTGTTTTTCATTTTACTACTCCCCTTATTTTAATATTTTCTTTTGTTAATTTATATTTAATTTATAGAATTCTCCTAGCTGATATCTATATATCAGCTAGAATTCATCATATTATAAATATCAAATTTGAGTAGAATTAATTATTTAGTAGCTTTAATCAATTCTTCTTTTTCTTTAACATCTCTATCTATAAGTGATAAAACATCTTTATAGTCATATGCGTTAGTTACAAGAACTGGTGTTATAGTATCATATCCTGCTTTTTTAATAGCTTCTATATCAAACTCTACTAATAAATCACCTTTTTTAACTTTATCTCCTGCTTTTATATGAGCTGTAAAGTGTTTTCCACCAAGCTTAACTGTGTCAAGTCCTATGTGAATTAACAATTCAACACCATCTTCACTTGTGATTCCAATTGCATGCTTTGTTTCAAATAATGCTGAAACTACTCCATCAACTGGAGCTACTGCTCTTCCTACTGTTGGTATTATTGCAGCACCTTTTCCCATTATTTCTTCTGAGAAAGTAGCATCATCAACTTGTTTTAATGAAACTGCCTTACCTTCAATCGGAGCATATACTACAGATTCAACTGTTACTTCATTATTATTTTCTATACTTTCTTCTAAAGTATTATCTTCATTAACTTCTTCTACTATTTCATCTTCTTCGTTTTTAGGATCATCAAAACCTAATATCCATGTTCCTACAAAAGCTATAACAACTGATATTCCTGCTACTATTAATGCATTTGTCATATTGCTACCACCTTCTGGTGCAATAAATTGTACCATTGCTAATACTGATGGTGTTGCAAACACATAACATTTTAATACTGTTAATCCTGCGTAAAATCCTCCAACTAAACCTGCAAACATACAAGCATATAAAGGCTTTTTATATTTTAAAGTAACACCATACATTGCTGGTTCAGTAACACCTGCAAGAAATGCTGATATTGCTGATGAGAAAGATAATTGTTTTAAATCTTTATTTTTTGATTTTAAACCTACAGCTATACATGAAGCTCCTTGAGCTAAGTTTGAAGATAACATTGCAACTAATAGTAAAGTATCAAATCCTGGCGTAGTATTTATACTAAGTATTGATATAGGTACAAATGCCCAGTGCATACCTGTCATAACTAGTAAAGGCATAAGTGCAGACATTAGCGCTAATGCAAGCCATGCTGCTTTGTCATACATAGCATATAATGCTGATGATAATATATTACCTCCAAAATATCCTAAAGGACCAACTAAAACAAGTGCTATAGGAAGTGCAATAATTAAAATAAGTAATGGTTTTAAAAAGTTCTTTGTTACAGCTGGAGTAATTCTATCAGCAAATTGTTCTATATATTTCATAATCCATGCCATTATGATTACTGGAATTACTGCATATGTATAACTTGCTGCAGCTACTGGAAGTCCAAATAGTGATATTTTTTCACCACTTGCTACTAATCCTGTAAAATCTGGATATAACATAACTCCTATAACTGCACCTAATGTATAAGGATTAATGTTAAATTTCTTAGATGAAGAAATAACTAATAAAAATGGTAAGAAGTAAAATGTTGCATCTCCTAAAGAATACAGTATTTTATATGTTTGGCTTGTATCAGACAATAATCCTATTGTAGTAAGTATTACAAGTAAAACCTTCACCATACCTGCTCCAACTAAAGCTGGCATAGTTCCTGACATACATCCTGATACTACATCTAAAACGGTTGTAACAATTCCTTTCTTTTCTTTTGATTCTTCACTATTACTATTTGAATCACTAAAGTTTCCAAGCTTTAATAGTTCTTTATAGCAAGTTCCTACATTGTTTCCTATGATGATTTGGTATTGGCCGCCTTTCTTCATGACACCCATAACACCTTTTATTTTCTTAACTTTTTCATCATCAACAATGCTTTCATCTTTTAATGTGAATCTAAGTCTAGTCATACAGTGCATAACACTGTTAACATTCTTTTCTCCACCTAACTCTTCTATTATTCTTTTTGCTACTACTGAGTAGTCCATAATACAATCCTCCAATTAAAATAAATTTTAAATTTGATTTTAATGAAGTAAAGCCCATAACCCAGATCTATATTTTATTTAACTAACTTTATATTTTGTAATTACTTTTTATATAAACCTGCTTATGGTAACATTCTTGCATTTAATTAAATATTATTGCGAGCTTTAGGCTATTTAAAGCTACATAAAATTTTATAAAAAATACCTAAGGAACATAGACTGAGCGCTCAAAAATCTATGTTTCTTAGGTATAGCCTGCATTACCAGTAACAATCCTAAACTTATTTAGTTTATTTTTGTTATTCTATTTATATGTACAGCAAGGTACATCTTTTCATCTTCTGTAAGCTTATGATCGTATTCTTTTTCAATATATTTTTCTATTTTTTCAACACAATCATATGCCATTTTATATTTTACCTTCATTATTTCACAAAGATTAGTATCTTCATCTTCTATTTCCTTTCCACTAAACATTCTTTGTGCAAAAAACTTTAGATGTGTTATAAATCTTTCATAATGAAGTGAATATTCATCTAATTCTAAATTATAATGATATTTTACTATATTTAAAGTATTTTGTATTATCTTAGTTATGTCTAAAGTTTCATCCATATTACTAGAATTAAGCTCTGCATTAACTATATGTAATGCAATTGATGCAGCTTCATCTTCTGGAAGTTCAACATTAAGCTTTTTCTTAATTATCTGTAATGCTTCTTTACCTATTAAAAATTCATGATTATAAAATCTTTTTATTTCCCAAATAAGAGCATTTTTAAAATCTACCCCTTGTTTTGCTCTCTCTAATGCAAAATTTATATGGTCTGTTAATGAAATATAAATATTATCATTAATCTTTTTACCAAGTGAATATTTTGCATAAGAAATTATTTCATTACATGCCTGAATGACTTCTAATGGAATTTCTGATAATAAACTTACTAATTTGTTAGTGCTATTTGCATCTTCTAAATAATAAACCTTTTCAATTTTATCAGAGTCTATTTCCTCTCCAATTTTCTTTTTGAATCCTAGACCACATCCCATAACAAGGACTTCTTTATTATTTTTGTCAAATGCACGAATTAAATTGTTGTTTATTACCTTGTCTATTTTCATAAGCTATTCTCCCCTAAAATTTCACCTTTTGAATCTCTATATTGTGGTATAAAAAAAGACCACACCACAAAATAATATAATATTTTTTACAAAATATTAAAAATAAAGCGGTAAAGCCTGCATAACCAGTAACAATCCTTAAATATTAATTTCATGATAAGGATATCATAAAAACTTTTTCATGTCAATATATAATCTTTTTATATTTTATCTTTTAATTTAAGAATATGATAATATGCAAACTTACTACACATTTTATATTTACAATTTAATTCTATATAACATGCTAAAATGATACAATACTTAAGAAACTATAATAAACTGAATAAAAAATAAAGCCGAATAGAAAACTATTTAGCCTTATTTTTTATTATATGGTCTTTTATATAAATGGGTTTAGGGAAAGCAAGTTAAATTGTTTTATCTATTTGATAAATAAAGCATCAACTCATCTCTTGATATTCTTTTTGGCTCTTTGAATTGATTCAAAATTAATGCTTTATAATAAACTTTAGCAACTTTTTCTACATCTATTACTTTAGACAATATGTCTTCTGTACTTGAGCTTATAACAATAGCTCCATTACTTTCTAATAAACAAGCATCACTTCTACTTAACTTTTCTATTAAATCAGTTATACATTCATCAGATTTTCTTTCTTCATATTTTGCTAAATAGATATACCCTCCATAGCTTGCTGAATCATATGATATTGGTGGAATCACTTTATTTGCTATTGAAAATGTTGTTGCATAAGTTGAATTTATATGCATAAAAGTACGTATATCTTTTCTAGCGCTATATACTTCTAGATGCATTTTCAAGTCAGAACTAGGGTTTATTCCATCAAGCGGCTCAATTTTTTCTCCTTTTAAATCAACAATACAAATATTTGTTGTTTTTAAGTTCTCTATTTTTATTTTTGCAGGTGTTATCACTATATATCCTGATGTCTTATCTTTGATACTGAAACTTCCACACTTTTCTAAACCCAAATTATTCTTTTCTGCATCTTGTGCAATTTTTATAAGTTTAATTTTTAAATTTTCTAGCATACTACATCATCTCCTTATAAATTTAGGCTACTTTCTTAATCCCATTAATTTATCTAAAAATATTTTTTCTTCCATTACTTTAAGATTTTTATCTATTATTGGTTTAAATTCCATATTACTTAAAATATCTTTTTCAAGGTTAATTCCTGGTGCTACTTCTGTTAAATGAAGACCATCTTCTTTTAATTCAAAAACTGCTCGTTCTGTTATATACATTACTGGCTGCTTAAGCTTTCTTGCTCTATTACCACTAAAAGTAATCTGCTGAACGGAATCTAAAAACTTCTTATTAGTTCCTTCATTTATAATCTTCACTTTTCCATTTTCAATTTCTATCTGAAGTCCTTTGACTGTGAATGTTCCACAAAAGACTACTTTCTTTGCATTTTGAGTAATATTAATAAATCCACCACACCCCGGAAGCTTTGGTCCAAATTTGCTTACGTTTACATTCCCCTCTTTATCACATTCTGCAAGTCCTAAGAAAGCTATATCAAGTCCACCTCCATTATAAAAATCAAATTGTGTTGCTTGATCAAACATGCATTCAGGATTGATTGAGGCTCCGAACCTGTCTCCACCTTGTGGGATTCCTCCTATTAACCCTGGCTCCACTGTTAAAGAGAAAAGCTTTTCAATTTCTTCTTCATTTGCAACGCTTGAAACCGCTTCAGGCATTCCTATTCCTATATTGACCACTTGTCCTTCTGATAATTCCATAGCTGCTCTTCTTCCAATAATCTTTCTTTCATTTAAATTTAATGGCTTAAGTGCATCTACCACCATATTAGCTTCACCAGTCAATGAAGGATCATAGTCTTGACCTAAAACTTGAGCCTGATCTTCTTTTTCTGCCTCAACTATATAATCAACATAAATTGACGGAATTTTAACAATTTTAGGATCAATAGTGCCTTCTTTAACCACCTTTTCTACCTGTACTATTACTGTTCCACCACAATTTTTAGCTGCTTGCGCTATGCATGTGGCTTCGGAGTACGTAGCCTCATGCTCCATACTTATATTTCCTTTTTCATCTGCATATGTCCCTCTAATAAAAGCTATATTAATATCTGGACATTTATAAATTAAGTTTTCTTCACCTAATATATCTATTACTTCAACTATATCCTCTTTAGTTCTTGAATTTGCTTTTCCACCATCTATTCTTGGATCTACAAATGTGTCTAATCCAACCTTTTCTATAGTCCCTGTTCTTTTTCCAGCCTTATCTCTAAACATATGACATACAACTCCTTGAGGCAAGTTATATGCAATTGTTTTATTATCACTAATTAATTTTCCAATCTTAGGTGCTAAGCCAAAGTGACCTCCTATTATTTTACCAACTAAGCCTTCATGAGCTAAATGGTTTAATCCTCTATCCTTTCTATCTCCTGATGCTGCTGCAAACATTAAAGTTAAATTTTTAGGACTTTTTTCTTCTAAAAATCTTTCTTCAAGCCCTTTCATCAATGCTTCTGGAACTCCTAAAAAGGCAAAACCAGATGTTGCTAAAACATCATTATCTTTCACTAATCTTACTGCATCCTTAAAATTAATTACTTTTGTCATTGTCTTTTCCCCCTCAAATTCTCATTTCTTTTTTCAATCCATCACACATTATTAAATGGATTATTTAAACCGTAATTATTGATATTTTTTTAACAAATGTTGCAACAAAAAAAGTTATAACACCTCCTTAACTGAAGTACTATAACTCTATATCTCTTAGTCTCCTAAATTTAACTTTTTATTTAATTATTTATCGTATTATACTTATTTTCTAAATAATTACTTTTCTCTTAGAAATAATTATAGCATTATGCAAATAATAAAACAAGATATATTTTTTAAATTTTCTGAATATTTTAATTGTTTGCAAAAAATATATTCTCACTAAATTTATGATTTTTAACCTTTGAATTAAAAAGCTAAACTTTGTAGCAATATAATAGAAATATTATATTAATTATAAAAATAATGGAGTCCAGAAAATATTAAGACTCCATTATTTATAATTTATTTCTTTAAAAAAGATATAAATTATAAATTATTTACAACTATGTTCTCCACATCCATTGTTCCCACAGTTATGTTCACCTTCATGATGATGAGAACATTCAATATTGGGGTTGTATTGTAATTTGCCGTTTAAGAATTCATTAACAACTTCATCTGAATTTCCAGAAACTCCGCCATATAAAGTAATATCAGCATTTGCAAGTGCTGTTTTAGCACCACCGCCAATTCCTCCACATATTAATGTATCAACTTTATGCTCTTTAAGAAATCCTGCTAAGGCTCCATGTCCGCTTCCGTTTGTATCAACAACTTCACTCGATACTATTTTTTTATCTTCTACATTGTAAATTTTAAACTGTTTACTGTGTCCAAAGTGTTGAAATATTTGTTCATTTTCATAAGTTACTGCTATTTTCATCTTTTCATTCTCCTTATCATATGTCATGTACATGCTTGTACACTAACTTAATATATTATTTATTGCAGCAGTTTTTACTGCATGTCTTATTATCTTCAAAACATTTTTTCATACAGCCCATGCCACAGCACTTACTATGATACTCACAAAGTTCAATATTTCCTCCATCAATTAATATTTTCTTTCCATTAATCAACGAATTAGCAATTTTATATCTCGCACTATCATATATTGCTGTAATTGTCGTCCTTGCAACATTCATCTGCTTAGCACATTGTTCCTGAGACATTTTTTCTAAATCAATGAGACGTATAGCTTCATACTCATCTAAATTCATGACTATTATCTCATCATCCATATTTTTACCTACTGGGATAAATTCTTCAGTTTTAGGCATACTGCAGATTCTTCTGCACTTTTTAGGTCTTGGCATGACACTCCCCCTTTTTGACATATGTCAATTATTATTATATACCTTTTATGACATATGTCAAATATTCTTAGTATCTATTTCCATATTTATTCTTTATATTTTTACCAAAATAGATCTATAATACCATCATCGAAGTACTATAACTCTATTTTCTTAGTCTCATAAATTTCAATTTTCTATTTTAATCACTTTCATGATATAATTTGATTACACAGGTTATTAACAATATTGCTATATATTACAAAAAAAATAATCATATTCACAATCTATATAATTACTTTGGTAAATAAATTAGTAGATGAATATATAAAAATCAGTATTAGTAAATTATCAATAAACACAAAAATATTAATTATAAAAACACAATAAAGATCTCAAATATTTTTATAAAAGACATTTTATAATTATTTTAACTAAGACGAAATAAATTAATACTTTATTAATTAGTTTGTAGAAAGGAGATGATGAATTCTGAAAAAATTAATTTCTTTAATAATAAGTATATCGGTAGCATGTATGTTTTTAACTGGTTGTAGTAACACCAATGAGGGCTCATCAAAAAACTTATCATTATCTTCAAATAATGTATCTAAAAATGTTAGTAATATTAATGATGAAAAAATACAAATTGAACCTGCTGTATCCGAATTAAATCCTCAAGACATTATAGGTGCAGATATGGCCGAGATTGACTATGCATCTTCTGACATGGTGATCTTCCATGGATACTTTGGTCTTTTTTTATATGACTTAAATAATCTCAGCATTATGAAAAGCTTAGATTTGAAATCTATAGATTGTAACGCTACTCAAGGCGATTCATATTGTAATGTTGAGATAAGCAGTGATGGTAATATAGTACAATTGCATCCTAATGACAGTGAAAAAATGTATGTTTATTCTATATCTAATAATACTTTATTTGAAGAAAAATACGTTCCTATGAGTGATTCCTTTAAAAATAATCTTGTAGAAATAAGTGAAGCTATTGGTAAAATTAATGGGAATTTAAGCTATAATGCAGTTAAATTTGATAATGGTGAATATGGATATTTATCTGCATCTGATGGAACAATTGAATCATTGAATTATGTACGTGAAGATATGGTATACTCTCTGTTTAATGCTAAATGAGCTTAAACTTAAACTTAAATTTTAATATAAGATAAATTACAATATCAAATGCAACACTAATTATTTCTTGTACAGAAAAATCAGTTGAAGTACTTAAATCCACTCCAACTGATTTAAAAAACTAACTATTATTAAATTTTTATCAATACCTGTCCTGTATATATACTAGTATGTGACTTCACTTAAAATATAATTTTCTGGGACCTCCGTTGACTTACCTCCCTCAATAGGCACTCCTTCAAATCCAAATGATACACTATTTTCTGCTTTAATATTAGCATTATGTGATTTACCTTTAATTACATAATGATCTCCTTTATGGCTTACTATTTCTGCATTCCATATAGATTCAATTGTATCTTTATAATCAAATTCAATAACCCAATTTTCTATTGGTGTATTACCGTTGTTATTAATTACAAGCTCACCATTAAATCCATTATCCCATTCAGAACTTTTAGAGAAATCAACTTTATATTGATCATCTTCTACTCTTTGTTCAGATGATACAATACTATGTTTTGTAATTTCAGGAGCTTTTTCTCCTTCATATGAAGCTATAAAACCAAATTCAACAGCTGCACCTGTGGTAATATCTTGTGGCCATCCAGAATTTTTTATTATATAACTATTTCCATCATGAGAAGCTATTGAAGCATTCCATATTTGAGTTATTTCTCCATCAAAATCAGCTTTCAATGCCCAATTGCTAATTGTTTTATCACTTGTATTAGTTAATTTTACAGTTGACTTAACGTAATTTTCCCATGCCTCATCTACTTTATAATTAAATGAAATTCCATTACCTTCACTTGGATTTGATGGTTCTTCTGGCTTTGATGACACTTCTTCATTATAAAGTGCTTCTACTTGTTGATCTGTTAATGCAGTATCATAGACAGATACATTATCAAATTTTGCAGAAGATATATCTGCATCTCCCCAAATGTTACCACTTCCAACTCTAACATCAGTCATATTTGAAAGAAAATCATCTGCAAAACATGCTGTTAAATTACCTTTAGCGCTTCCAACTTCATCTCCATCTACATATACAGCAATTCCTTCTGAATTTACTGTATATGTTACATATTGCCATGTATTTGCTTTTAATGGCTTACTAATTTCTGTTGCGTCAGCCCATGCTCCATTGGAATTAATTCTAGAGAATAAATTAGCACTAATTCTTGTGACAGGATATTTATCTTGTCCACCACCATTTCCTTCAAACAATGCACTATGCTCAAAGTAATTTGGATCTGTAGTATCTACATTTACCCACATTCCTATTGTATAACCTTTATTGATAATTCCACTAAATGTATCACTTGGTAAGGCTAAATAATTTTCTTTTATAGCGCCCTTTTCATTTGATATACTTAGTACCTTCCCTCTATTTTTATCATCTAAAATTGATGCTGAACCTACTAGAATTGCACTTCCATCTTTAATTCCACTATTTAAAACTTCATTTGATTCATTTAATGTATCAAAATCATATTTATATGTTGGCTCTAAATCAATCTTTTCTAATTTACCTTTAACAACAACATTAAATGTTTTATTATAAACTGATTCACCTTTAGATATTTTCGCTGTAAGTGTGATAATCTCGTCATTTGCAGTACGACTTATTACTCCTTCACTATCAAGCACACTAGGATTACTTGAATACCATGAAATTGTTGTATTATATGCGCCTACTGTAGGCAATGTTATATCTGATTTTGTACTGCTTGGAATTTTCGCCTCTAAATCATTTCCTGCATACTGTACTGCTTCACTATCTTTTAATTCAAGCTTACTTCCCCAAATGCATTCATTATTACTACCAAGAGCAGTAAATGTCATTACTTTAGACACATATTTAGACTCATCTTGTTGTTTAAAGAATACTCCTTTATAAGTCACTCCATCTATAGTAACATTCATGAAATATGAATCATCTTTCATGCTCCAAGTACCACTTACATCACCAGATACTGTATAATCTTCCTTTAGCTCTACATTTAATGTATCTATCATTGCAGAACTGTTAGAATTACCATGATTAATAAATTGGTAGTATCCAACAACTTCATCCTTTGAATAACCATCTTCAGAAATTTTATCACCACTATATTCATAAGGTGCTACTACTGGCCATCCCTCTTCATTTATAAACATTTGATGAACTCTAACTTGATGTTCTTCTGTACCATTATTAAATCTTGTATGATAAACTAGATACATTTGTCCATCTGAATCAATAAATGATGAATTGTGTCCAGCCGCTTTATATCCAACATCTAAACAATCAAATTTATAATTGCCAATAAGTTTAATTCCAGAATAAGCATTATCTACATTTCCAGGTAATACAGCATTATTTCCAGCCGCATCCAAATAAGGACCCTCTGGACTTTTTGATCTAAATAATCTTATGTTGTAACCACCATTTGCAGCTAATCCAGCATAAGATACATATAAATAGTAATACCCTGTTTCTTTATCATAAACAACTTTTGCACCTTCACCTGATTTTGTATATCCCCCAGATATTCTAGTTCCAAAATATCTATCAGTAATATTACCACTATCACTATTTTCATCTTTTCCTGGATATATTACTTTACCAGTGCTTTTATCAACTTTTAATATATACACGCCACCCGACCAAGAGCCATAAGTCATCCAGAGTGTACCTTCTGAATCATAAAATAATTCTGGATCTATGGCATTTGGAGAATAGCTTGTATTATAAGCCCCATTACTTGTAAACCATTTTGAATTTGATCCTGTTAATGTACCGTTATCAATAAGTTCTTTAATATTTGTATTCAAATAATTAGTATTTATTTTACTTCCAGTATCATAAGAATCTCCACTAGTGAAGCCCGAATACATAATTGTATCAACATAAGTATATGGACCTTCTATATTTTGAGATACAGCGTAACCTATAGCAGATCTCTTATAAGTAGATGATGTGCAATAATATATCATATATGCACCTTTTGTTCCGTTATCGTTTACATAGTCTGCATTCCAAAATACATTTGGTGCCCATACAGAAAATCCACCTTTACTATCTGAATCATTTTCACCAGCCCACGCAAAAGATCCCGCTAAATTTTTTGACAAATCCCCAAATAAAACATTATTGGGAGTGGTATAGTTATTAGTAAATTTAGTCCAATTTTGTAGATCTGTAGACTTTGCTGCTTCTATATGAGAACCGAATACATAATAAGTATCACCGTCTTTTACAATAGAAGGATCATGAACAGATGTACGCTCTTTAATTTTTACTTGTGCTTGATTTTCACTATTTGTGATTGCTTGTACATTTTGATTCATATCTTGTGCAAATACATTAGTTGGTCCAATTAAAGATGTAATTATAGATCCAGCCATTACACATGATGTCAGTTTTTTAAATCTTTTTTTAATCATTAAAACACCCTCACTTTTCCCTTATTTTTTAGCCTTGAGTTTAAATTAATTATTTTATAAAAGAGTAAAATATTTTAATCTTTTATAATTCAAATTATATTATTTTATGGAAATAATATCAATAATTATCTTCCGACTTAATATGACTTACTTATACATTCATAACCTTTATATCATGATATACTAAGTATTTTAGGGGGTATTATTTTGTACTTTTTGTCTAAATAATTCTAATGTAAATCATAATAGCTATAATATATTACATATTAATTTAGAATTAATTCTTGTATTAATTAGATTTATTTTAAACAAATCTATAATTTATTTATATATAATATAAAATCACACAAAAATATCCCATGTTCATATTACTGAACTATGGGATATTCGTTAATAAATATTGCGCTTGTTCACATACATTATTTACGTTTAATATTTTTTCTTTAAATACAAAATACATATTATTGCCTCTAATACAAAATAAAGAAGTATGAATAAAAATTCGTACTTCTTTATTCTTTGCTATTTATAATTATTTTTTAGTATATATTAAATCTTCAACATTTACTTCTTTTTCTTGTAATCCATTTGCAATTAAAAAGTCTTGTGTATCCTTAAGTGATTGTATATCAGCATCTGTTATGTCTAAATTAAAATCATACCAGCTATACATTTCTTTTGTTTCTTCAACTGTTAAGCCAACTTCATTTGCTACTTTTTCCATAGCTTCATCAAAGTTTTCATCTACATACTTTAAAGTTTCTTTTTCTACTTTTAAAAATCTATCTACTAGATCTGGGTGCTTATCTGCAAAGTCCTTGCTTACAGCAGTTACAATTATTCCATCAACTAAGCCTTCCCCATTTGCAACAACTTTGCTTCCTGAATTTATTGCCTTAAGTGCTGTAGGTCCAGCTATTAGAGCTGCATCTACACTGCCATCTGCAAGAGCTGCACTAGCTTCAGGAATCCCCATGTTTATATATTCAACATCATCAATTGTATGTCCTTCATTTTTTAAAGCAGCTATTAATACTTGATGAAGTACTGTTCCTTTAGGCCCTGCTACCTTTTTACCTACTAAATCTTTTGCTGAAGTTATTGAATCATCATTTGTTAAAATCATAAATCCTTTTGGTGATCTACTATATGTATTTAATATTTCTAACTCAACACCATTAGATGCTGCTATTAATGCTGAAGTTCCACCTAAAGCATGTAAGAAGTCTAATTCTCCTGCTGCTAAAGCTTGTGTCTGATCTGGTCCTGAAGTTATTTCATGAAAATTAACAGCTATATTATCTTTTGAAAATTCCTTTCCAAATAAATCATCCTGCTTTTGAATAATTGATGGTACATTAAGTGGTGATTTAACGTAAGTTAAATTTATTTCTGAAACTTGTTCTGCCTTATCTTCTGTTGTCTTCACGCTTCCACAACCTATCATTGTTCCTGTTAAAACCATCATAGCTGTCATACATGCTAATACTTTTTTAAAATTCATTATTGTTTTTCCCCCTTGAGTTTATATATTTAAATTACATATTAATATATAATTTATAATCTTCTTATAATGTATATTTAATAATCTTTTCTACCTTTTACTTATAACTTTCTGCATGGAATATATTATTAATCATCTTTACTTCATTGGCTTTAATCTTTAATATTAGATTTTAAGGTATGTAAAATTTCTTTTTTCAGTGAAACATAATAATTAGATGTCAAATCTCTATTATATGTATCATTTATTTTAAATTCTTTAAATTCTCTTTCTAAAGTAAAAACTATTATTTTATCTGCAATTTTTAAAGCTTCATCGATATCATGAGTTACAAAGATAACACCTTTATTTGTAGATTCATGTATTCTTATAACTTCATTTTGCATATCTTTTCTTGTAAAATAATCTAAAGCTGAAAAAGGTTCATCCATAAGCAGCATATCTGGATCAAATGAAAGAGCTCTTGCTATACTTACTCTTTGAGCCATTCCCCCTGATAATTCACCTGGATATGAATTTTTGAACTTTTCTAATTTCATCATAGAAAGATACTTATCTACATCTATTTCACTAACTGAATTATTTTTCTTAAATCTTAATTTACTTAGCAGCCTATATATTGCATTTTTATTATTTTTTTTAGATCTATTACTAACATTATGAAAAGTTATATTTTCACTTACATTAAGCCAATCCATAAGCCTGCTTTCTTGAAATACCATTCCTACCTTTGGTTTAAATTCTTTATTATCTTTAATGTAGCTTATTTCACCACTTGTTACATTTTCAAGACCTGCAATAATCCTAAGAAATGTTGTCTTTCCACATCCACTTTCTCCAAGTATTACTGTTATATCTTCTGTTGAGATATTTAATGAAATATTATTAAGAACCATATGCTGCTCATTATTGACTTCATAATTTTTGCAAACTTTTTTTATTATATATCCCGAATTACTCATAAGCTTCCACCGACTTTCCCTTGTTGACCTTCTTTACAAGTATAGAAAATATGTAATCACACAATATTCCGAGTATACCTATTACGATTATTCCAACTATAACTACATCCGTTCTAGACATTTCTTTTCCATCTGAAATTAAATATCCAAGTCCTGAAGATGCAGCTACAAGCTCGGCACCAATAATAGCCCTAAAACTATAGCCTAATGCTAATTTTAGTCCAACAGCTATATCAAGGACTGCACTTGGAATTATTATTTTAAGTATTATTTGCAACCTAGATAATTCAAAAGCTTTACCAACTTCAATTAATTTCGAATCACAATTTCTTATTCCTTTTAATGTACTTGTAAATATAGGAAAGAAAGATGCAAGAATTATAATTATTATCTTTGATTTTTCTCCAATTCCAAACCACAATATAAGCATTGGTATAAGTGCTAATGGTGGTGTATTTCTAAAGAAATTAAATAACGGCTTAAAATATTCATAAATGCTGTTAACCATTCCAAAGAATATCCCAAGTGGAATTCCGATTATTGCACTTATGAAAAACCCAATAAAAACTCTTTTCATACTTGCATAAATATTGATAAATATTGATCCATCTTTTAGCATCTTTAAAAATGTTTCAAATACTTTTTGTGGTGGAGGTAATATATAAGCATTCCATACCTTCATCTCACATACAATATACCAAGCTATAAGTATTATTAAAAAGATTAAAAATCCTTTTAAATTTCCTAAAATATTAAATTTAGATTTTTCACTTTTCATTTATAGACCATCTCCATTATTGCATCCATTTTTACAATAAAGCATTTCTACAATATCATATCTTTTTTCATTGCATTCTTTTAAGCTGCTTATTCCAGTAAGTATTTCTTCTTCACTTGATAATTCAAGAACATTTTCAAAAGTATCCTTAAAATATCCTAATGGTATAGGAGACTCGTCCACGCTACCTAATGATTCCATACCTTCGTTTTCAATAAACTCTTTCCATGTAAAAAATTTAATTCCAACTTTATCATTCATTGCTTGCCTTGAAAAATCCCTAAGCTGCGTACATGGACAGGTTATTATTAATGTATCCTCTTCATTTTTTATGTACTTTTCATATAATACTCTAGATGTTCTTACTAATATTGGCTCAATCATTGGAATCTCAAAGCCATAAGTTAAATTATTTCTTTTTAAAAAATTTATACTTTCAGGGCATCTACAGTCTAAAATAGTTCCGTTTATTTCTTCTGAATATTTTTTATACTGTTCTTTTACATACTCAAGTTGTGACTCACAATTTACTATTATATATCCTTTTTTAGTTAAATTGTACTTTATTAAATTCAACTCATCATCATACATCTTTTCAGCTACAGGATTTATCCAAATATATTTCGACATGTTGCCTCCATTTAAAATATTGATAATCATTTTCATTTAGTATAATACAATCTTTACTTACTTATGTCAATATAAAAACACTAGTATAAAGTAATATATGATTTTAGAGAAAAACAAATAAATTCAATATATGAGTATACTTATGTATTGCATTAAAATTTTAACCTTTTAAATTATTAGACAAAGGCCGTTCCAAAATTGCTTGTCAAAAACTTGTTTTTGGAGCAAACTATTTTGGCTACAGCCACTGTCATTAGAATTTTCAGCTTAAAATTTTTTTACAATAGAGCATATCATATATTGAATTTCTCTTGTTATCCCTAGCCACTGATATTGCACCATTTATTTATTCCATGTGCACCAGATTTTTTTACCTTCTTTACTAATATATTATTTTTTGTAATCTGTAAAATATAATTTTTTCAAATCATCTGCAATATCTTCTGCACTATCTGATATTTGTCTTATTCCATATCCTAAATTTAAAGGAGAAGTCACGAATCTTGGGAATACTTTGCATATGATTCTTTTATCCATATGATAAAAGAATAAATTGAAGCTATCACATTTAACAAAATAATCATTTAACACATAAGTTACAACTTTCTTTACGATGCATGAAAATTCTTCAATTGCATCTAAGGTGTCGCTCATAATTATATTAAATTCTGAAAAACCATTAAATGGCTTTGTAGATAAATTTATGCTGCACCCTTCACTTTCATATATTGATATTCCTTCAAAATTATCTTCTCTTAGACTTTCTTTATAATCTATATTGTCTATTCCTACAATCTGCATATGGGGATGCTTTAAACTTCCTCCAGATCTTGGTCCATGATTTTTATAGAAAATTACTGATTTATATTTATTACTTTTTTCTATTTCAAGCCAGTGCTTAATTGAAAATCTAATTAATTCTATCATATATTCATCACTATACTTGCTCATATTTGTGTCACATTCATATGATTCAATTATAACAAGCTGGCATGTGTCCTTTATAGTTGGATATTTATTCTTTAAAATAATAAATGGACCTTCGGTATCAATTATATTTTCAAGACTTTTTCTATCACAAAATGGACATTCAGTATCTTTATTGACAAAGTTATTAGGTTTGCCATCATTAATGTCATTTAAAAATGTCAGGTATCTGTCTTGCTCCACCTATTACCACCTTTTCTTTCTTACGTATTTCATCTTATAAAAATCATTATATCATTTTAAATCATGATTTTTCAAAAGTTTATTTTTTTATAAGAACATATGCACATTTTGAAGGTACTGTTATATTGTTTCCTGTAATTGCATGTATTTCATCAACACCTGCTTTTTCTTTATTAACAAGCACACTCCATCTGCATTCTTGTAAATCTATAAAAGCTTCTTCATCATTGGCATTAAATATTACAACAATATCATTACATAAGTTTTTTCCTGTATTGTCTTCAATTTTATACGCAACTATATTATCTTTATAAAAATTCTCTCCCTTAACAAAAAACTTTAAGTTTTCCTTTATTTCACATCTGCTATTCATCCTAAAAGCCCTATATTTCTTTCTTAATTTTATAAGGCCTTTATAGTAATCTACTATATCTTTATACTCTATTGTTCTTTGCCACTCTAAATTATTTATTTTATCTGGAGCATTATAACTGTCATGATTAAATGTTCCATCATCATTTTTCTTGCTTCTTAAAAATTCTTCTCCTGCCTGGAAAAAAGGTATTCCTTGAGATGTTAGTATTATTGCAGCTGCAAGCTTATTCATGCTAATTCTCTGCTTTATGGATGAATCGCTATTAGCCATAGCAAGCTTATCCCATAGTGTATAGTTATCATGTGCAGATATATAATTAATACATTGATATGGCTCATTTGCCCATGACCAATGTGAATATATTATTTTATCATAATTTATTCCACTTTGACCGGTCGAACCAACTATACAAAATTTAATAGTTTCTTCGAGTCCACTTCTTCCATTTACAAAACCTCTTTCATTTACATTAAATACATGACCTTTAACACCGTCTCTTGTATCATCACTGAAAGCTGCAATCTGCATCCTTTCAAATTTAGTTATATTTTGCTTACTTGATTGAATATGTCCATCTAATGATGTTCCTCCGCCAGTCCAGCCTTCTCCGTATATAATTATTGATGGATCTATTAAATTTAATTCATTACGTATTGCTTTCATTGTGTCTATATCATGCAATCCCATTAAATCAAACCTAAATCCATCTATATGATATTCCTTAGCCCAATATATAACAGAATCAACTATAAGTTTTCTTACCATAAAACGTTCTGAAGCTAATTCGTTGCCACATCCTGAACCATTAGAGAAATTTCTATTTTGGTCACATCTATAATAATATCCTGGAACTGCTAAATTAAGGTTTGAATCATAAGATTTATACGTATGATTATAAACCATGTCCATTATTACTCTTATACCTGCCTTATGAAGTGCAAGAACCATTTCTTTGAATTCTTTTATTCTTTGACTTCCGCTATATGGGTTTGTGGAATATGATCCTTCTGGTACAAAATAATTTTGAGGATCATAACCCCAATTATACTGTGGTTTATCTAATCTTTCTTCATCTACAGTTGCATAATCAAAGCATGGCATCAAATGAACATGTGTAATTCCCAAATCTTTAAGATAGCTTATACCTGTCTTTGAAAATTCGCATGGAATACTGCTGCCTTCTTGCGTAAAAGCAGTATATTTTCCTTTTTTATCTTCATCTATTCCAGACATTTCATTTATAGAAAAATCTCTTATATGAAGTTCATAAATTATTGAGCCTGATGCACTGCTAAGCTCTGGTCTTATATCATATTCAAAACCTTTTGGGTCTGTCTCTTTAAGATCAAGAACCATTCCTCGTCTCCCATTAACACCGACAGCTTTAGCATACGGATCTGTTACCTCTCTCTCATTTCCACTATTAGTAATTAAATAATTATAAAAAACTTTATTTAGGTCTCTTTTTACTTCTATACTCCAAGTACCATTCTCTCCTCTATTCATTTCAATTATCTCTTGAGGCGGATCGTTATATTCCTTTTCATTACTTGTAAATAAAACCAAACGTACATTATTAGCATTAGGAGCCCATACTACAAATTTTGTCTTATCTTTAGAATAATCTACACCTAAACTTCCATTATAGTTATTATAATCATTATCTAATAAATTCATTTTTTAATTACCCTTTCAAAACCTTACTTGCTTTTACTTATTATTTTTGCCGAAAATGCAGGTACTTTAAGGCTTACCCTTCCACCTTCTATTATTTCTTTAGATGAATCTAGCAAATCCATACCTTCTTCAAAGGACATATGAAAATCTAAAATGCTTTCATTATCACTTAAGTTTACTAAAACATATACCTTATCGTCTTCAATTGCTCTTGAATAAACTAATTGTTCATTTTTTATTACAACATTTTCGAAATCACCATATTTTAACGCTTTACTTTTGCTTCTTATTTCTCCAAGCCTAGCAATAGTATCACATAATTCGCTATTTTCTTTTTCAAATGCGTCAATATCATATAGTGGTCTTAAAGAAACATCACTGCCATTTTCCTTTACGCCTTTAATTCCATATTCACTTCCATAATATATACTTGGTACACCTGGCATTGTATATAAAATGGTATATACATTATTCAAGTACTTTTCTGTTTTAAGAGTACTTGCTATTCTGTTTACATCATGATTATCCACAAAATTATATAAACATAAATCTTTGTATAATCCACCATTCCCAAATAATCTATTTAAAGAGTATGATATTTCAAAATAATTCTTATCATTATGGCTTGAGTAAATTCCCTTATAACATTCATAATTTGTTACAGAATGAAGACATTCGTCATTTGCCCATCTTCTGTAATCTCCATGAATTATTTCTCCCATAAGCCAAAAATCCTTTTTCTTAGATTCAGTAAATCTTCTAAGTTTTTTGAAGAATTCCAGTTCCACCTTATCTGCTGCATCAAGTCTTAATCCATCTATATCAAATTCATCTATCCAAAATCCAACTGCTTTAAGTAAATGATCTACAACTTCATCATTGCATAAATTCAACTTTACTAAATCATAACATCCATTCCAGCCCTCATAGCTAAAATCATCGCCATAGGCACTTTTATTATTAAAATTTAAATTTGTAAACCAATTAATATACTGAGATGAAGCTCCCTTTTCTTTAACATCATTAAATGCAAAGAAATCTCTGCCAACATGGTTAAACACTCCATCTAGTACGATCTTTATATTATTTTCATGTAATTTTCTACATAAATCTTTAAAATTCTTATTAGTTCCAAGTCTTTTATCTATCTGATAATAGTCCTTAGTGTCATATCCATGATAAGTAGACTCAAATACTGGTGAAAAATAAATTGCATTTACATTTATTTCTTTTAAATGAGGTATGCAATCTTCTATCATCATTAATCTATTCTTTTGTTCATAATCCTTATCGGCATCTAAAACTCCACAAAATCCAAGTGGATATATTTGATAAAATATACTTTCTTTAATCCATGAATTCATAACTTCTCCCCCTTATCGCCAACTATATTATAACATTTCATTTAATTTTTTCCTAATTATGATATCGTTTCGATTATAAATTATTAATTTTTTATAAATTCGTTTTAATTTTTAGCATTAATCTTAAGAGAAGATAATTATTAAAATATTTTATCTTACTAATACTTTATGCATTAAATATATTTATTGACTATTATTTAAGCGGTAAATTATTATATTTTTCATTCTTACCCTTACGCATATTTTTTAATCATATTCATCTCTTAGTATCTTTAAATTTACCCTTTAGTATCTTCAAAATATTAATAGAAAAATAATATTTTCGAAAACACTTTTTAAGAAATTTTGTGGTATAATTCTTTTGACATAATACATAATTGACTGTAAAGGAGATAATATCAATGAAATTCAAAAAATTAATAGCTACTATTTTGCTAAGCTGTACATTACTTATTAATAATCTTTCTTTTGCTTACGCTGATAGTGCTAATGTTGTAACTTTAGGTGCTAACCTTACAAATGAGCAAAAAGAAAAAATGCTTACATACTTTGGTGTTAATAAAGACCAAGTTGTTATACTTGAAGTAAATAATGATGATGAAAGAAAATACTTAGAAGGAATAGCTACTGAATCCCAAATTGGAACTAAAACATACTCTTGTGCATATGTTGAGCCTACAAAGTCAGGAAGTGGAATAAAAGTAAAAACTGCAAATTTAACTTGGGTTACAAGTTCAATGATAGCAAGTACCTTAGCTACATCTGGAATGGATTCTTGTAACGTTGTTGTGGCTTCATTATTTCCTGTATCAGGAACTGGTGGACTTACTGGTGTAATGAAAGCTTTTGAAGATGCAACTGGAAATAAGCTTGATGAAGAAAAGAAAGAACTTGCTTCTAAAGAATTAATAACTACTGGTGACTTAGCTGAAGAAATCGGACAAGACAAAGCAACAGGCGTTATGAATGATATTAAAGCTGATATCATTAAAAATGATACTAAAGACGTAAATCAAATTGCAGAAACAATAAATAATGTAACTAATAATTACAATATAACTTTATCAAGCGAACAGCAGGATCAAATTAAAGATCTAATGAAAAAAATTGCTGATCAAGATTACGATTATGATACTATGAAAAACACTTTGGACAATGTTTCTGATAATGTAAGTGCAAATTTAAAAGCAATGGGTGAAAAAATTAAGACCTCTGGGTTCTTTGAATCAATAGGTAACTGGTTTAAAGATCTATTCTCAGGAAGTAACGATGGTGATTTAGGGATTCTTCAAAGTACAAATGACAGCATACTAGGTGATACTGCTCAAATTGATGCTACTGAATCAGATGCAATTCAAACTGAAACTCCAAAAGAAGAAGGTTTCCTTGGAAAAATATCTAATTGGTTTAAAAACTTATTTGCTGGAGATAAATCAGAAGGTAATAGTTCACAACAAAATTCAGATAAAGAAACAATAATTCCTGACGATGCAGAAACTGAAACTCATTTTGAAGATAAAAATTCAAATGAAAACAATTCTGATGTAAATACAGATAATTCTTCTGAAGATGTTAATACTTCAAAAAACAATGATTCAGAAAATAATACTGAAGACACTAATTCAACAAATAACAATTAAACTAATAAATAATTAAAAGAATATTTGGATGTTAACTTCATATTTAAAATAGTTTATTTTTAATTTCTGTAATTAAAAATTGAGAAAAAGATATCTTAAAATCATTATTATCATTTTAAGATATCTTCTTTTTTTAATATTTTTTTATTTTTATTAATAAATTTTTTTATTAAATCACATACTATGATTGAAATTTAATGTTAGGAAGGTGTAACTAATGAAAAAGCAAACTATTAAATGTATAGCAGCCTCTTTGGCAATCATGGGATGTATATCTTCAATCCCTCAAAGAGTTTTAGCATCTATTGACGATATATCTGTTGCCAATGTGTCTTCTACTGTAAATCATAAGAATAAAGACAAAGATGGTTGCGGTTGTAAAGAAGATAAAAAAGAAGAAAAGAAAGACGGATGTAAAAAAGAAGAAGTAAAAGAAAAGAAGGATGACTGTAAAAAGGAAGAAAAACGTGAAAGTATTTTTAGTGAAGAAAACAAGAAATATCTTTCTAAAGATCAATGCACAAAATTAGAAGAAGTAAAAAAATGCAGAGAAAAAGGTGACAAACTTACAAAGGAGCAAGAAGATTTCCTTAGAAACGTTGTTGACTGTATCATAAAGGGAAAGCTTGGAGACAAGAACTATAAAGAATATCAGGATTTAATGAAAAAGAAAGACAGCGGTGCAAAACTTAGCGATGCAGAAAATAAAAGATTAAAAGAAATAATCGATATGATCAATACTGCTAAAACATCTGCAACTGCTAAAAACTTTTTAAAAGACTTTTTAAGATAATAGAAATGAAACCAATTTAAAAGAGACTTACTTCAAATATCATTTAAATGTACTTGAAGTAGTCTCTTTAATTCTATTGTTTTAAGAATCTTAGATTATACATATTATAACTTTAATATTATGCCAACTATAGCAGCTGCACCTATATAAACAACAGGATGCTTTTTATATTTCATTATGGCATAAAAAATAATTACGAAAACAATCAATGCTCTTATATTAATTAAATCCATTATATTTCTGCTTAATTTATATAAATCAATATTAATAAGTGCAATTTTTACAACTTCATATCCTGCAACAGCAATAAGTCCTACGCTTGCTGGTCTTAATCCATTAAATACTGATTGAACGATAGTATTACTTTTAAATTTCTCTAAAAACTTTGCAACAATCAAAATCACTATTATTGATGGTGTTATAAGGCCAAGTGTTGCTATAAATCCTCCTATAAAGCCTCCTGTTTCAAACCCTGCATACGTAGCTATATTAACTCCCATAGGTCCTGGCGTTGACTCTGAAACTGCAACCATATCTGCAAGCATCGCTTGATCAAACCAATTATATTTATATGTCAAATCAATTAAAAACGGTAATGTTGCAAGGCCTCCACCTACTGAAAATAAGCCTATCTTAAAATATTCAAAGAATAATATTAAATATATCATGCCTTGTTGCCTCCTATGTTCTTAGTTAAAAATCCAATTATTCCTGCACCAATTACTATATAAATTGGTGATAAACCAAATACTGCACCAAGAATAAAAGCAGCTATTGCTATGAATATACCTATTGAATTTTTAACTGAGCTTTTCCATAATTTTATAATTGAACTTATGATAAGTGCAACAACAGCTATTCTTATTCCGCCAAAAGCATGCTTTACTACTGCGAATTCTGCAAAATTCTTTAAAAAAGCTGCAATTATCATTATTATAACAAGTGAAGGAAAAACAACTCCAAATGTTGCAAACAACGCTCCGATTACACCCTTTGTTTTATATCCAATAAATGTAGCTGTATTAACTGCTATTACTCCTGGAGTACATTGCCCAACTGCATAATAATCAACGACCTCATCTTCTGTTGCCCATCTTTTATTTTCAACAATTTCCTTTTGTATCATAGGAAGCATTGCATATCCGCCTCCAAAAGTCAGTCCTCCAATTCTACAAAAAGTAAAAAATAAATCAAATAATTCTTTCATCCAAGGTATCCCTCTTTCTTTTGTTTATATTATTCTCTATATAAATATATATTTTTAAACATAATTAAATACCAAAGCCACTATTATTTTTTCACAATAACTTATAAGTAATACATCCTATATAAAATTCAAAATTGTTTTAATTACCCATTTAAACAATTTTGAATAGTGAATGTACAAAAACATATCATACCTTCTATGAAAGCTACAATTAATTATTAGATTTTGGTTTATATTTTATCTTTTATTACTTATAAGGTTTAATTTTACAATTTATTTCAGTATTCTTCTTTTATTGCTGTATATAAAACTATGTCTATTACTAAGATATAAAATTATAGGCTACAGTGAATTAAGTTAAAAATCTCTATTCACTGTAGCCTATATACACTATGTTTAATGTATAATTTTAGTATCAATCTATAGTAAAATTTATATATAAAATATAAGTTTAGATGAAACAAAGAAATAAAGCTCTCATGTTCTGCGGAGACTTGCATTCAAAAAATGAACTTTAGAATTATTACATCAATGATTGTTCCAAAATTGTTTGTCAAATTTTATATTGGAGCAAACAGTTTTGTGCACAATCATTGATGTTTTAATTCTTAGTTCATTTTTTGTAGCAAGCGAGCAGAATTTGAGAGCTTTATTTCGGTTATTTCTCACTAACTTCTTATTTTGCGTCCTTTATTTTACTTTACTGTATTCATCTTCCTTGAACCCAACAATTACCTTATCTTCTGTAACCAAAAGAGGTCTTTTTATAAGCATTCCATTTGTAGCTAAAAGCTCACAAGCTTCTTCTTTTGACATATCTTTAACCTTGTCTTTTAAGTTCATTTCTTTATAAAGCTTTCCAGAAGTATTGAAAAATTTCTTAGGTTCAAGTCCACTTCTTTCCATATAATCTGATAATTCTTCTTTACTTGGTGTGCATTCAACTATATTTACTCTTTCAACTTCTACATTATTTTCATTTAAATATTTATATGCTCTTTTACATGTAGTACATTTAGGATATTCTATAAATAACATATTATCACTCCTTAATTTTATAAATCATAATAATTATTAATTACCATCAATTATTAATTTAATTTTACCATATCTGATGATTTTGGTAAAGATTTAATAAATAAGATAATACATTTCCATTTAAATTTTCCTATAATCGACCATATCATCTATTGAATTTATGTTATTTTTACTAACATCAGTATATTATTTACCTATATTATATTAAGTATAAAATAACTTTATAAAGTTAGAAAAATTAAATAAAATATCAAAAGGCATAGGATAATTAAGGAGAAGGAAATATGTTAAACGAAAAAGAGGTAAAAGAATTAAAACTTTTTTCGAAAACAATCCAGATGTATACGATGAAAACGATAGGCTCCCTGGGGGTAGGACATGTGGGCGGCTCTTTATCCATAGCGGATTTACTGGCAGTACTTTATGGTAAAGAGATGAAATTTGACAGTAAAAATCCTGAATGGCAGGAGAGGGACTGGTTGGTTTGTTCCAAAGGGCATGCCGGTCCGGCTATTTATTCAGCACTGGCTCTCAAAGGCTATTTTCCGGAAAGTGAATTGATGACGCTTAACAGGCCGGGTACACACCTTCCAAGCCATTGTGACAGGAATCTTACGACAGGAATTGATATGACGACAGGTTCTCTGGGACAGGGAGCATCTACAGCAGCGGGAGTGGCTTATGGAATGAAACTGGACGGCAGAGAGAATAAGGTCTTCCTGATTCTGGGAGATGGTGAAATACAGGAAGGCCAGGTATGGGAAATGGCGCTTTTTGCAGCCCAGCAAAAACTTTCCAACCTGATTGCGTTTGTGGATTACAATCATGTCCAGCTGGACGGATATACGGATGATATTTGCTCATTGGGAGATATTAAAGGTAAATTTGAAGCTTTCGGCTGGTTTGCCCAGGATGTAAACGGTCATGACGTCAATGAAATTCAGGGTGCAATCGAAAAAGCAAAATCACAGAACGTCCGTCCGTCCATGATTGTATTAGAGACGGAAAAGGGCCATGGATGGAGTGAAATAGCGGGAGGCATTAACGGCCATTGTCCTGCTGTATCGCCGGAGCAGCTTAAGGAAGCTTTGGCTGAGATGCAGTCTGATTACGAGAAAATTGAGGAGGGCTTATTATGATAAAAACAGCAGATAAAATTTGTCCGGAATCAGTGGAAATGAGGAAGGCATTTTGTGAAAGCCTGATAGAATTGGCCGGAGAGGATGAGAACGTTATAGTTATGGATGGGGATCTGATGGG
>ENA-OWPM01000275-OWPM01000275.1-human-gut-metagenome-genome-assembly--contig:-NODE-275-length-69029-cov-9.958637_pt1 | contig 69029 bp, 63 predicted proteins | sample MGYA00248267_ERZ651852 | MGnify/ENA primary metagenome ERZ651852 (study PRJEB26924, sample SAMEA4378228) | human gut metagenome | biome: human gut; feature: human-associated habitat; material: faeces... | reverse complement strand
TCAGCCCATGCTTTTTCGCATATTCACTGGCTTTCTGTCTGCGTTCCTCACTGTAAGGCGGCAGGAAACGGATAGACAGACGGGACTTTGCCAGCTCATAAGAAACACCGCCTTGAACATTGGATTTTTCCAGTCGGCAAAGGTCAGGGTACTTCTTAGCAAAAGCAGCCAACCTCTTTTTCAATCCGGCGTTGTGGGTGTAGATATTTGCCTTGTCCTCGCCCTCATTAAAGAGAACGATTGTTTCTTTCTCAATCTTCGTCAGTCTCGTCATAGCAGCCCTCCCTATGGTTTTTCAACACACGCAGCTTGCAGTAAAAGCAGCGATACCACCTTTCAACACCCTCAGCACTCAGCTTGACGGAAAGCATATAAAACAGCTTCTTCGCCACTGGATCGGGTGCAAGGGCAGCTACCATACGCAAACGCTCGACAGTTGCTTTCAGGTTCGGACAGCCAAAGGCATAAAGGGCTTCCATTTCATTCCGGTTCATCTTCATTGTGTTTTCCTCCTTAAAGTTTGATAAATGAAAAGCGACAGACACTTCATAAGGAAATACCTGTCGCTTCGTTTACGATACAAATTTGTTGGTTTTGGACTTGATAAAATCAGCAGTAAATCATTTCCTGTCTGATGATTTCTTCGGCTCGGTTACGGATAGAGTTCATGGACTGTACCCACAACATCTGATTGTCTGCTTTCATGGTTTCGGTCACGCCCTCGGCTTGTTTCATCTGCTCAATGATAAGGCTGCACCTTTCCGTTGCCTGTTCGTTCAGATCAGCAAGGTAAGTATGCAGTTCGCCGGATAAACAGAGGGCAGAGAACCTTGCAGGGCGGTACTGCTCCAAATATGTCCTGTGCAGTCTGCCCCACATACCGATAGGGCGGTGTTCCTCCGGTAGCTTCAAGTCCGGCACATAGTAATCACCCACAAGAACATAGTCCAGACCGTTGCTTTCGTCATGGATTCGTAGTTTCAATTCTGTCATGCTATTTTTTCTCCTTTCACTTTTTGCCGATTTGATTTGCTTGTGGCGTTCTGTTCAACACACACATTGCTATCAGAGCTTTTTTCTTCTGCTATACGCTCATGCTCCGCAAATTCTTTTGATTTCTCACGAATCTTTTTCATATACTTACGATTGGATTCTCGTTTTCTGCGAAGTCGTTCCGCCTCTTTTTCAGCAGCAATCCTTTCTTCCTCGGTTGGTTCATGCTGCTCCACAGGTACTTGAAATTGCCCGACATAGTTAAGATATATCTCCACCTCTGTGGTGCGGTCTGCACCTTTTCCTTGTGGCTCGTGAACCAGTATTTTGTCGATAAATTCATTTATCATGGCAGGAGTAAGTTCTGTAATGTTCTCATACTTTTTAACCAGCTTTAGAAAACGCTCCACATTATTTTGACCGCCTATAATCCGTTGCATATCAGCGGTGTCAGTCTCAATAATCTTGTTCAGCTCGTTCTGCTCATTTTCATAATCAGTAAGCATACTCTGAAAAAGTCTGTCCGGCAATCTTCCAATCACATTATCTTCATAGATTTTCCTGATAAGCATATCCAGTTCGTGAACTCGCTTCTGATTTCTTTCAATGCGGTTTTTTACAGTTTCAGAAACAGCAATATCTTTCATCGCCGATTCTTCTTGCAGAGAATAAACAAACTCCCGCTCATTCAAAGAAACATAATGGCAAGTCTCCTGTATGGTTTTCAGAATGATGCTTTTAAGTGCTTTTGTTGAAATATGGTGGCAAGTACAATGTCGGTCATACTTCTGATAAGCAAGATTATATGTGGAACATTCATAACAATCTGCCGGATTGGAATAACTTGTCCTTTTTTCGCCTTTGGCAGTATAGTATATTCTTTCTCGCCCTTTCCGCTGCCTGTGATTATACATCGGCGCACCACAATCAGCACAGTAAATCTTTCCGGTCAGAACATTAGGCTCGCCCATAGGATCTGCTTTTCTTACATTCTGTCTTAACTTTTGAGCAAGCAGCCATGTTTCTTCATCGACAATAGGCTCTTGTGTATCATCAAAAACCACCCAATCTTCCTTATCTGCCCTTTTCGTCTTTTTGTCCTTATAGGAATTTTTGAATGTCCTGAAATTGACAGTCTTTCCGATATACTCTGGTCGGGCAATCAGAGTAGTAACCTGATTTCCTCGCCACATATACGGATTTTCTTTGTCATAGTTGCTTGCATGATTTCCAAGTCCCTTTTTGCCAAGATAATAAGATGGTCTTTCAATTTTTTCTTCTGAAAGTTCTCTTGCTATCTGATAAGGTCCTTTTCCCTCAATAGTCATGCGATAAATTCTGCGGACTACTTCAGCAGCTTCTTCATCAATAATCCAATGGTCGGGGTTTTCGGGGTCTTTCAAATAGCCGTATGGTGGGATATTACTTGTATGAGCGTTGCCGGAAGAACCTCTGGATTTCAGTACAGCTTTAATTTTCTTACTTGTGTCCCTGACAAACCACTCATTCATGATATTCAGAAAAGGGGCAAACTCACTGGTTTCTTGACGGTCACTGTCAATACCATTATTGATTGCTATAAATCGAACTTCCTTTTCTCTAAACAGAATGTCAGTGAAAAAACCTACTTGCAGATGATCTCTGCCGATTCTGGACATATCTTTGCAGATACAGGCAGTGATTTCTCCGTTTTTAACACCTTCAACAAGTCTGTTCCATGAAGGTCTGTCAAAAGTCGCTCCACTCCAACCATCATCGGTAAAATGAACAAGATTCGTAAAACCATGTTTCATAGCATAATCTTCAAGCATTTGCTTTTGATGAACTATACTGTTACTCTCTCCAGCATTATCATCATCACGAGACAGTCTTTCATACAAAGCAGTAATGCCATTGCTTCTATCTTTTTTTCTTCTCATGCTGAACTCCTTTCTTCAATTCCTATCCACTCCTTACGCTCACAAAATATCACATCGGTATAGGTCTTCGGCGGCTGGGTGAAATGCTCGGTAACAGCAATTTCCGCACCGTCAAAAGTTTGCCCTTCGGTGAAGTCCGGGAGCGTATCGCCGTCCCCATCCGCAGGCTTTTCCTTCAAGAAGGCACGGAAAATGCGGTCGATTTCCCGCCAGCCTTCGGCAAGGACGCGCTTGCCCTTTGCGGTGAAGGAATGGCCGCAGCAGTCAAATGTGGCCGTGACCGTCTCATACATATACGGCTCCGCCGATGCACACAGCAGCTTGCAGCAGACCAAAAGGAACAAATTGCGCTCGCCCAGGGTCAGAGCCTTGATATCCGCTTTCTCAACCTCCATAGTCGGGATGATAGCATGGTGGTCAGATACATCCTTGTCGGAGATCATGGCCTCCACCAGCGGGAAGAAGTTGCCGCAGCCATCAAAGGGCGGCAGCTTTGCTACCAGGTGGATCACGCAGGATGCCGTTTCTGCCATATCGGAAGTCAGATATCGGCTGTCCGTGCGGGGATAGGTCAGCAGCTTCTTTTCGTAGAGGCTCTGGGCGTAGTCAAGGGTCTGCTTCGCCGTGTATCCGAACAGGCGGTTTGCCTCACGCTGCAAGGTGGTGAGGTCATAGAGCTTCGGAGGCTGTTCCTTCTTCTGCTCTTTCGTGACAGAGGTACAGGTGACGGCCGCACCCTTGCACATAGCCGCTGCCTGTTCCGCCTCCGCCGGATCGGTGAATTTCTCTGACACCGCTTCGGCTCCGTTCAGCGTCAAGCGCAGCAGATGATATTTTTCCTTGTGGAACAGCGTGATCTTCGCGTCACGCTCCGCCAGCATTGCCAGTGTGGGGGTCTGAACACGGCCCACATTCAAGGTGCGGTGATAGAGAACGGAGAAAAGGCGCGTGGCGTTGATCCCCACCAGCCAATCCGCTTTCTGGCGGCAGAGTGCGGATTGATACAGGGCTTCATAATCGGCGCCGGGGCGCAGGTCAGAAAAGCCCTCTCGGATAGCGCTGTCCTCCATCGAGGAAATCCAGAGGCGAAGGACCGGCTTGCGGCAGCCGGTCATTTCATACACCAGCCGGAAGATCAGCTCTCCCTCACGTCCGGCGTCACAGGCATTGACGATGGTATCCACGTCGGAGCGATTCATCAGAGCACGGAGATTTTCAAAGGCGTCCTCTTTGCCGGGTGCCAGCACATAGCGGAACGGCTCCGGCAGAATGGGAAGATCGTCATAGCGCCATTTCTTGAAATTCTCGTCATAGCCGCCCGCATCCATCGGGGATACCAAGTGCCCCACACACCAGGATACGAGAAGGCCGTTGCCCTCATAAAAGCCGTCGGCCCTGGATGAAGCACCCAGGGCCGACGCGATAGATTTTGCTACGCTCGGTTTTTCGGCAATAATCAGTTTCAAATAAGCTACTCCTTTCATTGCGATAAGTAGTAAAATAGTGTATAATTCAAAAGAGGTGATTAAATGCAACGCGATATGGATCTTATCAGGAAAATTCTTTTTGTCATCGAAGGAAAATATGTCGATACTTGGCTCCCAGGGAGCGATGTTCAAATTGATGGCTACGACATGAAAACTATTGCATATCATTGTGCATTGCTTCACGATGCCGGTTTAATTTATGACTATAAAGCTCAGTATGCGGGAGATGGACTTTGCTTTTTTGGTGTTGGGCGCTTAACTTGGGAAGGACATGAGCTTTTAGACAAAATCAAGAGTGATACCGTTTGGAATAAGACAAAGGAAACTATTAAGTCCAAGGGGATACCACTTGTCCTTGATGCCGTAAAGGAAATATCGTCCGCAATCGTTACATCAATGGTTAAAGCCGCAATCCAAGGAATATAATCGAAGAACTGTGCGACCTGTTTTGACAGGTACGCACAGTTCTTTTTTAATGGATTTTACTATACGGGTCAGTTGTCTTTTATATCGCCACTTTCATCTTCGGTAAGATATTCCTCATCCTCAAAATCGTAATCGTCGGGATCGGCGCTGACCTTCACGCCCTGCTTCGGCTTGATGAATTTCACATAGGCAAAGGCTCCGCCACCCGCCAGCGCCAGCAGCAGGACAATGACCAGCAGACCGCCGCTGCTCTTTTTCTCCGGCTGCTCCGGTTCAGGCTCCGGCTCCGTCACAGGCTCCTTGCCGCTGCACTCGGAGAGATTGTTCTTGCAGACGGGGCAATTCGTATTCACCGCGCCAGCCGCACACTTTTCCTTGCAGTTGCAGACGGCGGGCGTCTCCGCCGCGGGCGCATCGTCGCCCATGAGCGTCAGAAGGTCAGCCTCGTCCACCTGGTTCAGAAAATGCACGGTTTCCTCGCCCTCATCGTCACGGTCAATAATGATATAGAACACATTGCCGTTCTTCGTTTCCACCGTGATAAACTGCTTGCCGCTCCGGGTACTGCTGCCGATATCGTCGATCAGCGACAGGTTCCCGTCCGGCGTCAGGGCGACACCTCCGCTGCCGCCCATAAGCTGCTCAAACAGCTCGCTCAATTTATCAGGATCAATGGACAGAGATAGGCCGCCGTCAGCCTCGCCGCCCGTATCGCTGAGTGTCATATAGCCGGAATAGACATAGCCGATCTTTTCCGGCAGCCGGATCATGTACCAGTCGCCATCCGTGCCGATGACCTCTACCACCGTTCCGTTGGGAAGCTGCGTAAAGGCGTAGTTATCCAGCCCAGCACCCGTGCGGACATTCAGCTTGCCACCATTGGTGGTGACGGTGCCGGTCTTGCCGGATTTCTCCGTGCCGCCCAGCATAGAGCCAAACAGCGCAGAGATCAGTTCGGAAAGATCGTCCCCGGTGATATCCGTGCTGTCAGTCGGTTCCGTCTGTGCCTCGGAGGTGGGAGCTGTATCCCCGCCACTTGCAAAAGCGACCGTAGAAAAGGCCGTCATGCAGAGCATAACGGTCAGCAGCACCGCAAACGTGCGGATCATGTGCTTATTCTTCATCGTCGGTGCCCTCCATCATGCCGGGATCAGCGGCGGCCTCCATTTTCATCATTCCTTCCGGCAGGGAAATCATGCCGCTGGCGTAGGCACGCAGGAAGGCGGTCAGCTCCTTGTTGTCCATGTGGACAGCCTTCACCATGCGAACAATTTCCAGATTTTCTTCCTCCGCAAGCTGTGCCTCCAGCGCACGAAGGCGTTTCTGCTGCTCCGTGATCTTCTCCCGGACCTTCTCAATATCACGACGGATCTTCTCAGTAGTTGCCATAGTCAAATAAACTCCTTTCCAAATCGTTCTCTCCATGAATAGTTGCGTCCAAGCCCCTGAACGGTTTTCAGGTTGGCCCGTGCGTTATCCTCCAATGCCAGCGCACGCCGGAACAAATCCGGGTAATGCTCCCGCAGGGCGGTTATCTCGTCGGGTTTCATGCTGGGGCAGAAAAAACAGGACGATTTTCCCGGCTGGGGCAGCCCCGCCGCCTCGATTTGCCGGATGCAATCGTCCCGTGTCCATCCCCATTCCATCAGGGGATACCACTTGCTGTATTTTCGGTCGGCCAGGTCTCCCAGCAGCACCTTGTCGCTGCGGTAGCCCTCGCCTGCGTCGTAACCGATGAACTTGACCACCCGTTTGCCCGCCGCCCACGCCTTTTGACACGGCGGATAATGGTTGCAGAACTTTTCCTGCGGCCCGATCTTGTGTTTCAGGGAACACCGCTTGAAGCCGTAGGCGATGGAGGGCAGCGTACCGCTTTTCAGACATTCGTCCTCCAAAGTTAGCCGTCTGCCGTCCTTCGTGGTCTTATAGACCCGTGTGATCTCCGGCATACCGTGATCCTTCAGCCAGCGATCCATGATATCCAGATAGGCGTAGGTATGGGGATGCTCGCCGCCCGTATCCGCAAACAGGATCAGGTCAACGGGGATACGGTGCTGGTGCAGCCCAATAAGAAGGGCGGTGCTGTTTGCACCGCCGCCATAGGAAACAATATTGATATGCTCACCTCCATCAATCATACGGCGGTCTGCCGTAGGCGTAAAAGTGCTGCTGCCAGTAGCTCGTATTGAGCCTTGCGTACTGGATCGGGTCACCGCAATGCAGAAACATGGGGTTGCCCGTTTCGTCCGGCCCCACATAGAAGCCGACATGGGAAATGCCCGTAGTATCGTAGGTTCCAACGAAAAATACCAAGTCGCCCGGCTGCGGATCGGATACCCGCGTGGAAATGTTGTAAAGCCCCTGCGCTCCCAGCCGCCCGGTATTGCATAGGCCGCTGTTGGTCAGAACATAGCTGACAAAGCCGCTGCAATCAAACGAGGTGGAAGGACTGCTGCCGCCCCAGACGTAGGGATATCCCAAGTATTTTTCCGCCTCCGTAATAAGCGCCGCAAAGCGTTCATCAGGCAGGTACTCCGCAGGGATTTCATAGTCCTCCGGCGGGTTCGTGATGTACCTGTCCACATACCCGGAGGACGGGAACAGATTAGAGCGGTTCCCCAGCGTGGACATATACACGGCGTACATGGAAAGCGTCTCTTGATCCATGATGTAAACAGGAACATGGCTCAGATCGAAGTTTTCAAGCTCCACGGTGCAGATGTAATACGTGTACGGAACTTCCACCTCATACTCGTTGCCCTCGATGTCCGTTCTCGTCTCTGCACGGTAGCGCGTCTCCGTGGTGACTGTCTCGGTAAGGATATATTGCTTGTCGAACAGCATTTGAAGATCATCCTGTACCTGGTCAATGGTGAACTGGCCCTCATGGAGCGCCGATAGGATGGACAGCAGCACATAGGGATCGTGCTTGATTTCGTCCAGATCAAAATGGTACTCGTCATAGTCGTTGGTCTGCTCATAGGTGTCCAGATACTCCCGCAATTCATCCTCCATCGCGCAGTAGGCGGCTTCCGCCGCCAGCAGGTCTTGATCTTCGGAGAGATAAGAGGACGCAACGATGTTGGACACGCCTCCGCCGAAGATAGAGGAACAGGATTGCAGCAGCCCCAGCAGCATGACCAGCAGCAGGCTGATCCCACCCACAAGCAGAAACGCCTTTTTGTGTTTGGAAACAAACTCTCCGGCCCTTTTCGCCGCATCTGCGCTTTTCTTCGCACCCGTCGCTGCCGCCTGCGCCGCTGCCGCCGAGTCCCCGGCGCTATGCGCCGCCCGATATGCGGCGGCATACTGCTTTTGCAGCTTCTTTTTCTGCCACATCCGGGAAATGGGATTGCTGGCTGCAAGCTGGGGATTCTCCCGCAAAGCCTTTTGGTACAGCGCCTCCGCGTTGGCCTGAACCGCCGCCTGCTCCGCACGGGATACCTCCCGCCAGGGTTTCAGCTTGCGGTCCGCCTGCCAGTTTTGGAGCTTGCGGTTCCCGTATCGGACAGCCTTTTCTATGCCGCGCTCCGTCAGATGCCCCGCCTCCACGCCGACATTTTCCTGCTCCACCTCGTGCATCTTCGCATGAGCGGCGTGACCGATCTCCTGTAACGGCCGCGCCAGCGGATTCACCGGCTGATGGAAAGAGGGCTGCTTTTCGGGAACGGCGGCTCTTGCCGCGTCCAGCTTATCCGCCGCCTTATCAGACTTGCGGATCGCCTTTTGCAGCTCCGGCGCGGCGCGTTCCTCGTCTGAAAACTGCAAACGGGAGGATGGGCGGCTATTTGCCGCCGTACTCTCCCGGTAGGCTTTGCGGCGGTTCCGCCGCTTTTTCTTCTGAGACTTCCGGACGCGCCGGTCGTCCAGATGGTGGAGGGCAGTCCTCGCCAGCGCCGTGGAATCGCCGGAGGGGGAATAGTCCTGCTCCGGCGCACGGTCTGAAACATGGCTCGTCTCGCCTGTGACCATGTTGACGGAAATGGCTCCGTCGCGGGTCATCTTCTGCGTTTCCTTCTCAGCGGCTTTCCACTCCTTCATGTTTCACCACCTGCCTTTCCGTAGGGGCAAATGCTGGCGCACTCGCCCGTCTCGATCATAGAGATATATTTGAAAATGGGGTATGCCTGCGGCGGGCAGACCGCGTTGCCCAGGGTTTTCAGCCGGAGGGCGCGGTCTGCGGTGTTTTCTGTGATACGGGGGACTCCCTCCGGTTCGGCGGCCCAGAGGATACGTCCGTCCATTTCCGGGGGAAGCCCATGAGCCATTCCACCCAATCCGGATTCAGCGCCGCCGTCTCGGATAGTGGCCGCTCCTGCCGGATCACCTGCGCCGACAGGTTGGCAGACGGGGCGCTGCTCCGAAACGCCACCGGTTTCAGCGTGGAGCGGTAGCCCTCCGACGCTGCCGGGGTCAGATAGAACACCGCCGCTGACAGGCTCAGGCTCCAGATTGCGCCGCTTTTGTTCACCTTGCGGAATATTCCGTTGTCGGAGAGGTACACATCCAGGTTGGCCGCGTCCCTGCAGGTGTTCTTGTCGGAGGCAAGGGGCGTGGGAAACATCAGCCGCGACGATAAAAGTTCGCTGGCGCTCATGCCATGCGCCGACGCCGCAAGCCGGAAATACGAATGGGAGAACAGCGTATCCCGCTTTTGCCAGGTCAAAGATCGTTTTGTCGAGCCCCATATTGATGAATCCAGCAACATTTTCCCCAAGCACCCAACGGGGCCGCAGCTCGGTAATAACGCGGCACATTTCCGGCCACAGGTAGCGTTCATCCGCAAAGCCCCGCCGCTTTCCTGCGGTGGAGAAGGGCTGGCACGGGAAGCCGCCGGAGAGGATGGTGACGGTTTCAAGTCCTGTTTTCTCAAAAAACGCCTCCTTCGTGAAAGTAGTGATGTCCCGGAACTTCGGCACATCCGGCCAGTGCTTTTCCAGAACGGAATAGGGATAGTCTGCCCACTCGCATTGACAGACGGTGCGGAAACCCGCCGCCTCTGCCGCCAGGTCCAGCCCGCCGATGCCGGAAAAGAGGCTGACATGGGTCAGTTGGTTTTCTATTTTGTGTTCACCTCCTGATTTTTGATATAGAAAAACCTCGCTTCGATTGAAGCGAGGTCTAATCATGTTGAGAACTCTATTTTGATATTAAGTGATTATTGAGTAAAAAAGTAATTATATCATCGACAGCCAAAGGTTTAGGGAAGCCGCACTGCTGTACATACTGTTTCACCTGTCGTCTGGATTCATCTGCATTAGGCTTTAATGTTCGCATGATTTTGTGCTTTTGTTGATAACGAGCGATAAATTCAGCTTCTGCATCGGCTGCACAAAGCAATTCTGTATCTAACGACACTAAAAGTTTAATCAGTATGTATGAGAATCCAACTACACCTCTTAGACTCACTTGAACTTCTGTTCCTAAAGCAGGTGCAGGAAAATCTGGGACTTCCGAGACACATAACGATGATGCAGTTGCAAACGGCAAGTAGTCTGTATATGCGTTTATCAATTTTTGATCCGCTATAGACCCATTGTGCATATAGCAGTTTCGCGCCTCTTTGAACACTCGATAACAGTGCAGTAAAGCATCAAGCTGTGCGTAACACCTGTCTCTTTTTCCGAGATAGGTCGAATAAAATGAGTTATGCAACATGGTGGATGAATTAGCTGTCAAACGGGCAACTTCTGCTTGTGCCTGTGTAGGAAATTGTAGGGCCTTGACATCCATATCCGTGAAATAGTTTTGTTTCAGTTCTTCTAACCAACCTTCAAAAATAGGTATTGTACTATTTAACAGAATCCAGGCGAATTTTGTTTGCTGCTGCGTCCATGTTGTTTGAATAAACGCTCGTTGATAGTTCACTCCATGTATACCGCTGCCCTGACTGAACTTCGCCGCTAATTCAGCCTCGGTGATTTCAGGAAATTCCTTCTTAACACCATTGACCATACAGCGAAGGTTCCATAGGCCGACCGCAGTAGGCCAAACCATATCGTAGTTCGATGTAATATTATTTAGCGCTCGCTTTGTGGCAGTAAAGAATACATCCGTCATCCTAATCACCTCTTATTGATTATAACATACCTCCTATGGAAAATGTAGTATTTTGTCATTTTAGCAGTTCGGTCACCAGTGCCGGAAAACAGGCTCACATGGGTCAGCTCAGTCATAGACGTCCTCTCTGCCGTCCTGGTCATACGGCGTCAGGTGTGTCCTGCGAATGGCACTTTCCAGCATATCGAAGCCTGTAACGCCCGTACTGTCCGGGATGCCCCACCTGCGGTACATTCTGCGGATCACCGGATGCTCGCCGGAGAGATTCTTTTGCAGCCGCGCAAGCTGCCGCTCCGTTTTCACTTCCAGAACACGATTGTGGAGAAAGCCATACTGCGCCAGCAGGCCAAAGAGATCGCCCACCAGCATACGGAAGGCGCTGCCGGAAATGATGTAGGCGGGATCATTGCTGGAAGCGGCACGCTGCTTTTCCCTGATTTTTGCGTCATGCTCTTTCAGCACGGCGGTCAAGGGTGTGAGCTCCGCCGCTTTCAGCTCCGCAAGGTCCTTCCTGTCCCCAAACACCAGATAGCGGCCGGGGATGCGCCAGGCGGTGAACTTTTCCTCCGCGATCTCGCCGTACCGCCGGGCGGTGTCGATCAGGTTCTCCATGTCCCGGCGGTCCTTGATTTTCCCGGCAAGGAAGGCAAGCTGGTGGAGCAGCCCGTAGAGATGCACTTCCTCGTCAATGTGGGCCTCGTAGGTCTTTTCCTCAATGACATACAGCTTTTCCTGTTTCATTTCATGCTCCTTTCTGAATTTTGGGCATAAGAAAACCCGCCTCGGCTGAGGCGGGCCTTTCCATTAGAATATTAGTCCTGTGTTTTTTTGTCCAAGTATAAAAACAATGAATACAATTCATTTAAATATAAAAACTTTTTTAACGAATTGACCTCGTTTTCTGCTTCATAAACGTGACCATGCGCAATTTTATCCCGAGATTCATTTGAAGCCGCATCGGGATTGGAATGTTCAAAACCCTCTGTAAAGGCTTTTTCTATCCGATCAATTACATCGTGAAACACCTCATATTCATAAATTGATACATCATTATTTCCTTCAAGTTCTCTCTTGATGTCCTCTATCGCTTTTTTTACTTTGTAACGTGGATTTTTAAGAGATGTTCTAACAAAATCCGTAATTACCCCTTCTGTATGCACGGTTAACAGCGTTACAGAAGAAATGAAGTAGCGCCTAGAATGATTGACGAGGGCTTCATGAAAAATTCGTTTGCGACAAGCAAAGTACGGTAATTCATCCCAACCCTTTACTACCGTCTTTAAAGCCTTGCATCGATCGTTCCGAAAATGCGCAATAATTAACTTGTTAACTTCATCAGTACTTAATTTTTCTTGGTTGTCGTGGATATGGTTTACGAGTTCGTCCGGAAGCTCATCAGAATAAAACCAGCCATATTTTAATAGCGTTTCTCTTTGTGCGCTCCACTTTTTGCGATAGGTCAACAAAGAGAAGTCGATATTGGACAGTATGGATTGCGTTGCGTTTGCCAGTTGCAGCACCGAAGACTGCATGGCCTGTGAAAAAGCCTCAGATATGTGCTGGACACTTTCTGCTAGATCATGTAAAGGAGCTAGTATGGCTTGCACATCTATTACTGGCTCTGGAATTTTTGCTATGACAGATGCTAATTCGGGGTACTGGATATCAGGAACATTTACTAATGCGGATTGCAGCTGAGCGAAATTAATCTTCGACATTGACTGCATAGCAGAAGATATTTCTAATGCCGGGATTTTAGGAATGTCGGTCAGTGCTGAATGAAATTGTGGCAACTCATATTTGGGTATATTTGATATTGCGGAAGTCAACCCAGGAAGGTAATCGTGAGGTATAGTCAGATTACTCAAAGCATTGCCAAGTGATGTTGAAAGTAACTTGTTCTGTGATTCAAAGATTCCGGATATTCTTTCGAACGATTTTGAAAGGCCTGCCGATGCATTTTTCAGTATAGATTCATTAGCTGTAAAAAATTGCTCATAGGCACTACTTCCAGTTGCCTTATCATATTCATTTTTCAGCTTATTATCTTGTTCGAGAATCGCATTTAATACAAGAAGCAAGCTGTCGTCCGGCGCACTCAGAAAATCCGTTTCAGTCAGACCTTCGCCATCATTACATTCTGTGTTTTGAAACATGAGAAAAACAGCTTTTGCAAATGCCGTGCGAAAATCGTCCCCCTGCTCATGATGCTCAAACATTTTTGTGCAACAATTCATGCTAAAGAAAACACAGATGTTTGCATCTCTCCCAGACAATGAAATTGTGATTATTGGAGCATTATCTCGAAATGATGAAAAATCTATTCTATCGCTCATTATTTCACTTCCTCATTTTGAAATTATATCACCTCCTCCCACAAAAAGAAAGTTTATCGTAATTCTTCCGGCATAACCTCGCTGGGCTTGGTCGTGAGAAGTTTATATAGTTCCGTATCCTTCGGGAACTCGTCCCGGAAGGGCAGGATCACATTCTGGAAGAACAGAAGGCCGCTGCCGGGGTCCGCGTTGGTCACATAGGCAAGCTGCTCGGCAGAGATGTTCAGCCGCTCCGTCATCAGCTTGCGGTCGCCCGCGGAGAGGTTCAGCAGATAGATAAAATCACTGTTTTCCAGAATGTTTTCGATCTCCGGCGAGGAAAGCAGGTCTTTGGGGTTCTGTGTCGCCCCGGTCGGAACGCCGCCCCACTTTCTAAAACGCTTCCAGACCTCCGCACTGTATGCCGCCGTCTGTTCCTCCTTCAAGAGTAGATGAAATTCGTCCACGAAATACCAGGTGGCCCGTCCAATGGAGCGGTTCACCGTGACGGTGTTCCACACCGCGTCCTGGACAATGAGCATCCCCGGCTTTTTCAGATTCTTGCCGAGGCCCTTGATATCGAAGCAGACAAGGCGGTTTCGGATATCCACGGTGGTACGGTGATTGAAGAAGTTGAGCGAGCCGTTTACATACAGGTCAAGCGCCTGGGCCACACGCTCCGCCTCCGGGATGCCCTGCGCCATAAGCGCGTTCAGCAGATCGCCCAGCACGGGCATATTCTCCGGCCGCGGGTCTGCGAAGTACGGCTGGTAGATCATCTGCACGGCCCGGTCAATGACGGTTTTCTCGATGGCCTCCAGCCCCGTCTTGCTGCCCATGATAAGCTCACAGAAGGACAGTACGAAATCACTTTTCAGCGCCAGCGGGTTTTCTTCCTCGCTGTAATTGAGGTTGATATCTAGCGGATTTACATAGTCGCGGCTGTTGGGAGAGAGCCGGATCACCTGGCCGCCCAGCCGGTTCACCAGCGGAGAATATTCATCCTCCGGGTCACAGATGATGACATTATCCTTTGTGGTCAGCATGACATAGGTGATCTCCCGTTTGCAGCTCATGGACTTGCCGCTGCCCGGCGTGCCGAACACAAGACCGTTGGGACAACGGGACTGCTTGCGATCCAGCAGGATCATGTTGTTGGAAAGAGCGTTGAGGCCGTAATACATGGCGCCCCCGCCCATGAAAAGCTCCTGGGTGACGAAGGGGATAAATACCGCCAGCGCCGATGTGGTGAGGCTCCGTTCGATCTTGATACGGTTGAGGCCCAGCGGCAGCGAGGACATAAGCCCGTCCTCCTGCTGGAAGTCCAGCCGGGTCAGGATGCAGTTGTACGTCTGGGCGACGCTGACCGACTGGGAAACGGCGATCTCCAGCTTTTGTTTCGTGGGCGCCAGATGCAGCATGAGGAAGGTCATATTGAACATTCTCTCGTTGCGACTCTGTAAATCCTGCAGGAGATTTTTCGCCGCGCCGCCGTAGGTGGAGAGGTCGGAGGGGAGAATATCCAGATCGTAGCCGCTGCGTGCAGCCTTCTTCTGTTCCTGAATCTTCATGGCGTCCAGATCGGTGATCTTGCGCTTGACCATCTTGATTGCCTCGTTCTGGTTGATGCCGCGGATGTGCATGGTGACGAGAAGGTTCCCCTCCACATCCATGAAATCCGTGAGGATACGGTCCTGAATCTCCGGGGCTAATATCTGCAAGAAGGACACCGCACCGTACATTTCACCCATGCGGAAACGCCGCGTCTCGCCAAACTCGAAGGAAGAAGGCGCGATAAAGTCCTTGACGGACAGACCGCTTGCCGGGAGCCAGTCCCATTCAAAGGCGAATTGTCCGCCCTCCGGATGGAGAAGACCATGCAGCAGCGCCAGCCGCTCCTTGCCGTCCAGCACCCTTGCGCCCGCGCCCATGACCTTGAAGCGGTTCAGGGTGTCTGCCTCGATCCGGGAAAACCTTGCCCGCGCCGCCGGAAGATTTTCCGCCTCGATGGTCAGCGTGACATATTTGCGCTTTACAAAGCCGTTGTTGCCGCGCTCATACTGTATTTGCAGGATGCCGGACGCCTCCACGCGCATATCATCCAGCGCGTCGCCCTGGGCGTCCATGCCGAACAGGTTTCCGTTCTTGTCCTCATGGCGGCTGCTCAGGGTCATTTGCACGCCGATAGAGGGATCATAGCCGTTATAGAAATCGCAGAGGCGTTCAAAGATATCCCGCTGGTCGTCCGGCCCCGCCAGACGGTAGTTGACGTCCTCATAGGCTATGGTCTTGGAGAAAAGCCGGTCGTCCAGCCTGCACAGGCCGTCCGGGTACAGGTTCCGAAACGGGATGCTGTCCTGCACGGTATGGGGCTTGCCGTCGCCCTTCGCCTGCCGGATGATGGCTTCAATTTGTTTTCGCTCTGCCCGTGTGAGCTTACGCCTTGCGGCGGGCTGCGCGTTTTCCGGTTTTGCCGCTTTTTTCAGCAATCGCCCGTACCTCCTTTTCCAGTTTTGCCTGCCGCACCAGGGCGGAATAGGCGTTGTTGGTCTGATAGATGCGCCGCTTCGGACGGATGAACTTGCATTGGATCAGGTGCCCCAGGATCACTTCCAGCGTTTGTCCGTTTTTCTCATAGAGGGCAAACAGGAAGAACGGGAGCATGACAAGGATCATGCACAGCGCCGCCGAGGTCGTACCCATGCTGCCCTTGCTCAAAAAGAAAAGCGGCACTCCCACAAGCGCCGCCGATCCGAAACACACAAGCTGCCGCTTCGTCAGGCCGAACAGCATCTTGCTTTTGATTTTTGTCAGGTCCTTCGGGACCGTTACGTATGCCAAAATTGATACCTCCTTTAATGCGCTCCGAACAGGCTTTTTGCAAGGCTGCCGGTTTTGAACAGCGTGTAGCACAGCAGCACCGTGTAGCCCATGCACTCCCAGATCGCCACGGTAATATCATCCCCCACGGCGATATTCTGTACCAGCACCGCATAGATGCCGACGCAGACCATAATAAGAAATGCCTGAAAGCCCAGCGCCAGCAGGGACTTCAAGTAGTTCTGCCCCGTATGACCCCATTCCCGGTTGACCATCGTGGCAAACGGGATCGGTCCCACGGATACGGTCAAATACACCTCGATCATTCTTCCGTAGATCACAAGGAAGATGGCAATGGTGAGGATATGGGAGCAGAGGCCCACAAAGACGCTTTGAAACCACAGGCCCAGCAGAGAACCGATGCTCCAGTCTGCCAGCGTCGTTTCCAGATCACCCACGACGCCTGAAATGTCGATCCCCGCGTCGGAGATGATGACGCCTGCGCTCTGATTGACCACGCTCTGCGCCACATCGAACACCGCCATAACGATATTCCAGGTGTTCGTGACGATCAGCACCGCGCAAAAGGTCTTGAATATCCACTTCCAGAAAAGCCAGGTGTCAAAATCATGGAGATTATTTTTCTCGACGATCAACTGGATCAGCTCATAGCACATGACGAAGGTGAGGATGATGCCTGCGATGGGGACAATGACCGTTTCGGACAGGCTGCGGATCATGTTGAAGATACCGCCGTTCCAACCGGAGGGCGTCATGCCGACCTCGCCTGCGATCTCGGCCACCTTCGTATTCACGGTATCAAAGGTCCCGGAAAGGTTTGAGATGATGCCGTCGATCAGCACCTCCTTGAACCATTCCTGGATCGTGTCGATTATCACGGGTGGTCACACCTCCTTTCGGGGGCTCCCGCCGTGAAACGGGAGCCTCCGGGTGGGATGGTCCTGCCGCTGCTCAGCCAAGCAGGCCGGACAGCAGGGGGACAAGGGTCACGCCGATCAGGGCGACGCCGCCGCCCGCGACGAGCTGTTTGACGCCCTGGCTTTTGGCCGCAGGGTTATCCTGACCGTAACCTTCCAGAAGGTTGATGCCGCCCCACACGCACAGGCCGCCGCCCAGGGCGATCACGAGAGTCTGCAATACGTCAATAGCACTGTTGAAGAAATCCATAAATCATTTTTCCTTTCGTTTTGTAGAATTGTTGTTGTCGGGTTCCAGATCAGATGCGTTCAATTCGTACATATCGAAAGGCTCGTCCGGCTTCACAATGGCCGGTTTGCGTTTCATGTACCGTTCTACGTCAAAGACGTTTCTCTTGTCGGCGTCGGACAGGTATTGGTAGCGGGGATGCTTCGTGATATCAAACTTGTCGCTGAAAAACGGGCGCACGCCCCGAAGCTGCAAGATACACTTGCCGCCGTCCATGACCGCGATCTCGTCCTGGGTCATCAACTCCTTTCCTAACTTCTGATAACTGAGACCGTGAGAAGTCTGCGCGCCGCGATTTTCGGACTGGCTCAGGCTGTCGATGGTCTCCTTGCCCAGCAGCTCCGAAATCTCTTTCAGCGTCCCTTTCTCCTTGCCTCCCAAAAACAAGGTGCTGTCGCAGTTGCCGACGATGGTATCTGCCGCGTCCTTGTAGATGGTCTTTAACTGGCTTTGCGACTGCAAAATAATAGAAGCCGATATTTCACGGCTTCGGATGGTGGCAATCAACTTATCAAAATTCGGTATCTGGCCGATGTTGGCAAATTCGTCTAAAATCAGCCGCACGTGAATAGGCAGCCGACCGTTATAGAAATCGTCCGCCTTGTCGCAGAGCAGGTTGAAAAGCTGGCTTTGCAGCATGGCTATGACGAAATTGAAGGTGATATCCGTATCGCTCATAATGAGGAACAACGCCGTTTTCCGGTCGCCCATTGTGTCCAGCTCTAATTCGTCCTCCGTCATAATGTCCCGCAGCTCCTTGATATCGAAGGGCGCGAGGCGGGCGCCGCAGCTCACCAAAATGCTCTTGAGTGTTTTGCCTGCCGCCATTTTGAATTTGACATATTGCTTGACGGCGAAGTGTTCCGGCTGCTTTTTCGCCAGATCGTCAAAGAGAATATCTACGGGGCTTTTATAGGTCTCGTCGTCCTCTCTGGCTTCGCAGGCGTTCAGCAGGTCCAGAAGCGTGATGAAGTTCCGTTCCTCTGGCTCCGCCTCATACCAGATGTAACCGATGAGAGCGCAGTATAAAAGGCGCTCGGCTTTGACCCAAAAATCTTCGGAGGATTTTTCGCCGTCGCCCTTCGTGTTGGCAATGATGACATTGACCAGCTTCAAGATATCCTTCTCGGAGCGCACATAGGCCAGTGGGTTATATTTCATGCTCTTGGAAAAGTTGATGGTATTCAGAACCTTGATGCGGTAGGGCTCATAGATGACCTTGCCGCGACTGTCCCGCACCGGCTTTCCGTTCTCGTCCAGCTTCGGCGCGCCGTGCAGGAGCATTTTCCCCGTTTCCTTCAAAAGCTGCCCTTTGGGATCGGTGATGACATAGGAGCTGTGCATCTGCATGATGGACGGTTTGACAAAGAACCGCGTCTTGCCGCTGCCGGAGCCGCCGATGACGAGAATATTTTTGTTTCTCGCATACTTTGGCTGCTTCGGGCGGCTGGTCATGGTGAGGCTTTCTGTCCGGGTCAGCGGGATGTTCCAATCGGGAACAGGGTCTATGTAGGGTGCGATATCCTCCGGCCGGCCCCATCTCGCGCTGCCGTACTCAACGCCACGGCGATATTTCTTCGCGTTTTTCGCTTTCAGATACACCGCCAGCCGGACGAGGATCGCGCCGAAGATGCCGACGCAGATATCCAACACATGAAAGCTGGGCGCGGAGCTGGCGAAGGCGGTCTGAAAGCCCTGCCCGATATGCAGCAGCTTTTCCGAGACGTCAAGCCCCGGCGCCAGCCGCACCGCCTGGCAGAGCTTATCAAAGAGATACACAAAGAACAGATACGGCAGGTTTGGCAGAAGATATTTTTTGAGTTTGTCCTTCATCGCTCCACGCTCCGTTCTCTGGTCTTGACCTTTTCGCCGCGCTCCTGCTTCTTGTGCTGCGTTTTGGACTGCTCCTGCGCCTTTTCCAGCTTGCGCCGGATGGAAGGGGCTTTCTCGCGGCTCAGGTTTTTAGCGGAAAACTCCCGGAAGGCCGCTGTAATCACATCGGCGTCCCGGCCCTTGAAGAACACCAGGTAACGGGTATGCTCGCCGGAAGTGTCCTTCTTCAACGCAAAATCCAGGCCGTACTTCTTCGCCGTGGAAGAAAAGGCCCGGATATTCTGATCCGTGATCTCGATGTTGGATACGCCGGTGTTATGCTTCATAAGCTGGCGGAGCGTCTGCTTGCCGTGCCGGAGTGGGGGATTTTTCTTGTGCTTCTCCATATCCGCCAGCACCTTCTTCATGGCCTGCTGCAAGAGCTGGGCGGTCATTTTGCTGGCCTCCACACAAAGCGCAAGGGTTTTCTGCGTGATTTCTTCCTGCAAGGCGTTCACCTCCGATCTCCGCTGCCGTACAGGTCATGGCTGACAAGGGATGTGTAATAGCTGTCCATCGTGACCGGGGCGTTATACAGCGCCGCCAGCAGATATTTCTTGATGTTGCGGACATAGGTGGTGTTCTCCCGCATCCGGTCAAGGACATACTCGATGTGCGAGGCGTTCAGCTTCAGGAACCGTGACCGGACGACCTCCGCAGGGTAGTCGTCCCCGGCGACACGGATCATCTCCCGGTTGGAGCAGACGGTATCCACCATGAGTTCCACCAGCTCGTCCAGCCGGTCCTTGTCAAGCTGCACGTTCTGCGAGAGTACGTCATACTCGATGTTCTCCAAGATCAATGCCCGATAGCTTTCCCGCTTTCGCATCCCGTCCTGTCCGGCCCGTTCCTTGGGGGCTGGGGGACTTGATAGGATAGGACTTGATTCTTGCGTAATTGATAGATCAGTCTTTGATGGATAGTTACTTGATTCTTCTTTATTTAATTGGGCGGGGTTCTCCTGAATTGGAGCATCCAACATTGGATTCACCTGTACGGGATTTTCCCGTATAGGTTTTTCCTGTGTAGGTGATAGCGCTTTAGGCTGTTCCAGAATGGTGTATTCGATAGAGCCGAGCTGTCCGTTTGCACCACGGACACGCGCACGGATCAGATAGCCGTGCGCCTCCAGCTCCCGGATGCCGCCGCTGATGCTGTCAATGCCGTCCTTGCAGATACGGGCAAGACCCTTCATGGTGTAGTCCCAATTCTCCGGCAGGGACAGCATGAGAGATAGAAGCCCTTTCGCTTTCAGCGACAGCGACATATCCCGCAGATGGTAGTTGGACATGACCGTGTAATCTCTGGTCTTTTCGATACGGAATACAGCCATCTTCGCACCTCCTTCCTCTGAAAATGAAAAGTGTTGATTTCGATGAAAAAAGCCTCCGGTTTGCCTCTCGGATGTGATCCATAGGAAAACATCCATGCCCGCCTGCTTGCGGCGGTCAGAGAGGAAAAAACAGAGGCTTTCGCACCCTAATCACAACACTTGAATTTGGGTATAGAAAAAGGGCGGCTGTCTGAAAAACAGTCGCCCGAAAAGGGGATATATACAAGTTATTTGCTACTTGTCCGCCTTGAAAACCGTTGATATTACTGGCTTTTTCAAAAAGTTCTGTATCACCACTCGCACCAAATCAGTTACCGTTGTTGATACCATATCAACAACGGTAATTTTTTATTTTCCGCCGTCCGCGGGAGGATTTTGGCGAAAAACAGAGAGAGGCATCAGAAAGTGATCATGTTCGTGGATCGTAGACACCCTTTTGCGGCGCAGGCAATAGGACTTGCAGAAGCAACGCAAGAAAATGGGGCCTGAATGAAATCGCTTGACTTTGCACATGATATGTACTATAACAGTAGTGCAAGGAGGCGAACACGATGGATACAAACATGACTTTTCGTATTGATTCCGAGGTGAAGTCACAAATGAGCGCCATCTGCAGCCAGCTCGGTATGACCACTTCCACCGCTTTTAATATCTTCGCCAACGCTTTTGTGCGGGCGAAGGGGATGCCCTTTGCGGTTACGATCACGGAGGAACCCGCAAAGATCTCCCGCGAAAAAATGCTGGCGGATACGGATCGGCTGCTTGCTGAATTTGCTTCCGATTATAAGAGGATGGCAGAATGATCTGGATATCGGCAGAGGACATTCTCCTGATCCACAGCCGTGTCATAGAAGGCAGCGGCGGTTTGGACGGCCTCCGGGATTCGGCTGGGTTGGAGGCAGCCATTGCTGCGCCAATGCAGACCTTTGATGGGCAGGAACTTTATCCCTCGGATATTGAGAAAATCGCCCGACTCGGCTTCGGCCTTGCATCCAATCATGCCTTTGTGGACGGCAACAAGCGAATCAGCGCCATGATGACACAGCTTCTTCTGAAATGGAATGGCTATGATCTGACCCTCCGCACCGGCGAGCTGGCCGATATGTTCATTGCGATTGCCGACGGCACAGCAAACGGAAAGGATCTTCTGGATTGGGTTTACGCACATTTGCGTTAAGGCGTTTAACCGCCCGGCGTACACAGCGAACGAGAACGGCAATCGCGGCCGGCAGAAAAGAGTGCAGCAGAGAACAAGCGCACTTTTAGGCGCGCAAACTTTTCCCTTTCCGTCCGCAGCGCCCCGGCATACCCCCAAAAACCGCAAAATAATGCACCACGCCTGCAAGGCATGGTGCATGGTATCCACGAGCGGTAGATTTGCCAAATTGAGAGGATGTAACGTTTCTTCGTTGCATCCTCTTTTTATTTTGTACCGGAAACGGAGCAGGTATTTGCCTGCTCCGCTTTGTATTTTACGGCTGCGCCCGTCACGTGCCTCCGGGAAACACGCTCCCGCCTCCCGGCAGTGTCAGCCGCGCAATTTTTGCGCAGTGAGCGGTCGACAACCCGCCGCATGTGCCGCCCAGGCCGGTAAAAGCGCGGATATGGCCGAAAAATCCATGCAAAAAATCTATGGGATCATCGTTTTCCGACACGTTGATCTATCACGCGAGCCCGCTCTGCGACAGGACAAAGCGCTTGAAGTCCGCCGCAGCCGGAGACAGCATCATCGCCGGGTCCGTCACAAGATAGATGATCCGGTTCGGGACCGGGCGCGAGATCTGCAGGATCTTCACGTTCAGCCGCAGCAGCATCTCCATATACGGAACGATCGACACGCCGAAGCCCTGCGCGACGAGCCCGGCGATCACCTGATCCTCCTGGATCTCATACGCGACATTGGGCGAGGCGTCGATCTGCGCAAACATATCGTTGATGACGTGCCGCAGCCCCGAATCGTGCGTATACTGGATAAACAGATCGCCGGGCTCCTGCTCCAGCTGCGCGATGGCGTGGCTCAGGCTCGGCTGCGATATTCTGACCGCGGCCGATAGCAAGGCGCGCTTTCCCTAAAACAAAGCATACGTAGCACAAGGCTGCCAAGTGCCCTCGCAGAACTTCTTTGGCGCGCTGCAATGTGCCGCTCAGGCTGCTGAACAGCACATTTTTATTTTCTGTGCGTTCTGTTAAGGACTTGACATTCCCTGCTTTTCGCGGTACACTGTTCCTGTCAGTGTAACTGACAGGAACAGAGGAGGCGAACGCACTTGCCGCACGAGGAGCAGAGAGAAAAGAATATCCGTCTGGTCACGGAGGTCGCGCTGGACTGTTTTCTGGCCAACGGGATCGAAAAGACCAAGGTCGCAGATATCGCGCTGCGCTCCGGGCTCACCGAGCGGTCGGCCTTTCGCTACTTTGAGACCAAGGCCGATCTGGTCCTGGCCGCGTCCCTGCTCTACTGGAAGCGCATCCTCGAGCGCATCGACCGGATGTCCCACACCGTGGCCGACGGCAGCACGACCGGCCTGCAGGACGCGGAAAACGTCCTCGTCTGCTATTCCCAGCTCTACCGCCTCGACCCGAACGGCATGCGCTTCACGCTCGACGCGGAGTTGACGCTGCACGCCGCGGGCAGACTCCACGAGATCAAAAACCAGCCGCCCGAGCCGTTTGAGACCTCCAGCGGCCCGATGGCCAAGGCGATCCGCAAGGGACTTGCCGACGGCTCGATCAGCCCGGAGGTCGACGTGCGGGAGATCTACTACAACTCCTACGACGCGATCCTCGGCATCATGCAGCGCCTGTCTATCGGCGGCTCGCCGAGCGCGAGCGCGCTTGATTACGACAGCCGGATGCGCCACCTGAGCCAGATGTTCGTGCGCGCACTCAGTGGCAAATAACCACATACACAGCAGATCCCGAGCGATCGGGATTTGTGTATACCCGATTATGTCAGCGAGGCTGACACAAGCGGAGAAGGAAGATAGAAATCCAAAGAAAGAAGGGCCGCAATGAAGGAACTGAAGCATTTGATGTACTTTGAGCGCCTGTTGGACGACGCGCACAACGAACTTGTCCGCCAGGCCGAGGCAGAAGGAGATCTGGCGATCGGCTATACCTGCTTTCACGCACCAGAGGTACTGCTGAATCTGGGCAGTTGCTTCTCGGTGCGTCTGCGCGCGCCGCACACCACGTCCATGGAGCTGGCCACCTACTACATGGCCAACAACAGCTGCGAGTTTTCCCGCGCGATCCTCGAGCGCGCGCTCGAGGGCAACTACGGCTTCCTGCACGCCATGGCGGGCGTCGACGTGTGCGAGGCCAACAACCGCGCCATCGAGAACATGGAGATCATGCACGCGCAGGGTGCGGACAAGGACAAATTCTTCTACTGCAACCTCGACATCCCGTATTCCGACGATGAGGACTGCGTCGAGCACATCTGCGAGCAGGTCTCACGCAAGATCCTCAAGCCCATGCGCGAAAACTACGGCGTCGATACCTCGGACGCCGCCATCCGCGCCGCGGTCAGCGAGCACAACGAGGTCTGCCGCATCCTCACCGAGATCGGCGAGACGCGCAAGCTCGACAACCCGCCCATCACGGGCTATGAATACGCCGTGCTCGTGCTCGTGAGCTACGTCTGCCCGAAGCGGCTGATCCTGCCGCTGCTGCGCGAGACGCTCGCCGAGGTAAAGACGCGCGAGGTCGATGCGCAGAAAAACTACCGTGTGCGCGTCGCCGTCGTCGGCTCCGAGATCGACGACCCGGATCTGATCCGGCTCATCGAGAGCTGCGGCGCGCTGGTGGTCGCCGACCGCTACTGCTACGGCAGCTTCCCCGGCCGTCAGGAGATCGTGCTCACCGACGGCGAGGATGCACTCACGCAGGTGTGCCGCTGGTATCTGCAGCACACCGAGTGCCCGCGCCAGAGCGCGCTGCACCGCGTCCAGTACCGCAATGACCACGTCGCCCAGCTTGTGCATGATTTCAAGGCCGACGGCGCGATCTACGAGCAGATGAAGTTCTGCACCTACTGGTCGTATGAGCGCGTGATCGCAAACCAGGTCATGCCGCGTGATTACGGCATCCACATTCTCTCCATCGACCGCCCCTACATCGCGGGGCAGAGCGGCCAGCTGCGCACGCGCGTGCAGGCCTTTGTGGAGAGTCTGGAAATGAAGCAGCTGCGCTCAGCGCAAAAGGAGGACAACTGACATGGCCTACAACCCCAAAACCGGCAAGGGCCTCGGCCGCTTCTATTCCGCCGAGCACCGCGCCTTCCGCGCCCGCGAATGGCGCGGCTTCCGAGACACCTTTTATGATTTCTTCCGCTGGCTGTATCTCTACGGCTTCATGGCCGCAAAGCTTGGCTGCCACCCGATCCTGATGGTCAAGGCCATGCTGCGCTACCGCTGGATGGTGTCCTATCTCACCGCAGCGCACATGGTCGACCGCCACACGATGGGGCTGCGCGGCAAGGAGCTGCGCTATGCACACAACCAGTTTTTCTCCGTGCTGCATAACTCCGTCCTCGGCGTGCGTGACATCATCCTACGCGACAAGAACCTGCGCCCCAACAGCAAGCACGCGGCGAAGCTGCGCGAGAACACCGTCATGTTCGATGAGATGACCCCGCACCTGATCATGATGGGATTCCCCACCGTGAAGTGGATCGACATCGCCATGTTCGCCATCGGTCTGCCGTCGGAGGTCGACCAGAACGCCAGCATGTTCTACATCGACGCCATGGAGCACCTCGGTCTGCCGGCGGACGTTTGCCCCGAACCCGCCGCCGAGAGCGGCTGCGCCGTGGTGGACGACTATCCGCGCGTCGGCAAGTGCTACTTCACCGGTACGATGCCGTGCGACGGCGCGATCTCGCAGACAAACATCCTCACGCGGCACTTCAAGGAGCTTCCCTCGTTCCAGATCACGCCGCCGCAGCGTGTCAACGAACCGGAAGTGCAGACCTATGCGGTCAAGAACCTGAAAAAGGGCATCGAATTTCTCGAGCAGCAGTTCGGCGTCAAATGGGACTGGGACGCCTTCTGGAAAAACGCCGAAATGTACAACGAGAGCTCGCGCTGTATGATCGAGAAGTGGGACGTCAACTGCACCGAGCACCCACAGGTCTGCGGTGCGGCGCTGGCACTGCAGCGCGAATATGAGTTCATGGCGGCAGCCTGCATGGACAAGTTCATGCTCAAGACGGACCGCCGCGTCACGAAGATGATGCTCAAGGGCTACGAGCAGGACAAGGCGGCCAACGCGCCCCAGCCGAAATACCGCTGCCTCGTCTGGGCATGCCCCGCGCACTATTACACCAACTTTACCTACTGGACGCAGCACTGCTGGGGTGTCACCTGCGTCAACGACATGGAGGCCATGCTCAGCTACCAGCCCATCACCATCGGCGACAAGGAGCAGGCGCTGGCCGATCTCGTGCGCTGCTATGAGAAGATGATGATGCGCTCGCACACCAACGGCGGCTATGTCAACCTGCTCGACGAGTGCTGGAAGATGTGCGAGAAGTTCCACACGAACATCGTCATCATGTACGACCACGTATCGTGCAAGAACGTCGGCGGTCTGCACGGCCTGTTTGAGGATCAGGCGCGCGAGCGCGGCATCCACCTCATCTGGATCCCGCACGACGTCATGGATCCGCGCACGGTCTCGCGCCGCGAGATGCGTGAGGCATTCAGCCAGTATATGGTCACGGTGCTCAACGAGAAGCCGCTTGACCCCACTCTGTTGGATTACGAAGACACACTCAGCTGGTAAGGAGGAACGAATATGGCCTGGTATTGGATCGTGCTCATCGTGCTCGCCGCACTCTTTGGTCTGCTGTTTCTGGCATACATGACCAACGCGGACATGAAGCTCATCGAAAAGATCTACAACGCGCTCATCGCATACCACGACGACAAGGACGTCGAGGAGCAGATCTGACGCGCGCATCGGGGGGACACCCCCGGGAATACAACGAGTCGGGGCGGTCAATGACCGCCCCGACTTTTACGTCTGCGCATTCTCCCGCAAAATCCGGATACAGAGCAGCATTCCGGTCGGCTTCCCTGTTGACATTGTGTTCACATCTTGTTACACTATCTCTTGCGCCTTTTCACGCAAAACAAACAGAAAAAAGGAAGAAAAAAGAATGAAACTTGTCAAAGCGTACAACAGCGTCAGCCTTGTGCTGCGCATTGTCATCGGCATGGTCATCGGCGCGGCGCTCGCCCTGCTGATTCCCAACGCTGCCGTGACCGCGCCCGGCATCGGCATCCTTGGCACCCTGTTTGTCGGTGCCCTGAAGGCCATCGCCCCGCTGCTGGTCTTTGTCCTCATCATCAGCGCCCTTGCCCAGTCCAAGGAGAAGCTGGGCAAGCAGTTCGGCACCGTCATCGTGCTCTACCTTGTCTCCACGTTCCTGGCGGCTGTCATCGCCGTGATCGCGAGCTACCTGTTCCCCGTGACCATCACGCTGACTGAGGCCGTCTCCGACAGCGCGCCCGAGAGCTTCGCGGAGATCTTCACCGGCCTGCTCAACAACATTGTCTCCAACCCCATCGGCTCAATCGTCTCGGCCAACTATCTCGGCGTTCTGTTCTGGGCTATCGTGCTCGGCTTCGCGTTCAAGGGTGCGTCCGACACGACCAAGAAGTTCCTCGCCGACGCCTCCGAGGCCGTCACCAAGGCGGTGCGCTTCGTCATCAACCTCGCCCCGTTCGGCATTCTGGGTCTCGTGTTCTCCGCTGTTTCCACCAGCGGTCTTGCCATCTTTACCGAGTACGGCAAGCTCCTGCTCATCCTCGTCGGCTGCATGCTCTTTGCCGCCCTCGTCGTTAACCCCATCATGACGTTCATCATCATCCGCAAGAACCCCTATCCGCTGGTGTTCAAGTGCCTGAAGGAAAGCGGCGTGACCGCGTTCTTCACCCGCTCGTCCGCCGCGAACATCCCCGTGAATATGTCCCTGTGCGAGAGCCTCGGCCTGGACAAGGAGTTCTACTCCGTGTCCATCCCCCTCGGCGCGACCATCAACATGGCGGGCGCGGCCGTCACCATCACCGTCATGACGCTCGCCGCAGTGCACACGCTCGGCATCACCGTGCAGCTGCCCGTTGCGATCATCCTGTCCGTCATGGCAGCGCTCGGCGCGTGCGGCGCGTCCGGCGTTGCGGGCGGCTCGCTGCTGCTCATCCCCATGGCCTGCTCCCTGTTCGGCATCTCCAATGACATCGCCATGCAGGTCGTCGGCGTCGGCTTCATCATCGGCGTCATTCAGGACTCCGTCGAGACCGCCATCAACTCCTCGTCTGACGCCCTGTTCACCGCCGTTGCTGAGTTCAAGCAGTGGCGCAAGGCCGGCAAGGAGATCCAGTTCTGAGCCGATCACTGAAATCGTTGCAGCGCCTCACGGCCTTTCCCGTGAGACGCTGCTTTTTTCTGCCGCGTTCGTCAAATCCACAAGAAGCCCTGCCGGATTTTTGAAGGAATCCGGCAATTTTCTTGACTTTCCTGCTGCAATACTTTAAAATGAAGCCGCTGTGCACGGACAAAGCACGGCAAAAACAAGAATCAGACCCGACATCTGCGCGGTGCGCGCCGCACAGATGTTTTCCACGTCTGGATGGGAGCGCGTATGAAAACGAAAAACACGAAAAGCTTTGCCAGCCGCTGGGGCTTTATCCTGGCGTCCGTCGGCTCGGCCGTCGGCATGGCCAACGTCTGGGGCTTTCCGAACAAGATGGGCAGCAACGGCGGCGGGGCCTTCCTGCTGATCTACCTGCTGTTTGTGGTCATCTTCAGCACCGTCGGCCTGCCGACGGAGTTCGCCATGGGCCGCCGCGCCGGCACCGGCACGCTCGGCGCCTATGAAAACGCATGGGCCACGCGCGGCAAGACCGCCGGAAAGGTCGGCGGCCTGCTCGGCTGGCTGCCGCTGGCCGGGTCGCTGTGCATCGCCATCGGCTACGCCGTCATCGTGACGTACATTCTCAAGGCGCTGGCCGACTCCCTGCTCGGCACGCTCATGACGGGCGACGCCGCCGTGTGGTTCGCGTCGTTTTCCACGCAGCCGTACTCCGTCATCCCCTACCACGTCATCGTCGTGGCCGGCACACTGCTGACGCTCTTTCTCGGCGCACACAGCATCGAAAAGACCAACAAGGTCATGATGCCGCTGTTTTTCCTCATCTTTGTCGTGCTGGCCGTGCGCGTGGCGCTGCTGCCCGGCTCGGCCGAGGGCTACAAGTTCATGTTCACCCCGCGCTGGGAGGCCCTCAAAGACCCGATGATCTGGATCTGGGCCATGGGGCAGGCGTTTTTCTCCCTGTCCGTCACCGGCAGCGGCATGATCGTCTACGGCGCGTATCTGTCCAAGGACGAGGACGTCGTGGGCGTGGCGCAGCACACGGCCGTTTTTGACACCATCGCCGCCGTTGTCGCCGCGCTCGTCATCATCCCCGCCTGCTTTTCCTACGGGCTGGACGTCGGCGCGGGCCCGAGCCTGCTGTTCGTGACGCTGCCGACCATCCTGCAGGACATCCCGCTCGGCCGGCTCTTCGCCGTCATTTTGTACGTCGCCATGATCTTTGCCGGCGTCAGCTCGCTGCAGAACATGTTCGAGGCCGTCGCCGAATCGCTCCTGCACAAGTTCCCGAAGCTCAGCCGCGCGGCCGTGCTCGGCATCCTGTGCGTGCTGTGCCTCGGATTCGGCCTGCTCATGGAGCCCATCTCCAAATGGGGCCCGTGGATGGACCTCGTGTCGATCTACATCATCCCCATCGGCGCGACGCTCGGCGCCGTGTCGTGGTTCTACATCATGAAGAAGGACGACCTGCTCGCCGCCGTCAACACCGGCAGCCGCCGCCACCACGGCGCGTTCTGGTACGGCGTCGGCCGCTATGTCTACGTGCCGCTGGCCGTGATCCTGTGCTGCGTGGCGCTGTTCATGAACGTGGCGTTCTGAGCATACCATTTCGATCAAAGCCCCCGGGAGGGAACGCGATGCGTTCCCTCCCGGGGCTTTTTGCTGCCCGCAGCTCACCGCACCTCGCGCACCATGTCGCGCGTAATGTCGCTGAGGCAGCGCGCGCCGCACATATACATCGCGTCCGTCAGCTCTGCGCGCAGCTTCTCCACGTAGGTGACGATGCCCTCCGTGCCGCCGCCGTAGTAGCTGATGAGAAACGGCCGGCAGATCATCACCGCGTCCGCGCCGAGCGCGAGCGCGCGGAAAATGTCCGTGCCCGAGCGGATGCCGCCGTCGACGAGGATCTTCACGCGATCCCCCACCGCGTCCGCGATCTCGGGCAGGACGTCCGCCGTCGCGGCACTGCCGGGCAGCACGCGCCCACCGTGGTTCGAGACGACGATGGCCGCCGCGCCGGCCTCCACAGCCTTCTCCGCGCCGCGCACCGTCATGATACCCTTGAGGATCATGGGCATCTGCGCATAGCCGCACAGTTCGCGCAGCTCCGCGACCGTCTTGCTGCCGGCGTCGGGGCTGGCCGCCTTCAGGTGCGGCAGACCGGCCGAGTCGATGACCACGCTCACGGCAAAGGGCTGCGCCGCGTTGGCTAGGTCGAGGTTTGCCCGGATGGTGTCCATCGACAGCGGATTGATGACCGGCAGGCCGATGCCTCCGTACTGCTGCGAGAGCGCGCACCCGTGCGGGAACACGCGCGCATCCAGCCCGTCGCCAAAGCTCGCGGCGATGCCGGTCTGCGCCGCCGCGGCGATGCAGCAGGCGTTGTAGTCGCGGATGTCGTCCTCAGGATTGAACTGCGCGCGCAGTGAGCCGATGGGCGCCGCGATCACGGGCAGGGAAAATGTCCGGCCGAGCAGCTCCAGCGACGTGTCCACCGGCGTGTTCGGAGCGATGGTGTCCATGTTCAGGCACCAGCGCCGCCACGCGCGCCAGTTGTCGTTCGCGCCGTTGCCGGGCGCTTTTGAGCCGGGGCCGGGCATCGTGTTGCCGCAGCCGAGGCCGTTGCACTCCGGGCAGACCTTGCAGCGCGGGGCCATGCGCGCCCGCGCCCGCTGCAATACTTCGTTGTAGTCCATGTGGATTCCTCCGTTTCTGTTTTTGCTTCTCTCCCGCCCATCTTAACAGGAAACGCGCCCGTGCGCCAGAAAAAGTTTCCCTCGGGGCTTGACAAGGCGGAAAAATCCTGTATGATAGAAATCAAGAATCATTCTTATTTTCTATCAGGAGGTCATCCCATGAACGCAACGGTTGCCCAGCTCATCAACGAGCAGATCAATAAGGAGTTTTACTCGGCCTATCTCTATCTGGACTTTGCCAACTACTACGCGGCCGCCGGTCTCGACGGCTTTGAAAACTGGTACCGCGTGCAGGCGCAGGAGGAGCGCGACCACGCGCTGCTGTTTTTCCAGTACCTGCTCAACAACGGCGTTGCCGTCAGCTTCGGCGCCGTCGACGCGCCGGACTGGACGCGCGGCGACCACATGACCCCGCTGAAAAAGGCGCTCGAGCACGAGCAGTACGTCACCTCGCTCATCAACGGCATCTACGCCGCCGCGTATGACGACCGCGACTTCCGCACCATGCAGCTGCTCGACTGGTTTGTCAAAGAGCAGGGCGAGGAGGAAAAGAACGCCGCCGACCTCATCACGAAAATGGAGCTTTTCGGCACGGACGCCAAGGGCCTGTACATGCTCAACAGCGAGCTCAAGGCTCGCGTCTACGCGGCCCCGTCGCTCGTGCTGTAACCGAAACATACAGCAAAAAACCGCCTCTGTCCGGTTGGACAGAGGCGGTTTCCTGTTTTTCACTCACAGCGCAGCGAAGAGGCGCGTGCCGCGCTGTTTCACCCAGCGGAGCAGCAGCGCGCTGCCCGCCGCCGTCACGACGGCGAAGATGGCCAGATACACCGCTGCGCTCAGCGCATTGCCGCACAGGAAGTACAGCCCGCCAAGCGCGAGGGCATAAAACCAGTTGGCAAAGAGCGAGAGCATCACGCAGCCGCTCTGCTTGATGGGCGTGATCTCGTTGGTCCACGTCAGGTTCGGCATCTTGAGCCCGAGCGCGAGCGCGGCCAGCGCGCTCAGCAGGGTATACAGCAGCGCCACGATCACCAGCAGCGTCTTCTCCAGCGCGCTGCCCGGCAGCACAATGACCATGCACAGGGCGCAAAACAGCACCGGAACGCCGGTCAGCACGAGCTGCACGTCCAGCTTCGCGCGCAGCGCCTGCCACGGTACGACCGGCAGCGACTGCACGAGCCACAGATTCCTGCCCTCGAGCGACACGGCAGGCGCGGCCATGTCATTCATCGACGCGAGCAGGCACACCGCCGCACACATCAGCACTGGCACAACGCCCACATTGCCGTTGAACACGTCGGCCAGCATCCGGCCGAGCGCGCCGCCCTTGATGAGCAGCACGATGCCCGCCACCGGCAGCATCAGAATGCCGAGCCCGCAGTTGAGCATATAGTTCGGGCTGGCGGTGAAGCGGCGCAGCTCCTTGCCGAACAGCGCCCGCTGCACGCTCTGCGCGCGCACGGCCCTGTGCTCGAAGCGCACCTTCTTCATGCTGCCGGTCGCCGTGGCGATCTTCAGGAAGCTGCGCGCGATGCCCCACAGCGTCAGCGCGAGGAGCGCCGCCTGCGTGACCGTCACGATCCCCATCGCCAGCCAGTCGCCCGCGCCGACGCAGCCGAACAGGTACAGCAGATACGCCGAGCCCCAGATCTTCATGCCGTACACGGCGGCGTTTTCCACCAGCAGTGTGATGAGCGCCTGCGCCTTGTAGTACACGAAGTAATACGCCGCCAGAAACAGCAGCGACAAAAGGACGGTGATGAAGCTCTTGTTTTTCAGCTTCAGGCTGATGCGCGCGACCACCCAGCCGAGCAGGCACGAGAGCACCATCACGATCACGGACACGATCAGCACCATCAGCACACCGCCGACGATCGTCCCCGCCGTGACCGGCGCCGTGAGCCAGTACACGATCACGCCCGGCACGATGACGACCGCGGCGTACATCAGCCCCAGCAGGTACACGCCCAGCAGGCGCGAGGCCATCACGCAGCGCACCGGGATCGGCATCGACAGCAGCAGGTCGTTGTCCTTGGACAGGTACAGACTCGAATACGTGCTGAACACGCTGCCGAACGTGCCGAGAAACACCGCGATCAGCCCCATGAGCAGGTAATACAGCCAGCCCATGCCGCTCTCGACCAGGGGGCCGCACAGGCCCACGGCCATGAGCGCGAACATCCCGCCGAGGAGGCCCACCATCAGCAGTGCATACAGCGCGATGTAGGCGATCGTCGCGCCCCTGGAGCGCATTTTGTTCTTTTTCGGGTCGTAGAAATAGTTGCGGAATATCTCCGCCATCTGTTTTTTCAGAAGCGTTTTCAGCATGATGCATCCTCCAGCTCCAGGAACACGTCCTCGAGACTGTCGTCGCCCTTGACCTCCTCCATCGTGCCGGAGCGGATGAGCCGCCCGCCCTTGATGATGGCCACCTTGTCGCAGAGCTTTTCGGCGACCTCGAGCACGTGCGTCGAGAAGAAGATCGCGCCGCCGACGTCACACAGCTCGCGCATCATGCCCTTGAGCAGGTGCGCCGCCTTCGGGTCGAGGCCGACGAACGGTTCGTCCATGATGATGAGCTTCGGGTCATGGATCCACGCCGCGATGATGGCGAGCTTCTGCTTCATGCCGTGCGAGTACGCGCTGATCGGCTGACCGAGATCGCCCGTGAGCTCGAATGCGTCGGCATACGGCTCGATGCGCGCCCAGCGTTCCGCGGCCGGGATGCCGAAAACGTCGGCAATGAAGTTCAGGTACTGGATGCCGCTCATGAAATCGTACAGATCCGGATTGTCCGGGATGTAGGCGAGCAGCCGCTTGCAGGCCAGCGGCTCGGTTTGGATGGAGTGCCCGCCGATCGTGATCTCGCCCGCGTCAAACTGCAGGATGCCGACGGCCGCCTTGAGCGTCGTCGTCTTGCCGGCGCCGTTGTGGCCGATGAAGCCGTAGATCTCGCCCGGCGCGATGTGCAGGCTCAGGTCGTCGACGGCCCTTTTCTCGCCGTAGGTCTTGGTAAAATGCTGAATGTTGAGCATGATGTCTCCTCCTGATGATCGCGCCGGTGCGCACCGGCGCTGCTTTCCCATTTTCTCGTGCATTATACCCTCGCGCAGTGTGCGGCGGCAACCGATTTCTCACTTTTTAAGAAATGTGTAAGATTTGCTTTGCGCCCCGTGCGCTGCCCGCGCGCGAATGTTTTTCTTTCGCGGACGATCTCGCAAAAAAGTTTTTTTGGCGCGGACATTTTGCATTGCGGCGCTTGTATTTCCGGCCTTCCCGCGGTATAGTAGGGACAGAAAGACCCAAACAGATATTTTTACGGGGGTGTTTGCTGTGGAGATCCCACTGCAGGAATTTGAACGCGCGGCACAGCGGCTCAAGGGCGTGCTGCACCACACGGAGCTGGACCTGTCGGCCACGTTCTCAGCCATGACGGGCGGCAACATTTATCTTAAGTACGAAAACAGCCAGAAGACCGGCTCGTTCAAGATCCGCGGCGCGAGCAACAAGATCGCGGCGCTCGTCGAGCGCGGCGAGACCGGTGCCGTCGTGGCCTCGTCGGCCGGCAACCATGCGCAGGGCGTGGCCTACGCCGCGCACCGCTTCGGCATCCCGGCCACGATCGTCATGCCCAAGACCGCGCCCATCGCCAAGGCGAAGGCCACGGAGGGCTACGGTGCCACCGTTGTGCTCGCGGGCGACTGCTATGACGACGCCTACGCCAAAGCCTGCGAGATCTGCGAGCAGGAGCACGCCACGTTCCTGCACCCCTACAATGACCCCGAGGTCATTGCCGGTCAGGGCACGCTCGGCCTCGAGATCCTCGGCGATCTGCCCACGGCGGACATCGTCATCGTGCCGGCCGGCGGCGGCGGCCTGCTTGCCGGTGTGGCCGCGTGCATCAAGCAGATCAACCCCCGCGTGCAGGTCATCGGCGTGCAGGCCGAGGGCGCGAACGCGATCGCGCAGTCGTTCCATGCGCACAGCTACGTCCAGACCGACTCCGTGGCCACCATTGCCGACGGCATCGCCGTCAAGGCGCCGGGCGACATCACCGTCCCGCTCATCCAGAAATACGCCGACGACGTCGTCACCGTCAGCGATCTTGAGATCTCCGAGGCCGTGCTCCTGCTCATGGAGCGCTGCAAGCAGATCGTCGAGCCCTCCGGCGCCGCGCCCGTGGCCGCCGTGCTCAAGGGCAAGGTCGATGTGAAGGGCAAAAACGTCGTGTGCCTGCTCTCCGGCGGCAACATCGACGTGAGCTTCATCCAGTGCATCATCGAGCAGGGCCTCGTGTCCCGCCACCGCCGGCTGCGCTTCACGGTCACGCTGCTCGACCGGCCGGGCAGTCTCGGCAAGCTGCTCAACGACATTGCCGCGCTCGGCGCGAACATCCTCTCCGTGGAGCATGACCGGCTCACCGCCGGGCTCAACCCCAACGAGATCGACGTGCACGTCTCGTGCGAAGTAGGCGGCAAGGAGCACGGCGACCGCGTGCTCGATCAGCTCATTCAAAACGGTTATCACGTAAAAATCGACTAACAGGAGGTCATCATCATGAAAACAGTTGCTACCAATCACGCCCCCGCTGCGCTCGGCCCCTACGCTCAGGCACAGATCTCCGGCGGCTTTGTGTTCACGTCCGGCCAGATCGGCATCGACCCCGCTACCGGCGTCATCGCCGAGGGCATCGACGCGCAGGCCCACCAGGTCTTTCGCAACCTGACCGCCGTGCTGCAGGCCGCCGGCAGCGACATGTCCAAGGCCGTCAAGACGACGGTGTTCATCAAGAACATGGACGATTTCGCCACCGTCAACGCCATTTATGCCGAGTATTTCTCCGAGCCGTTCCCGGCCAGAAGCTGCGTTGAGGTCGCGCGCCTGCCCAAGGACGTGCTCGTCGAGTGCGAGGTCATCGCCGAGGCGTAAGCGCCCGCATAGTCCGTTCACCGGTTCTGGGCAGATTTTCCGCTACCTGTTGTCCGGTTTGTGCACATTGACCACAAAATGTGGGAAATTGCACATTTCTCTGTATTCCTCTTTGACAATTCCACGGCTTTGTGCTAGAATGAGAGCACTGTTGATAAGAGCAATCTTGTTTTCCGGCCGCAGTCGAGCGGCCGGGAGCACCAGTATTTTAAGGGAGGAATAGGTATGTGCATTCAGGCAATTAAGAGCGTTGGCGTCAAGGAGTACGCTTCCGAGCTCTGGACCTCGATCAAGGAGATCGACGGCGGCAAGATCCTGTCGAGCGCCAGCGGGCTGCTCGAGGTGAACACCAAGGCCATCAAGAAAAAGATCGAGTCGCTCTGTGACGAGAACACCGCTTTCGCCATCCGCGATAAGCTCTACCTGGTCAAGGACTTCTGCCAGTGGCCGGTGAACTACATTCAGGGCCTGATCGGCTAAACAAGCCCCTGCACGTTGCATGCAAATAGGAGACCGCCCCGATCCGTATGGGATCGTGGGCGGTCTCCTGTTTTCTGTTTTCTGCCGCGCTCACTCCGGCGCGCGCTCGTCGCCGAAGAAGAACACCGCCACCGTGCCGGGGCCGGCGTGGGACGCGATGATCGTGCCGATATCGCAGATACGGATCTCCCCCGCAATGTGCGGGAAGCGCGCACGCACGGCGTCGCGCGTGATCTCGGCCTGCTCCAGACAGTTGGAGTGGCAGATCCAGCACTTGCCGCTGTAGTCCTCGCCGCCGACGGCGTGCGCCGCCATGGCCTCAACCGTCGTGCGCACGGCGGCCTTCTTGCCGCGCACCTTGTCGTAGGCGATGATGCGGCCGCGGTCGTCGAGCCGCATGATCGGGCAGATGCCGAGGATCGCCCCGACCGTCGCCGCCGGGCCGGACACGCGCCCGCTGCGCCGGAAAAACTTCAGGTCCGTCGAGTAGAACTGATGGTGCACGCGCTTGCGCCAGGCCATCACCCACTCGATCGTCTCGTCCATGGACTTGCCCGCGTCGCGCAGATCGGCCGCGCCGTCGACCAGCAGACCATAGCCGGACGAGCTGCACAGGGAGTCGATCACCTCCAGCCGCCGGTCCGGAAACTCGGCGCGCAGCTGCTCGGCCGCCTCGTAAGCCTGATTCACCGACTGCGTCATGCCGGAGCCAAAGGCAATGTGCAGCACATCGCTGCCCTGCTCGAGCAGGCCCCTAAAGTAATCATAGTACGCGAACTGGTTGATCTGGGATGTGCTCGGCAGCTTGCCCGCGTCGAGAAACGCATAGAACTGGGGCAGCGCCTCCGGGTCGCGGCCCATGTCGTCCGGATACACCTGCTCGTCGACAATGTACGAATAGAAAATGACGGGGATCCCGCGGCCGTGCATATACGCGTAGGGGACATCCACCGTGGACTCGCACGAGAGCAAAAACTGTGCCATGTATGATCTCCTTCTTTCTATTGATTTTTCTGGCCCGATTGTAGCACTTGCCGCCGCCGTTGCCAACCGGTATTGCAACGAAAATTTTAAGTTTTTGCGCGCAAAAACGCAAAATTTCCGCAAAATCGGCGCCACTTTGCGCAAAACGGCCCGCCGGGCGCTTCCGGCGGGCCGTTTTTTGCTCTTTTCGGTGCTTACCAGCACACCGTGCGCGGTGCGGCGGTGAAGGAGCTGAACGTCGCGGTCGCGTCCGTCAGCGCGAGCACCTGCGTGTTGCCGTCGTCGGCGGCGTACATGCTCTGCAGCTCGGGATAATGATCGAGCATATCCTGCCGCGCCGCCACGCGGTCGTCCTCCACGGCCGTCGCGCTCACGCGCAGCCAGGTCTCGCCGTCAAACGCGCACAGCTCCACCTTGGGATTGGCCGCCATCTCCTTCGAGACAGCCTTGACCTTACCGGTCTGGATATAGAGCTTGCCCTCGAACAGATTCACCGTGCCGAACGGGCGCACGCGCGGCTGGTCGCCATCGACGGTGGCGAGATAATACGTGCCGCACTTTTTCAGAAATTCATAGACTTCCTGCATGATCGTTTCTCCTTTCTCCGGCTGTACCGGAATGCGTACCAGATATTTTTCGAGCAGGCGCACGGGGTGATACGATTCCTTCGAGCGCCGCATCCCCTCGTCGCCCACGTCTTCCTCGCGGTTGATGTGGCGCACGTCGGGCGTGACGAAGCACTTGGCATATTCGTTGACCAGCACCTGATAGATGCCCTCGTAGGCAATGTCCGCCTTTTCAATGTGGATGATGAGCGTGTCGCCCACGATCTCCCCGGCGGAAAAACCGGCCACGCGCCCATTCACGCGCAGCAGCCCCGCGAGCGGGGCGTAGGCGGCAAAATCGCGCAGGAACTCCCGCACGCAGCCCTCTTCCGCCTGCGCACTGTCGCTGTCCTTATGGTAGCGGCGGGTGAAGTCGTCAAAAAACGTACACACCTCCGGCAGGTTCTCCTCCGTGACGCGCTCGAACGCCCAGTCCGGGTACAGGCGCTGAAAGTGGTGGATGTGGTTGCGCTGGCCGTTGAAGCGCCGGCCGCGGAACGTCACCATGTCCTGCGCGTCGTAGAGATAGTCGAACCAGTCGCGCACCGGCGTGACCTCCACGTCGCCGAAGCGCGCGCGCAGATTTTCCACATCGGCCGCCGTGGCGGGGAAAAACTGCACCGGCTGCCCCACCGTGCGGCAATATTTCACGAGAAAATCGTAAGCGTTTCCCACATTCTCGCCGATCGGTGTGGAAAACACCATGCCGAGACCGGGAAACTGCTCGCGCAGCAGCAGCGTGCCGTCCACCTCGAGCGCCGCATCCTGAAAGTACGGCTGCCAGAGCACAGCCGCGCCGGCCGAGGCGTTGCACAGGCGCGTATCCTGTCGGGCAAAATAACGTGTGAGCAGCGGGATGTCCCGCACGCTCAGCGGATGAAAGGGATCTGTCATGCTTCGGATTCACCCTCCTGTGCGGCGGCCTCCGCGGCCTGCTCGGCGAGCTTTGCCTTGAGTTCCTCGAAGCAGTGCTTGATGATGGCGTATTCCTGCTCGTTTTCGAGCGCGAGCAGGGCAAGCTGGCCATCGTCGCGCGTGTCGTAACGGTTGGCGAACAGCCGCTGCTGCGCGCCTTCGCCGGTCGTGAACACAACGTACGAGCGGCCGTTGTCCTCACAGTCATAGGTGAACAGCACGTCGCACTGCACCTGTTTTCCGTCCGGGCCGAGGACCGCGAACGTTCCGTTTTCAAACATGGTCTTGTACTCCTTTTCGGGATTTGCCCCCATCATAGCATATCGCGCGCCATTTTGCCACTGCGTTTTCCGGCGCCCATCTGGCCGCCGATCCGCAGACCAGATGGGCAGCAAAAAGGTGATGATTCACCACACTGTCTGCTTTTTCCGAAGATTTTCACGAAAATTTCGAAAAAAATCACAATTTTTATGCAACGAAATGTTGATTATTGTTCGTTTTGGTGGTATCATGTATGTCAAGATAACAAAAAACAGGTAGGAGGAATCGGCGAATGGAAGAAAAAGTTGTAGACCGCAGAGTGCGAAAGACGAAACGGCAGCTTCGGCTTGCGCTGATGAAGCTCATGGCGGAAAAAAGCGTCAAGGACATTTCCGTGCGCGAACTGGCAGCGATTGCAGACATCAACCGCGGCACCTTCTATATTCACTATAAGGATGTGTACGACCTGCTGTCCAGCCTCGAGGACGAGCTGGCGGACGGGCTTACGGTCGTCTGCCGCCGGCACAATGCGAAAGACTCTGAGGGCAAGACCTACCCGTACCTGATGGAGCTGTACCAGTTCATCCAGCAAAATTCGGATCTGTGTCACGTTCTGCTCGGCAAAAACGGCGACATCGCCTTTACCGACCGCATCTGCCACATCCTGCGCGACGAATTCCTGTATGACTTCCTCGCGTATTACTATCCGAACGACCCCGTGATGCTCGACTACTTTTGCTCGTTCATCGTATCGGGCAATATGTCGCTCGCGCTCACATGGATCGACAACGGCATGAAACAGACGCCCGAAGAGATGGCCGTGCTTGCCGGCGAGATCATCATGCACGGCGTGAAAGTGCTCGAAACGAAAGCATAAAGCCTGCAGGGCATAAAAAATTCCGGAAACATGATGTTTCCGGAATTTTTTATCGTTTCGGGCATATCACCTCAGGCGGCGCGCGCCGCCCCGCAGCCCGCAGAAAAAGCGATCAGAGCCTGGCGCGCATGGCGGCAAAGGCCGCGTCCACGGCGCGGTAAATGTCCTGCGCCGGCTCGCCGACGAAAAACGCGCCGTTTTCATACAGCACGCGCCCGGCGACCATCGTCAGGCGCACATTCTCCTTCGAGCCGCTGTAGACGAGGTTGCGCGCCGCGTTGTGCACCGGCTGCATGTTCGGCCGCTGCAGGTCGATGACGATCAGGTCCGCCTGCTTGCCGGGGGCGAGCACGTCGCAGTCGGTCAGGCCCATGGCCTGCGCGCCGCCGACCGTCGCCATATACAGCACGTCGTCCGCCGGGAGGGCGGCCGCGTCGCCGCAGCGCAGTTTTTGCAGCACGGCGGCCAGATACATCTCGCGGAAGAAATCGAGCGCGTTGTTGCTCGACGGGCCGTCGGTGCCGATGGCCATATGGATGCCCAGAGCCCGCATCTGCTTGAGCGGGGCGATGCCGCTGGCGAGCTTGGCGTTCGAGCCGGGGTTCGTGACGGCCCAGAGTCCGCGGTCCCGGAAGATCTCCAGATCGTGCTCCGTCATGTGCACGCAGTGGAAGCCGCCGCCGCCGTAATCAAAGTGGCCGAGGGAATCAAACAGCTCCGTCGGCGTCTTGCCCCAGCGGGCCTGACACTCGGCGACCTCGCGCGCGGTCTCGGCATTGTGCGCGAACACCGGCGCGTGCAGCGCGCGGGCCAGCTCGCCGGCCTCGGTCATCTCGGTGAGGTTCGAGGTATACTCCGAGTGCAGGCCGAGCTGATAGGAGATCAGCGGGTGCAGGGCGTTGAATTTGCGGTACTCGCTCTCGAGCTGCTGCGCGCTGCCGCCGCCCCCGCACAGCACCGTGCGAAAGCCGCAGTCGATGCTCGCCTGGGCGATGGCCTCGCGGAAATAGTACATGTCAAAGCCGGCCGTGATGCCGCTCGTGAGATACTCGAGGATCGACAGCTTGGTAAACGCATACACCGCCTCGGGCGTGAGCTTGGCCTCGAGTGGGAAGATCTGCTCGAACAGCCACGGCTGCAGCGGCACATCATCGGCATACGAGCGCACAAAGCTCATGCCGGCGTGCGCGTGCGCGTTCTTAAAGCCCGGCATGACAAGGTCGCCGCCGAGGTCGATCTGCCGCTCGAACGCGGGCAGCGTCTCCGGCGTGGGGCCGATGTAGGCGATCTTGTCCCCGTCGGTCCAGACCTCGTCCGTCGTGACGGACACGCCGTCCGCCATTGTGAGCGTGCGGCCGTTGAAAAAGCGGATCATAGGCTCAGCCTCCGTTTCCTGAAATGCTCCTGCATTATACGCCGGATCGGCCCGCTTGGCAATGAATTCCGAAAAATTTCACAAACCGGTTGAAGCCCGGCCGGTTTTTCGCTATAATAGAAAGAAATCATCTCCCTCAGGAGGCGGCATCATGACCAAAGAAAACATCTATTACATGGACGACAACGCATTCGACCGCTTCTATAAGCGCGCCCGCTATCAGGCCAACAGCTTCGTGGCCGGAAAACTCGGCAGCAAGGCGGCCGATTATCTCACGACGCTGCCGGACTTTGCCTACCTGATCTGCAAGCTCATGCTCGACCCCGATGTGCCCTCGAGCCGCAAGCTCGACCTCGGCTTCGCGCTGCTGTATGTGCTCTCGCCGCTGGACCTCGTGCCGGACTCCTTCCCGCTGCTCGGCAAGATCGACGATGCCTACGCCATTCTCGTGTCGGTGGCCAAGCTCCTGCGCAGCACCGACCGCAATATCATCCTGCGCCACTGGCTCGGCGATCCCGAGACGATCGACACCGTGCGCGCCTGGCTCAACTACTTTGATGAAAAGCTCGGCTCCGGCCTCATGAAAAAGATCGCCGGCATGATCAAGCGTGCCTGAACGAAAAGAAGAAAGATCCCGTCATCCGGGTCGGATGACGGGATCTTTTTATGCTGCTTTTACTTCTCGAACCAGTCGAACACGTCCAGCCGCTTCCAGAAGCTCTCCTTCGGCGTGAACACGGCCGCGTAGTCGATGCTGCTGAACTTCGGCTCCCAGCTGATGTCCGCCTCGTCGACCCAGCCCGTCAGCAGGCTGCCGAGCTGCTCCTGCGCCACGAGCATCCGCAGCGTCTGCTGGCTGCCGTCGCTGCTCATGACCAGGTCGTCACCCTGCGTCGGCATGCGCAGGATGACGTGATAGCCGTGCTTGCTCTCCACCACGCCGGACACTTCGTAGGTATCGAGCGCCTTGCAGGCGTCCTCAAACTCCGTGACCATCGTGCCGGAGGTGAAGCAGTAGCCGTGCGGGTAGCTGCTCTCGCCGGTGTCCTCGTTGTACTGCTCCATGAGCTGGTCAAACAGCTCCACGCGCTTTTCGGGATCGGTCACAGCCTTGACCTGCGCCGCGACCTGCTCGGCCTGCTGCTTCTTGGCGGCCTTTTCGTCGTCCGAGAGGGCAGTGCCGCTGTCGTCCGTCGTCTTGAAGAGGATGTGCTTTGCCGTCATGTAGTCGTTGGCATCAACGTATTCCTGCACGTCCTCGTCGGAGATGTTCGCGCCGTTCTCGCCGAAGAACTTGCTGGCCAGGCCGTTATAGAGATACTGCGTCTTGGTGAAATACTTGAACAGGTCCAGATCCATATAGTACGACTGGAGCTTTTCGTTCAGCTCGGCCTCGGTGCCGTCGTCGCCCACGACGTTTTGAATGGTCTGGTCGATCGTGTCCTGCACGTACTGCTCGCCCGCCGCGTCAAACGCCACGTCGTTTTCCGCCGCCTTGACCTCGATGAGGTGGTTCCAGGCGATGTTGTTGACGACGCTCTTGGTCATGATGTCGCTGTACGTCTCGCCCGTGCTCTCGTCGTAGACATCGCTCCAGTCCGTGATCTGCATGCCGTAACGCTCCATGTTCGCCATGATGGCGCACAGGAAATAGGCGTACTCGTTCCAGTACACGGGGCTTCCGTTGATGGTCATGACCTTTTTGTTGCTCTTGTAAGCATCGAGCGCGGCGGCATACTTGTCGGTCGATGCATCGCTACTCTCTTCCGAGTAGCTGCGCACGCGGGTCGAGGTGCAGCCGGTCAGGCAGCAGACGGCCATCACGAGTGCCAGCAGCAGGGCGGTGATTCTGGTTTTCATCAGCAAACGCTTCCTTTCGTTTCGTTGCACATGGGGGTCATGCGCGGTCTCCCTGGGCGTCTGCCCATGCGGAAACAAACGCTCTTGCCTGTTCGATGACGTGGGTGCGGGTCTTGAGGCGCAGAATGACGCCCGGCTTTGCCCCCGCATCCACCTTCAAGCGGCCCTTGAACTCCGGCCGGGCGTACAGTGCCGATACCTTCTGCATATCGAACTGCGCCAGCAGGAACTTCAAACAGCCGTTTTTCTGCGAAATGTCTGTCACGCCGACCTTGCCCGCGTCGGCACGCAGCAGCGCCACCTGCACGAGCGTGTACACGCTCGGCGGCGGGTCGCCGAAGCGGTCGATAACCTCGTCCATGAGGTCGTCGGCCTCCGCCTCCGTGCGCACGAGCGCGATGCGGCGGTAGAGATCCATGCGCTGCTCCTGGCTGGGCACATAGCTCTCCGGGATGTTGGCCGACACGGCGAGGTCGGCCGCGCACTCGGCGCGCTGCTCGGGCTTTTCGCCGCGCTCTTCGAGTACGGCCTCCTCGAGCAGCTTGAGGTACATATCATAACCGACGTCGATCATATGGCCCGACTGCTCGGCCCCGAGCAGACTGCCCGCGCCGCGGATCTCCAGATCGCGCATGGCGATGCGGAAGCCGGAGTTGAACTCCGCAAACTCGCGGATGGCGCTCAGGCGCTTTTCGGCGATCTCGCTCAGCTCGCGCCCGCGCCGGAACGTCAGGTACGCGCTCGCGCGCCGGTTCGAGCGGCCCACGCGCCCGCGCAGCTGGTGCAGCTGGGCAAGGCCCATGCGGTCGGCGTCCTCGATGATGAGGGTGTTCACGTTCGGAATGTCGATGCCGGTCTCGATGATGGTCGTGCAAACCAGGATCTGCGTCTCGCCCGTGACCATGCGCTCCATGACCGTCGAGAGCTGCTCTTCGTTCATCTGGCCGTGCGCCACGTCCACGACCGCGCCGTCGAGCATCTTCGAAATGCGCAGGGCGGTGCGCTCGATGTTTTCAATGCGGTTGTGCAGGTAGTACACCTGCCCGCCGCGCTGCAGCTCGCGGCGCATGGCGTCGCACAGCACGTTCCAGTCGTGCTCCATGACGAAGGTCTGCACGGGGATGCGGTCCTGCGGCGGCTCTTCGATGGTGGACATGTCGCGGATGCCGGACAGGGCCATATTCAGCGTGCGCGGGATGGGTGTGGCCGAGAGCGTGAGCACATCGACCGCGCGGCTCATCTCCTTGATGTGCTCCTTGTGCGCCACGCCGAAGCGCTGCTCCTCGTCGACGATGAGCAGGCCGAGGTTCTTGAATTCGATGTTTTTCTGCAGCAGCTTATGCGTGCCGATCACGAGATCGCACTTGCCGCTGCGCATGTCCGCGAGCGTCTGGCGGATCTGCCCCTGCGAGCAAAAGCGCGAGAGCATCCGGATCTCGACCGGGAAGCCGTAAAACCGCTGCACGGCCGTCTGATAGTGCTGCTGGGCGAGTACGGTCGTCGGCACGAGAATGGCCGCCTGCCGCCCGTCGAGCACGCACTTCATCACCGCGCGCAGGGCGACCTCGGTCTTGCCGTAGCCCACGTCGCCGCACAGGAGACGATCCATGGGCACGGGCTTTTCCATGTCGGCCTTGATCTCGTCGATGCACCGGAGCTGGTCGTCCGTCTCCGGATAGCCAAAGTGCTCCTCAAATTCCGTCTGCCACGGGCTGTCGGGTGCGAAGGCGTGACCCTTCGTGCGGCTGCGCGCGGCGTAGAGCGCCGTGAGCTCTTTGGCCATGCTTTTTGCGGCCGCTTTGGCGCGCGTTTTCGTGCGCGCCCACTCCGTGCCGCCCATTTTGGACAGCTTCACGGGCCGGTCCTCGCCCGCGCCGATGTATTTGCTCACGAGGTCGAGCTGCGTCGCCGGGACATAGAGCGTGTCTGCCCCGGCATAGCTGATCTTGATATAGTCCTTCACCGCACCGTCGACCGGCATCTGCACGATGCCCGCAAAGCGGCCGATGCCGTGATATTCGTGCACGACGAGGTCGCCGACGGAGAGGTCGGTGTAGGAGTTGATCTTCTCACGGTTCGTTTGCTTTTTGTGTCTGGCGCGCCGCAGGCCGGACGCCGCGATCTGCGTGTCCGTGAGGATGGCGAGCCTTGCATACGGAAACTCGATGCCCGCCGAGAGACTGCCCGCCGTGACGAGGCACTGCCCCGGTTCCGGCAGCGCATCCGGGTGCTCGTCCGCCGCGGCATGGATGCCGTGACCGTCGAGAAACTCGCACAAAATGCGCGCCCGGCGCATATCGCCCGCCAGCACGACCACGCGGTATCCGAGATTCCGATAGTGCGCAATGTCGTCCGCCGCGGTCTGGCTGCTGCCGCCGTAAGAGGGCAGCTGCTTTGCCGTCAGGCTCACGAGCGTGCGCGCCTCGATGGGGCTGCGGCCGAGCTGCAGCCCATCGGCCAGCACGATGGGCCAGGCCTGGACTCTGCGCATCATGTCGGCAAACGGCTCATAGAAATTTTCCGCGCGCGCGGCCATCGTGCCGCTGCGCACGAGCAGGGCGATGTCCTCGCGCAGCTGCGTGGTGTATTCCTTCGCGCGCTCGGCGCAGCGCGCCGGCTGGTCGATCAGCACGGCCGCCTCCGGCGCGAGATAGTCCAGCGCCGTGGCAAACGTGTCGTACACGAAGCCCACATACCGGTCGGCCGCCGGGAGCACGCAGTCGGCGCAGAGCTTTTCCCCGTCGGCGCGCAGGGCCTCGGCGAGCTTCTGCGCCGTGTCGCTGTCCTTTTTCGCGGCGGCGCGTCCGGCGAGCTTCTGCAGCTTTTCGCCCAGTGCGGCGCTGCCGCCCGGATACAGCGGCGGCAGGGTCTCCGCCGCCGGCAGGATGCGGCAGCTGTCCAGCGGCTGAGTGCGCCGCTGGCTCTCGGGGTCGAAAAAGCCCATGGAATCCACATCGTCGCCCCAGAACTCCACGCGCACCGGCTGCGGATACGCGGGGGAGAAAAAGTCCAGAATGCCGCCGCGGCGCGAAAACTGGCCCGGCCCTTCCACCTGCGCCGTACGCAGATAGCCGCAGCGCAGCAGCGCATCCTCGGCGTCCTCGGGCGGCAGGGAACTGCCGTCGCGGATCTCAAAGGCCGCCTGCAACAGTTTTTCCTTCGGCATGGCGCGCTGCAGCAGGCCCGAAACCGTGCACACCACGGCCGGCGCCGTCCCGGCAGCGAGCGCATAAAGCGCGCTCAGGCGCTTTTGCTCCGTCTGGCGCGAGACGCTCTCGACCGTATAAAACGTATAGTCGCGCGCCGTCAGCAGCGGCACGTCCTGCCCCAGCAGGGCAGAGAGATCTTTTTGAAACAGCTCGGCCGCCGCCTCGTCCGGGCACACGGCCAGCACCGGCGCGTCGAGCTGCGCGTGCATCGACGCCGCCAGCAGCGCGCGCGCACTCGCCGGCAGACCCGAAATGCGCGCAGGAAGCCGCCCACTCTCCAACAAGGCCGGGAGGGCGGCTGCTTCCGTATCGCCGAACAGTTGTTCGGCCTGCGCGACCAGGAACAAAACAACACCTGCTTTATGTAAAAAATCGTGTTTTTTTATCATACCACAACCTGCACAGGAAAAGCAAATCCTCTGCATGGCAGATTCTACACCTATTTATATAATAAATCCGAACATTATTATTGAAATAATCATGAATTTTTGCTATACTGATAGGGCTGATACCAGCGCACCCGCGCAGGGAAAAATCATCGAAGGAGCCGAACCTATGGCCACCATGAATTCGCTCACCGATATCTGGTCCGTCGTCATGGACAGCCTCTCGCAGGAGCTGACCCAGACGGCGATCAATACCTGGTTTTCCGATTGTACCCCCATTGAGATCAATAATAATACGCTCATCGTGCACACCACGTCGGATTTTAAGCGCAGCATCATTCAGTCGCGCTTTGAAAAGACGATCTGTGCCGTGCTGTACGATCTGTTTTCCTGCCCGTTTGAGCTGGTCGTGCTCGCCGGGGATGATGAGCTGCTCGAATACCGCGAGAAGCGCCCGTCGTCCGAGGAAATGCCGGAGATGGACGGCTACACGTTTGACCGCTTCATCGTCGGCCCGAGCAACAAGTTTGCCCACGCAGCGGCCATCGCCGTGTCGCAGAATCCCGGTAAGGCGTATAACCCCCTGCTGATCTACGGCAACTCCGGCCTCGGCAAGACGCACCTTCTGCTCGCCATCGGCCAGACCATCCGCCACAACAATCCGTCGGCGAAGATCGCCTACGTCAAGGGCGAAGAGTTCGTCAATCAGATGGTCAAATCCATCGGCACCGGCACGGCCGAAAACTTCCGCCAGAAATACCGCAACGCGGATCTGCTGCTCATGGACGATATCCAGTTCATCGCGGGCAAGGACAGCACGCAGGAGGAATTTTTCCACACCTTCAACTGCCTGTATGAGGCCGGCAAGCAGATCGTCGTGACCTCCGACCGGCCGCCGAAGGAGATGAAGCGCCTCGACGACCGGCTGTGCACCCGGCTCGAGGGCGGTCTGCTCGCGGACGTTCAGCCGCCGGATCTTGAGACGCGCACGGCCATCATCCGCACGAAGGCCGCGCAGTTCGGCATGATTCTCTCCGAGGACGTCGTCCAGTACATTGCGGAAAACATCACCTCGAACGTCCGTCAGCTCGAGGGTGTCGTCAAGCGCCTGACCGCTTACCGCGACATTCTCGACGATACGATCACGGTCGATTCCGTCAAGCGCGCCATCCGGGACGTCATCCGCACCGGCACCTATATCCCAACGCCGGATGTCATTATTGAAGAGTCCGCGCGCTCGTTCCAGCTCACCGGCGCCGACCTGCGCGGGCAGAGCCGCAGCAAAAAGACCGCCATGGCCCGCCAGATCGCCATGTACCTCATGCGCAACCTCACGAACCTCCCGCTCAAGGAGATCGGCGAGGAATTCGGCGGCCGCAACCACGCCACCGTGCTCAGCTCCATCCGCAAGGTCGAGGAGCTGCTCAAGTCCGACCCCGAGATTGCCGCCACCGTGCGCGACATTACGAGCAACATCAACTCGAAAAACTGATTTCCACATTCGGCTGTTATTCTAACGTGGAAAGCGTGTGGAAAGCTGTGGATTCTGAAAATGTCAATTTTCGTCAGTTTTTAAGTTACCAACCTTTCCACAATCTTTTCAACACGGTTTTTCCCGCTGACACAAGGCATTCGGCGGGTTTTCCACCAAATGAACACCCCTACTACTACTACTACTAAATTTATGCTTTCTATCTTTCGGATAGACGCAGCGATTCTGATCAAGGAGGCCGACCATGAAATTTTCCTGTGACAAATACGTTCTGCAGCAGGCTGCCGCATCCGCAGCCCGCGCCGCAGCCGCCAAAAGCCCAATCCCAACGCTCGAAGGCCTGCTCATTGAGGCCGGCGCGAGCGTGCGCATCACCGGCTACGACCTGAAAAAGGCCATTTACACCACCATCGACGCCGACATTCCCGAGCCCGGCAGCGTGCTCATCGGTGCGCGCCTGTTCTGCGAGATGCTGCGCCGCATGCCGGACGGAATCGTCACCGTCGAGGCGGAAAACGGCAACGTGTCCGTCAAATGCGGCAAGGCGGCATTCAACCTCGTCGGCCTGAGCGCGGACGATTATCCGGATCTGCCGACTGTCGAGGCGGAAAACGGCGTGTCGCTGCCGCAGGATCTGCTCAAAAAGATGATCAACGAGTGCTCCTTCGCCGTGAGCACGAACGAGAGCCGCCCGGTCTACATGGGCACGCTCTTCGAGATCGAAAATAACGTCCTGACCATGGTCTCCGTCGACGGCTACCGGCTGGCACTGCGGCGCGAAGCGGTCGAGGGCTACGGCGATGACTGCAGCTTCATCGTGCCCGGCACGGCGCTGAGCGATCTGGAGCGCCTGTGCGGCGACAGCGACGAGCGCGTCGTCCTGTCCGTCGGCAGCAAGCACATTTCCTTCACCGTCGGCAATACGGTCATTTTGTCCCGCCGGCTGGAAGGCGACTTCCTCAATTATAAGAAAGCGATCCCGGAGTCGTTCCGCGTCACGGTCAAGACCGCGCGCACGGATCTGCTCGAGGTCGTCGAGCGTGTGTCGCTCATCATTGACAGCAAAAATAACGCGCCTCTGCGCCTGACATTCCGCAAGGACGCGATCGACTTCGTCTGCACGACGCCGCTCGGCAAGGCGGCCGACTCCTGCCCGTGCGAGGGCGACGGCGGCGGTCTGGAGATCGGTTTCAACGATCACTACCTGTCCGACGCGCTCAAGGCCGCGCCCGCGGATGAGATCAACGTCTGCCTGAACACCGGTTCGAGCCCGTGCATCCTCGTTCCGGCCGACGGAAGTGATAACTTTGTGTATATGGTCCTGCCGGTGCGCCTGCGCGCCGGACAGTGATCCGGGTCTGAAAAACGGGAAAAATGGAAAACATTACGATTGAAACGGAATTTATCAAGCTCGACGCGCTGCTGAAGTTTGCCGCCCTCACGGCGACCGGCGGCGAGGCCAAGCAGGTCATTGCCGACGGCATGGTCGCCGTCAACGACGAGACGTGCACCATGCGCGGCAGGAAGATCCGCCCGGGAGATGAAGTCACCTTCGCCGGGCACACGCTGCACGTGCAGAGCGCGCAATGATCGTAAGAAAAATTGCGCTCAACGGCTGGCGCAACTACGAATTTGCCGCGGCGGAGTTTTCGCCCGGAACGAACGTCATCACCGGCGAAAACGCCCAGGGCAAGACGAATCTGCTCGAGGCGGTCTACCTGCTCACGGGCGGGAAGAGCTTTCGCACGCGGTTCGATAAGGAACTCATCGGCTTCGGCTATACGAGCGCGGAGGTGCTCGCGGATGTGTTCGCCTTCGGGCGGGAGCAGACCGTGCGCATCGTGCTCCGGCAGGGGCAGCGCAAGCAGATCTGGCAAAACGGCGTGAAGAAAACCGCTGCCGAGCTCGCCGGGACGTTTGCCGCTGTGCTCTTTTGTCCGGATGATCTGAACATCATCCGCGACGGGCCGGCCGCCCGCCGCCGCATGATGGACATGGCCATCAGCCAGCTGCGGCCGAAGTACGGCGCGCTGCTCGCTGAATACAGCCGGTTATATGACCAGAAGTCCGCCATCCTGCGCGACTGGCATGAAAAACCGTCCCTGCTCGACACGCTCGACGATTTTTCCGACCAGATGTGCCGCGTCTCGGCCAAGCTCATCCGCTACCGCGCGGCTTACGCCTCGCGGCTGAACATCGCTGCCGCGCCCATCCACGCCGATTTTTCCGGCGGGCGCGACAAATTGACCCTCGCCTACCGCACGGTCAGCACCGTGGAAGATGCGCTCGGCACGGAAAAAGAAATTTACTACGCCCTGTGCGACCATCAGGAGCAGCACCGCCGCGCAGAGCTCGACAGCGGCCAGTGCCTGACCGGCGCGCACAAGGATGACCTCATCATCAGCATCAACGGCCAGTCGGCGCGCGCGTTCGCTTCGCAGGGGCAGACGCGCACGGCGGCGCTGTCGCTCAAGCTCGCCGAGCGGGAGATCTTCCACGACGAGTTTGACGAATACCCCGTGCTCATGCTCGACGACGTGCTCTCGGAGCTGGACGCGCAGCGACAGGCCTTCGTACTCAACCGCATCGGCGGCGGGCAGACGCTCATCACCTGCTGCGAGGACGCGCGCATCGCCGAACGTACCGGCGGTCGCGTGCTCACGGTCGAAAACGGGGTGATTCGCTGATGTATCTGCACCTCGGCAATCAGGTCATTGCGCTGCAAAAGAGCGTCATCGGCGTCTTTGACATGGACACCGCCACGTGGTCGCACCGCACGCGCGAGACACTCGAAAAGCTCGAACAGGCCGGTCAGGTGGAAAACGCCGCCGGGACCGAACTGCCGAAGTCGTTCGTGCTCTGCTCGCTCGGCAGCGGCCAGACATGTTATCTCTCCCAGCTCAACACCGCAACATTATATAAACGCAGCAAGGCCAGCGGACTGGAAAATCTCTGACCGCGGCGCTGCACGGAAGGAAGCAAACCATGCCAGATATTACAGATAAGATCACACAGGAGTACGACGCCAGCCAAATCCAGGTCCTCGAGGGTCTGGAGGCCGTGCGCAAACGCCCGGGCATGTACATCGGCTCGACGTCGTCGTCCGGCCTGCACCACCTGGTGTATGAGATTGTCGACAACTCCATCGACGAGGCCCTCGCTGGCTACTGCAGCCACATTGAGCTCACCATCGAGCCCGGCGACATCATCTGCGTCAGCGATAACGGCCGCGGCATTCCCGTGGACATCCAGCCGCAGACCGGCAAGTCCGCGCTCGAAGTGGTGTTCACCGTGCTGCACGCGGGCGGCAAGTTCGGCGGCGGGGGCTATAAGGTCTCCGGCGGCCTGCACGGCGTCGGCGCCTCGGTCGTCAATGCGCTGTCCGAGTGGCTGGAAGTGAACGTGCACAAAAACGGGAAGATCTATCAGATGAAGTTCTCCCGCGGCGATATCACGCAGCCCATGACCGTTGTCGGCGAGACGAATCACACCGGCACGACCGTGCGCTTCAAGCCCGATCCCATCATGTTCGAGGACACGGTCTACGACTATGAGACGCTGCACGTGCGTATGCGCGAGCAGGCGTTTCTGAACGCCGGACTGCGCATCACCATCACCGACCGGCGCGGCGAAGAGCCCGTGAGCGAGTCGATGTGCTATGAGGGCGGCATCCGCGAGTTCGTGGACTTCATCAACAAAAACAAGACGGCCCTGCACCCCGAGGCCATCTATATGTCCGGCGAGCGCAGCGACTCCATGTGCGAGATCGCGCTGCAGTATAACGACGGCTATAACGAGGTCATCGTGTCGTTCGCCAACAACATCCACACGCCGGAGGGCGGCATGCACGAGACCGGCTTCAAGGCCGCGCTCACCCGCGCGCTGAACAACTATGGCAAGAAGTCCGGCATCCTCAAGGAGGGCGACAGCATCTCCGGCGAGGACAGCCGCGAAGGCCTTACGGCGGTCATCTCCGTCAAACTCACGAACCCCCAGTTTGAGGGCCAGACGAAGGCCAAGCTCGGCAACTCCGAGATGCGCACGCTCGTCGACTCCGTCGTGTTCGACCGCCTGTCGCAGTTTCTGGAGGAGAACCCCGCCGTCGGCCGCATGATTATTGAAAAAGCGCTCACGGCCTCGCGCGCCCGCGAAGCCGCGCGCCGCGCCCGCGAAAACATCCGCCGCAAGAACGGGCTCGAGGGCTTCAACATGCCCGACAAGCTGCGCGACTGCAATGACCGCGACCCGTCGCTCACGGAACTCTACATCGTCGAGGGCGACAGCGCCGGCGGCTCGGCCACGCAGGGGCGTGACTCGCGCTTCCAGGCCATCCTGCCGCTCTGGGGCAAGATGCTCAACGTCGAAAAAGCCCGCGCCGACAAGGTCTACGGCAACGACAAGCTCACGCCCGTCATCACGGCGCTCGGCGCCGGACTGGGCGATGAGTTTGACATCAATAAGCTCCGCTATCACAAGGTCATCATCATGGCCGATGCCGATGTCGACGGCAGCCACATCCGCACGCTGCTGCTGACGTTCTTCTTCCGCTTCATGCGTCCGCTCATCGACGGCGGCTATGTCTACTCCGCCATCCCGCCGCTGTATAAGCTCAACCGCGGCAAGGCCACGCGCGTGGCCTTCTCCGACGAGGAGCGCGATAAAATTTCCGCCGAGATGCGCGGCGACAACCCGAACGCGAAGATCGACATCAACCGCTTCAAGGGCCTCGGCGAGATGGACCCGCACGAGCTCTGGGAGACGACCATGAACCCCGAGACCCGCACGCTCAAGCAGATCACGCTCGAGGACGCCGTGCACGCCGACGAGGTGTTCACCGTGCTCATGGGCGAAAAGGTCGAGCCGCGCAAGGCGTTCATCGAGCAAAATGCCAAGTACGCGGTCAATATTGACATTTAAGGAGGTGTGCAGCCATGGCCAAGGATTATAAACGGGAGGACATTCTCTATCCCGACCAGAAGATCATTCAGAGCGAGCTCGTCCATGAGATGCAGACCTCTTACATCGAGTACGCCATGTCCGTCATCGTCGGGCGTGCGCTGCCGGATGTGCGCGACGGTCTCAAGCCCGTGCACCGCCGCATCCTCTACGCCATGTATGAGGACAATCTGACCTCGGATAAGCCGTTCAAAAAATCCGCCACCTGCGTCGGCGACGTGCTCGGCCGGTATCATCCCCATGGTGATGCGTCCGTGTACGACGCGATGGTGCGTCTGGCGCAGGACTTTTCCATGCGCTACATGCTCGTCGACGGCCACGGCAACTTCGGCTCCGTGGACGGCGACCCCCCGGCCGCCTACCGATACACCGAGGCGCGCCTGTCGAAGATCGCCAACGAAATGCTGCGCGACATCGACAAGGACACCGTCGACTGGGACCCGAACTTTGACGAGACGCGCCGCGAGCCGCGCGTGCTCCCGTGCCGGTTCCCGAACCTGCTCGTTAACGGCAGCTCCGGCATCGCCGTCGGCATGGCGACGAATATCCCGCCGCACAACCTGACCGAGGTCATCAACGCCTGCGTCTGCGTGCTTGAAAACCCGGACGCCACGCTCTCGGACCTCATGCAGCACGTCACGGGCCCGGACTTTCCGACCCGGGGCATCATCGTCGGCCGCAGCGGCATCCGCGCGGCCTACGCCACCGGCCGCGGCCGCATCGTCGTGCGCGCCCGCACCGAGACCGAGACCTGGGGTCACGACCGCATCCGCATCATCGTGACGGAGCTGCCCTATCAGGTCAACAAGCGCCAGCTCATCCAGAACATTTCCGAGCAGGTGCGCGATAAAAAGCTCGACGGCATCTCCGGCCTGCGCGATGAGTCCGACCGCAACGGCATGCGCATCGTCATCGAGCTCAAAAAGGACGCCAACACCCAGGTCGTGCTCAACCGGCTCTTCGCCCAGACGCAGATGCAGACCACGTTCGCCGTGAACATGCTCGCGCTGGTCGATAACCAGTCGCAGCCGAAGATCCTGTCCCTGCGGCACATTCTCGACGAGTACCTCACCTTTCAGGAAGAGATCATCGTGCGCCGCACGAAGTTTGACCTCAAGAAAGCGCTCGAGCGCGCGCATCTGCTCGAGGGCCTGCTCATCGCCGAGGAGAACATCGACGAGGTCATCCGCATCATCCGCGAGAGCTATGATGACGCGAAGGAAAACCTCATGCAGCGCTTCAGCCTGTCCGATGTGCAGGCGCAGGCCATTCTCGATATGCGCCTCAAGGCCCTGCAGGGGCTCGAGCGCGAGAAGCTGCAAAACGAGTATGACGAGCTGGAAAAGCGTATCGCCTACTTCCGCGAGCTGCTGGCCGACCCCGAAAAGGTCAAGGCCGTGCTGCGCGACGAGCTCATTGCCATCCGCGATAAGTACGGCGACGAGCGCAAAACGGAGATCCAGGACATCGAGGACGATATTGATATCGAAGACCTCATCGAGGAGGAGCAGTGCGTGTTTACGCTCTCGCACGGCGGCAACATCAAGCGCGTGCCCGTCGACGAGTACACCGCGCAAAAGCGCGGCGGCAAGGGCGTGCGCGCGGCGACGCTGCGCGACGAGGACTATGTGGACACCGTGTTCACCGCCTCGACGCATGACTACATCCTCTTCTTTACCAACCGCGGCCGCTGCTACCGCAAGAAGGGCTATCTCATCCCGGAGGCCGGGCGCACCGCGCGCGGCGTGAATATTGTAAACTTCATCCAGGTGGAGAAGGACGAGCATGTCAACGCCATGCTGCACGTGCGCGAGATGGACGACGATTCGTTCCTCGTCTTTGCTACGCGCAGCGGTACGGTCAAGCGCATGCCGCTCTCGGCTCTGCGCAACATCCGCACGAGCGGCATCCGCGCGCTCACGCTCGACGAGGGCGACGAGCTCATCAACGTCATGCGCACTGACGGCAGCCGGAACATCCTCCTGGCGACCCACAACGGTCAGGCCATCTGCTTTGCCGAGACGGACGTGCGCCCCATGGGCCGCGAGGCCGTCGGCGTGCGCGGCATCCGCCTCAAGGACGGCGACTGGGTCGTCGGCGCTGAGATCGCGCAGCCGGACGCGGACGTGCTGTCCATCACCGAAAACGGTTACGGCAAGCGCACCCCGGCCACCGACTATATCCGCGGCGGCGAGGAACCGCAGCACCGCGGCGGCTCCGGCATGAAAAACTACAACATCACCGACAAGACCGGACCGGTCGCGGCCGTCAAGGTCGTGCAGGAGAGCGACGACGTGCTCGTCGTCTCGGACGACGGCGTCATCATCCGCATGGAGGCCGCCGGCATCTCCGAGCTTGGCCGCGCGACGCAGGGCGTGCGCATCATGCGCCTGTCCGAGGGCGCGCGCGTCATCTCTGTCGCGCTCACCGACCGCGCCGAGAGCGGCGACGCTGCCCCCGCCGAGGAGCCCGAGGCATGAAGCAGGTCACGATCTATACCGACGGGGCCTGCTCCGGCAACCCCGGCCCCGGCGGCTGGGGCGCCATCCTGAAATACGGCGCGCATGAAAAGGAGCTCTCCGGCGGCGAGCCGTCCACGACGAACAACCGCATGGAGCTGCTCGGCGCGATCACGGCGCTGCAGAGCCTGCACGAGCCGTGTCAGGTGTCGCTGTATACGGACAGCCAGTATCTCGCCAACGCCATTAACCTCGGCTGGCTGCGCGGCTGGAAGCAGAAGGGCTGGCGCCGCAAGGACGGCGAACTGAAAAACGCCGACCTCTGGCAGACGCTCGACGGGCTGCTCCAGACGCACAAGGTGCAGTTTTTCTGGGTCAAGGGTCACGCCGACAATGTGTACAACAACCGCTGCGACGCACTGGCCGTCGCGGAAAGGGAGAAGTTTGCATGACAGAGCCGAACGAACCGAAGATCGTCCATTTTCCGCCGCGGGCACAGGCTCCGGTGCAGGACACGGCCGGCAACTGGGAGCCGAACGAGCAGCTGTTTGGTCTCGAGGAGCTGCTGCAGCAGCTGCCGCCGATCCGCAAGCTGCATCTGGAAAAGGGCAGGCTCACGGACCTCGTGCGCCTGTATCCGGACATGAAGCGCACGTTTGACGCGCCCGAGCGGCTGCCGGAAGCCGTCATCGCCAGCGCCATGGTGCGCCGGCGCATGGAGCTGCTGCTCTTCCGCGCGGACGACAGGCGCGAGGCGGGCTATGCGCTCGTGACGGTCTGCTCGCCGTATGGCTACGTGCTCGTGCACGCGCTCACGATCTATCCGTATCTGCGCGGGCAGCTGCTCGGCCGCGTGGCCATGGAACTCATTGCGCGCTGCTACGCCGGTAAGAAGGGCATTCTCTATTGCCAGAGCCGCACGTGCGTGGCGCTGCCGGAGCGCGAGCGGCTGCTCACGAAAAACGGCTACCGCGACACGGGCTTCCGCTTCCGCTGGGGCGGGCAGCCGGCGGCGCTGTATCTGCGCCCGTGCCAGAGCACGGAGGACATCACGCCCGTGGCGCAGCTGCTGCTGCGGGATCTGTACGGCGATCTGCTGCCGCCGGTCAACGCGCGGCGCATGATCCAGCCGGAGGCGTAAACAGGAGGACAATATGGGACAAAGTGTAGATCTCCGCGTGCTCACGGCGGAGGAATTCGGGCCGTTCCGGCAGCGCAATATCGCGCGCTACGCGCAGGAGCTGCTCTTCGCCCGCGCCACGGACACAGAGGAGCACGCGCTCACCGAGGCGCAGAGCGCGCTCGACGAGATGCTGCCGCAGGGCGCGGAAACGCCGCGCAACTACCTGCTCGCGGCCGAGTCCGGCGGTGAGACCGTCGGCGAGCTCTGGTGCGACACGACCGAGCCGGAGACGGTGTTCATCAACGACTTTTTCGTCTATCCGGCCTGCCGCGGCCACGGCTGGGGCAATGCGATGCTCCGCGCCGTGGAGGAACTGGCGGCCGCGCAGTCGTTCGAGCAGGTCGTCACGCACGTGTATCACACCAACCGCATCGCGCTGGCCATGTTCGAGTCGGCCGGCTTCACGCAGATCGGCCCGCCGAAGGGCGGCAACATCTTTCTGCGCAAGCGGTATATGCGCTCGCCGTTCCTGGCGTAATGTTATAAAAAACCTCCGCACTGTTTGCGCAGTGTGGAGGTTTTTTATAAGGTCAGGCAGTATTTATTTTCGAAGAAAATAAATAAAAATAGACCACCGGGGCGCGACAGATGCACTGAGTCTCATGGCACCAGAGCCGCAGGGGAGCCCGAGGGGGCAAGGCCCGCCTCGGATGGGATCGGGCAGTATTTTTATGCAGAGCATAAAAATACTGCCCCTGGCTGAGATGGGACCAGAGGCAGACCCGCTGCTGCGGGAAGGGGGGAAAACGCGGCGCACAGGGTGGAGAAGGATGGAAGGAAGTTGCCTGGATGGTGGCAATGGGATTTTGCGCCGCAGGGGAGAAAGCAGTTGGATCAGGATGCGTAGATCTTGCCGACAATCCGGGTCGCAAGCCCGGTCGGCAGGATGCGCATGAGAAACACGAACAGGACGTACTTGTGTCCCATCGTGCAGATGAGCTTCGCGCGCTTTTGCGTGGCGCGCCGGGCCACGAACTGCCCGGCGTATTCGGCGCTCATACCGGTCTGCTCGTCGTGCTCCATCACGGCGACGGAGCGCGCGATGCGGCCGTGATAGGCATCGTCGCCGTCGCAGCTCTTGCGCCGCGCGGCGGTGAAGCCGGTGGCAATGTCACCCGGCATGATGACGCAGACCTCGACGCCGAAGGGACGCACCTCGCTTGCGAGCGCGAGCGAATATGTGCGCACGGCGGCCTTGGAGGCCGAGTAGTACGCCTGAAACGGAATGGCGATCGGCGCGGCAACGGAGCTCATGTTCACGATGCGGCCGCCGCCCTGCTGCCGCATGATGGGCAGGACTGCACGGTTCATGTTCACCATGCCGAAAAAGTTCACATCAAACTGCCGCCGGGCCTCCTGCGCCGGCGTGAACTCGATCGCGCCGGAGATGCCGAAGCCCGCATTGTTGATGAGAATGTCGATGCGCCCCTCGCGGCGCAGAATCTCCGCCACGGCGGCGTTCACCTGCGCTTCGTCCGTCACGTCTGCCTGCAGGTGCGTTACGCCCGGCTCCGCGTTTTCGGCGCGGCGGCTGAGCTCATACACGTTGAGACCGCGGCCGCGCAGGGCACGCGCGGCGTGCAGGCCGATGCCCGAACTGCCGCCGGTGATGACGGCCACGCGCGCTTCGGTGGTGGATGACATGGAGATCGCCTTCGTTTTCTTCGAATTTTTTAAGTATTTTCTAAAATACTAGCAGACCGTATGGAAAAATGCAAGGGACAAGTTGTGAACTTTTCTTGACACCGGTCACGGCCCGCCCCCGTGCCCATTGACGCATGGCCGGATTTTGGGTATACTGTGTGCAGAAAAATATAGACAGATCGGGCGGCGCGGGCTTACCTGGCGCCATGGGAGAAAGTATGCATCTGAGTAAACAAATCGAATCCATGTATGACGACGCGGTGCGCATCCGCCAGGACCTGCACCGCATTCCCGAGATCGGCTTTCAGCTGCGCGATACGCAGGCCTATGTCCTGCGCGAGCTGAAGCAGTGCGGCCCGGACCGCATCGAGACGACGGCCATCTGCGGTGTGAAGGCTGTGTTTTTCGCTAAGGACGCCGAGACGACCATCGCCTTCCGCGCCGATATGGACGGCATCCACAATGACGAGGCCAATGACGTGCCCTACTGCTCGCAGCGCCCCGGCAACATGCACGGCTGCGGTCACGACGGGCATATGACGATCCTTTTGCTCTTTGCGCGCTGGATCGCCAAAAATCGCGCGCACATTCATTGTAATATTGTCCTGCTGTTCCAGCCCGGCGAAGAGGGCTGGGCCGGCGCGCGGCGCATGATCGACGACGGCGCGCTCGAAAACCCGAAGGTCGACCGCATCTACGGCCTGCACCTGTGGCCGACCGTGCCGAAGGGCAAGATCGGCGTGCGCTGGGACTATCTCATGGCGCAGACGAGCGATTTTGAGATCACCGTCCACGGCAAGAGCGCCCACGCGTCCACGCCGCAGATGGGTATCGATGCCATCGTTGTCGCGGCGGAGCTGGTCACGATGGTGCAGACCGTCATCACGCGCGACGTCGATCCGCACCAGGACGCGCTGCTCACGCTCGGCAAGATCCAGGGCGGCACATCGCACAACGTCATCGCCGAGGAGGTCACGATCAGCGGCACGCTGCGCGTGTTCAGCAATGATCTCTACCGCACCCTCAGCCACAAGATCGCCGCGCTCATGCAGGGGCTCGAGACGGCCACCGGCGCGCAGATCGACATGGACCGCAAGGTCCGTTACCCCAGCGTGCGCAACCCGCGCGAGCTGGTGGAGCAGTTTTACACCGTGCTCGACTCCATGGACGACGCGGTCCTGGTCGAGCCCGTCATGGCGGCGGAGGATTTCGCCGAATACCAGCAGGAGATCCCGGGCCTGTTTTTCTTCCTCGGCGTGCAGGAGCCGACCGGTACCGCCCCGCTGCACAGCAGTCATTTCAATTTCGACGAGCGCGTTTTGCTGACCGGCGTCGAGACGTTCAAACGGATACTGGAGTGTGAGTCAAAATGTACGAAGAAAAAATAATCCCCCCGAAAAAGTCCATGCCGCAGGCCGTGGACGGCACGCTGCGCAAGTTTGCCCTGCGCGTGCCGGAGGTCATCTATCAGTGCAGCGGCATCATGGTCTTTGGCAAGCGTATCAAGTCGCTCGTGTTCTCGACCGACCTGTCCATCATCAAAAACGTGAACGCGGACGCCATCATCGCGGTCTACCCGTTCACGCCGCAGCCGATCATCACGCAGGCGCTGCTGCTCGCGGCCGATATCCCGGTGTTTGCCGGCGTCGGCGGCGGCCTCACGCAGGGCCAGCGCGTGGTCAACCTCGCCATGTTCGCCGAGATGCAGGGTGCGACCGGCGTCGTGCTCAACGCGCCGACGGCCAACGCCGTCGTCTCGCACGTGGCCGAGACGATCGACATCCCCGTCGTGCTCACGGTCGCGCGCGCGGACACCGACTTTGACGAGCGCATCCGCGCCGGCGCGGACATCTTCAACGTTTCCGCCGCGGCGGAAACGCCTGCCGTCGTGCGCCGCATCCGCGAGCAGCACCCCGACGTGCCCATCATTGCGACCGGCGGCCCGACGGATGAGAGCATCCTCGAGACCATTCAGGCCGGCGCCAACGCCATCACGTGGACGCCGCCGTCCAACGGCGAGATCTTCCGCGACATCATGGCCGCCTACCGCGAGAACAAACCGCACCCCTGACCCGGTGCATAGAAAAACCGACCCGAACGCCTGTTCGGGTCGGTTTTTTGCGCTCATCGCAGCGTCTGTGCGTCCTCGGGGAAAAACTGCAGCGCATCCTGCACGGTCCGGAATGCGCCCGTGTCGCCCCAGGCGGCCGTCAGGCGCTTTTCCATCGCCGTCACGACGGGGTACTGGAGCCAGGTCTGCTGGTGCACGTAATACTCCCCGCTGCTGAGGATATAGCCGTTGAGCGCATCCGTGGTGGAGTAGGCGACATAGCCGCGCGCGTGCTCTGCGTGCCGCGGCAGGGAAAAGGCGGCAAAAAGATCGGTATTCGTCTGCTCGCCCCAGAGGACGGTGTTCGCGGTGAACGTCTGCGCGCCCAGCGAGGCGTAGGGCGCGGCGAATGTCTGCCCATCGCGGTCATACAGCACGCGGCCGGTCACGTCCCCGGCGGCGGACCATCCTTCCGGGATGCTCCGGTAGGCCGGGCGGATCTGGATCGCCTCCGTGCCGTAGAAGCCGGGGTCGGTCGTCCAGAGGAAGTGGTGGAACACCCGCCACGTCTCCTGCGCGCCGGGGAGCTGCACGGCCACGCCGGTCAGGCGCAGCTCTTTGACGTCGTAGACCGTGTCCTGCACGTAATAGCGCTCATGTTTCTCGTTGTATGCTTCCCACAGCACGTTTCTGCCGTCGTTGACGGGATAGTCTTCCGTTTCGACCACGACGCGCAGCGCGCCGTCGCAGGCGGCGATGTCCTCCGGCGTGAGGTCGTTGAGCACAGCCTCCGGAAAGCCGAGATCCAGCAGCTGCTGCCGGATCGCCGCCGTCTGCGTCTGCTTGGACGTGTCCGCGGGCTGCCAGTTCATCCGATAGCTGCCGCCGAACAGATACCCCAGTGCGCCGCCGATGCCCAGCACTGCGGCGAGCACGAGCACGAGGCACCGGTCCGTCACCCGCACCGGCCCCGGCGTGATGGCGTATCCGGCCTCGTCCAGCGCGCCGGACAGCCGGTAAAGGCTGCGGAGGATGAATCCATAGCCCACGAGCATTGCGATCGGCACGACCCATCCGCCGTACTGAACGGCGGCGAGGACGCACACGAGCGCGTACCACACGATCAGCGCGAGCGCGCCGCCGGCCTGCGCGGGCAGGCCCGCCTTTTTCTGCACCGCCAGCAGCCCCCGCCAGAAGCAGAAGTACAGGGCGAGGAGCAGCACCGCGTTCACAGCGGTGAGCGCGGTCGTGACGGCGGGCGTGAACACGGCACTTTGCAAAATCGTTGTATTCAGGACCAGCGTCGCAAAGAAGTACACCGCGCGGATCGCGGTGACGGCAAAGCAGCCGCCGAGCCAGCGGTTTTCCCGCCGCAGCGTGCGAAAGCCGAGCAGCAGCAGCACCGTGCCGACGGCGGGGAGGATGTAGTTCAGGCACAGGAAGTTCAGGGTGATCGCGCACAGCGCCATGCCAAAGAGGATGCGGTTCATGGCGCGCCGCCACGGGGTCACGTCGGCGACGATCTCCTCCGGCGGAACATCTGGGACGCTCCGGGCCAGCATGGCCTCAAAGTCCGCGTCCGTCATGGTCTCCCACGGGCGGTCACACATGGCCCTCACCTCCCAACATTCTGCGCAGCTGCTTTTTCAGGCGATAGAGCCTGCCCTCGACGGCCCGGACCGTCATGCCCAGCTCGGACGCGATCTGTGCGGTGGACTGTAAGTAATAATACTTTCGGTAAAACAGCGCCCGGTCTCCCGGCGAAAGGCGGCCCAGCGCATCGTGTAGCGCGGCGCGGCGCTCGCCTTGTATCAGCGCCTCCTCCGGGGATGCCTCCGGCGACGGCGCGTCCTCCGGCAGAGTCCGCGTGTCGCCGTGCCGGGCGGCGCTGCGCTGATAGTTCAGCGCCGTGTTTCTGGTGACCGCCGTCAGCCACGCATTCCAGCTCCCGCGCGCCGGGTCGAACTGCGCGATGCGGCTCCAGACGCGCATGGACACCTCCGACAGGCACTCCTCCCGATCCTGCGGGTCCGGCAGGATCGGCGCAATGATGTAGCGCATCAGCGGCCCGTAGTGCAGCAGCAGGGCCTCCATGCCGCGCTCATCCTGCTGCAGCAGCTGTGCGATCATCTCCTGCTCCTGCACGTCCTCGCCTCCTCCCGGCTGTGTTTCTACTCCATTATACACGCCGCGACCGAAAAACCCACGCATATTTTTCCGCCTTCGCGCGGGAAGAAAAAAACAGTGCCCGGCTGTGATGCCGGGCACCGTCTGTTTTTTATCTGTATCTGTGTTCTCACACGGGCTTGTTCGAGGTCTTGAGCACGACGTCGTGCGCGCCGCCCTCGACGATGCTCACCGAGGACACGAGCGTCAGCCGCGCCTTTTCCTGCAGCTCGCGGATGGTCAGTGCGCCGCAGTTGCACATGGTCGAGCGGACCTTTGCCAGCGTCTGCTGGACGTTATCGGAGAGCTTGCCGGCGTAGGGCACGTAGGAGTCCACGCCCTCCTCGAAGGACAGCTTCTTGCTGCCGCCGAGGTCGTAGCGCTGCCAGTTGCGCGCGCGGTTGGAGCCCTCGCCCCAGTACTCCTTCATGAGCGTGCCGTTGACGTTGACCTTGTCCGACGGGCTCTCGTCGAAGCGGGCGAAGTAGCGGCCGAGCATCACGAAGTCCGCGCCCATGGCCAGCGCGAGCGTGATGTGGTGATCATGCACGATGCCGCCGTCGGAGCAGATGGGCACGTAGATGCCGGTCTCGCGGAAGTACTCGTCGCGTGCGCGGCAGACCTCGATGACGGCGGTCGCCTGGCCGCGGCCGATGCCCTTGGTCTCGCGCGTGATGCAGATCGAGCCGCCGCCGATGCCGACTTTCACGAAGTCCGCGCCGCAGTCGGCCAGGAAGCGGAAGCCGTCCGCGTCCACGACGTTGCCGGCGCCGACCTTGACGCTGTCGCCGTAGCGCTCGCGGATCCACTCGAGCGTGCGCTTCTGCCACTCGGAGTAGCCCTCGGACGAGTCGATCACGAGCACGTCCACACCGGCGTCGACCAGCGCGGGCACGCGCTCGGCATAGTCGCGGGTGTTGATGCCCGCGCCGACGAGGTAGCGCTTCTGACTGTCGAGCAGTTCGTTCGGTTTCTGCTTGTGGAGGTCATAGTCCTTGCGGAACACGAACGCACACAGGCGGCCCTCGTCGTTGACGATGGGCAGAGAGTTGAGCTTGTGCTCCCAGATGATGTTGTTGGCTTCCTTCAGGGACGTGCCGTCGGGCGCGGTGATCATCTTCTCGCGCGGCGTCATGAATTCGCGCACCGGCGTCTCGGGCACCATGCGGCTCACGCGGTAGTCGCGGCTCGTGACGATGCCGACCAGGCGGCCGTCGGCCGTGCCGTCCTCGGTGACGGCGACGGTGGAGTGGCCGGTCTGCTCGCGCAGGGCCAGAATGTCCGAAAGCGTCGCGTCGGGGCTGATGTTCGAGTCGCTGCGCACAAAGCCCGCCTTGTAGCTCTTGACGCGGGCGACCATTGCGGCCTCGTCCTCGATCGACTGCGAGCCGTACAGGAACGACACGCCGCCCTCCTGCGCCAGCGCGACGGCCAGCCGGTCGCCGGACACGGACTGCATCACGGCCGAGACCATCGGCACGTTCAGCGACAGGGCCGGTTCCTCGCCCGCGCGAAAGCGCGTCAGCGGCGTGCGCAGAGAAACGTTGTCCGGGATGCACTCGCTCGACGAGTAGCCGGGCACCAACAGATACTCATTGAACGTGTGCGACTGGCCGGAAAAGAAGTAAGCCATGGGAAAGACCTCCTTATAACAATATACAGTGTGGAAAGCGGAGCGGGTCGCGCCCCGGTGATGATTTTTGCTATTGTACCGCGAACGGGCGCGCTTGTCCAGCCCGCAGCGCGGAAAAAAATCAGGGGCGTGACCGCCTGTTTTTGGGCATATGATAAAAACTGCGCACCGCCGCCGGCGGTGCGCAGGGAATCACAGTTTGCGGATCTTGTCCTTCTCCTCGATGAGGGGCAGGTAGTCCATGTACGGCGTGTCGTTGGCGCAGGTGAACTTCGCCTCGGAGCTGAACGCCTCGACCTCTTTGTGCGACTGCTCGATTGGGCGCAGCGTGCCCGCACCGGCGATGCAGCCGCCCGGGCAGGCCATGCCCTCGAGCAGGTAGCCGTCGTACTTTCCGGCCTTGGCCATCATCAGCAGCTTGCGGCAGTCGGCCAGACCGGTCGCCGCGGCGACCTTGACCTCCCGCTCGGGTTCCATGTCGTGGATGGCGTTGACGACCGCCTGCGCCACGCCGCCGGAGTAGGCAAAGCGGCGCGCGTCGCGGCTGGAGTCGGCGGGCATCTCCTCCTCGTCCTCGGGCAGGAAGGCCTTGTCCATGCCCTTGGCCGCGAAGATGCCGAGCGCCTCCTCGAACGTGAGCACAAAGTCCACGTCGCTGCGCACGCTCTGGCGCCGCGCCTCGAGCTTTTTCGAGTCGCACGGGCCGACGAACACGACCTTGCAGTCCGGGTGGTCGCGCTTGATCATGCGCGCGGTGAGCACCATGGGCGTAAAGGCCACGGAGATGTTCTTTTCAAACTGGGGGAAGAGCTTTTTGACCATGTCGCTCCACGACGGGCAGCAGGACGTGACCATGAATTTGTGCTTTTCGGGCACTTCCTCGAGGAAGTCCGCCGCCTCCTCGATCACGCACAGGTCCGCGCCGATGGCGACCTCGTACACGTCGGCAAAGCCGAGGCGCTGGAACGCCTTGCGCATCCGTTCCGGCACGCCCTCGGGGCCGAACTGCCCCACGAACGCCGGCGCGAGCGCAACGTACACGGGGGTGTTGCTCTTGACGGCCTGAATGGTCTGGAAGATCTGGCTCTTGTCCGAGATGGCGCCGAACGGGCAGCTGACCATACACTGGCCGCAGGACGTGCACTTGGAATAATCAATGTCCGCGCGGCCGAGCCCGTCGGAATGGATGCAGTCCATACCGCAGGCCTTGCGGCATGGCCGCTCGAGACGCACGATGGCGTTGAACTTGCACTCTTTCAGGCAGCGCCCGCAGCGGATGCACTTATCCGGGTCGATGTGGGCCTGGCCGTTCTGCCGCGAGATGGCCTGCCGCGGGCAGACCGACATGCACGGATGCTCCAGACAGCCCTGGCACACGTTCGTGATCTTCACAACGTTGTCCGGGCAGCGGTTGCACGCGAACTTGATGACGTTGATGAGCGGTTTTTCGTAGTAGATCTCCGGGTCGAGCGCCTTTTCCACGCCGTCCGAGAGCAGGGAAAACTCCGAAAACTTGCGCAGCGGCAGCCCCATGGCCAGCCGCAGCCGCTCGCCGACGACGGCGCGCTCGAGAAACAGACTGTCCCGGTAGGAACCGATCTCACCGGGGATGATCTTGAACGGCAGCTCTTCGAGTCGCTTTGCGTAATCGCCGCCCTCATAGGCCATTCGGGCGATCTCCGTGAATACTTCGTGACGGATACGTACTTTTCCGGTTTCAATGCCGCGCATAGGGTTCTCCTTTGAGAATAAAAAGTGAATTCTTGCTCGTGAAATTTGCAACAAGCACTTGACGCGAGGTCATGCAAAACATTATACTAATACGTGATAAATTTCGCAATTCTTTTTTTGCAATCTGGACAAAAAATAACGCTTAGCTCCAATTTTGTCGAAAAATCAAAGAAAACGGCGCATGTGTCCGGGAATGACATCCTGCGTTGGGGCAGGTTTGTGACCTGGACACAGAAAGATCTGCCGGATCTGTGGTAGGATGGATGCAATCGAAGCCGCAGCTTCCGCAAATTTTTCAGCCGTCAGGAGGGAACGCACTATGGAAGAAAACAAAACGAAAGCCAAGATCATCGCAGTCGCCGGCAAGGGCGGCGTCGGCAAGACCTCTCTGTGCTCGGCGATCGTCCGCGAGCTGGTGGAGGCCTTCCCCGGCAAGCGCATCCTCGCCATCGACGCAGACCCGGCCGTCGGCCTGTCCACGGCGCTGGGCGTGCACGTCGAGCACACGATCGACGACATCCGCAACGAAGTGATCGAGACCTCGGAGCGCGGCGAGTACCGCCAGGCCATCGAGGTGCTCAACGAGGCGCGCTTCCGCATCTTTGACACCATGGTCGAGTGCGACGGCTTCGCCTTCCTGGCCATCGGCCGTCCGGAGGCCGCCGGGTGCTACTGCTCGGTCAACTCCTACCTCAAGGAAGTCATCAGCATGCTCGCCAATGACTTTGACTACGTGGTCATCGACGGCGAGGCCGGCATCGAGCAGATCAGCCGCCGCGTCATGGAGCAGGTCTCGCACCTGGTCCTCGTCACGGACCAGAGCGCCAAGGGCGTGAACGTCTGCCGCGAGATCAAGGAGGCGGCCGATGACCTCATCACCTACGAGCGCATCGGCATGATCGTCAACCGCGTGGTTGACCCGAGCATGAACGATCTCGTCAAGCTCGACGGGGTGGACGTGCTCGCCTACATCCCCACCGATCCGATCCACGCTGCCAACGACATCCACGGCAAGAGCGTGTTCGAGCTGCCGGAGGACTCCAACATCATGGTCGGCGTCCACCAGGCGCTGCACAACCTGGGCATTTTTTGAGGAGGGAACAACATGAAGGATATGGAACTGTACGACAGCTTTATTCGGGAAACGACCGACCTGCTCGGCGCGCCGACACAGAAGTGGGCCTATAAAGAGCGCGATGCGTGGAAAGATAACGGCGAGAGCGAGCTCGTGCTCCTGCGCGACGCTGCGTATGAGCTCGGCGGCGGCGCGAACGACGCCGTGAACTTCACCTGCGTCACGTCCGACAGCAGTCTCGTCCCGGCGGACGAGGTGCTGCTCTACGGCCCGGATATGAAGGAGATCAAGGGCGACGTGCCATTTGCCCGCCTCGTGATACTCGGCGTCAAGGACATCGACGTCGAGAACAAAGACGCGACTTACACCGCCATCCGCAACATCGAGTTCGTGAAGTACCATGTCTTCCCGGACGGATACATGATGCGCGTCTCGCCCGAGAGCAGCCGCGAGCAGATCCGCGTGAGCAAGAAGGCCATCAAGAAGGGCATCTCGTTTTACAAGGTCGGCTGCGACTTTATCCGGCAGTATAAGAAAAACCCGAACATCACGAATGTGCGCGTGATCTTCATCACGAAGAACGTCGACTTCAAGACCCTGCACGACACGGCCAAGAAGATCGACGACGTGACCAAGACCATGAACACCATCCTCGAGGGCATGCCCGAGGATCTCGACTGCGCGAGCTGCAGCTTCAAGCCCGTGTGCGACGAGGTCGAGGGCCTCAAGGAGCTGCACTTCGGCAAGGCCGGCAAGAAAGCGCCGAAGGCGTAATTTCCGCAGAACATACACGCACGGCCCCGCAAGCAACCTGCGGGGCCGTGTTTTCATCTTTCATCCAAAGGAGGTGCGCCATGCCGAATTTTCGCATGACGCTCAGCTATGACGGCACGCGCTACAACGGTTGGCAGCGGCAGGGCAACACGCCGGACACCATTCAGGGGCGGCTCGAGACCGCGCTCAGCGACCTGCTGGCGCAGCCGGTCGAGGTCGCGGGCTCCGGCCGTACGGACGCGGGCGTGCACGCCCGGATGCAGACGGCGTCGTTCCGCGCGAAGACCGACCTGCCCGCGCCGGAGCTGCTGCGGCAGCTGCGTGCGCGCCTGCCGGGGGACATCGGCGTGCTCACGCTCGAGGAAACCGCGCCGCGCTTTCACGCGCGATTGTCCTGCCGCGGCAAGACGTATGTCTACCGCGTCTGGAACAGCGAGACGCCGAACGTGTTCGAGCGCCGCTATGTCTACGCCCTGCCGCAGCCGCTCGACACGGCGGCCATGCAGCGCGCGGCGGCGCTGCTGTGCGGCACACATGACTACACGTCGTTCTGTGCCAACCGGCGCATGAAAAAATCTGCCGTGCGCACGGTCGATGCCATCACCGTCGAGCGGCGGGGCGAGGAAGTGCGCCTGACGTTCTCGGGCGACGGCTTCTTGTACCACATGGTGCGTATCCTCACCGGCACGCTGCTGGAGGTCGGACTCGGGCAGCGGGACGCCGGCACGATGCCGGACATTCTCGCCGCGCGCGACCGCAGCGCCGCCGGTCCTACTGCGCCCGCCCGCGGGCTGATCCTGTGGGAGACGCGGTACTGACCGCCGGGCAGCGCGCAGAATCGGGATTTTCGGAGAGACCGTCATGATTCGACCATTGCAAAAAGCAGACATCAACAGCGTTGCCGAGATATGGTTGGACGCCAATCGCAAAGCACACGCTTTTATTCCCGCGTCCTACTGGGAGCGCAATTTCGCCTCCGTGAAGGAAATGCTGCCGCAGGCGGAAGTCTATGTGTATGAAACGGATCAGGGGATACAGGGCTTTCTGGGTCTGAACGGCGAATACATCGAGGGCCTTTTCGTTTCGGAGGAGGCGCAGTCGCGCGGCATCGGGAAGTGTCTGCTCGACTGTGCCAAGGACAGAAAGCCGGCGTTGCGCCTGAACGTGTATCAGAAGAATATGCGGGCGATCCGTTTTTACCAACGAGAAGGGTTCCAAATTCAGCGCGAAGGACTGGATGCAGCCACTGGCGAACCGGACTATGAAATGCTGTGGCAGCGGGAATAGGGACTCCGGTTTGCTGCGCCGACGGGAGCGCGCAAAATCGGAAGTTGTAGTAAAGGAGGTTTACAATGGGGTTTTGGATTTTTATGTTGATTATGGATTTACTTCTTCCATTTGCGATGATTGGTTTTGGAAGATATTTTATGAAAAAGGCTCCAAAGGAAATAAATTC
>ENA-OWPM01000267-OWPM01000267.1-human-gut-metagenome-genome-assembly--contig:-NODE-267-length-69972-cov-5.350058_pt1 | contig 69972 bp, 53 predicted proteins | sample MGYA00248267_ERZ651852 | MGnify/ENA primary metagenome ERZ651852 (study PRJEB26924, sample SAMEA4378228) | human gut metagenome | biome: human gut; feature: human-associated habitat; material: faeces... | reverse complement strand
TATATGCGCCTGGCCTTTTCTTCGGCAAGCTCAGAAAATCCAGAATGCGCTAAAATAATCGACGGCTAAAGGATTTTCTTAAATTTAAGTTATTGTACTCTATTGGATTTGTATATTATATGGTTATTATATCATAGTCGCCTTGGCGTTTTTTTTTATAGAAATGAAAATTTTTTATTTTTATATTTCAGTGGCGATACACCTACATACTTTTTAAATAACTTACTGAAGTAGTAGTAATCTTTATACCCAACCTTTTCAGCTACTTCTGAAAGCTTTATGTCATCATTTTTAAGTAGGGATTTAGCTTCACTAATGCGTTTTTTTGTTGTATATTCAACTAAGCTTTCACCTGTAATTTTTTTGAATGTAGAACTTAAATGACAACTATTAATATAAAACTGAGCTGATAAAAAATCTAAATTTATATCCTCAGAATAATAGTTTTTATCTATATAATCCTTAACTTTTATTATAGTATTTGATGAAATAGAATTTTTAGTGTTTTTAATCTTAGATTGCTCGTTTGTTAATCGCTCATAGCAAGTATAACAATAATCTTTAATATAATTTAAATCTTTGCTTGCATATAATAGATTATTTACTAGATCAATATTTATTAAAGAGAAATATTCGCCATTACCTTCTAGAAAGACATCTTCCATAGCAGATAAAAAATAAGTTACTAGTGATTTAAGAGCATGTACATCTTTAATCCTACTTACTTCATTTAAATAAAACTCAAACTTATTTGTTAAAGTGGTTTTTGTATTAGAGCGTATTAATAGCTGAAAGTCAAGCTTAAGACTTTTAGGAAGTGTGTAAGTTTTATATTTAATATCATTAAAAGTGAATATTGAAAACTCGTTATAAAAAATTTTAGAAGGAAATAATGTAATACATTCAAGAAAGGAATCCTTCAAGTTTTTTATATCTGTACAGCTTTTATTAAAATAACAATAAGATAATATTTTATTTTTAATTAGATAGTTAAGTTTACTTTTTATCTCATCGGAATATATGCAATTAATAAGTAATATCTTGTTTTTTTTAGAAAGACCATATATAACATCATAAGATTTAAAATTATCATCTAAAAAGTTATATAAATTATTTATATAATCTTCTTTTGACAATTCTACTGATATAAAAATAAAGTTATCTTCCTTAATGTTAAGGAGAGAATCTTTTTTATCTAAGTCATTATAAAGTAAATCTACTATGTATTGATATTTTGACTTTTCATCTAATTCATGTAAGGCTGCTAGATTTTGAGCTGATTTTTCAATTAAAGATATACATTTTTCTATGGAACTATAAAGGTCTGATTTCTTTACTGGTTTAAGTAAGTAATCTACAATATTATATTTAATGGCTTGTCTAGCATATTCGAATTTTTCAAAACATGTAAGAAATATTACGTTAGTTTGATAGGATTCAGCTCTCAAATTTTGCAAAAGTTCAATCCCTGTTAATTTCGGCATTTGTATATCAATTATTGCTATATCAATTGAATTATTTCTAATAACTTCTAAGGCCTCAAATCCATCAGAAGCTTGAAAAATATTGTTAAATGAAAAGGTACTATCTTTCAAATATTTCAAAATTTTTGCTCTAATAAGATATTCATCATCAACTAAAAGTATATTCATCTCTGTATAAATCCTTTCTTATTGCAGGTATTACTAGAGTAATAGTAGTTCCTTTATTTTTTTGGCTTTTAATATTGAAAATACAGTTATTATGATAAACCAATTTTAAACGTTCTATAGTATTTTTTACGGCAAATCCACCTTTTGCAGAAGAGGAGATATTACCGTTAATTACTTTTTTTAATTCATCTTCTGTCATTCCTATACCAGTATCTTCTATAGTTATTTTTAGTTCATCATTAAAGTATTCAATAGCAACTATTACTTTGCCTTTATCATCATAATTTTTTAGGCCATGATAAATAGCATTTTCTACTAACGGTTGAATTAAAAGTTTAGGACAAGAGAAGTGTTCCAGATTAGAATCACATATAATGTCATAATCAAAAATATTATAATATCTTAGCTTCATAATTTTCAAATAGCTTTCTGTTAAGGAAATCTCATCCCTAATTGAAATAATATTGTTTCCTTTGCTTAATGCACCTCTGTAGAAGGTAGAAAGATTTGAGATTATGTCTACAGCTTCATCATTCATGTCAAGTTCAATTAAAGCAGAAATATTTTCTAATGAATTATATAAAAAATGGGGCTTTATTTGTAACTGAATTAATTGAAATTCAAATTCTTTCTTCTTATTTTGTTCAATAGTTATTTTGTCTAATAAATTTTTTATATAGACTATAAGATTATTAAATTTTTTTGAAAGTAATCCTATTTCATCATCAGATAAAATATCTATTTCTGCTGCCCAATTACCTTTTTCAATTTGATTTATAGCTAAAGATAAATTGGTAATTGGCTTTATAATGGATTTTGAAATAGACTTAGAAAGAACATAAGAACATAATAAACCTATTAATGATAAAATAATCAAGGATAAAATAAGTGTTTTTTTATTTTTAATTAAATCTTTTAAATAGATATCAGCAACTATGTTCCAGTTCAATTTGTTGTTGTACAGCATAAGAGTTAATTTATCTTCTTCCCTATTATTTATTATTTTTACAGGATCTCTTGCAGTAGCTAATTTTAAGTTTTTTCTTAATTTAAAAATATTATTAGAAATTTCACTTTGATTAGAAGATGAAATTATAACTCCTTTGGGATTAATAATAAAGAAATCAGTAAATTTAGTGTATTTGCTGTTTGTATAGTTTGTAGATAAAGTAGATTCATCAATAAATACTTCTAAGTATCCAATTAATTTGCCAGTATTCATATTAAATATTTGTCTTGTTGTATAAAAATAAGGATTTCCTACTGTATCTGAAATTGCACCATACCATTTATTAAATTCCATATTGTAATTAGGCAAACTAATAAGCTTACTATTTGTTTTAAATGTAAAGTCGGTTGTAGTGTGGAGTATGATTCCAGATATAACTGAGTCTTTATACATGCTATTATCTATGGCTCTTTGAATTTTTAATACGTCTGCTTTGCTAGGTTGAATATTATTTATACTACTATTAGTTAAAGTATTCTGAACATCTGAATCGATAATAATTCCAGTTGAACTTAATTGAGCAGAATTTAAAACTAATTCAGCTTGGTTTCCTATTATCTCTAATGTATCTAATTCCCTAGATATAGAGTTATTCTTTATAGAGTTGTATGAAATAAAGTAGGATATAAAAATAAGTAGCAGTATTATTGATAAAGTTACTAAGAATGAAAAATAGAATACTTTATCTTTTATAGATTTAAATTTTAAAAGGTTAGTTTTCATAAAACACCTCCAAATAAATTCTAAAAATAATACAATACGAATCAAAGAAAATACATTCAATTCCTTTAGTGTAAATGTTAACATAAAACTATCATAAATAAAAGATAGGGAGAGGGTTTTATGAAAAAAAAAATTATAGGCTTAGTTTTAGCTGCAATGACTATGACTTCATTAATTGGTTGTGGAGGTAATAGTTCTAACACAACTAGCAAAGGCGAAAATGTTGTAACTATAAAGGTACTATCAAGATATAGTAGCGACCAAGGAGCAGATGATAGAGTTGTTAATGGTAGGATAGAGAAGTTTATGGAGGAAAATCCTAATATTAAAATTGAACATGAAGCTATTGGTGATGAAGCAACATATAACAATATGTTTAAAACATCTGTTGCAACAGGAGATGTTCCAGACGTATTAGTAAACTATGGAGGAACACAATTTAAAGATTATGTTGAAAGTGGATTATTTTATGATTTAAGTAAAGTTGCAGCGGAAGATAGTGCATGGAGTGACAAATATATTCCAAGCATGCTTGATTCATGGAAGTTTGATGGTATAGAGGGATTTTATGGTGTTCCTATGTCAAGTTTTGCAACAGGACTTTATTATAACAAAGATTTATTTAAAGAAAACGGTTTAAATCCGCCTACAACAATAGAAGAGTTTGAAAAAGTATGTGATGCTTTTATGGCAAAAGGAATCACACCATTTACTTTAGGTGATAAAGATAACTTTAGAGGAGCACATCTTTTAGCAAATTTAATATTAAAGAGAGAAGATTTTGATTATACAAAATCTATTATTGATGGAAAAACTAAGTGGAACGATACAGCTATGAAAGAAGTATTCGAATTAATGTCTGATTGGCAAAAAAAAGGTTACTTAGGTGAGAATATTACAACATTAGATTCAGTTGGTGAACAATCTTTGTTCTTAAATGGTGATACTCCAATGCACTTAAATGGTTCATGGTTTATGAATCAAATTAATGATTCTGAAAATCCAGAAAGATTTGGATTTGTTCCATTCCCTTACTTTGAAAAGTATGCTGAAAATAAAAATAATTGGCATTCAGGTACTTCAGAAGGATTTAGTTTAGCTGCTAATAATGGAGAAGAAAGATTAGAAGCTTCAATAAAACTATTAAAGTATTTAACTGATGCAGAAGCATATAATGAATCTCAAAAAATATCTAAGGGTGGAATATTCCCAGTAACTACAATGGAACAAATTGATGACATTACACCAATAGCTAAAGAATTTAAGGAAGCTTTTGTAGATGTTAAAGAGACAAAATTGGAGCCAGGGGATTATGCTAAGAATCCACAATTAAGAGAAGAAATAAGAGATGCTATACAAGGGATGTTTGCTGGAACTAGCGTTGATGATACTTTGACTAGAATTCAAAAAGTAGCTGATATGGAATAAGTTTATGATCCATAATAGGGTTGTAAAATTTTACGACCTTATTATGGAGAAAAATAATGAATCAAGGAGGTAAGAGAGAAAATGAAAAATACTGTTATAGAAGAAGTAGAACATAATCATAGTAGTACACCAACATTTAATACTATGCTGAAAAAATCTAAATTTAAGAGGGCTTTAAAAGAAAATATTATATGTACATTATTTATTTTTCCTGCCATTGCTATATATACTTTCTTTTATACATCTTCAGTAGTAAAGTCATTATATTTATCATTTGTAAAATGGAATGGTATACCTGCTATAGATAAAAAATTCGTAGGGTTAAGAAATTTTATTAACATATTTAAGGATCCATCATTTTATAGTGCATTAAAAAATGTAGGGGTTTTTATGCTGATAAGTTTTGTTGTAATAATGCCATTTGCATATCTTTTAGCACTGTTAGTTAGTAGTAAATATATTAATGGAAAAAGATTTTTCAAGACAGTATATTTCCTACCTTCAATAATACCAACAGCAGCAACAGGTTTAATGTGGACATTGATTTTATATAAATCAGGTGGTGCTTTAAATGCCTTGTTAATGAAAATAGGAATGGGAGCATCTCAGCAAGACTGGTTAGGTAATCCAAAGATTGCAATTTTAACGGTTGCATTAGTAAATGCATGGGTATTTATTGGGTATAATATGCTTATTTTTGTAGCTGGATTAACTAATATACCAGATGACTTAATAGAAGCAGCTAAAATTGATGGCGCTAATGGATTTAAGGAACAAATACACATAGTATTACCTTTAATGAAGGAAAGTTTTAAAATTTTTTCAGTATTAGCTGTTGTAGGATCATTTAAAGTTTTTGACATCATTTATATTATGACAGGTGGTGGACCAGGGGGCGCTACAGACGTTCCAGTAACATTATTATATGAGCAAGCATTTAAATATAATAATTTTGGATATGGTAGTTCAATTGGTATATTAATATTGGTTGCATCAATAATTTGTACATTAATATTAAATAAAGCCTTTAAAGAAAATGATGATAATTAGGGGGGAACAAAATGTTACAAAATAAGGAAAGTAAAATTTTAAAATATTGTATGTACGTTTGTGCAATAATATGGACTATATTTAGTGTTGCTCCATTAATATTCACAGTAATGTCATCATTTAAAAGTACTAATGATATATATGGAAATGCATTTTCACTTCCAAAGACTATGAGTTTTTTTAATTATGAAACTGCACTGAGTAAAGCTAATATTGTAACTGCCATATTCAACTCATTTTTCTTAGCCATATCAACAACTATATTAGTAGTAATACTTGCTACTTTAGTTGCTTATGTAATAACAAGAACAGGATTTAAATTTAGGAATTTAGTTTTAACATACTTTGTAATAGGATTAACTATTCCAATGCATACAACTATAATTCCAATTGCCGATATTATTAATAGGTATGGATTTAAAAATCACTTAACACCGCTCATATTCTTATATGCAACATTCCAATTGCCATTTGCAATCTTTATGATGTCTGGATATATGAGAGGAATAAGTAAGGAAATAGATGAAGCAGCAATAATAGATGGATGTGGACGTTTAAGATTAGTATTTGGCATATTATTACCACTTGCTAAACCAGCAGCAGCTACAATATCAGTATTCACATTCTTATCAGTATATAATGAGTTCATATTTGGACTTATGTTCTTAACTGATAAAACAAAGTATACTATTTCAGTAGCACTTATGAGCTTGAATGGAAGATATTCATCAGACAAAGGTGCAATATTTGCAGCTATATGTATGTTTATAATTCCAATAGTAATTATATATGTACTATGTCAAAAGCATGTTGAAAAAGGTATTACAGCGGGAGCTGTTAAAGGTTAAATTATTATAATTTTAAGTTTAGAGGAGAGTTATTATGGGATATAAGACAAGAAGTAGACAAATACATTTAGATTTTCATACAAGTCAATTAATAGAAGGTATAGGAAAAGATTTTAACAAAGAAGAATTTGGGGAAGTATTAGAAAAAGCTAGAGTTAATTCTATAACTTGCTTTGCTAGATGTCATCACGGGTATTTATACTATGATTCAAAAATTAATAAAGAAAGAATTCATCCTAATCTAGCTAATAAAAGTTTGTTAAAAGAACAAATAGAAGCTTGCCATGAAAGGGGAATTAAAGCACCAATATATTTACCTGTTCAATGGGATAAGTTTACTTGTGATGAACATCCAGAATGGGTGTCTAAGGATATAGATGGTAAGACAATAAAAGGTGAAGGTGGAAAGCCGGGCTTTTATGACTTTTTATGTGTAAATAGTGAATATAGAACATTTTTAAAGAATCATGTAAGAGAAATATTAGAAATGTTTCCAGAGTGTGATGGATTATTCTTTGATATAGTTATGGTAGTTCCTTGTGCTTGTGAAAACTGTAAAAAAAGTATGGAAGAGCAGGGAATTGATTATACCATAAGGGGAGAAAGGTTAAAGTTCTCTGAAAAGATGCTTACTGAATTTAAAACTGAAATGAGCCAATTTATTAAAGATATAAATCCAAATGTAACTATATTCTATAATGGTTCACATATAAGTCCACAACTTAAAGATTCACTAGATAACTATAGTCATATTGAAATTGAATCATTACCAAGTGGTGGATGGGGATATATGCATTTTCCTACAACAGTTAGATATGCTAGAAATTTAGGGAAGGACTGCTTGGGAATGACAGGAAAATTCCATACTTATTGGGGAGATTTCCACTCATTTAAAAATTTAGCTGCACTTCAATATGAATGTTTTCATATGTTAGCTCAAAATACAAAATGCTCTATTGGAGATCAATTAGATCCTAGTGGAAAAATATCTAAGGAAGTTTATGATTTAATCGGTAAGGTTTATAGTGAAGTTGAAGCAAAAGAACCTTGGTGTGAAGATGCAAAAGCTGTTTGTGAGATAGCAGTATTTACTCCAGAAGAATTTATAGACTATAATTCAAAAGAGCCATTTGGTTTAAAACCGTCAATAACTGGAGCAACTAGAATGTTACAAGAAGCATCACTTCAATTTGATATTATTGATAGTTCTATGGATTTTACTAAATATAAATTATTAGTATTACCAGAAGAGAGGGTAATGGTAAATGATGAGTTTAAGAATAAGATAGAGAAATTTATCCAAAATGGTGGCAAAATAATAGCTGTATACGAAGGTGGATTAAATGAAGAGAAAACTAAGTTTAATATACCATCTTTAAAAGTAAACTATGAAGGTAAAGGAGAATTTACTCCAACATTTGTAATACCAGAAGGTGAACTATCTAAAGATTTATATAACACAGAATATGTTATGTATGAAGATTCAGCGAAGATTTCTGTTGAAGAAGGTGAAAGAGTATTATGCAATTCAATAGAACCTTACTTCAACAGAACACCAGAACATTTTTGCTCACACCAACATGCACCAAGTAGTGGGAAAATATATGGGCCAGCTATTGTAAAGGGAAATAATTCAATATATTTTGCTCATAAGATATTCTCCCAATATCACCAATATGGATCTATTTGGTGTAAGAAGCTATTTATTAATGCAATAGATATATTATTAGAAAATAGATTAGTTAATCATAATGGACCTAGCACTATAATAAGTACATTAAATGAGCAAGAAAATAAAAATAGATATGTTCTTCATCTACTTCATTATATTCCTGAAAGAAGATGCCAAAGAATTGATGTAATTGAAGATGTAATACCTCTATACAACTTAGAAATGAAGTTAAACCTAGATAAATTACCTAAGAGTGTTACATTAGTTCCACAAAATGAAGAGGTTAAGTTTAATATTGTAGATGGAACTTTAGAGTTTACACTAGGTAAGATAAATGGTCATCAAATGGTTGAGATAAACTATTAAAGGGAAGTAAGAAGATATGAAAAAGATAATTTCAATCGATATAGGCGGTACTTTTATAAAGTATGGACTTGTAGATGAAGCAGGTGTAGTTTTATGCAAGGATAAGAAAGTAACAGTAAAAAGTGGTGCAGAAGACTTTGTTGATGAATTATGTGAAATAGTAAATCTATATAAAGATAATAGCGATATTTTAGGTGTATCAATTAGTATGCCAGGCTTTATTAATAACAAAGAAGGGATACCAGTAGCATGTAGTTATTTAAGATTTATAGAAAATTACAAATTGCAGGATGAATTAGCTTCTAGAACTAATTTAGAAGTTAAAATAGAAAATGATGCAAATTGTGTTGCTTTAGCTGAAAAATTTAATGGAAATGCTACGGAATGTGAAGATTTTATATGCATAACTATAGGAACTGGGATAGGTGGCGGAATCTATTTAAATAATAATCTTATAAGAGGAAAGCAATTTAAAGGCGGAGAGTTTTGTTATATGATTACTAAGGACAAGGAAGGACATCAAATACTGAGTAAAAATTCTTCGATAACAGCCCTTATAGATATGTATAAAGAATATAAAATTCTTGACAATACTGTTGAAGTCTTAGGTGATGAAATTTTCAAAGAAGCTGAAACAGATAAAAATGTAAAAAATATTATTAATGAATGGTATGGAAATATAGCTAGAATGGTATTTAATCTTTCATCAATATTAAATCCAGAAAAGATTTTAATTGGTGGGGGCGTTAGTGCTAGAGCAGATTTAATTTATCAGATTGAGATTGCATTAAGAGAAATTCCTTGGTGGCACTTTGTAGAATGTAAATTAGAAAAGTGTAAGCATGAAAATGATGCTGGTCTAATAGGGGCGGCATATAATTTTATGAATCCCTAATACTTAAAGTAAAGATATAGAGTTGTGTTATTTAGTTTCAGTTCTAGATTTACATTCTAAAATAATAATTGTCTGCAATTTCTTATATAGAAGAAATTGGACACTTAACAACAGCTAGTCATACATGTTCATTTGGCTTAGCAAATAATGCATATGCATTTAATCTTAAGGAAGATTTTAAAAAATCAAAATTAAACTTTATAGCATTCCCAACTGAAAATATATATCTTCAAAGAAGACACGATACATATCCAAAGATAAGAGGATTAACAAGTGTGAATTCTTATTTAAAAAAGAACCTAGAATTATAGAAACTTGTGAAGAGTTTCTTGGATAGTAGTTATATCTAGATTAAAGCAATACAATACTCTAAAATAAAGGGTATTGTATTGTTTTTTTAAGTACAAAAAGCGAAAATAAATTATAAACAAGCTATTAATATTCATAAAAAGTTGAAAAATATCGTAAAATGTATTATTATAGTTCGGGCGAAGAAAAAAGATTTACGAAAGAGTGATTAAATGAAAAATTTATTTAAAAAAGATGGAAAGCTAGATAATTATTTTGGACTTACGAAAAATAATACAAATTTAAAAACAGAAGTTATAGCTGGTATTACTACTTTTATGACTATGGCGTATATATTAATAGTAAATCCATCTATATTATCAGCCGCAGGCATGGATAAAGGTGCAGTATTTACAGCTACGGCATTATCAGCAATAGTTGCAACTTTAATTATGGGTATATATGCTAAATTACCATTTGCTCAAGCCCCAGGTATGGGTCTAAATGCATTTTTTGCATTTACAATAGTTCTTGGGATGGGATACTCGTATGAATTTGCTTTAACAGCAGTATTTTTAGAAGGAATAATATTTATTTTATTAACATTATTTGATGTTCGTGAAGCTATTGTTGATTCAATACCAGAAAATATTAAAAAAGCGATTTCAGTAGGTATTGGATTATTTATTTCATTAGTAGGACTTGAAGGTGCTGGTATTATAGTTCATCCAGAAGATGGTGCAACAATACTAACTCTTGGAAATATAACAAATGGAACAGGATTACTTGCAATTATAGGGATTCTAATTACAGGTATTCTTTTAGTGAGAAATATTAAAGGAGCATTATTTATAGGAATGATTGTTACAGCTATAATAGGAATTCCTCTAGGAGTTACACCAATTCCTACTAGTATTATAAGTGCACCGCCATCAATTAGCTCAATTTTATTAAAATTTCAGTGGAATAACATATTTTCTCTAGATATGGTAATAGTTTTATTTACATTATTATTTATGGACATGTTTGATACTATAGGAACTTTAGTTGGGGTAGCGACTAAGGCGAAGATGTTAGATAAAGATGGTAGAGTTCCAAATTTAAAGAAAGCTCTTTTTGCAGATGCTGTAGGAACTACATTTGGAGCATGTGTAGGTACTAGTACAGTAAGTACATTTGTTGAAAGTGCATCAGGAGTTGCAGAAGGTGGAAGAACAGGTTTAACCGCAGTATCTACTGCAGTAATGTTTGTATTATCATTATTCTTTGCACCAATATTTGCATCAATTACGCCAGCAGTTACTTGTTCTGCATTGGTGTTAGTTGGATTATTTATGATTGAGCCAATAAAGGAAATAGATATTTCAGATTTTACAGAAGCTATACCGGCATTTTTAACTATAATTATGATGCCTCTATCTTATAGCATATCTGATGGTATTGTATTTGGAGTTGTTTCATATATAGTATTAAAGTTATTTACAGGAAAAGCAAAAGAGATTAGCATAACTACAGTAATAATAGGAATTATATTTATATTAAAATTCTTAATATAAGTAAGAGTATAGTTTTTTATTTTCTTTAGCATAATTAAATATAGTAGATTAAAAAGTTCTTCTTAATAGATTTTATCTTTAAGAAGAACTTTTTAAAAAATTAAGTCCTGAATTTTCAGGGCTTTTTATTTATAAATTTATTCAAATGTGTCTACTATGAGTATTAATCCTATTTTAACAGTGATTTTATTGAAAAAGAAAAATAATATATGAAATTGAAGTGAGTAGTTTTTATTATTAATATAGGATTTCTAAAAATATTAATATGAATATTTAAACATTTTTAATGAAATATAATTCATTTACGGGAATTATTGACAAATGATATTTTATGTTTTATAATAATTATTGTTAAAAGATATTAAAGACAATGTAAACAATTACGGCATTCCTCATGATTAGAGGAAACCTTAATTATTTACTTATATTATTATAATAAATATGTTTTTTCATTAGCATATATTTTATTATAAGTTTTTAATAATAGAAGTTATAAAAATCTAATTAAAAACAAAATTAAAGGAGGTAAGATTATGTTTTTTAAGACCACAGAACAACACGAAGATTTTCGTGCTAGAATTAGAGAATTTGCAGAGTCAGAGGTAAAGCCACAGGCGTTTTTGTTGGACAAGGAAAATAGATTTCCAACAGAAGCAATTGAAAAACTGGGCAAAATGGGTGTGTTAGGAACACCTTATCCTAAGGAATATGGTGGGGCAGGTTTAGATGTACTTAGTTATGCCATTGCTGTAGAAGAACTTTCTAGAGTAGATGGTGGTACAGGTGTAATTTTATCTGCCCATGTTTCATTGGGGACTTACCCAATTTTTGCATATGGAACAGAAGAGCAAAAGCAAAAATATCTGATTCCTCTAGCAAAAGGAGAGAAGCTTGCTGCTTTTGGGTTAACTGAGCCAAATGCGGGTAGTGATGCTGGTGGAACAGAGACAACTGCAGTACTAGAAGGCGATTATTATATTTTAAATGGTGGAAAGATCTTTATAACTAATGCAGATAAAGCCGATACATATGTTGTATTTGCTGTAACAACACCAGATATAGGAGTTAAAGGAATAAGTGCTTTTATAGTTGAAAAAGGATGGGAAGGATTCACCTTTGGTGATCATTATGATAAGATGGGAATTCGTTCTTCTTCAACTGCAGAATTAATATTTAATAATGTAAAAGTACCTAAAGAAAACTTATTAGGTGAAGAAGGACAAGGATTTAAAATAGCAATGAAGACTCTTGATGGTGGCCGTATTGGGATTGCGTCTCAGGCTTTAGGTATAGCAGAGGGAGCTTATGAAAATGCTTTAGAATATTCAAAAGAGAGAATACAGTTTGGAAAACCTATATGCCAGCAACAAGCAATTTCTTTTAAACTAGCTGATATGGCAACAAAGATAAGGGCTGCTAGATTATTAGTTTATAGTGCAGCTGAACTTAAAGAAAATCATGAACCGTATTCCATGGAAGCAGCTATGGCAAAACAATATGCATCAGATATTTGTTTAGAAGTTGTAAATGATGCACTACAAATTTTTGGTGGAAATGGCTATCTTAAAGGTATGGATGTAGAACGAGCTTATCGTGATGCTAAAATTTGTACTATTTATGAGGGAACAAATGAAATTCAAAGAGTTGTAATTGCTTCTCATATAATTGGAAAGATGCCTAAAAATGAGAGTAGAGATAGAAAGACTTCACGTGATCCACTAACTGGTGCACGTAAGAAGATAATATTTAATGATGGGACAGCAGAAGAAAAAGTTTATAACCTTGTAGAAGCACTAAAAACAGATGGTTATGATTTTACTGTTGGCATCGATATAAATACTCCAATAAGTAAGGCTGATCGTGTTGTTAGTGTAGGAAAAGGAATTGGAGAAGAAAAAAATATGGAACTTGCAAAAGCACTAGCTATACAGGCAGGTGCAGCTATTGGTTCTTCACGTCCTGTTGCTGAGACTTTAAAATACTTACCTTTAAATAGATATGTTGGAATGTCAGGACAAAAGTTTAATGGAAATCTTTATATTGCCTGTGGAATATCAGGAGCCGGTCAACATTTAAAAGGAATAAAGGAAGCAACAACTATTGTTGCTATTAATAATAATCCTAATGCTCCAATCTTTAAGAATGCGGATTATGGTATTGTTGGAGATATAATGGAGATAATGCCTATATTAACAGCTTCTTTAGATAATGGAGAACCTAAAAAGGAAGCTCCTCCTATGAAAAAAATGAAGAAAAAGCTCCCTAAAAAAACAGCTTCTAATTGGAAGAGATATGTTTGTAATGGCTGTGGATATGAATATGATCCAGCTGTAGGTGATGTAGAAAATGAAATAGCTAGTGGAACTCTATTTAAAGATCTTCCAGAAGAATGGATATGTCCAGATTGTGGTGAAGAAAAAGATAATTTTATAGAGGTCTAATATTTTTAGCAAAAATTTTAAATGTTTTATAGTAAAAAGGAGGAATAAGTAATGTTTTGTGTTAGGAAAGTAACCGAAGACCTTTATTGGGTAGGCGGTAATGATAGGCGTCTAGCTCTTTTTGAAAATATTCATCCAATTCCAAGGGGTGTTTCATATAACTCATATTTACTATTAGATGAGAAGACTGTACTATTTGATACTGTTGATTGGTCAATTGGTAGACAATTTTTAGAGAATGTACAAGCTGTTCTTAATGGTAGAAATTTAGATTATTTAGTAATAAATCATATGGAGCCTGATCATGGAGCTTCGATTGAAGAAATAATATTACGTTATCCGGATGTTAAGATTATAAGTACTGAAAAATCTTTTATGCTAATGAGACAATTTGGATTTAATATTGACGGAAGGATTGAAGAAGTTTCAGAAGGTGACACAAAATCTTTTGGAAAGCACGAAGTAACATTTATAGCTGCACCAATGGTACATTGGCCAGAAGCTATGGTTACATTTGATAATACAAATGGAGTTCTTTTTTCAGCTGATGCCTTTGGATCTTTTGGAGCATTAGATGGAAAGCTATTTAATGATGAAGTTGATTTTGAGCGTGATTGGATTGATGATGCTAGAAGGTATTATACTAACATTGTTGGTAAATACGGTCCTCATGTTCAATCATTATTAAAGAAAGCAAGTGGAATTGATATTAAGATGATTTGTCCATTACATGGGCCGGTTTGGAGAACAAATCTTGGATATTTCCTTGATAAATATGATAAATGGAGTAAATATGAACCAGAAGAAAAAGGCGTAATGATAGTTTATGCTTCAATGTATGGTAATACTGAGAGTGCAGTTGAGTCTTTAGCTACTAAGTTTGTAGAAAAGGGAATTAAAAATGTAGTTATGTATGATGTTTCAAGTACACATGTATCTAATTTAATTTCTGAGACATTTAGAGTTAGTCATGTTGTTTTAGCTTCTGTAACATATAATCTTGGTATTTACCCACCAATGCATAATTATCTTATGGATATGAAAGCTTTAAATCTTCAAAATAGAACTTTTGCAATAATTGAAAATGGATCATGGGCATGTAGGTCTGGAAATTTAATGCGTGAATTTTTAGAAGGAATGAGAGATATGACTGTTTTAGATGATAAAGTTACGCTTGTATCTTCTATGAAAGAAGATAATATTACAGATATGGATATACTTGTAGATAGCGTTATGGAATCTATGAAATAATTACAGTCTTTTGGCAAAAGCTGTGGATGTGCTATGAATGATGAATTTGATGTTATTGATAAATTAATGTTAAATGGAAATATATTTACACAAGCTATAATTAGTTTATGTAAATAATGAAAGTTTGACGTAAAGGACTTACTCTTAAGTATATTAAGAGCAAGTCCTAATGTTTATAAGGCGATTATATTATCTTATAAAAAATCAAATTAAAATTTAAGATAATTTATGATTTTAAAATTAAGACGAATAGAAAATGAATAGTATTATGAATAAATTTTATCTAAATGATTTACTTAAAGCGTAAAAAATGGTATACTAGACATATATTACAAAATATGAAAGCAAAGGTGCATTTTTATATAAAAATGCACCTTTTTTTATTATTATAAAAAATATTATATCTATTTGAAGGGGGAATATACTTTATGAAAAAATCAATTGGGTCGTTAGTGGCAGCGGTGTTAACAGTCACGTTAATATTAACAGGATGTGGAGGTGGAGATAAAAGCAGTTCAAGTTCAGCTTCATCAGATGATACAAGTAACACATTAAGGCTTGCAACCAATGAAGAAATTCAAACTGCTGATGTTCAAAAAACTACTGAGGATTATACAATTCCAATGAACATTTTTGATAGACTTGTAGAAGTAAAACTAGATGAGAATGGGGAAACTAAAATTGTTCCAAGTTTAGCAGAAAGCTGGGATATTTCAGAAGATGGACTTACATATACATTTCATTTAAGAAAAGGTGTAAAGTTCCATAATGGAGAAGAATTTAAAGCAGATGATGTTAAATATACATTTGAAAGAATGCTAAAGCCTGAAACAGAAGCACTAAATCAAGATTTTATTGATGCAATAAGCGGAGCACAAGACATGATGGATGGTAAGGCAGATTCATTAAAAGGATTAGAAGTTGTTGATGATTACACAGTTAAAATGACATTAGACGAGCCGTTTGCTCCATTTTTAGCAAATCTTTCTACACCAGGGGTATCAATTTATAATAGAAAAGCAACAGAAGAAGCAGGTGCAGATTTTGGAATTAAGCCAGAACTTACTGTAGGAACTGGCCCTTTCAAGTTTGACAGCTGGGTATTAAACAGTGAAGAGCAGCTTGTTGCCTTTGATGATTATTGGAATGAAAGACCTAAGCTAGATAGAATTTCATTCAAGGTTGTAAAAGATCCAGAAACATTAAGAATGATGTTTGAATCAGGTGAATTAGATGAACTTGATTTAGATACTGCACCACAGCAAATTAAATATTTCTTATATAGTGATAAGTACAAAAATTGGATAGTAAGCAGAGATAAGGTTGGTATTTATTATATGAGCCTTAATGAAAATATTGAACCACTTAATGATGTGCGTGTAAGAAAAGCAATTCAAATGGGAATAGACAGACAGGCTATTTTAGATACAGTTTATAGTGGGAAGGGAACCGTACAATCAGGTATATTCCCACCAGGATTAATTGGATATAATAAAAATCTTCCAGTGATAGAATATAATCCGGAAAAAGCTAAAGAATTATTAAAAGAAGCAGGATATCCTAATGGATTTGAGATGGAAATAAGCCAAGATTCAGAAAGTGTTGATTCTACAGTTCAAACTTATGAATTAATTCAATCAATGCTTGCTCAAATAGGAATTAAAGTTAACATTAATGTTGTTGATGAAGCAACTTGGTTTTCAACAAGAGCGGAAGGCAAATTAGGTTCATATGTTACAAACTGGTCAGCCGATTTTAATGATCCAGATAACTTTATTTATACATTTTTTGCACCAACAAATACTGTAAAGAGATCTTTTAACTATAATAATGGAGAAGCTTCAAATGAAGTAGTAAAAGCAAGGACTATTGTTAATGAGGATGAAAGAATTAAGTTATATCAAGATCTTGAAAAGAAAATTATTCAAGAAGATGCAGCATGGGTTCCACTATATTCAAAACAACATTTATTTGTAGTTAATCCAAGAGTTAAAAATTATAAGATATTGTGGAATGGTTGGTCTGGAAATATGTATCATGATATGTATATAGAAGAATAGTATTAAGTTAATGTATCAGGGGTATTTCATTTTGAAATATCCCACTTTTTTAAAATAACAACAATGTAAATCAAAAAAGCTAAGGGGGGAAGCAATTTGAGCAAATATATATTAAAAAGAATTTTAATTTCCATACCAGTATTAATTGGAGTTATCTTTATAATTTTTATAATGCTAAATGTTGTTCCAGGTGATCCAATAACATTAATGATGGGAGAGCATATAAAGCCTGATCTTATTGAACAGTTTAGAGTGAGAATGGGACTTGATGACCCTGTAATTGTAAGGTTTTTCAAATATATTATAAATGCAATTCAAGGTGATTTAGGTATGTCGTATAAACTAAAGAGAGATGTTACAGATTTAATAAAAGATGCATTTCCTAATACAGTTAAACTTGCATTATTTGCTGCAGTAATAGCATGGATAGTAGGAATACCAGCAGGAATAATATCAGCAATAAAACAAAATACAATTATAGATAGATTATTTATGTCAGTTTCATTATTTGGTGTATCTATGCCAGTATTTTGGGGAGCATTATTACTTCAATATGTTTTTGCATACAAGCTAAAAGTATTTCCAGTATCAGGATATAAAACTTGGATGCATCTTGCTTTGCCGGCAATAGTTCTTGGTTGGAGCTCAGCAGGTACCATAGCAAGACTTACAAGATCAAGTCTTTTAGAAATAATGCAAAATGATTTTATAAGGACTGCTAGAGCTAAGGGTGCCTCTGAAAGTATAGTTGTTGTAGGTCATGCCTTGAAAAATGCATTGCTTCCAGTTGTAACAATGATGGCTATACAAATTTCTAGTTTATTATCTGGAGCTGTAATTACAGAAAGTATTTTTTCTATTCCAGGTATAGGAAGACTTGCTGTTGATGCAATTTCAAACAGAGACATGCCTCTGCTTCAAGGTACAGTGCTTTTTACAACAGTACTTATAATTGGTGGTAATTTGGTAGCAGATATCTTATATTCAGTAATTGATCCAAGAATTAGATGTGAGTAGGTGAAAATATGAGTGAAGCAAAGTTAAGAGAAGAATTAGAAGAATTTGTTCATAACGAATTTGAAGAAGATATAGAAACAGACATAGAAGATAGTGATACAGCTTTAGATAAAATAAAAAGTATGATTAGAAATAACAAGTTAGCAGTATTTTCAGCATTTATAATATTGGCAATATGTATAGTAGCAATACTTGCTCCAATTTTTTCGCCATATGATCCTAATGCACAAGTATTAAAAGACAGATTAATTGCACCTTGTTCAACTCATCTTCTTGGTACAGATGAACTTGGACGTGATGTTTTAAGCAGACTTATATATGGTGCAAGAATATCACTTGTTATAGGAATTGTACCAACTGTAATATCAATGGTTATTGGAACTATACTTGGCCTTATGGCAGGTTTTCTTGGTAAAAAAGTTGATTTTATTATTATGAGATTTGCAGATATAATGCTAGCATTTCCATCATTATTATTAGCTATGGTAGTAATGTATACATTAGGAGCTAGTCTTATAAACATTTTCATTGCACTTAGTCTCGTAAATTGGGCAGGAACAGCAAGGATTGTAAGATCACAGACTTTAGCACTTAAAGAGAAGGAATTTGTGGAAGCTGCAATATCAATTGGAGTAAAAAAATCAGTTATAATGTTCAAGCATATTCTTCCAAATTGTATTTCTTCATTAATAGTCTTATTTACATTAAATGTTCCAGCATCAATTTTATCTGAGTCAAGCTTAAGCTTCCTTGGAATTGGAGCACAGCCACCTTCAACAAGCTGGGGACTCATGGTGGTTAGAGGAAAGCAATATTTATTTACAGATCCTTGGATTTCAATAGCACCTGGGATTGCAATTTTAGTAATAGTTTTAGCATTTAATTTCTTAGGTGATGGTTTAAGAGATGCCATAGATCCATATTTAAAGGAGTAGTTATAGGAGGTGAATTTCATGGAAGATGAAAAGTTATTATCTATATATAATTTAAAGACACATTTTTTTACAAGAAAAGGAGTTGTGCCGGCAGTTGATGGTGTCAATATAGAAGTTCCAAAAGGAAAGATTATAGGTGTTGTTGGTGAATCAGGCTGTGGAAAGAGTATGACTGCAATGTCCATAATTAATTTAATAAAAAAGCCGGGGAAGATAGTGGACGGAAGTATAGAACTTGAAGATAAGAAACTCATAGATCTTAGTAAAAAAGAATTGCAAAAAATACGTGGAAATGAGATCGGATTCATATTTCAAGAACCAATGACCTCACTTAATCCTGTATATACTATTGGAAAGCAAGTAAGAGAAGCAATATTACTTCATGAGAATGTAAGTAAAGAAGAAGCAAAGAAAAGAGTTATTGAAATATTTAAAGAAGTAGGAATTCCAGAACCAGAAAAAAGGTATAATAGTTATCCACATCAATTATCTGGAGGACTTAGGCAAAGAGTTGTTATAGGAATGGCAATGATATGTAAGCCTAAACTTCTTATAGCAGATGAACCTACAACTGCATTAGATGTTACAATTGAAGCTCAAATACTGAAGCTTATGAAAAAGCTCCAAAAAGAAAATGGAACATCCATACTTATGATAACTCATAATTTAGGAATAGTTGCAGAAATTTGTGACTACGTATATGTAATGTATGCTGGAAAAGTCATGGAACAGGCAGATGTATTTGAATTATTTGATAATATAAGTCATCCATATACTGAAGGATTAATGAAATCAATGCCTAGAATAGATAGCCATAAGGATAATTTATATAGTATTAGAGGTATGGTGCCTAATTTATTGAAACTTCCAAAAGGATGCCTCTTTTGTCCAAGATGCGATAAAGCTATATCAAGATGCTTTGAAGAGGAACCAGAATTATATAAAGTTGAAGAAGGACATTATACAAGATGCTTCCTTTATGAAAAGGAGGTAGTACAATGAGTAAGGAAATATTGTTAAAAGCAACTGATCTTGTAAAAGAATTTAATATATCATCTTCGGGTTATAAAAAAAGTAATGGTGTTGTACATGCTGTGTCAAATATAAATCTTGAAATATATAAAGGTGAAACATTTGCTCTTGTTGGAGAGTCAGGATGTGGGAAAAGCACACTCGGAAGACTTTTAATAAGATTAATCGAACCAACAAATGGAAAAGTAGAATTTGATGGATGCAATTTATATGATTTAAAGCCAGCACAGCTTAGAGATATAAGAAAGAAAATGCAGCTCATATTTCAAGATCCATATGCTTCTTTAAACCCAAGAATGACTGTTAAGCAGATTATAGCAGAACCTTTAATTACTCATAAGATGTATAAAAATAAGGAAGATATGCTTAAGAGGATAAATGAATTAATGAGAGAAGTTGGAATAAGACAAGAATCTTTAAACAGATATCCTCATCAGTTTAGCGGAGGGCAAAGACAAAGAATAGGAATTGCAAGAGCGTTAGCTTTAAAGCCAAAGCTTATAATCTGTGATGAACCCGTATCTGCACTTGATGTATCAATTCAATCTCAAATAATTAATCTTCTTAATAAACTACAAAAGGAATATAATCTTACATATTTGTTTATATCACATGATCTTAGTGTTGTAAGATATATTTCAGATAGAGTTTGTGTTATGTTTTTAGGTAAAATATGCGAAGTAGGAGAAACAGAAAAGATATTTGAAAATCCACTTCATCCATACACAAAATTTTTGATTTCTGCCGTTCCAAAGCCAGATCCAAAGCTTAGAAGTACTGAAAAAGAGGTACTTCAAGGTGAAATACCAAGTCCAGTAAATCCTCCAGAAGGATGTAGATTCCATACAAGGTGCCCATATTGTAAAGATATATGCTCAAAGGAAGAACCTATATTAAAAGATATTAATGGAAGAAAGGTGGCTTGCCATATGGTAGGAGTTAACTAACGCATATAATTCTTAATATGATAATAGTAAACTAATCTATATAATTCTTAATATTAATTATAGGAATTACAACAGCAGGTGATAACAGAAGTTAACTGACTGATGCAATTCTTAATTAAGCACTTAGTGAAATGATAAGCTTAATTATAGTGAACAATCTAAATAATAAAGCTGTTACTATAAATGTGGCGTTTCAAGAATCTAAGTGCTTTTAAGATTTTGTTGGTTAGGAAATATTATTTATATAAGTTTTAATTATAGTTCACATCTGTTTATAGAAATTCAATATGTTACAAGGTGTTACATACAAGTAACAAATTACAGAAGTTATAACTATTTTTATTTTACTCATAAAATCTTAACAAATAAAAGTAAATGTTTTAAAATTATAAATGTAGAAAAGAAATTTGTAATTATATAATAAAAAAAGATATAGTAAATTTTTAAGTTTTCCATAATTATTATAAAAACACTTAGATAATTATTTTTTATGAAGAAAGGGATGTGGCTATAATGGCACTAAGAAAAGACTTTTTATGGGGTGGAGCAGTTGCAGCTCACCAACTCGAAGGTGGATGGAAAGAAGGCGGAAAAGGTATCAGCGTTGCAGATGTAATGACAGCTGGTTCAGTTAATACAAAAAGAGAAATAACAGATGGAGTAATCGAAGGATTAAACTATCCAAATCATGAAGCAATCGATTTTTATCATAGATATAAAGAAGATATAGCACTATTTGCAGAAATGGGCTTTAAGTGCTTTAGAACAAGTATAGCATGGACTCGTATTTTCCCAAATGGAGATGAAGAAACTCCAAATGAAGAAGGATTAAAATTCTATGATGACTTATTCGATGAATGCTTAAAATATGGAATTCAACCTGTAGTAACATTATCACATTTTGAGCTTCCATATCATTTAGTAACAGAATATGGTGGCTTTAGAAATAGAAAATGTATTGATTTCTTTGTAAACTTTGCAAAAGTTTGTTTTGAAAGATACAAAAATAAAGTTAAGTACTGGATGACATTTAATGAAATAAATAATCAAGCTAACTATGCAGAGGATTTTGCACCATTTACAAACTCAGGAATTAAGTATAAAGATGGAGAAAATCGTGAAAAAATAATGTATCAAGCAGCTCATTATGAGCTTGTTGCAAGTGCAATAGCTGTAAAGATTGGTCATGAAATAAATCCAGATATGCAAATTGGATGTATGATTGCAATGTGTCCTATATATCCTGTAACATGCAAACCAGAAGATATATTTATGGCAATGAGTGCAATGCATAAACGTTATTGGTTCACAGATGTTCATGTAAGAGGAGCTTATCCTAAATATATGGATAAATTCTTTGAAAGAAAAGGATATGAACTTGATATAACAGCTGAAGATAAAAAAGCTCTATTAGAAGGATGCGTAGATTATATAGGATTTAGTTATTATATGTCATTTGCAACTAAACATAATGAAAATAATATACATTTTGATTATGATGAAACAAGAGATTTAGTAAGAAATGAATATGTTAAAGCAAGTGACTGGGGATGGCAAATTGATCCGCTAGGACTTAGATATTCATTAAACTGGTTCTATGATAGATATCAATTACCAATGTTTATTGTTGAAAATGGATTTGGTGCAATTGATGTTAAAAAAGAAGATGGAACAGTTGATGACCAACCAAGAATAGAATATTTCAGAAATCACATTGAAGCAATGAAAGATGCAGTTGAAGAAGATGGTGTTGATCTTATAGGATATACTCCTTGGGGATGTATTGACCTTGTATCAGCAGGTACTGGAGAAATGAAAAAACGTTATGGATTTATCTATGTAGATAAAAATAACGATGGATCTGGAACACTTGAAAGATCTAAAAAGAAATCTTTTGACTGGTATAAAAGAGTAATTGCAACTAACGGTGAAGATTTAAGTGATATATAAGGTAACTATAGAATGTTGGCAGTCACATCCTGAAAAATGCCGTTTAAAAAAGTCTTAGAATAATCTAAGACTTTTTTATTTTATATATGTTGCAATTACTTTTCTACATTTTGTATGTTGGTATTTACTTAGCCTATAAACATTTTAAATGAAGTTTTATTATTGCAACATATATAGTTTCATTATTTTCAATTTTTTAATTTGGAAATATGAAATATAAATATATTTCAACATGATACAGTTCAATATAGATAATGTTTATATGGATATTAATGTAACAAAGAAATTATTAAATATTATGAACAGTTTAGAAACAAATACTTAAATGGTATAATAAAAGAAAACATTACAATGAGAAAGCAATAAGAAATTTAGGGGTGTTATATATGGAAAATTATGATTTATTTTTACCAAGCTATTGCATTGGCAATGATGTTTACAGCAAAATAAAGGACATATGTCTTGAATATGGAGAAAAGGCAGTTGTAATAGGTGGCCACAAAGGAATGAACGCTGCAAAGGATAAGCTAATTAAAGCAGCAGAAGAAGCTAAAATTGAAATTTTGGATTTTGTATGGTTTGGAAATGATTGTACATATGACAATGTATCTTTATTAAGTGAAAATGATGCAGTTAAAAAATGTGATTATATTTTTGCAGTTGGAGGAGGAAAGGCACTTGATACATGTAAATGCTTAGGTCAGAAAATAAACAAAAAAGTATTTACATTCCCAACTATAGCATCTAACTGTGCAGCATGTACAACAGTTTCTATAATGTACAACAATGATGGAACTTTTAAAGAACCATACTTTTTCTTACGTCCTGCTGTACATACATTTATAGATACTGAAATATTAACAAATGCTCCAGAAAAATATATGTGGGCAGGTATTGGAGATACATACTCAAAATATTATGAAAGTACAATTTCAGCAAGAGAAGAAGAACTTGAGCACTTTAAATCACTTGGAGTAGGAATGAGTCATATGTGTTTGCATCCTCTAATTATCTATGGAGAAAAAGCTCTAGAAGATAATGAAAAGAAAATATGTTCATATGAACTTGAACAGACAGCTTTGGTAATTATAGTTACTACAGCTATAGTATCAATATTTTTAACACGTGATCATACTCCTGACTACAATAGTGGACTTGCACATGCAGTATTTTATGCACTTACACAATTTGAAGAAATAGAAAAAAATCACCTTCATGGGGAAGTGGTAGCTTTTGGAGTACTTATACTTTTATTATGTGATAATGCAATACGCGATTTTGAAAAGATATATGAGTTTAACAAAAAGATTGGTCTGCCTGTAAAGCTTCAGGATATAGGAATTTCAAGAGAGCAGTTTAATGAAATAATAGATAAGATTCCAGAAATGTCAGATGTAAAACATTATCCATATAAAGTAACAGCATCAATGCTTGAAAATGCACTTAAAGTTCTAGAGAAAAAGAATATTTAGTTTTTTGAAAAGTTGTAAATATGCTTGTGTTTTTTTAATAATATATGAAAAAAGAATATATAGTATTATTGCGGCTGTAAATTTGAAAGTCTTACTTAAAAAATATCTTAAAAATAATATACAAGTATTATGTCAATCTCAATGGCATACGCTCATTAGAATAATATTGAAAGAAGGATATGTAGACTTATGCGAAGCTGTACATCTGAGAGATTTACTTAAAATAATATATGGGAAAAATCTATAGTTTATAAGGCTTAACTGAAAAGCTATATAAATGTGAGGTGATAAAATGGAGAGAACATATCTTAAAAATAAAAAGATCGCACAGTTAGAAAAAATGATAAAAGAAGGGCACAAAAATGCAGTTGATGTATTTTGGGGTGATATAGAAAAGCAGGGAGCTCCTTTAATAGAGGATATAGAAAATGATGATTATAATAAACTTGTAACAATAATATATAAAGAAAAAAAGCCACTTCATAATGTAGTTTTAATACCGCCTGTTGGAATGAGAAAGCTTGAAAACTGTATATTAGAAAAATTAGATAAGACAAATTTATGGTATATTTCTTATATTGTAAGAAAAGATATAAGCTTTACTTATCAGTTTTCAATAAATGATCCTCTTGATAATGATTGGAACAGAAGATGGAGAAATGTACAAGGCGATGAATTTAATAATAATAAAATTAAACATATAGATAAATTAAGTGGAAATGTACGCTTAGTGCCTTATGTAGCTCTTGAAGATGCAGCCCCAAGAGTATATATACAAAAAAATAATAATTATAAAAGCGGAAATTTATGTGAACATGTAATTTATAGCGATATTTTAAAAGAAGAAAGAAAATTAAGTGTATATATGCCATATGGATATAATGAAAATTGTGATCCTTATGGAATGCTTGTATTAAATGATGGCTTTGAATATATAAATGAGCTTAATGCATTAAATGTTCTTGATAATCTTATGGGAAGCGAGAAGATACCAAAGATTATAACTGTATTTGTTGAGTCAACAAAGGATAGAACAGAAAATCTTCAGTGTAGTGATGAATTTACAGATTTTATAGGAAAGGAACTTATTTCTTATATTAAAGAAAACTATAATGTATCAGATAATCCAAATAAAAATATTATCGGTGGATATAGTCTTGGTGGACTTGCAGCATCATACATAGGTCTTAGATATTCAGATATATTTGGAAATGTATTGTCTCAGTCTGGTTCATACTGGTATAAGAGAAAAGAATATGGTGATGATGAATGCACATGGATAAATCATGAAGTTAATAAAAAAGAAAAACTGCCATTAAAATTTTATATAAATGTAGGTGCTATTGAACCAAAAGTATCTATGAAAGATACCAATAAAGCATTTAAAGATAATCTTATTAACCATGGATATAAAGTTAAATTTGAGGAATTTGGCAGTGGACATGATCATCTTTACTGGGGAGAAACTCTTGCAAATGGATTAATTTATCTTATTAAAAAGTTAATTTAAAGTGATTTTTAATAAAATAAATACTATAAATAATGACATAAGGTACTTACTATTGTAAAGTAAGTATGATAAAATAACATTGCATAAGGTGGTGAGAGATATAGAAAAATATCATATGTGTCCAAAATTTGAAAGCGCCTTTGAATTATTAGGGAAGAGATGGACCGGATTAATTATAAGAACAATATTGAATGGACAACATAGATTTTCAGATATAGAAGAAGCAATTCCTAATATGAGTTCTCGAATGCTTACAGAAAGATTGAAAGAACTAGACAAGGAAGGGATTATTGTAAGAAAAGTTTATCCTGAAACTCCAGTTCGTATAGAATATGAACTAACAGAAAAGGGTTTAGAGCTTGAAAATGTCATGGATGAAATTCAAAAGTGGGCAGAAAAATGGACCTAATTATAAAATACAAAACGCATAAAGAAAGAACCTCTTGTTAATTATAATAAGAGGTTCTTTAATTTTTATTAGTATAATCACATAAATATAATACAGACAAAGGCTTTTAAGATTAGAAAGGAAATTCAAATATAACTTTGTTAAATACTTTAAAGTTATATTAATATTAAAAATAATAAACTTTAATATAGAAAAAACAATTATAAAAAAACTCTTGACTAATTTAAATTAATGTATGATAATATATTTAAAGTTACTTACAAAAAGTAAGAAGCTTTATAAAAATTATTTCTGAATGATAGATAAAATAAATAACTTCATATTCCTTCAAGTGAAAATGGACATGCATTAATAAAAATAAATTTGGATGTTAATATTTATTCATTAGAACTTGATAAACAGAAATAAAATACCTAATTTTTAATTTTAGAAATAAGTAGAGAAAATAATATAAAAAATATGAAGATTAAAAAATACATAAATAATAATTTAGAAAAACTAGGAGGAATAATCAATGTCAAAAGATTTTTTTACTGCTGTAGCAGATAGACGTTCATTTTATGGAATTAGTAAGGAGGCTGTTGTATCAGACGACAAAATTAAGGAGATTATAGAACATGCTGTGAAACATACTCCATCAGCATTTAACTCACAAAGTACACGGATAGTTTTATTACTTGGAAAAGAGCACGATAAATTATGGGATATTACAATGGAAGCTTTGAGAAAGATTGTACCAGCTGATAATTTTAGTTCTACTGAAGATAAAATAAATTCATTTAAGAATGGATATGGTACTGTTTTATATTTTGAAGATAATAGTGTAATAGAATCATTACAAAAGCAATTTGCACTATATAAAGATAATTTTCCAATATGGTCACAGCAAACAAGTGGAATGCATCAATTTGTTATTTGGACTGCATTAGAAATTGAAGGATTTGGAGCATCATTACAACATTATAATGAACTTATTGAAAATGATGTGAAGAAAGAATGGAGCATACCTGAAAATTGGAAGCTTATTGGACAAATGCCATTTGGAAAACCAACAGCAAAGCCAGATGAAAAGCAATTCTCTCCACTAGAAGAACGTATAAAAGTATTTAAATAAGATGCTATTTTAAATAAATATTAATGTTATAATAAAAAAAGCAGCCATGATGCCTAATGTCATTTAAATTATAAAATGACATTAGGTGCAATGTCTGCTTTTTTTATGAAGTTCTTTCTATTATAGATTAATAAGGACTTAATAAATAGATTGTAACTTAGTTGCCTCGACGATTTTTTATTAAGCTGACAATTCATTTAGTTTGACAAACATAAAAAATAAGAATAAAATATAGTTTACAAAGTCAACTATATTGAAATTAAAATAAATAAGAAGACGATTATATGGGGTCTTACCTAGGTAAACTTGTTAAAGTTAAAATGGATAGACCATTAGGTTCTAAGCCCCCGAAACATAACTTTATATATCCTTTAAATTATGCTTTTATTCCTAATACTACATCAGGAGATGGAGAAGAAATTGATGTATACATTATTGGAGAGTTTGACCCTTTAGAAGAATATGAAGGATATGTTGTAGCAATAATAAAAATAACAAATGATGTTGAGGATAAATTAGTAGTCTGTAAAGAATTAAACAAATATAACAAAGAACAAATAAAGGCATTAGTAGAATTTCAAGAAAGATTTTTTGAATCTACAATAATAATTTATTAGGTACTGAAAAGTGTCTAAATTGAATGGAGGTGAACTTTAGTAAGAGTTTGGTACTTATAATACATGTTCTTACTAAAGATAAATGATGGAAGATTTCAATTGGATTTATATGACGGAAAAACTGCAGGAAATAAAATTATTTAGCAGAAACATGATATATCGCACTACTAAAGAATATCAAATTCCAGCACAACATTTAGATTTATTATCTCAACTTGTGATTTATGAAGAAAGTATGACACCTATGACGCTTAGTAAGATTATGGGAGTTAATAAAACGATTATAAGCAGGATAATAGATAAGCTAACTGAAGAAGGATATATAACTAAAATAAAAGACCAAAATGATAAAAGGAGTTATGCTGTTGAAATAAGTGACAAAGGAAGAGGTGAGCTAGATAGAATATATAAATGTTATTTAAGTCCTATTTATGAACTGCGCAGAAAGTTAGGAGATGAGGAATTTTTAAAGTTAATAGGGTTAATAGAAAATGCAAATGAAAAAATGAGCATAGATATAAAGAAAAATCTACAGAAATAATAGATTATTCTTTACCTTTTTATAGTATTAAATTCAGCACTATATTTAATTAATATATGATAATGAAAGGAGAAAATTATGACATTTTATGAAGCTATGCAATTAGGAGCAAATGGTTTAAAACCTATAATAAAAAATACAGAAGATAAAAAACTAAGGAGAAAATATATATCAGCACTTATTATAAAGGATTTTTTATGCGTTTTGTTTTGTATGGTTATAGTTACATCTTTTAATAGAATTTTTGGAGAAGATAATAGTATAGTAGGAGTAGTAACAGTTATATTACTTTTGACTTTCAGATTTTCAAACTTAAATTTTAATGTTAAACAATCTGCAATTGCATTATTTGGAATTTTTATAATCTATATTATAAGTCCATATTTTGCATCTATATCAAATCCTATAATAGGCAGTATAATAAACTTTTTTTCTATAATGATAATAATTATTTTATCATGTCATAGGGTAGAGTTAGCTAATCAATCAACTTTAGTATTATCATATCTACTTTTATATGGATATGAAGTAAATGATTTTAAAGGATATATTAATCGTATATTTGGACTTATTTTAGGAGGAATTATTGTATCTGGTATTTTTTATTATAAACAAAGAAAAAATAAATTTGAAAATACATTTATTACTATAATAAAAGATATTAGTATTAATGATAATAGGACTAAGTGGCAGATAAAGCTTGCTCTTGGAATATGTTCAGCTATGTTGATTGGAGAAATTCTGAATTTACCAAGAACAATATGGATAGGTTTTTCATGTATGTCAATATTACAGCCGACTGCAGAAAAATTAGAATTTAGATACAAAAAAAGACCAATATATGTAGTTTTAGGATCCATTATGTTTGGCATAGTTTATTTAGTTTTACCAAAAGAATATATTGGGTATATAGGTTTAATTGGTGGATTAATGGTAGGAGTATCAGCAACCTATGAATGGCAGACAGTGTTCAATTGTTTTGGCGGATTAGCAGCAGCTATACCACTTTTAGGATTAGGTGGAGCAATAATTTTACGTATTATTAATAATATATTTGGGGCTGTATATACTAAAATTTTTGATAAAATTTATGATAAGGTGTATGATATGATATTTGATAATACTATTATTGATGAGGTAGTATAACATTGTAAAAAGTCTTGAAGAAATTCAGGACTTTTTTATTTTATGTTCATATGGAAGTCTAGAAAATATATAGTAAGAATATTTAAATAAAATCTAGTATATTTTTATGATCCAACACACCAATCTACTATAATCTTAACCTTACAAAAATGTAATGTTAATGTAGCCTACATAAATTTCTAACTAAATCTGTAACATATATAATAAGCACATAAGGTTAATACAAAGCCAAATATAAAAATCAATAACTTAAAAAATACATAATAAAACCTAGGAGATGATTTTATGGTAAAACTTTATGAGTTTTTTAAAATTGCATTTTTAGTTATATTTGCAGGATACGATGAAGCAAGTTTTAACATATAGAATTTTGTATATATAAGTGCTAATTAATAGAATTTAGAATTACCAGCATTACTTTATTTGATATTTTCGAAGGAGAAATTTAAGTTTTATAAAAATTGTTTTAGAACATATAAAAATGAAAGAAAATAAAAAATCTTAAAGATTTAAAGAATTCAAAAAAATTAAGTTTTTATATAGATAAAAAGGAGAGTATAGAAAGTGAAAAATATTTTAAGTGTTGAAAAAATAGAAAAATATTATGGGAATAAGGGAAATGTAACAAAAGCAATAGACAATATCAGCTTTAAAGTAGATGAAGGAGAATTTGTTGGAATAATGGGGCCTTCAGGAAGTGGTAAAACAACGCTTCTTAATTGTATATCAACAATAGACACTGTTACAACAGGTAACATAATAATTAATGATCAAGATATTACAAGATTGAAATCAAAAAAGCTAGATAAATTCAGACAAAATGAATTAGGATTCATATTTCAAGATTTTAATCTTTTAGATACATTAACAGCTTATGAAAATATAGCCTTAGCTTTAACTATTAAAGGCGAAAAGCCTTCAAATATTGATAGTAAAATTAAAGAGGTAGCTAAATATTTAGAAATAGATAAAGTCTTAAATAAATATCCATATGAAATGTCAGGAGGACAAAAGCAAAGAGTTGCATGTGCCAGAGCAATAGTAACAAATCCATCATTGGTTCTTGCTGATGAGCCAACAGGAGCTTTAGATTCAAAAGCTGCAAGATTATTATTAGAGAGATTTGAAAGTCTAAATAAAGATTTAAAAACAACAATTTTAATGGTTACACATGATGCATTTACAGCAAGTTATGCTCATAGAATTTTATTTATTAAGGATGGAAAGATATTTACTGAATTGGTTAGAGGAAATGATTCAAGAAAAGACTTCTTTAATAGAATAATTGAAGTAATAACTCTAATTGGAGGTGACGACAACAATGTATTCTAAAATAGCTTTAAAAAATGTTAAGAAGAGTTTTAAGGATTATACAATATACTTTTTAACATTAACTTTAGCCGTTTGTATATTTTATAGCTTTAACTCAATTGAATCTCAAAAAGCATTGGTAGAAGTATCATCTACAGAAGGGGATTATGTAACTATACTTTCAGATGTTATATCGTATATATCTGTATTTGTAGCTATAATACTAGGAAGCCTTATTCTTTATGCAAATAATTTTTTAATTAAGAAGAGAAACAGGGAACTTGGTCTTTATATGACTTTAGGTATGGGAAAATCAAAGATTTCAAAAATATTAATTATTGAAACAATAATAGTTGGAATTCTTTCATTAATAAGTGGATTAATACTGGGATTAATAGTATCACAAGGATTATCAATATTAGTTTCAAAACTATTTGAATTTAAAATGGACGAATATAGTTTTATAATATCACCATCAGCTATAAGTAAGACAATTCTTTACTTTGGAATAATGTTTTTACTTGTAATGTTATTTAATACGTATATAATCTCAAAATATAAAATAATTGATTTACTTAAGATGGGGAAAAAGAGTGAAGAAATAAGGTTTAAAAATCCATTTGTTTATTTAATCACATTTATCTTATGTATGATTTCTCTTGGAACTGCATATAAGTTTGTATTAGGTATTGGATTAAAATTCAATGATCCTAAGTTTTTAATATCCATAATACTTGGAATAGTAGGAACTGTGGTATTTTTCTTTAGCTTAGCAGGATTTATACTATATGTAGTTAAAAGAACTAAGAGAATTTACTTTAAAAATCTAAATATATTCACAATAAAGCAAATAAACAGTAAGGTTAATACTAATTTTATATCAATGTCTGTAATTTGTTTAATGTTATTTATAACAATAGTGGTACTATCTACAGGATTTAGTTTTAAAAATGCTTTAGAATCAGGTTTGCAAGGTGCAACTCCTTTTGATGCTAGTGCATTTATGTATTTAGATACAGATGAAGATACAAGAAATATTGAAGATTCGCTTAAAATAATGAATGTTAAGTTTAATGAAAATGATAAGGTTGCTTATTATAATGAATATATGGCAGATACAAAAATTTCAGATGTTTTATCATTAAATAATATAGATAAGAATATGAATTTTACAGTCTCATATATAAAAATTTCTGATTATAACAAAATTAGAGAAATTAATAATGAGGAGCAAGTTAATTTAAATAATGATGAAGTATTAATAACTTCAAATTTTTCAAAAACTTTACCAATTATAGAAAATTATATGAAAAACAATAAAACTATAAAAATCAAAGATAAAGTATATAATATAAAAAATGAAGAAATAATAAAAGATAATTTAAAAACTGATTTTATGCAAAATAATATAATTACAATAATAATAAATGATGAGTTCTGTAATCATAAAACTATAAGTTCAAGTAATGTTAATATAAATTTTAATGAAAATAATAAAAATCAGTCTGAAAATAATTTTGTTAATTCAGTAAATGCATATAAAAATTCAGATCCGGATTATGATACAGTTGGATATGTAATTGCAAATACAAGAAATGAAATTTATGAAGGAAATAAAGGCGCAACCACAGTAATATTATTCATAGGAATATATTTAGGAATAGTTTTCTTAATAAGCAGTATGGCAGTTCTTGCACTTCAGCAGTTATGTGAAGCAAGTGATAGTATTGAGAGATATGTAGCTTTAAAGAAATTAGGTGCAGATAAAAAGAATATAAATAAAACAATATTTATACAAACTTTAATATATTTTAGCCTGCCTGTTGTATTAGCTCTAGTACATTCTATAGTAGGAATAAAAGTAGCAAATGAATTTATTATGATGTATAATAAGCCCAATATATTGGGATCATCACTTATTACAGCAGGAATGTTTATGATAATATATGCAATATATTTTTATACTACATATACAGGTTATAAAAATATAGTAAAAAATAATATTTAAAAATAATTATAAAAATCTATTTGATGTAGTTTATGTTTACTTCAAATAGATTTTTTCTTTAGATTTGCATAACATATAATATTACTGTAAAAATCAATTTAGGTAAGTTATATTTATTCTAGATAGATTTTTGATATAATTAATTTAAATAATATGAGATAAAATATTCCTATTAACAGTATGATAAAAAAGTTAATAGGAAAAAATATAGGAATATGTATATGCGAAAATATTACTATAAGAGTATGTTAATAAAAAATAATAGGTGGAGTATTTATGAAAAAAATAGTAATAGTAGAAGATGATGAAATAATTAGAGACGAACTTAATAGCTTTTTAAGTAAATATAATTATGAAGTAGTAGCTCCAATAGATTTTGAAAATATTGTAGAAGATATTTTGAAAGAAAAAGCTGACTTAATATTATTAGACATAAACTTGCCATTTTATGATGGATATTATATATGTAGGGAAATACGAAAAAAATCTGAAATTCCAATAATAATTGTAACGAGTAGAGATAGTGAGATGGATGAATTAATGAGCATGAATTTAGGAGCTGATGATTTTGTAACTAAACCATATAACACTGCGATACTTTTAGCAAGAATTGCAGCTCTCCTTAAAAGAGCAAGTGGGAGTACAGCTTCTAGTACTATTTTAAAATACAAGGATTTCGAGCTTAATTTATCAAATGCATCTATTACATATAAGGATAAAGAATTGGAACTTACTAAAAATGAAGTTAAAATTCTATCATGTTTAATAGAAAGTAAAGGGGCTATTGTTTCTAGAGATTCACTTATAGAATACTTATGGAAATCTGATTACTTTGTAGATGATAGTACATTAACAGTGAATATAACACGATTACGTAGAAAACTAGAGGGGATAGGCATAGAAAATGCCATAGAAACAAGAAGAGGATTAGGATATATAATGCCATGAAAATAATAGATTTCTTTAAAGATAAAGGTTTGTTTTTAGCTGTTAATTTAATTGTTTTTATTATAGCTTTAGGAATTATGATATTTGCTAAGGTCAGTTTAGTGATAATTTTTTTAGTGGCGTTTATATGGTTTGTGCCTTTACTTACTTATATGATTTTAGATTACATTAAATATAAGAAATATTTTAGTACGATAGAAAGCCTTTTAGATAGATTAGATAAAAAATATTTATTACCAGAAGTAATTGAAGAAGCAAATTTTCTAATTGGAGAAAATATAAATAATATTTTAAAGATAATAGGCAGAGATATGCATGAAAATGTAAAATACTATAAAAATATGCAGAAAGAATACAGAGAATATATTGAAACTTGGGTTCATGAAATAAAGACTCCAATAGCATCTACAAGACTTCTTATAGAAAATAATAATAATGAAGTTACTAAAAAAATAGATATGCAGATAGATAAAATTGAAAACTTTGTAGAGCAGGTATTATATTACTCAAGAAGTGATGAAGCATCAAAAGACTATATAATTAAAGAAGTTAATCTTAATCATATAGTAAAAAAAGTTATAAAAAGAAACTATAGAGATTTTATAAGTAAAAAGATAATTTTGCAGTTAGAAGAAATAAATGAAATTGTTTATTGTGATGTAAAATGGGTTGAGTTTATTTTAAATCAAATCATTGGAAATTCAATAAAATACATACAAGGAAGACAGGGGAAAATTAAAATCACTTCACAGAAGCTTGCTAATTCTGTGGTACTAAAAGTAGAAGATAATGGAGTGGGAATAGTAAAAAGAGATATAAATAGAGTATTTGAAAAAGGCTTCACAGGAGAAAATGGAAGAAAATTTGGAAAGAGCACTGGAATGGGATTATATTTGTGCAGAAAACTTTGTTTAAGACTGGGTATGCAAATAAATATTAGTTCTAAAGTAAATGAAGGAACTAAGGTGAGTTTGATATTTCCATTATCAAGTGTAACAAATGTAGTAAATCAATGAAAATCACAATTAGAGAATCCTAATAATTTTTACAGAAATGTGCAATAAAATTATTGACAAAACTAATATAAGGATGTACTATATAGTTGAGAATAGTTTTCAACTAAATTAAAGATTTAAAAATTAATGTTTTTTAACTATATAATATTCTCAAGAACAAAAAGCTTCTTTGTTCCCACACAGACAAAGAAGTTAGGAGGGTTACTCAAACGATAACCTTGCAAGCAAATTTTTCATTTTAAATCATATTGGCAGCTTAGATATATACTGGGTTGTTAAAAAGTGGGTCTTATTGTATGGAATTCGGTATTCCATACAATAAGATTTTTTTTTCTAAGAATATTATTAAGGTTTCTTATGAAAATTTTTAGAGAAGAGTAAGAAAAAAAGTTAAGCTTTTATATCTAAAAGCTTAACTTTTTTTCTTAAATTATATTTTAACTATATTTACGATCTGGATTATCTAAACTTACTTTGCTAAGATTATAGTGGAAAGGTAATATAACTGTTGAAACATTTTTGTGCTTGCTTAAATGCTTTTCTAGGAAGTAAGTTGTTTGATTATGAAGTATAGTATCATACCAATGAGCAGTAACAAACTTAACTGAAATAACAGATATATTTTCTCCTGATTTTAGTTCACTTTCTCGTTTCCATAAATAGTCATCTAAAGGCTTTATTATATCTCTATACGGTGTTTCTATAATAACTAATTTTATAGGAATATTGAATTTTTCCCATTGTTTTCTAAGCTGCTTAGCATGTTCAGGATGACGACATACATGAAGAGCAATTATATCGTTTGAAATAGAATTAGCATAATTTAGAGACTTTAAAAATGGTTTATTAATATCATGTACAAGAATTATACATTGAGTGGATGAAGCCTTTTTTTCTTCTCTATAATATGGATTAAACTCATCAAGTCTAAGCTGCTTTGCAACAAAGGAATAATGTTTATGAATAAAATACATTATAAACATTAAAATTGGCATTGCAATTGCAAGAATCCAAGCACCATGACTGAACTTTGTTAGAAATACAATAATTGAAACCACTAATGTAACTAAAGCACCAAATCCATTTATAAGAGATTTATATCTCCATCCTTTTTCTTTAATAACACGCCATTTTTTAAACATACCATATTGCGCTAAAGTGAATGATACAAATACTCCTACTGAATAAAGAGGAATTAATCTATGAGTCTCACTTTTAAAAGCAATTATAAGCAAAGAGGAAACAATGCATATAAATAATATACCATTAGAAAAACTAAGTTTTGTTCCTCTTGAAGAAAATTGTCTTGGAACGTATCCATCATGCGCAAGTATATATAGCAATTGAGGTAGTCCATTATATGCTGTATTTGCAGCTAAAATCAATATTATTGATGTAAAGATTTGTATTATATAATACATAAAGCCATGCCCAAAAACAGCACTTGCCATTTGTGATAAGACAGTATGTCCATCTGATGGCGCAACGTGAAGATTTATAGCTAAAATTGAAGTACCACCAAAGATGAATATTATTATTCCTCCAAGCATGTATAAAATAAGCTTGGCATTTTTTTGTGCAGGATTTTCGAAGCTTGGAATTGAATTACTTACTGCTTCAATACCAGTCATAGCAGAACATCCTGAAGAAAACGCTCTTAATAATAATATCATACCAATTCCTTTGACAGTTTCAGCAGGAATTACTGGTGTTGAATAACTTACAGGCTGAAGAGTTCCAGTGAATAGTTTAAAGCATCCAACAATAATTAATGAGAGCATAGAAAAAATAAATATATATGTAGGAAGTCCAAAAATGTTTGAGGCTTCACGTATTCCTCTTAAATTTATAAGTGTAATAAAAATTACACAAACTAAAGAAACAACCACTTTATAATCTTGTAATGCTGGAAAAGCGGAAGATAAAGCAGCAGTTGAAGATGAAATACTAACAGCAACAGTCATTATATAATCTACAATTAATGCAGATGCCACAACTAATGAAGCTATCTTGCCTAAGTTTTCTTTAGCAACAGCATAAGCACCACCACCATTTGGATAGTGATCGATTATTTGGGAATAAGACAACACTAAAATTAATAAAAGCAGTAAAATTGAAATGGTAATATACGGTATAAATTTAAATGCTAATATACCTGCAATAGGAATTAGAACTAATAATATCTCTTCAATTGCATATGCAACAGAAGAGACAGCATCGCTTGCCATAATAGGCAGACCCCAAAGTTTTGATAACTTTTGGTGTGAAATTTCATTGTTTTTTAACGGTTTTCCTAAAAGTAATTTTTTTATCGTATTCATAATATAATTCAGCTTTCTATTTATATAATAATATTTGTCACGCTAATTATAGGAGGGCATGAAATAAATGTCAATGAAACTTTAACTAATATATATGTTAAATTTATGTTAAAAAATATGGTATGAGTTACTCTATCAAATGGTGCCTGTAACATTCCTAGAATTGTCAACTAAAGGGGGGATATAAAAGGAAAAAATAAAAATAGTTAATAATTTACAACGAGCTTTACAGCATATTATACATCTAACACGTTATGAAATTTTATTAAATATGAATATTAAGGTGAATAATAATTTTATAAATGAGCAATAAAATACCCTATATAATGGAATTTATATCTTGTCCACTATATAGGGTGTATCTTATTTATGTGAAGTTTTATATATTATTTTTCTTCTTCTTTTTTATCTTTTTTATCTAATCCACATGATACCCATGGGTAATCAGGATTGCTAGGATCACATTCCTTTGTAGGATCAACATTTTTTTCTGCTTCATATGTCACTTCAACTTTTTCTTCACATTTACATTTACAATCTTTTTCTTTTTCACTCATATATATTACCTCCATATATTGAAATATTTTCATTTATTATAATCATTATAACTGCTTATCACAGAAAAATCAATACTGAAAAAGAAAATCAATAGTAAAAGATAGTCATCGATATTTAGCATTGTTTATACTCAATGCAGTATTTATGGGGACTTAGAGCTACATAATTTATTACTAAACTTTTCCTATAAATATACTCTTTATACAGTAAATGCACTAGAAATTATTTATATATTTTTTAGTTAAACATATGCCAAAGTTAATTAAAAAGTCATCATAAAGCAATAAATTTTGAGATGAAGTACTAAAAAGTATAGATTTAATAAAAGAATATATAATCGTAATATATCATATGATACAATAGTTTATATATGATATTTTCTATGAAATGTAATTTATTTCCAGGGAAATCATTATGGATTATGATACCTTTTAAATGGAAGGTGTGGGTAATTCTGAAGATAAAATAGGGGCTATAGTATGGAAATTTAATAAATTCCATTATTTAAAACAAATAAAGTTAATAAGTATTATAATCTAAAGAAATAATTGTATTAATGTTATAATAAAGGTGTTAAACTACATAGAAAAAATGGAGGCTAGTAAATATGTCAACTCCTATAAGGAATCCAAAAGCATATGATCAGGTTATAGAGGTAATTAAAGACAAAATAAAAAAAGGAAAAATAAAAAAAGGGGATAAGCTTCCTTCTGAAAGAGAAATGGCAGAATCTTTGGGCTTATCACGGGCATCTGTTAGAGAAGCGCTTAGAGCTTTAGAAGTTATAGGTTTAATTGAAAGTATACAGGGAGCAGGTAATTACATAAGAACAAACTTTGATAATTCATTAATAGAACCATTATCACTTATGTTTATGCTTCAGGAGAGTTCAGTTAAAGAAATGTACGATTTAAGAGAAACACTAGAACTTCAATGTGTTAAGTTATCAGCAAGGTATATAGAAGAAAATGAATTAGGACTTTTAACAGCTATATTAAATAGGATGTATCTTGCAAAAACTGAAGAGGAAAGTCTTGAGTTAGATATAGAGTTTCACTATTTAATAGCTAAAACATCAAGAAATATGTTATTAATAAATGTTCTTGAAGTATTATCACAGCTTATGGACGAATTTATACGAAAATCTAGAATGCAAATTTTGCATGAAGGAAATACCAGAGAAAATTTATTAGAAATACATGAAAATTTGCTTAGAGCACTTAAATGCAGAGAAGAAGCAAAAGCAAGTCAGGCGATGAAAGAGCATTTTGATTTAATCAGAAAAGCATATGGATATGAAGAATAGTATATTGTGATAATTTAAACAATCAATTTAGAAAATAAGCCAATAATTAATTTTTATTTATTGACTTATTTTTTTATTCGCCTAATTATATAAAGTTACAGTAATTTAATAAATTAACAAAAATAAAATTTTTAGTTAAAAAAATAACAATCGTTTACAACCATAAGATTACAAATTATAATTAAATTGTGAATTGGTCATACCAATTAGTAACTGGTATGATGTATTAAAAAAGTGGAGGGATAAAGGTGAATTTATTATTCTTTGTTGCTTGTATTCCTATTATCTGGCTTATTATATCTCTTGGGAAAATTAAAATTCCAGGGCATAAAGCCTGTCCTATCGCATTTTTGATAACGTTTCTAATTGCTATTTTTATTTGGAAAATGGACGTGCTCGATGCTGTTACAGCTAGCTTTGAAGGTGTTTTCTTAGCACTATGGCCCATAGTTCTTGTAATTATTGCAGCAGTATTTACTTATAACTTATCAATTCACTCAGGAAGCATGGAAATCATAAAAAAGACAATGGTAAATATCACCAAAGATAAAAGGATTCTGGTTTTAATACTAGCTTGGGGGTTTGGAGGATTTTTAGAGTCAGTAGCAGGTTTTGGAACAGCAGTAGCAATTCCAGCAGCTATACTAGCAGCTTTAGAATTTGATCCAGTATTTGCAGCTATAATTTGTTTAATTGCAAATACTACACCAACAGCATTTGGAGCTATAGGATTACCAATAATAACTTTATCTCAAGTAACTGGTTTAGACATACATCAATTATCCTATATAACAACAATTCAACTCAGCTTAATGATAGTAATAATTCCATTTATATTAGTTGCTATAACTGGAAAAAGCATAAAAGCTATTAAAGGTGTATTTGGAATAACACTTGCATCTGGAATAGCCTTTGCAGTACCACAAATATTAGTCGCAAAATTTATAGGAGCAGAACTTCCAGCATTGGCAGGGTCTATTACTTCTATGCTTGTAACAATACTTTTAGCAAAAAAGTTTTATAACAAAGAAACAAATGAGAAAAAAGAAGAAAAGGTATCAGTAAAAGAGCAGATTAGAGCATGGATTCCATTTATATTAGTATTCTTGTTTGTAATAGTATGCTCACCTTTATTTCCAGCTATATATAATCCTCTTTCAAAAATAAAAACATCTATACTTATTTATACGGGCATTGGAGCAAAGCCATATACATTTTCATGGTTAGTAACCCCAGGAGTATTAATAATATTAGCTACATTTGTTGGAGGTTTATTACAAGGTTGTAGATTTAAAGAGATACTACTTATATTATTTAGCACAGTTAAACAGATGACAAAATCTGCAATAACAATAGTATCTATTGTAGCTTTAGCTAAAGTTATGGGCTATAGCGGAATGATAAAATCTATAGCAGACGTTTTGGTTATAATTACAGGAAGATTTTATCCTTTATTTTCACCGATAATAGGAGCATTAGGAACATTTATAACAGGAAGTGATACATCTGCAAACGTTTTGTTTGGTCAGTTGCAGGTACAAGCAGCTAATTCTATTGGTGCTAATCCTTATTGGATAGCAGGAGGAAATGTTTTAGGTGCTACTGCTGGAAAGATGATTTCACCACAAAGTATTGCAGTTGCAACAGCAGCAACTAATCTTATAGGCAGCGAAGGAAAAATACTAAATTCAGCCTTAAAAGTATGCTTACTATATATTGTATTAGCAGGAATAATAGTTTTTTTCTGCGGATCAATTTTTGTATTATAAATTAAATTTTAGGAGGAAATAGTTATGAATATTTTAGTTTGCATTAAACAAGTACCAGGAACTTCAAAAGTTGAAGTAGATCCTGGTACAGGAGTATTAAAAAGAGATGGAGTTGATTCAAAAATGAATCCATATGATTTATATGCTTTAGAAACTGCATTAAGGATAAAAGAAAGCAAAGGTGGAACAGTAAAAGTACTAAGTATGGGGCCATCTCAAGCTTTAAGCATAATAAAAGAAGCATTTACTATGGGAGCGGATGAAGGAACATTGCTTTCAGATAGGAAATTTGGAGGAGCAGATGTATTAGCTACTTCTTATACAATTGCACAAGGCGTAAAAGAGATGGGGGACATAGATATTATAGTTTGTGGTAAGCAGACAACAGATGGTGATACAGCGCAAGTAGGAGCAGAAATGGCAGAATGGCTTAATATACCACATGTAACGAATGTAAAAAGGATTGTTGAGCTAAAGGATAAATCTGTAACAGTTGAAATGGACATGCCTGAGAGCATTGAAACAGTAAATATTGCATATCCTTGCCTTATAACAGTAGAAAAAGGAATATTCGAACCAAGATTGCCTTCTTATAAAAAGAAATTAGAAACTAAAGATAAAGAAATAAAAATATTAAGCTTAAATGATTTTAAAGATAAAAATGAAAAGAATTATGGATTAAACGGATCTCCAACGCAAGTAGAGCGAATATTCCCACCAGAGGTAAACGATCAGAGAGAACTATGGACAGGTAACTCTTCTGAATTAAGTGAAAAAATAGAATGTAAATTGAAAGAATTGAAGTTTATATAACACTAGAATTAAAAAGGAGTGAAATTTTATGGCAAAGTTAGTGGTAAATCAAGATAAGATTGGAAATATTGAGGAGTTAGTAAAAATATGTCCCTTTGGTGCATTAGAAAACCATAATGGTGTTCTTGAAATAAGCGGGGCATGCAAAATGTGCAGATTATGTGTTAAAAAGGGACCTAAAGGTGCAGTTGAGTATGTAGAAGAAGAAGTAAAGCAGATAGATAAAAGTCTTTGGAGCGGTATAGGAATATATGTAGATCATGTAGATGGAGAAATACATCCAGTAACCTATGAATTAATAGGAAAGGCAAGAGAACTTGCAGAAAAGGTAAGAGAGCAAGTGTATGCAGTATTTATTGGAAGTAATATATATGATAAAGCTGAAGAATTATTACATTATGGAGTGGATAAAGTATTTGTTTATGATGAAGAAGAACTAAAATATTTTAGAATAGAACCATATACAGCAGCCTTTTCAGACTTTATAAATAATATTAAGCCAGCAGCAATATTAGTAGGAGCAACAACTATAGGACGATCATTAGCTCCTAGAATTGCAGCTAGATTTAAAACAGGCCTTACAGCTGATTGTACAATATTAGATATGAAGGAAAATACAGATTTAGTGCAAATAAGACCAGCTTTTGGTGGAAATATAATGGCACAAATAGTAACACCAAATTCAAGACCTCAGTTAGCCACTGTAAGATATAAAGTTATGACAGCACCAGAAAGATCAGAAGGGGTAAAAGGTGAAATAATTAAATGTGAAATAAAGAAAGAAAATCTTAAATCTAAAATCACAGCATTAGATGTTAAGAAAAAGAATAAAGATGTTGGTATAAGTGATGCTGAAATAATAGTAGCAGCAGGCAGAGGAGTTAAGTCTGAAAAAGATATAGATTTATTAAAAGAGCTTTCTGAACTTTTAGGTGGAGAATTCGCGTGTACAAGACCATTAATAGAAGCAGGATGGGTAGATGCAAAAAGACAAATAGGTTTAAGTGGAAGAACTGTAAGACCTAGGCTTATAATAGCATGTGGAATATCAGGAGCAGTTCAATTTACAGCAGGAATGAACAATTCAGATTATATATTTGCAATAAATACTGATGATAAAGCTCCTATCTTTAAAGTGGCAAACTATGGAATTGTAGGAGACTTATATAAAATAATACCTGATCTAATAGAAAAAATTAAATTAGCTAAGGAGGCATAAAAATGAGTTATAAGGAAGTAGAATTAAAAGATTATGAATATGTTTTATCTGTAATAGAAAATGATAAAGAAAGAGTCTTTTTTAAAGATGATGTAAATGAAGATTATAGCCATGATGAATTAGGTGGAATAAAGAAAATGCCTGATATAGTTGTGCAGGTACTATCAACAGAAGAAGTATCAAAAATTATGAAATACGCATATGAAAATAATATTCCAGTAACACCAAGAGGTTCAGGAACAGGTCTTGTTGGTGCTGCAGTACCTCTTGAAGGTGGAATAGTAATAGACCTTAGTAAAATGAATAAAATATTAGAACTTGATGAAGAAAACTTAACATTAACATTAGAACCTGGAGTGTTGCTTATGGAAATAAGCAAGTATGTAGAAGAACATGAGTTGTTTTATCCACCAGATCCAGGAGAAAAATCAGCAACAATTGGTGGAAATATAAATACAAATGCTGGTGGAATGAGAGCAGTAAAATATGGTGTAACTAGAGACTATATAAGAGGATTAGAAGTAGTACTTCCAAATGGAGAAGTTGTAAATTTAGGTGGCAAGGTTGTTAAAAATAGTTCTGGATATTCATTAAAAGATTTAATAATTGGATCAGAGGGTACACTTGGAATAGTAACTAAAGCAATTTTAAGATTATTACCTTTGCCTAAAAAGGCTGTAAGCCTTCTTATTCCATTTAATACTCTCGAGGATGCAATAGAAACTGTACCTAAAATAATAAAATCAAAATCAATTCCTACAGCAATAGAGTTCATGCAAAGAGAAGCAATACTTGCAGCAGAAGAATTTTTAGGAAAAAGTTTTCCGGATAAATCTTCAGATGCATATTTACTTCTAACTTTTGATGGAAATTCAACAGAAGAAATAGAAAAAAATTATGAAAATGTAGCAAATATATGTTTAGAAGCAGGCGCATTAGATGTACTTATCTCAGATACAGAAGAAAGACAAGAATCAATATGGTCAGCAAGAGGCTGCTTTTTAGAAGCAATTAAAGCATTGACTACAGAGATGGATGAGGTTGATGTTGTAGTTCCAAGAAATCTGATAGGTAAATTTGTAACTTTTACTCATGAACTTGAGAAGGAAAAGAATATAAGGATAAAGAGTTTTGGTCATGCTGGAGATGGAAATCTTCATATATATATATTAAGAGACGATTTAGATGAAGAAAATTGGAATAAAAAATTAACTGAAATAATGCAGATAATGTATGATAAAGCTAAAGAATTACAAGGACAAGTTTCTGGTGAACATGGTATAGGTTTTGCTAAAAAAGGATATTTAAAGCAGTCATTGCCAAATGAATGTATAGGTATAATGCGGGGAATAAAATATTCTTTTGATCCTAAAAATATATTGAATCCTGGAAAAGTTTGTGAATAAAATTAAATATTAATATCATCATATTTTATCCATTGTGCATACTAAAAATATGAATAGCATAAAGATAAATGTGATGATACTGATAAATATATAAATGATGTAATAAAAAGTTAAAAAAGTTATATAAATGATTTTTTATATAATAAGAATAAATATTTTATATTTTCAAACGAAAATAATATATCAATAATTTGAAAAAAGGTTAATTTTTTATAACATATTCTAATGTTAAGTATGAAAAACATTTAATGGAATATACTATATGGATATGGCAGTAAGGACATAACAAAGAGTAATAAATAAAATAAAATTTTAGGAGTGTTAATATTTATGGAAGATAAAAAAACAGCTTTAATACAAAGTTCATTAGGTTCAGTATTTTCTGTTTTTAGTGAAGAATTATTAAAAGAAATTTCATCCGATAAAAATAGGAGCATAGCTATATGCGGAAAAATTAATAATCCAGGAATAATAGAAATTCCAGAAAAAGCAACTCTTAGAGAAGTAATTGATCTTTGTGGAGGAATCATAAATAAAAGTGATTTTAAAGCGGCTCATATTGGAATGCCATTTGGAGGTTTCTTAACAGAAGATAGTTTAGATAAAGAATTAGATTTTGAATTATTTGATAAAAATGTAAGTAGAACTATTATTATTTTATCAGAAGAAGATTGTATAATTCAATACGGAAAATTTTACATAGAATACTTACTAGGGAGAATTAAAGATAAAACTTATAAAGGCTATGAAACCGTTAAAGATGAAATAACAAAAATGCTTAAAGTCTTAGATAGAATAAGTAAAGGTGTATCTAATATGCGTGATGTTTATCTATTGAGAACTCTTGCAGAAACTGTAAAAGTTAAAATGAATCAAAAACATAACATAATGGAAGAAATCATAAGTAATTTCTATGAAGAAATAGAAGAGCATATAGAAGAAAACAAGTGTTATACTTCTCAATGTAATCATCTTATAAAGCTAACAATTACCCGTAGGTGTATTGGGTGTGGAAGCTGCAAAAGAGTGTGCCCAGTTGATTGTATAGATGGAGAGTTAAGAAAGCAACATAATATAGATTATAATAGATGTACTCATTGCGGAGCATGTATATCAGTATGTCCTGTTGATGCTATAACAGCAGGGGATAATACACTTATGTTTCTTAGGGATTTGGCTACTCCAAATAAGATGGTGATCACTCAAATGGCACCTGCTATAAGAGTTGCAATTGGTGAAGCTTTTGGATTTGAGCCAGGAGAAAATATAGAAAAGAAACTAGCAGCAGGTCTTAGAAAAATTGGAGTAGACTATGTTTTTGATACAACTTGGGGCGCAGATTTAACAATAATGGAAGAAGCAGCAGAACTCCAAGAAAGACTTGAAAAATATCTTGCAGGCGATAAAAATGTTAAGCTTCCAATTCTTACTTCATGTTGTCCGTCATGGATTAAGTTCATAGAGCAAAATTATCCAGATATGCTTGAAGTACCATCAACTGCAAAATCACCAATGCAGATGTTTGCAACTGTAGCAAAAGAGATTTGGGCAAAAGAAAAAGGACTTTCAAGAAAAGAAGTAACGTCTGTTGCAATTATGCCATGTATTGCTAAAAAGTATGAAGCATCAAGACCAGAATTTTCAATGGATATGAATTACGATGTTGACTATGTAATAACAACAAGAGAGCTTATAAAAATATTTCAGGATTCAAAGATAAATCTAAAAGAACTTGAAGATGAAGAAATAGATAATGTAATGGGTGAATATACTGGCGCTGGAATAATCTTTGGAAGAACAGGTGGAGTTATAGAAGCAGCAGTAAGGACTGCATGTGAAAATATAACTAAAAAGAAAATGGATAAATTAGAGTTTGAAGCACTTAGAGGATGGGATGGCTTTAGAGTATGTGAAGTTAAAATTGATAATATAAATTTGAGAATAGGAGTTGCACATGGTCTTAAAGAAGCAGGGAAAATGTTAGATAAAATAAGATCAGGTGAAGAATTTTTCCATGCAATTGAAATAATGGCGTGCATAGGTGGATGTGTTGGTGGCGGAGGCCAGCCTAAAATAAGAAAAAATAAAGAACAAATTTTAAAGGAAAGAGCAGAAGGCCTAAATAATATAGATAGGTCGAAAGCTATTAGAAGATCAAATGAAAATCCAGAAGTTCTTGCTATTTATGAAAAATATCTAGATCATCCATTAAGTCATAAAGCTCATGAACTTCTTCATACTGATTATTTTCCACGTATAAAGAAATAATATATAATTAAAAGGAGCTAGAATATAAAAATAAAATGGAACCTATAAAAATAGCCTTTTTTTACGTGTTTATTTCATAGGTTCCATTTTAAAATATAGTCTAGCTTATTTTATTAGTTTTTTTAGGTGTACAAATTTATACTTATGAAAAAAGCAGTTTTTTTTATTTTAAATTAGATATTATTATATTTCTAATTGTTTCAGATAAGTTCTTTTCCTCTTCCTTAGTTAAATTTGATGTATAAATAGGCTTATCATAGACAACTTTGATTTTATTTGAAATGAAGCTTCTGTTATCTTCAAAGCATCGAGAAGCTCTATCTATACTTACAGGAACTATAGGACAATTTGATTTTGTTGCAAATTTTAAGCTGCCTCTTTTAAATTCTCCAACTAAGCCATCTTTGCTTCTTGTGCCTTCAGGAAATAAACCTATTGAGTATCCCTTTTTGGTATTTTCAACACATTCGTTTATGCTTTTTATAGCTTCTCTTGGATTTTCACGATCTAGTGCAATTCCACCGCTTCTTTTAAGCCAGTATCCTATTATAGGTACATTTAGAATTTCTTTTTTTGCAATAAATCCAACCTTCTTATTAGAAGTATATAAGATTAATGGTATGTCTAATATACTTGAATGATTTCCAATAAATATGCATGGTTCATTAGGTATATTTTCTTCTCCAGATAAATCTATATCAATTCCAATTGTTTTTATTGTAAATTCACTCCATAAAAACGCTGCCTTTTTCACATACTCTGATGCTGTTTCCATGCCTTTGAATTTCTTTAGTAATGCATATTTTATTCCTTTCAATTGAAAGAATATCATATATACTCCATATTTAATATATTTTATAATTTTTAACATAGTTAATTCCTCCATGTAATATATTATCACATTTAGTCTATAAAAAAAGAATTATTAAAAATTATTTTTAATTTTTCTTACAATAAGTATGCAAGTTATATTTGTTTTGCATTATTATGGTAAAGATAGTAATATAGTATATATAAATTAATATTAATATATTTATTTTCTAAGGGGGAGCAATGATGACAATTTTAGAAATTTTAACTGGAAAGCGAGTTAATAATAAAGTTTTAAATCCAGCACTAGAAGTAATAAAAGACAGTTATGGTGATATAAGACATGATAACTATGAAATTGTTGTAGATAATGAAGGGGATTTACAAGTCAAAATTCCTAGCTTAGTCAAAAAAGATGAGTATGAGTATAAAAAAATAACTGAATATGAATATCAAAAAGTAATGTGTATGAAAATTTCTGAATTATATAATGGAAAAAATCAAGAATATATAGCAAAGAAATTTTATGACATTTATGGAGACAAGCTTGAATTATTATATAAGGATGTTAATTCAATTGAAGAATTAAAACAAAAAGTAAAAAGTACTAAAAAGAATATAGATTATTTAACTTATATATCCATAGGAGCAATTGTACTACAAGGAATTATGCTTATAATATTTAATAATATTTCTAGTTTGGCCAAAATTATTATTGGAATTGGAATCATATTATTATTTTCATTTTCAATATTTCAGCAGTTTACAGAGGATAAACGAGTAAAGACATTAATTGATGGATATGTTAATGTTTTAAAAACAGACTGGTATAAAAGCGAAATGTTAAAACAATATGTATTTCTATGTAATATCATGGAGTAAATTAATTATAAAAGAATTTCTGTATTAATATCCTTCTAATATATTCTATAATAATAATTAATCACTTATTGTAGAATATAAAGTAGTATAAGAAAACATTTTCATCATATAATAAATATAAAATTTACATTTTTATATTTATTAATAATAATTTTTAGTATATACTGATAATGTTAAAGCATATACAAATTAAAATATTGTGTTAATATAACTAAAGGGGAGGCACCAATGACTGAATTAAATCATGAACTTGGAATAATAGCTCTTGAAAGTTGCAGAGAACTAGGAAAGGCTATTGATAATTACATACAAAAGATGAGAGGTACTAGTGAATCTTTTTTAATACCATTAAATGAAATCAGATTCTCTAATGGTGAGGGTAAAGTAAAAATCTCTGAAACGGTTAGAGGCAAAGATATGTATATATTATGTGATGTTGGAAACTACAGCTGCACATATAAAATGTTTGGAATTGAAAATCATAAAGGCCCAGATGAACATTTCCAAGATATAAAAAGAACTGTTGCTGCAATTAGAGGAAAAGCAGCAAGAATTACAGTAATAATGCCACTTTTATATGAATCAAGACAACACAGAAGAAAAGGAAGAGAATCTTTAGACTGTGCCCTTGCACTTCAAGAGCTTGAAAGATTAGGTGTTGATGAAATAATCACATTTGATGTTCATGACCCTAATATCCAAAATGCAATTCCTTTACTATCATTTGAAAATATATATCCTACATATGATATTGTAAAAGCATTAGTACATAATGAAAAAAGTTTAGAATTAGATAAGGAAAAATTACTTGTAATCAGCCCAGATACTGGAGCTATGGATAGAGCAATTTATTATTCAAGTGCTTTAAGTGTTGATGTAGGATTATTTTATAAGAGAAGAGATCATTCAACAATAGTTAATGGTAAAAACCCTATAGTTCAACATGAGTATATGGGAAGAGATGTAAGTGGAAAAGATGTATTAATTGTTGACGATATGATAGCATCTGGAGAATCAGTTTTAGATATAGCAAAAGAATTAAAGAAGAGAAATGTAAGAAATGTATATGTAGCAGCTACATTTGCATTCTTTACAGAAGGTCTTGAAAAGTTTAATAAAGCACATGAAGATGGACTTATAACTAGAATATATTCAACTAATTTAACATATGTGCCAGAAACACTAAAAAATGCACCATGGTTCTATAGTGCAGATTTATCTGAGCTTTGTTCAAGAATAATAAATAGATTAAATCATGGAAGATCTATTTCTAAATATATGGATGCTACTAGAATAATTCATGACATGTTAAATGGAGAAATTTAATAAGAAGTTGGCTTACAGTTATGTAAGCCAACTTTTTTTGCTTTATTTATATAAAAACCAATCAAATTTTAATGAAAAGTTTTGTTACGTGTTGTACACTGAATATCATATATATCTCTAAAGTAGCAACTATCTTTATAAGGATGATAGACCTCTTCTTGATCAGAATCATTCATTAAAAGGTTAGGGATAGAGTGCAAGAATTTACTAAAAATATTCAACTTTTTTGAATTAGTGTTCATAACAGAATTATTAATAGTTTTCATAAAGATCACTCCAATCAATATTGTTTATACTTATAATATAATATCTTTTTTAGTATTTTTCATCCTGATTAAAATTAACAATTAATAATAAAACAGATAAAATATTCATATAATGCATGTAATTTTTGTATACGTTAACACTATTGTATTTTAATAGTGTACGTATTAAAAATGTAATAAAAAATATATGATTTTAAAAATAATTATATTGCAATTTATCAATTATTAATTACATGAAATTACCAACATTTAATTAAAACATTAAGCGGGTTTTAAGAACTTATATTAATTGGAAATATAAATAACTAATATCAAATTAATAAATATTAAAATATATGTCACAATGATAAATTTATTAATAAATATAAAGAAATTAAAAATAAAACACTGCTAAAGAATAAAAAAATAATTCTTTAGCAGTGTAAATTTATATAACCAAATTAAACTCTTTCAGCCATATAATAAAGTAATCTTTCTGTAGCATCCCATCCAAGACATGGATCAGTTATAGATTTTCCATAAATATGTTCATCTATTTTTTGGCATCCTTCTTCAATGTAGCTTTCAATCATAACACCCTTAACTAATTGCTTTAGTTCTGGATTATATTCTCTGCTGTGAAGTATTTCTTGAATTATACGAGTTTGTTCTGCAAACTGCTTATTTGAATTTGAATGATTTGCATCAACAATAACAGCTGGATTAGGAAAATCATGTTGTTTATACATTTCTAAAACACGCATTAAATCTTCATAGTGATAATTTGGAATGTTTATACCACGCTTATTAACAGAACCACGCATTATTGCATGGGCATAAGGATTACCACTTGTTTTTACTTCATTACTTCTATATAAAAAATCATGTTTACAATGTGCAGCGGTTATTGAGTTAAACATAACTGATAGATCTCCACTGGTTGGGTTTTTCATACCAACTGGAACATCAACACCACTCGCAGTAAGTCTATGTTGTTGATTTTCGACACTTCTTGCTCCAACTGCAACATAAGTTAATAAATCGTCACAATAAGGATGATTGGATGGATATAGCATCTCATCAGCAGGAGTAAGATGTGTTTCTTTAATTGCACGTATAAACATCTTTCTTATAGAAATTAATCCCTCAAGCATATTAGGTGATTTTTCAGGATCAGGTTGATGAAGCATACCCTTATATCCTTCCCCAGTTGTTCTAGGTTTGTTTGTGTAGATTCTAGGAACAATAAAAAGCTTGTCCTTAACCTTTTCATTAACTTTTGCTAATCTGTTAACATAATCGCATACAGAATCTTCATCATCAGCAGAACAAGGCCCTATAATAACAACTAATTTATTGCTTTTACCACTGAAAATTTCTTTGATTTCTTTATCTCTTTCTGCTTTAACCTTTTTTAAATGCTCATCAAGAGGTGTCATTGAAATTATTTCCTCTGGTGATGGTATTGTTCTTATACTAGTAAAACTCATTTTTAATCCCCCAATTAAATTATTAGTCTAAAAATAATATACAGTTAATGTAAAAGATAGTCAAGAAATTAATGATAAAGAATATGTTAATATAAATTTAAGATTTTTGTAGTTAAATTTAAGAAAATTAAATTGGTTTATACAATAAAAGTGTGATAAGATAGCCATAGATAAGTAAACTTTTTGGAGAAAAAAATGGATAAACAAAGAAATATATTAAATATAATAAAAGAAATAAGAAATGTCCTAGAGAAAGACGAATACAGAAAAAATAGATATGAAAATGATATTGAGTGGTTTAAAAATAGAGAAAAAATTGCAGATGGAAATATTATAAGAATTGCCATTATAGGGGTTACGAGCAGCGGCAAATCCACTCTTGTAAATAGCATTTTAGGTGAAAAAATATTACCTATAGCAATTAAGCCAAGTTCCAGTATTATTATAACATGTTCTAAAGGTCATGAACGTGAAGGAATTGTATATTTTAGAGATAAAGAACCATTAAGTTTAAAAGGTGAAGATTTAAATGAGGATATTATAAAGAAATATGCAGATGAAAGTTCAAATGCAAATAATAAGTATAATGTAACTCAAATAGACATTAAAAGTCCAAAGTTTCTTTTAGATGATAATATTCAAATAATAGATAGTCCAGGATTAGATGCATGTGATTTAGAGATGCATGAAAAACTGACTCTTGAAATACTTCTTCCAACAATTGATATATGTGTGTTTTTAACAACAGTTAAAGCAAGCAGTGATAATGTAAACAAAGAAAAAATAATAACTGTGTTTGAAAAAGATAAAGAAATAATAATGGTCCAAAATATGATAGATTCTATAGAACCAAAGCTCGGGAAAAATGGAATTATTGAAGAAGATAATGAAGTTATATTAGAAAAGCATAGAAAAAGAGCAGAAAATATTTTACATGTAGCTACCAGTGGAAAGAATAGCAGTGTAATTCAAATATCAGCTCTAAATGCTTTTAAAGGAATAGTAAATAATAATAAAGAACTATTTGATATATCTAATATACAAGATTTTATAGATGCTGTAAAAGAGTGTGTAAGAAAGGTTACACCTAAAATTAATAATGAGAGAATTCTAAGTTTAAAGCAGAAAATAAATTTTATAATAGATATGGATGAGGAAATCATAAAAGATACATCACAGTTTTATGATGTGGAACCTAAAGAAATTGATGAACTGGTTTATAAATTTCAAGAAGGACGTCAAAAGATAAATGAAAAAATAAAAGAAATTGATAATATTACAATTAGAACAATTGAAAATATAAAAAAGGAAGATTCAAAAGAAGTTAGTAATTATTTAGAGATAATATGGCAGATCAATAAGGAAAATTTTCAAATAGAAAAAGATATATTAGATATTGTTAGAAACTGTGAAGTAGATAGACAAAGAGTTTACAGAAAATTGAACTTAGATATAAGATATAGTTATACACTGCCAAGTCATGCAAGTGAAAGTTTAGATATTAATGATATTACTATGAAGCATGAGGAAAAAGTAAGATTAATAAAGAAAGATGGAGCATTTAATAAAGGGAAAAGACTTGTTTCTAATATTTTAAAAATACGTTGGGGATATGATGAAGAAGAATATGGTGAAGAAATAATTGACAAGGATGCTACAATAGCAAAAGTTTGTAATGTATGTGATAAGAATAAAGATAAATATATTGATATTCTTTATGACTGGAGCTCACAATACACAGATTCATTAAATAAGATTTATGCTGTTTTAAAAGAAAACAGTGAAAATTATGATAAAAAGAGAAATGCAGATATTGATATATATAACATTAAGCAGGTTTATGATGAACTTATAGACTTAAGAGATGATTTAGACTACATAACTAAAGATTTAAATATTGATGATAATTTATTAAAAACCAAGAAAGCACTTAGAAACCTTGTAAATACTCATATTTCTATGCAGTCATTTAATATTTTTAAGTATGCAAATAGCATAGTTGAGAAAAACTATTTAATCGTTGGTAATTATATAAGAAAGAACATACAAGAAGAAGTGATATGGTTTTATGATATAAATACATGTGTAGAATTTTTATATAGAATAAAAAAGATTATTTTAGATGATGAAAAAATAAAAATATTGATTACAAAAGGCATATTAAAAATAGAAAATGTACTTTGTGTTTATGAAAATTGTGTTGATAAAGATGAGCTTTTAACGAGGCTTGAAGGTATAAGCGGAATTAACTATAATATGTATCTTATGATAAATGGAATACAGATCGGGAGTTCAGATAAACAGATATGTACAAGTATATTTTTAAGGCAGTTTGTTTTCAAAAATAGGGTTAGAATAAATTTTGTTATAGATTCTACAAGAGAATTTATTAACGCAGGTATAATAAAAGAACTTTTATATGATATGAATAATTTAAAAATTAAAATATTAAAATTATTTAATTTTTATGAAGAAGGGTATTTGCTTATAAATTCTAAAAATCCTATATACAATCTAACATTAATAGAATGTCAGGAATGTGATAAGTTCATTTTAAGTGCTTATAAGGAAGTAAAAGAAAGATTATTTGGAAACTTTTTAGCACATGGATTAGAAGAAAAGCAGATAATAGAGGAAATTTTAATGCATTTTCTTAAAGATGAAAAGGCAGACTAAAAAGGAGAACAGTTATGGAAAACAAAAGTATTTCAATTCAATGTGATGAAGTTACAAAAAATATAATGGAAGAGCTTCAGGATGAAATGGTAACCTCACTTACAAAGGTTTCAAAAGATGTAAGTGGAGAAATACTAGAAAAGTTAAAACCAATAGAAAAAAGAATTAATGATCTTAGGGAAGATATAAGTGATGAGAATGAAGAAGCATTAGAAAAGCTTGATGATTTAAATAAAAGTATAAATAAAATGACATCTTCCATTGAAAATGTATTAGAAGAGTGTTTAAATAATGTTATGACAAAAGAAGATAACATTTTAAACAATAAATTAAAAGAATTATCTAAAGAAAATGAGTCTATTAAGGGAAAATTAGAAGAAAATAATAAATACATAATGAATTTAAATACTAGAATAGATGATTTAGAAAAAATAATTCAAAGCAATTTTTTTGATCACAAAATGTTATTTATAGAAAAACTTAATAAAATAAGTGAACAAATCGATGAAAAGAATATGCTGATTCAAATTGTAAATAAACTTGAAGGCGAACACAGTGAAAAATTATCTAATCTTCAAGAAGAAGTAGAATATCTTAATCAATCATTCTTTTCAAAGATTTTTAAGAAAAAATAAAGATTGGTTTTGTAAACTTAATTTGGAGGGATACTATGACATACATGGAATTACTTAATGATGATAGATTTAATTATTTAATAGATAAATATTTCAATCATGAGGGTCAGGGAGAAGAATATAAAGAGTATTTTAAGCATTTTATTGAAAATCTAGACAAAAATGAATTGATAATGCCAGTTTTAGGTGTACAGGGGGCTGGAAAAAGCAGCTTTTTAAATGCGATTTTAATGGATGATAATGTTCTCCCCACTGATGTTGACGAAACAACTTGTGTTCCAGTAGAAGTTAAGTTTGGTGAAAATACTGATGAAGCTATTATATATTTTCATGATAAGCCAAAAGAAAAGATAAATATAAAGGAACTAGAAAAGTATGTTCATAATGATTATAATGAAGCAAATAAACTTAACGTTAGTAAAATAATCATTTTTAATGACAGTGAAATACTAAAACAGGGATTAGTCCTTGTTGATTTACCTGGTGTTGGAAGTTTAACTCCAGAGAATCAAAAGACAACATTAGATTATGTAAATAGACTTGCTTTTGCAATTTTTGTAATTAGAACTAACCCTCCAATAACTAAGACTGAAAAAAACTTTATAAATGCATTATGGCCTAAACTTTCAAATACAATTTTTGTTCAAAATAAGTGGAATGATGAAACAAAAGAAGATGCAGAAGATGCAAAGGAACATAATGAAAGTGTAATACAAGGAATCAGTTTATCGCATAATGAAGATAAAGAAATTCATGTAAATGTTGTAAATGTATATGAGGCTCTTAAGAGCAAGCTGACCTATAATGATGAAGAATATAGGAATTCAGGAATAACAAATGTAATAGATGAAATTAGAAAAGTCGCTATAGATTATAATAAAACTTTAGAAGGCAATTTGAATATAAAAATACAAGACTGCTTTGAAAATATAGAAAGAAAGATACAAACATATAAAACTGTATCTTTAAACGAAACTAAGGAAAATGAATTTGATAAAGAAAAAAGAATAGAAGGAATTAAAGACATCATAAGTGAGAATAAAAGGAACTTTAAAAAAATAAGAAATGATGCAGATTACAGTCTAGATCAGCTTATAGAAAATGCTAATTTATTAATAGATGAAAAAATAGCAACATTGACTAGAGATTTAAAGAGAATTATAAACAAAGGAATAGTTGATGGAGAAAAACTTGGAATGATTTATAAAGAATTATCAGATAAAGCAATAAATGAAATCATGGATGAAGTTTTAAACAGTACAAGTAGGATAATAAAGGATATTAATGATAAGCTTGGAGATATTACAATTAGAGGCTTTAATGGAACGTATGAAAATATATCTTTTTTTAATAAAGAAAGTGAAATTAAGTATGAAAAATCACTTCCATCACTTCTTGGATTATCTGGAGGATTAATAGGAACAATAACTGCAGCATCTGCACTTGGTGGCCCAATTGGAATTTTAGCTGGTATGGGTATTGGAATTATGTTTTCTATTTTAGGAGATTATATGAGACAAAAAATAGTAAAGACAAGAGCTGATTTTACTATGAAAGATATGAATCCTATGATAGAAGACTTAAAAAATTATCTAAAAGAAGAAATCTTAGATGATTTAAGGGCAAAGCAGATAGAAATAGATGATTCAATAAAAGATTTTAGAAAATCCTTAGAAAAGAACTTTAAAGATGATATTATTATAATAGAGAAACAATATGAAGGAACATATACAAAAGAGCATATAGAGAAATTTGAAGATGATTTAAAATTATTATATGAGCTTAGAGAAAGCTTCAAATAAGTTTAAGTTTAAAAGGAGACGAGAATATGAATATATTTGAAGAGTGCATAAACAGACAAAAAAGAATAGATAGAGTAGTAAGAGAACTTGGAGTCGATAGCATAATAAATAAAAATATATTAATAAAAGAAAGAGTCGTAAATCCAAGTCATTATGTGGTTATGCTTGGGGAAACAAGTTCAGGGAAAAGTACACTTATAAATAGTCTTTTTGAAAATAAAGTGCTTATTGAAAGCGTTAAGCCAACAACAAGTGTAATAACAGAAGTGGCTATATCTAATAGTTGCGAAGAGATGTGCTTTTTAATAAATAAGGATAGTACATATAGAATAATTGAAAAAGAAGAATTTGATAAGCTTGTGGTAAATCCTCCAGAAAATCTACATAGATTAAGATATATTGGAGAATGTAAAAATGAAAAATACGATAATTTAAGATTATTTGATACTCCAGGTTATGGATCACTTGAAAGCTATCATGAAGAAGTTCTTAAAGAATTTATTCCAGAAAGTGATTTCATAGTATATGTAGTATCTTATAAAGTTGGATTTGGTGATTATGATTATCAATTTTTAAAATATGTTGCAGAAGCAATTGATAAGGATGTAGAAATAGTTTTAGCAGTTAATATGTGTCCTTCTGGAGTTAACGAAGAAAATAAAAGAATAAAAGAAATAAAAAGTAATTTTGAAAAATGTACAAATAGAGAGCCAAACACATTTTTAATAGAAAGCAGCACTGATAAAATACCAGATGCTACTAAGCTTTATGATTATATATATGAAAGAATAAACTCAGAAGATAAAAAAGAAGAATTGGCTAAAACTTTAAAAAGCTATCAAGATTTTATATTAAATGAATGTAATATAAAAATTAACTCTAAAATTGCAAATATAGAAGCAAAAAGAGGAGATATTAAAGAAATAGCAAATATCTATAGTACTTTATTGGATAAAAAGAGTGGAATAATTGAAAATATTGAAAGAGGATATACAAAGATAAAATTAAATACAGTAAAATATATTGATAAATCAGCTTTAAATGTAAAAGAAGAAATAAGCAAAATAATATATGATGAAAGCAAGTGGTCAAAGAAAGAAGAAACATTAAATCTAATGGAACATTATTATGTGCCAAAGTTTACTAATGAACAAACAGATGATTTAATAAATTATACTGAAGATGAGATAATTTCTTTAGAGAGAAAAATAGATGAGGTTTTAGAGGCTTCTTTAAATAACTTAAAGGAAAGAGTGAGAATAAATATTCCTTCATACAGTGAAGTTATGGTAAATGTTATAGATCAGCATTTAGGCGATGAAATAAAAAAGATGACAGGAGAACTTTTAAGACAATCTGAGCATTCAGAAGAACAGGCAAAAAACAGCACATATAAGAACCTTAAAAGATTAAAAGTAAATAATGAAAGCATAAAAACAGATCATAATAGGAAACAATTTTTTAAGGTAATAAGAGCTACTTCAATAAAGGCGATCACAGAATATCTAGCAGTGTTCACAGAGTCAATTTTTTCTTTATTCCAATCAATTAATTGGCAAAAGTCAGTTGAAGATATGGCAGTAAATGCAGTAGATAGATGGGCTAATGATTTAGAGTATGCAGTTAAAAAATACTTGGATGTATTAAGAGATAAAAAGAAATCACAAATAGTAGCCCTTTATAATGAATTAAGTCACGAATTTAAAAATGACGGAAATGAACTTGAAAATATAAATTCAGAAGAACTTTTAAGACTTAAAAATGAAATAGACTTTTTATTAAATAAATGTTTATTAATTACTTTAAATAAGAAAAATTAATGCTTATATTAAACCATATTCATAACTAAAGGCTTAAGTGATATTCAAAAATATCACTTAAGCCTTTATATTTTTCAAAATTATTAAATTTAGTTAAGTTTACATACAGTTAAGTTTTTTATAATATTAAAAAGACTTAATTTATTTTTTGATTGAAGATTAATAAATATTTAATAATTACGAAAAAAATTTGACATAAACTTGTCTTATAATAGAATAGACTAATATATGATTCTGTATACATAAACAAAAGGAGAAAGTATGAATAAGAATATAGGAAAAATAGCGATTATAGGATTACTACTTAGTGGAACTACTCTAAATTATATAACTGTAATTGCTGCACCAATGGAGCAGGCAGAAAGAATTACTCAATCTGAGGAAGAAAGTAATTCACTTGAAGAAGTTATATTAAACATACAAGAGTGTGATAACAACATAGAAGAAAAGATGGACAAATTACAAAAGCTTCAAGAAGAATTGGATGCTAAAAGTGAAGAAATCAAAATTAATGAAGAAAATATAGAATCTCTTGAAAAAGAGGTTGAAGAAAGAGACAAACTACTTGCTGAAAGATTAAAAGAAATTGAAAACAGTGGAGGACTTAAAGTCACACCATTAAAATATATAGAGGCAATTTTAAATTCAGAAAATCTATTAGATGCAATAAACAATCTAAATTCTATTTATAGAATCTGCAAAAGTGATGCAAAATTAATTGAAGAAGCAAAAGAAGCCAAAGAAAATTTAGAGAATACTAAAGAGAAAATTGTAAATGATAAAAAGAAGCTAGAAGAAGATAAAGAGTATGTTAAAGAAGAACTTTCAAAATTAGAAGAAGAAAAAGCAGAACTTATTAAATACATTGAAGAAAATAGTGAACTTTTAAATGTTACTAATGGAACTATTGTTCCAATTGAACTTCCAGATGGAATTTCAGAACTTGCTAAAAATTTAATAAATACAGCACAAAGATATTTAGGTGTTCCATACCTTTGGGGAGGAACAACACCAAGCGGATTTGATTGCTCTGGTCTTATGCAGTATGTATTTGCAAAAGAAAAAATAAGTATACCGAGAACTTCTCAAGAACAGCAAAAAGCATCAGAGCCTATAGATATAAATGATGTAGAGCCAGGAGATTTAGTATTCAATAAGGAAAGCGATTCAACACATGTTGGCATGTACATAGGTAATGATAAATATATACATGCTCCTCATACTGGCGATGTTGTTAAGATAAGTACTTTAAGTACATCAAATATGAAATACGCAGGAAGAGTAATAGATCAATAAATAGCAATGGATAAGACATTTTATTAAAATAAATATAGTCTCCACGTCATATAATAAATTTTAATCAAAATGTAGAAAGTAAATTTATAAAAAAATTAAATAGTAAATAGTTTTGCTATATTAATAATGAATATATTTGTGGTATACTTGTGACAATAATTAATAATACATACAAAAGAAACGAGGTTTGAATATGAAGTGGTTAGATAAGCTGGAGAGAAAATTTGGAAGGTATTATATTCCAGATTTGATGCTTAAGGTCATTATTGTCAGTGCAATTTTATATGTAGTAACTTTTTTTATTTTAGGTGATACTAGTTTTATTAATTCAATGATATTAATTCCTGGAAAAGTCATGCAGGGGCAAATATGGAGACTCATTACCTTTATATTTATTCCTCCATTAACAACTAGCTTGTTATCAGTAGTTTTAACTCTTTACTTTAATTATCTTGCAGGTGTAAGCTTAGAACGTGAATGGGGAGAATTTAAGTTTAATGTATATTTCTTCTTTGGTATGATTGCCACAATAATAGTATCATTTATAACAAAAAGTCCAGTAGATGGTACTAATATAACATTATCAATATTTTTAGCATTTGCTAAGATATTTCCAGAGTTTACAGTTTTATTATTCTTTATAATACCAATAAAGATGAAATATCTTGGATACTTATCATGGGCAATTGTTATACTTAATGTTGTAAAATCACTTATAACAGGAAATTATGGATATGCACTAGTTTACTTATTACCATTACTAAATTATATAGTTTTCTTTGGAAAAAGTAATTATAAAAATACAAAGATAAATGCTACATCTAAAATTAGAAAAAATAAATATCAGAAGGCATTTAAAGTGGTCGAAATGCCATATAAGCATAAATGTACAATTTGTGGTCTTACAGATGCAGATGATAAGAATATGCAATTTAGATATTGCAGCAAGTGCAAAGGACATCACGCATATTGTGAAAAACATATATATGAACATGAACATATAAAATAATTAATATATAGAATAAAAACAAAAAGATTCTATTTACTTGTATTAAGTATGAATAGAATCTTTTTGTTTTATGTAATTTAATTATTTGCAGGCTCCCATTTGCAACGTACAGGAGAAACTATAGCTTCTTCTTTTTTTAATTCTTTAAATGCTTTGTCAATATCCTTACGATCAAGTCCAGATAACTTTTCAACTTCTCCAGCACTTAATGGTTTCCCAGCTTCTTTCATAACGCTCAATATTTTTTCTTTTATTTCCATTTCAATCTCTCCTATCATATAATAGTAATTATTAATTAATATTATATATGCAGATATAGAAAAACACAAGACATAAAATACACTTTTATAATCAATAATATGATAATATATAAATAAAGAATTATTTTAAGGAGATGTAAAAAGTGAAAAGATTAGTATAGAGTCATAGAAAAAGAGTTGTGTTTTATTTTTATAAAATAAGAAGAATATATATATGATAATTTAAAAGGGGGAATTATACTATGAAGTACTTAATTATTGGGGCAGGCGGAACAGGAGGATGCATTGGAGCTTATCTTGCAAAAGCAGGAAATGATGTGACTTTTATTGCAAGGGGAAAGCATCTTCAAGCAATTAGAGAAAATGGATTGACAGTACATTCAGCAAGAATAGGAAATTTCACTATTGATAATGCGAAAGCATGTACTATGGGTGAATATGATGATGTACCAGATGTTATTTTTGTTTGTGTAAAGTATTATTCTCTAGAAGAAACTGGTGCATTCGTAAATAGAATAGCTAAAGAGGATACATTAGTAATACCTATTTTAAACGTATTTGGAACAGGAGAAGTAATGCAGAAGTATTCTCCTAAATGTACTGTTTTAGATGGATGTGTTTATATTTTCAGCATGATTGAAGAGCCAGGTGTAATTAATCAGCCTACTTCTATTTTTAAAGTGTATTTTGGTTTCAGAGACAATCAAAATAGAACCATGGAAAGTTTAGCAAAGATTGTTGAGAAAGATTTAAAGAGTTCAGAAATAGAAGCTTACCTTAGTGACAATATTAAGCGTGATACTTTACAAAAGTTCAGTTTTGTTTCACCTATGGGAGCAGCTGGATTATATTATCATGGAGTTGGTAGTGATTTTATGGTTCCTGGTGAAAAACAAAATACATTTATTAGTCTTGTTGAAGAAATAGAATCATTAGGACATGCTATGGGAATCGTTTTTGAAGAAGATATTACAACTGTTAATATGGAAATATTAAAGGGTCTAACAAAGGATTCAACAACTTCTATGCAGCGTGATGTTGAGAAAGGTGGTCCTTCTGAATTTGATGGATTGGTTCACAATGTTGTAAGACTTGCAGAAAAGTATAATGTGGAAGTGCCTACTTATAAAAAGATTAGTAAATGGGGAAAGTCAGAAAATATAATTTAGGATTATAAATAAAAGGTAGTTTTTAAATAGATGATACAAAAAGAAAATCAATATACATTGATGAAAATATGTAGATGAATATTATATGCCTAATATATTATAATTTACCGATAGATAAATTGTAATTTAAGCAAGAACCCAAATTTTATATTTGGCTGCTCGCGCTTACTCCTATGAACTAATGTGAATAGTGTGTTTCCTTAAAATTACCAATTGTCAATTTTCAATAATCAATGAAGGAAAAAAAGCTTAAAGCTTTTTAATTATATATATTGCATTGTTATGGCATTAGCCATAACATCCGCATTTAATAAGAAATATAGATATCATATTATTTAAAAGAATGAATTTTGTGATATTACTTATTTTAATAATACTAATAAATAATTTTAGATGAAAGAAAGAAATAGAGCTCTCAAGTTCTTCGCAAAGCATACAATTTAAGCAAAATGCAAGATATGTTTTCCCTACGTATTAAAAAGCTAGGAGAAATTGAGAGTTCTATTTCAGTTGATATCACTTAATTCACTATATCAATATTCCATGTTTGTTTCTTTTATTAAAAGTAAATACATATTTAAAATCTAAGCTTTTTAAAATATCATATGTATAAGAAATATTTTCACCAACTCTTATAGAATCATGAGCGTCTGAACCAACTGTAATTATTTCTCCATTTAAGTCTTTATACATTTTTAATATTTCAAGTTTTGGAAAAAGTATATTATTATGAAGACCAGAGGTATTAATCTCGATTCCTTTTCCTCGAGAAATAAGAGTCTTTAATATCTCATGTATATATTCTTTATATTTAGATAAATCATATATACCGTAATAATTAAAAGCGTATCGTTGAATAATATCTAGATGGCCAAGAACATCAAAGTCACCAACTTCTGAAAGTATAAGAATTTCTTTAAAATAATCTTCATAAGAAACTTGTTCTCCATATTCTTTTAAATTAGTGCGAAGTCCTTTATTGTTTACATTATGTACGGAACCGATTATAAAATCTATGTCATTATTTTTATAATATTTATCAAAATCTTCTTTATATAAATGATATTCTCCAGATTCAATTCCAGCTTTTATTTTTATTGAATCTGAGTAAATTGAAGATAATCTTTCTATTTCATTTTTATAATCTGTAAATTTGAAAGTTTTATAGCTTTTATCTTCAGGATCAAAGCTTACATGCTCTGTAAAGCAAAGTTCATTTATGTTATTTTTTATTGCTTGAATTACAGCTTCTTCCATACTTTGCTTTCCATCAAAGGAAAAATATGAATGAAGGTGATAATCACTTAAATATTTCATTTTTTATTTATATCCTTTCTTTTTTATAGTCATAAATTAAATAGTATGTTAAGTGTGAATTATGTGCATAATCATATTAAATCATAAATTAAATTTATTTAAAAGGTAAGATGATAATGTATAGGATTTCTATAAAATTTGTAAAAAAATAAGTAATGTTATAAAATAATTTAAGGTGATGAATATGAGTATAAATGGAAATTTAATGTTTTTAATTCTCCAAGGAATTTCAGGAGGGGCTTCAGGATATATTACAAATAAATATGCTGTAAATATGCTGTTTAAAGAATATACTCCTTTAAAATTTGGTGGAGTAATAAGAAAAAATAAACAAAAGTTTATTGAAGAGCTTAGTGAATTAATTGAAAGAGATATTATAAATGGTAACACTTTAAAAGAGAAAATTTCAACAGATGAATTTAAAATGCAGCTTAAAAGTATGTGCACAAGTATTCTTACAGTTAATTTAAGAGAGTCAATAAATGAATTGAAATTTCAGGATATATCTAATTTCTATGAATGTAAGAATGCTTTTAGAGAGTTTACCAAAGAAAACTTAGAATTACTTATGAGTGATTTTGTAAGCAATTTTTTGAATAACTTTGATATAGAATCTATTTTATCGAATACTCAAAAAGCTAATATAAGTAATAAGCTGTATAATTTGATTTTAGATACTCTTGAAAAAGAAGGTATAACTCAAGAGCTGATACTTGATTTATATAATGAAAATTCAAATATTAAAATTTCAGAAATATTAAATGAAGACAGTAAAAATAAAATAAAAGAAGAAATTGAAAAATATACAGAATTAATAATAAAAGATGTTTTTGAGGATGAAGAAAGTTTAAAATCATTTATAAATAAATTATGTGAAATTTTAAAGATTGATGATATTATTGATAAATTACAGGAATCGTTAAAAGAAAAAGAAATAGGATTTTTTATCAATTCAGAAAAAATAGAAAATTTTATAAATTCTAATGATTTAAGAATAATTCTAAAAGATATTATAGGCAAAATATATGAGGAATTTTTAGAAAGTGATAAGTATATATATGAAATATTGCCAGAAGAAACTAATTCAATTATAGAATCTATTTTAAAAGTGATTATAGAAAAAAGTACACCATATATATGTGAATATGTTGTACATAATAAGGATGAAATTAACAAATTAATAGAAGAATCTATTAATGAAGCCATGGTTGGTTTTGATAGCTCTATTAAAAATTTAATAATTAATAAGGCAAGAGATACTTTCTTAAGTGATAATCCTTCAAAGACTAATGCTGTTAATAAAATTGTAGAATATATTGAAAATTATTCAACAAATGAAAATGCGCCAAAAGACCTAAGCGAATATATTATTAATTACTCTAAAGATATAAAAGTAAGTGATATAGTTAAAAATTTAGATAAAGAAATTGTTTATGAAAAGCTATTTATGAATGATGATTCTATAATTAAAGTCATTATAAATAAACTTCTTAAGAAAAAAATTAAGGATGTTATAACATTTGATTTAAAAGAGTTTTTAAATGATAATGGCAGTGAATACATATATAAGATTATATTTGAAAATAAAATTAATCTATCAAAGAAAATTTCACAATTTATATGTGAAAATATAAATAATAAAGTTGATGAATTATATAATACTGATTTAAAATCAATAAATTTCATAAATAACAATATAGATAATATATCAAAAAATTCATCTAAGTATATTTTTGAATTATTTAAAGAAAATGAAGAAACTATAAAAAAATATATTAAGAGTAAAGTGCAGACTTCAATAAGTGAAATAAATTTGAATGAAGAATTTATTAAAAATAAGACCTTTGTAGAAAGTATGTGCATAGAAAAAGTACTAAGTATTGAAGATGAAATAATATCTAAATATGAGGATAGTGAAGTAATAGATATAATAGAAAAGATAACAAGCAAAGAAGAAGTTATTGAGCAGTTAAATGAAGAAATTTTTACTTATGTAAATAACAATTTAAATATTATACTAGATCAAAAGGTTAAAAAGATAGTTTATGATAACCTTATTACATTTAATGAAGATGAAATCTGTGATCTTGCGCAAAAATTTATGGGAAATGAATTAAAACCACTTTCGATTTTTGGTGGAATACTTGGAGGAATTACTGGACTTATATTTGGACTATTCTCTGCTAATATTAATACATTTGGATTTTATAATAATAGTTTAACAACAGTTACTTCATGCTTGTTAATGGGAATTATAGGTATTATGACAAATGTAATAGCTTTAAAAATGCTTTTTCATCCATATAAGAAAAATAAGTTTCTTGCAAAGATTCCGTTTTTAAAAAACTTTGCATTAGGATATATTCCAGCACATAGAGAAAGTATGGCAGTTGGCATTGGAAATGTGATTGAGGATAATCTTCTTAATGCATCAAAAGTCAAAAGTTTATTTGAAAATAAAAAAAATTACTTAAAGATGTCATTAATTAATAATATTGAAGGTAGTAATTATGAAGTATTATCAAAGCTTATTGCTGCCAAAAAAGAGACTTTAAGTAATTCGTTGTATAAAAGAATTTTAAATGTATTACAAGATGAGAAAACAAATAATGATTTATGTAAAAGTATTAAAAATACTAAAATAAATAAGATTGTTAAAAAAACTCATTTAGATAATTTGTTTAATAATTTTATAAAACAAAAAGATTCTATAGAAAATAATATAATTAACTATATTGAGAGAAAAATTCAAAAGGAAGAAAAAATAAAAGATATATTAAATGATGAAATTTTATTAAAAATTAATAAATCTATAGAAAATGAAATATATTCAAATATTAAGAGTTTTACATTTTCTTTAGCAAAAAAAGATTTTATAAAAAACATGTTATTTAGTAATGATGAATGTTATGTAAATTTAATAAATAAATCTATAAAAGACTTCTTAAATGAAGAAAAACTTGAAAGTATAAATAAGTTCTTTGAAGTAAAAATAGAAAAATTCTTAAAAGAAGATTTTAAAGTTCTTGCAGGAAAATTTGTAGAAGATTATTTAACAAAAGAATTGAGTAATGAAAATACAGTTGCAGATGTATTTGATGGCTATGTAAGATTAATACTTAATAGAAATTTATATAGTATAAGCAAAAAGTTAAATGATCAGCTTGTGAAATATTTAAATATAAATAAAGATGAAATAAGTTCATTGGTAAAAAATATCATAAGCAGTCAATTAAACTTTTTAGAAAAAGGTTTATTTTTAATGGCTGGAGGGAATAAAATTGTAGATGAATGCGTAGATATTATGGTCTCTAAAAAGACTCCAGAATTTATGAATGATAACCTATATGAAATTATATCTGTACTAGAAAATATGTTAAATAATTCATTATATGTGACTGAAATAAGTGAATTTAATATAAAAGTTGAGGATATTAACATACCAAATACAGTTAATTCTATTTTTGATGTAGGTGAAAACATAGATTTAAGTAAAGAGATAGAAAGCATTAGTTATTATTTGTGTGAATACATATGTAACATAAAAGTGGATTATATAAGAAGCTTTATAAATGAGAATTGCATAAATGAAGTGCATATGATTCAGGAGGAGATTTCAAGAAATATAAATGACGATTTAGACGAAATTTCTAGATATATAACTAATATGTTAAAAGAAAATATTATAAAATATATTTATGATGTTAAAGTAGAAGAAATATATGAAAACATGAATATAAGATATACTATTAAAACTATTCTAAATAAAGCATTAGATATTAGTATTCGAAAAGATAATATAAGTAGTATAATAAAGAATTTTTATGAAAGTAATTCAAATTTAACTTTTAAAGATTTTATTGATGAAAATGTATTATTTACAGATATAAAAGAAAATCTAATAGGATTGTCTAAAAACAATGAATTTAATGCTGAAAATATGAGATTAATAAATATAGTAGTAGAAAATGCAATAAGAAATAATATGGATTTTATAAATAATAGTGCAAAAATGGATCTGACAGAATATTTTTCAGAAGCTATGATGTCTGGTGCAATTGAACATACAACTAATATATTAAAAGGTATCAAATTAAAAGAAGTAACTGAAAAACAAATTTCAGCTATGGACCCTAAAGAAATTCATATGTTATTTGATTCATTTGCAGGCGATTTCTTCAAGAAACTTTATTTATATGGAAGTTTCGGGGCAGTTTTTGGTATTAATGTATATTTATCAATAATATTAGTTATAGGAGATGCAGTATCAGAAAAAAACATAAAGAAATAAGTTTTAATAAATAGATAAAAATCACTTTAAACACTACTGTAAATACTGGAAGTTTAAGGTGATTTTTATTATTAGAATGAAAATCATATGTTGCATTAAAGGAAAAAATACAATTTATTGACAGAGCACATATAACAATATAAAATACAAATGTAGATATTGGGTATAAAGTATATTTATTAAAATTTTTTATAAATTTAATATTTGAAGATGAAAGGGGCATAAATAATAATGAAATTAAAACTAAATTTTTCCATGAGAATTTTACTAATTACATTTATTCCTATTATAGGAATATCGTTATTTTTAACGATACTAAATATAAAGGGATTAAATCAAACTAGTGACAAGCAACTAGAAGAGGAACTCAGAAATACTGGAATGACTATTTTACAAAATTATGAATCATCAAATACTGATAATTATGAATATAAGAACGATATTTTTAGTAAAGGAGATATAAAAATATCAGAAGAGTTTAATTATATTGATAAACTTAAAGAAAAAACAGGATTATACGTTACAATATTTTATAATGATACAAGAGTAATAACTAATATAATGAAAGAAAATGGTGAAAGATTTATTGGTACAAAGGCTGACCCCAAAGTCATAGATGCAGTTCTAAAAAATGGAGAAATGTTCTATACATCTAATATATCTATAAATGGTATAGAATGTGCTGCTAATTATATTCCAATAAAACAACCTAATGGGGGACAAGTTGTTGGAATGGTTTTTGTAGGAAAAGATAGAACTATAGTTGATAGTGATATGTCTAAATTAAATACTATATCTTTTATATGTCAAATAGTAATAATTTTAATATTAAGTGTATTAGCATCTATATCTATTAGACATATGGTTAAAGTAATGAGATATTCTACTAATAACCTAATAAAAGTGAAAGACGGAGATCTTTCCATAAGATTTGATGAAAAAATGCTTAAAAGAACTGATGAAATTGGTGATGTTATAAGAGGAACAGATAACTTAATACAATCTTTAAGAGATATTTTAAATAATATTATAATAACATCAAAGACTTTAGAAGCCTTTTCAAGCAATTTTAATGAATCAGCTGAAAATATTAGCGGTTCAATGGCAAATATAAATGCAGCAGTTGGAGAAATAGCTAATGGTGCAACATCACAAGCCAATGAAACTCAAAATGCAAGCTCTCAAATTTTTGATATTGGAAATGCTATAGATGTGACTAAAAATCATGTTGAACTTTTAGATAGTAGTTCTAAAAAGATGCGCGAATATAATGATAATGCTAATTATACATTAAATGAACTTTCAGAAATTAGTAACAAAACAAAAGAAAGTGTAGGCATAGTTAAATCTCAAACAGATTTAACAAACAGTTCAGCATTAGAAATTAGAACTGCAACAGAACTTATAGCTGATATTGCAGATCAAACTAATTTACTTTCGCTTAATGCAAGTATAGAAGCAGCAAGAGCAGGAGAAGCTGGAAAAGGATTTGCCGTTGTTGCAGAAGAAATAAGAAAGCTTGCTGATCAATCACAAAATTCAGCAAAAGTAATAGCTGACATAGTTGAAAAACTCATTAAGAATTCAAATACAAGTGTAAGTACAATGAATGATGTTGAAACCATAATTAATGAACAAAACAATAAATTAGATTCTACAAAAAAGATATTTAAATTTGTTAATGATGAAATCATAGGAGTAAGAAATGTAACAGTAAAAATTTCTGAAGAAATAGCAAACTTAAATAATTTAAAAAATAGCTTATTAAACAGCATTGAAAGTTTAGCAGCAATAGCAGAAGAGAATGCTGCAAGTACTGAGGAAACATCAGCTTCAATGACTGAATTAAGTCAAGCTATAGACAAAACTTCAGGTGAGGCAGAACAATTTGTACTTTTATCAGAAGAATTAGTAAAAAGCATAAGTAAATTCAAATTGTAAAAATATATTTATTAAAATATAGTACAACATAAATATGTTGTGTAGAATAAGAGTTTAGTGGATAGCAACCGAAATTCAATATATGATATGCTCGATTGTAGGGAAATTTCATCTAAAAATTCTAATGGCAG
>ENA-OWPM01000263-OWPM01000263.1-human-gut-metagenome-genome-assembly--contig:-NODE-263-length-70257-cov-7.382254_pt1 | contig 70257 bp, 70 predicted proteins | sample MGYA00248267_ERZ651852 | MGnify/ENA primary metagenome ERZ651852 (study PRJEB26924, sample SAMEA4378228) | human gut metagenome | biome: human gut; feature: human-associated habitat; material: faeces... | reverse complement strand
GCGTCCGGAAGATCAGCCGTGCAGGCCGTTTTCCTGACGCTCCATGTTTTCGATGGCAATGTCATGAATCTGCTATATGATAGCAACTCTAACTCTATAAATCAAATGAAGTCTGGGTTACTGGGACGCGGGCCGTGGAAAGTACACTTTCCGGAAAAACCATCGTTGGCAGCGGCCATGGCATTAAGGCTATGATACGCTGCGGCTTCATAATCCTTGTCTTTATGAGCACAGTTTTTATCTTGCTGACAGTCTTTTCTTTGACAATTGAATCATCGCTCCGGATTCCTTGCCTTTCCTTTTTTAACAGATGTTTCTTTTCGACCGAAGCGTTTAGTCGGATTCACAGGATTTCTGCTCCAGAAATCCTGCTGTGCTTCCGCATCTGGGCACAGTAAGGGAGTGCTGCTTCTTGGAGAAAAATATCGGCACAAAAACCACCGCATCCCCGTTGATTTGCTCCGCGAAATGTGTTACGCTCTCAGTGCTGGAAGCCCGGCACTGGCCGGGAAATTTTCGTTTATGGGAAGACAGGTATGGACTATTATCTTCTTGCGGATATGACGGTGCAGATCGGCTACGAGCTCGCGGTCGCCGGGGCGGAGACGTACCGGGTCGAGGAGACCATGCGCCGTGTGATCGAGGCATATGGCACGGAGGGACAGGTGTTTGCCATCCCAAACTGTGTTGCGGTGAGCTTCGTGACGCCGAATACGAAGCCGCTGACCATCATGAAGCGCGTGGGCTACCATGGCAACGACCTCGAGCGCATTGAAAAGCTCAACGCGCTCAGCCGGCGCATCTGCGCCGAGGTGCCGGATCCGGAGACGGCGCAGCGCTGGCTCAAAGAGACGACGGCCGCCGTCCGCAGCTACGCCGTGTGGACATATTACCTCGGCAATTTCATGGCTGCGGCGGGCTTTTGCTGCGTATTTGGCGGCACGGTGCGCGATTGGCTCTGGGCAGGGCTGAGCGGCCTGATCATCGGCTTTGTGACGCGCTGTATGGACCGGCTGGAGGTCAACCCGTTTTTCAGCACCATTGCGGCGTCCTTTCTCATGGCGCTGCCGGCGTATCTCGCTGCCGGGCTCGGCTGGCTCGACTGCGTGGCGGTTGTCATCATCGGCGCGCTGATGCTGCTCGTGCCCGGACTGCTCATCACAAATTCGATGCGCGACATCATCTACGGCGACACGAGCTCCGGCGTCAGCCGCATCGTGCAGGTGCTGCTCTCGGCGTTCGCCATCGCGCTTGGCACGGCGGCGGCGTGGCACGTCACGACGCCGATCTACGGACATGCGGAGGCGGCTGCGGCGCTGACCTATCCGCTCTGGGCGCAGGGGATCGCAACGTTTTTCGCCTGCATGGGGTTCGTGATCCTGTTTAACGTCCACGACTGGGGCAGCGTTTTGTGCGCGCTCGGCAGCGCGCTGACATGGATCGTGTACCTGCTGTGCAGCAGGGCCGGGTTCAGTATCTACAGCGCCAACTTCTTTTCCGAGGTCGTGGCCGCCGTGTATTCCGAGGGCATGGGGCGCTGGCGCAAGTGCCCGGTCACGTCCTATCTGGTCATCTCCAGTATTCCGCTGCTGCCCGGCGCGGGTATTTATTACACGATGAGCATCGGCCTTTCGGGCTCCGTGCAGGCGGCGCTGCAAAAGGGACTGGAGACGGCCGGGATCGCGGGCAGTCTGGCAGTTGGCATCCTGCTGGTGTCGACGGTGTTTCGTGCTGTGAATGCGCGCCGGCATCCCGCGGCGCATCTGTAGGGAAGGAGCGAGCAATGAACAAGCCGAGTGTGCTTTTGTTTGATATCGACAACACGCTGCTGGACTTCAGCGCCGGTGCGATGCAGGCAATGGAGGAGATCTTCCGCGTGGCAGGACTACCGTATGCGTCGGAGATGTTCGCCGTGTTTCAGGTGGAGAACGACAAGCTCTGGGCGCGGATCGAGCGCGGCGAGCTGACGATCGCCGGGCTGCGGGACGTGCGCTGGCAGACGATCCTGGCGCGGCTCGGGCTGGAGGCTGACGGCGCGGCGATGGAGGATGCGTTCCGCGACCGTCTGCATGAGAGCGCGGTCCCGGTCGCGGGCGCGCCGGAGGTGCTGGCGCGGCTGCATGGGAAATACCGCCTGTGCGCTGCAAGCAACGGACCGTATGCGCAGCAGGTGAACCGTCTGCGCCGGGCCGGGATGCTTGATGCGTTTGAGCGGCTGTTTATCTCCGGGCAGATGGGCGCAGAGAAGCCGAGCCGGGTATTCTTTGATCGGTGTCTTGCGCAGCTGCCCGGTGTTCGGCCGGAACAGTGCCTGATGATCGGTGATTCGCTCACGGCGGACATTGCGGGCGGCAGGGCAGTGGGGATGCGCACCTGCTGGTTCGACCCCGCCGACCGCGGCGCGGCCATGCCGCCGCAGGCGGACTGGCGCATCACGCGGCTGGAGGAATTGTTCGATATTCTCTAAGAAAGCGCAAAAAGCAGACCGCCCTCGCTTTGCTGAGCGAGGGCGGCTTTCCTATATGCATACAAAAACGCGGGTGCAGATCACTCTGCACCCGCGCGGGTTTTGCGCGGTTTTCGGGGTCAGCCGAAGATCAGATCTTCATGCAGACGTCCCATGCACGCCAGATGACGGTGCGCAGGTTGCCGATGGCAACGCAGTCACCGACGCGGTGCACGTGACGGCCCTTGTCGCCAACCGGAGCCGGCACGAAGCCGATGCCGTTGATGACGTTGTCGCAAGCGACCTCGAAGGTCTTGCCGTCCTGACCCTTGACGGTAACGCCGCCGTCGTGGATCTCGGTGATGGTGGAGTGCAGGTAGGTCGGGACCTTGTGGTACTCCATCGCGTCACGCAGGAAGGAGGTGTTGGCAAGGCAGGTAGCCTGAGCAGCAACCAGGTCGCCGGCGTACTCGACAATGATCGGGTGCTTGCCCTGGAGGATCAGGTCGTAAGCCGCCTCGCAGGAGGACTGGCCGCCGCCGAAGAACAGGACCTTGTCGCCGACTTCCTTCTTCTCCTTGAGCAGTTCGGTGAAGCTCATGGTCTTCTCGAAGCCCGGGATCATGGGCATGGTTCTCGGCACGGAGCCGGTGGCCACGATGATCTCGTCAAAGCCGCGCATGGTGCCAAGGTCGGTGACCTCGGTGTTGAAGCGGATGTCGATGCCCTGCTTCGCGACTTCCTTCTTGTACCACTCAATGAGTTCCTTGTCGTTCTCTTTGAAGCTCATCGCGGAAGCGGTGAGGAACAGGCCGCCGAGCTCGTTGGTCTTTTCGAAGAGGACCGGCTTGTGGCCGCGCTTTTTGAGGACAAGCGCGCACTCCATGCCGCCGATGCCGCCGCCGATGATGGCGACCTTCTTCGGGCTCTTGGTCGGAACGATCTTATACTTGTTGTGCTGCATAGTCGTCGGGTTCAGCGCGCAGCGGCCCAGGTGCAGGGAATCCTGCGTGCTCTGGATGTTCGCCGTGCCCTTGAACTTCGCAAAGTTGAAGCAGCCGTTGTGGCAGCGGATGCAGGGCTTGATCTCGTCCTGACGGCCCTCGAGGATCTTGTGGATCCACTCGGGGTCAACGAGGTTCTGACGCGCGATGGCAACTGCATCGAGACGGCCGGCAGCGATCTCTTCCGCGGCCTTGACCGGATCCATACGGCCGGCGCAGGCGACGGGCTTGTCGGTGAACTTCTTGATGTGCTCGACGTACTCGAGGTTGCAGTTGTCGGGCATGTACTGAGGCGGATGTGCCCAGTACCATGCGTCGTAAGTACCGTTGTCGCAGTTGAACATGTCGTAGCCGGCATCGCCCAGGTACTTGATGGCCTTCTCGGACTCGGGCATGTCACGGCCGAACTCTTCGAAGTCGGTCTCATACGGCATAGCGCCCTTGCCCCAAGCCTTGGTCTTGGAGACGACGGAGTAACGCAGGGACACCGGGAAGTCAGCGCCGGCCTGACGCTTGATGGACTGCACGATCTCGACCGGGAAACGGAAACGGTTCTCGAAAGAGCCGCCGTACTCGTCGGTACGATGGTTCCAGTTGGCGATGGTGAACTGGTCAAGCAGATAGCCTTCGTGGACGGCGTGGATCTCAACGCCGTCGACACCGGCCTCACGCAGCAGCTTCGCGGTCTTGCCGAACGCATCGACCATCTCGTGGATCTCTTCGACGGTCATCGGGCGGGAGAGCATGTCCTCCTGCCAACGGTTCGGGGTAGCGGAAGCGGAAGCGCAGCAGTAGCTGACGTCGATGACGGGCTTGGCAAGGGCGCCGAGCACCTTGTTGTTGTTCAGAGTGACCATCCAGGGGGCAACAGCCATGGAGCGGCCGAAACCAGCGGCGAGCTGAATGAACAGCTTGGAGCCGGTCTTGTGGTACTCGACCATGTAGTCGGCGAGTTCCTTAAACATCTTCTTGTTCTGCCAGAGCCATCTGCGGCCCATGGTGTCACGGACACACTGCATGCCCGGGAGGACCAGACCGACGCCGTCCTGCGCACGGTTGAGCAGGAAGTTCGCAGCTTCCTTATCAAAGTGGCAGGGCTCCAGCCATCCAAACAGAGAGGTGCCGCCCATGGAGCACTGGACAATGCGGTTTTTGATCTCGACATTGCCAATCTTCCACGGAGTAAATAGCGCGCTATACTTTTCGTCCATGAAATACATCCTTCCTTTTTCTTTTATTACGAAGATGATCCTGCTGTTGCTCTCGGCAGATCATCGAACGTTTTCGTAAGTATGACACCGCAGTGCAGTGAACACGATGCATACATACTGTGCATAGCATAACATACTTTTTGACAAAAAGCAATGAAATAAAATCGACCGGCTCGTATATTTTGCTCACAAAAAGCGTAAAAGAGTGACACAAGTGGCAGAAAGCGTCTGGAAATTCCAAAAAGAAGCAGCGCGGCAGAAAGCCAACGTTTAGTCAAATAATGGTATATTTTTTGCGGTGTGTCAATTTTCGGACACATTGACTTCCGGGTGTTCAGCGAAAAAACTACTTGAAATCCAGCGGCGACTGTGCTATGTTAATGCTATTCTTTCTTAGACCTACAAAAAAGATATGCATTAGGAGGTTTTGCTATGAGCAAGCAACTGAACCGGGAGGAAGCCTGGGCACTGTTGACGGAGTATAACCAGGATCCGTTCCATCTGCATCATGCCCGCACGGTCGAGGGCGTCATGCGCTATTTCGCGCAGGAGCTCGGCTACGGCGACGAGGTGGATTTCTGGGGCATTGTCGGCCTGCTGCATGATCTGGACTTTGAGCGCTATCCCGATCAGCACTGCATCCAGTCGCAGGAGATCATGCGCGAGCGCGACCTCGACGAGCGGCTGATCCACGCCACAGCCAGCCACGGCTACGGCATCACGGTGGACATCCAGCCGGAGCACGAGATGGAAAAGGTGCTCTTTGCGACCGATGAGCTGACCGGCCTGATCGGCGCGGCGGCGCTGATGCGTCCGTCCAAGAGCGTGCAGGATATGGAGCTCAAGTCGCTCAAGAAGAAATATAAGAGCAGCGGCTTTGCGGCCGGCTGCTCGCGCGAGGTGATCCAGCGCGGCGCGGACATGCTCGGCTGGAGTCTGGACGAGCTGCTGACGCGCACGCTCGACGCCATGCGCGTGGTCGAACCGCTCGTGGCCGAACAGGAAGCCTGAATGTGAAAAAGCCGGGGATGCGCCCCGGCTTTTTTTACATCTGCAACATTCGACTTGAATTCCTTGTGATTTGGTAGTATATTATCCTTAGCATCTGCACACACCTGTGCAGCAAGGAGGCAACAGATTATGGTCATCTCAACCAAGGGGCGCTACGCGCTGCGCCTGATGATCGACCTGGCGCAGCATTGCGACGAGGGCTTCATCTCGCTCAAGACCGTGTCACAGCGGCAGGATGTGTCCCTGAAATATATGGAGGCGATCGCGGCGGCACTCAACCGCGCGAACCTCGTCAACAGCCAGCGCGGCAAGGAGGGCGGCTACTGTCTGAGCCGGCCGGCGAGCGAGATCACGGTCGCGGAGGTGCTGCACAGCACCGAGGGCAGCATGGCCGCCGTGTCGTGCCTCGATGCCGGGGAGAACGGCTGTGAGCGCGCGGCCCAGTGCCTGACGCTGCCGATGTGGAAAAAGCTCGACGCCGTTATGGATAACTACCTGTCCGGCGTGTCCGTGCAGGACCTGCTCGACGGCAAGGCATAAGGGCGCAGAACCGGGGAAAGAACGTGTGTTTTCTTTCCCCGTTTTTCTTTTTCAAATTCCTATTGACAATGTGGGAAATGCATGGTATCATTTACCCACAAAGCAAATAGGAATTAAAGGAGGACAGTATCATGCGCGTCTACGCAGACAATGCGGCAACCACAAAGCTATCCCCCGCCGCAAAGGAAGCCATGCTTCCGTATTTTGACGAGATCTACGGCAATCCCAGCACGCTCTATACCCTCGGGCAGGAGGCGGCCGAGCATCTGCTCGCCTGCCGCACCGAGATCGCGCAGCTGATCGGCGCTGCCGACCCGCGCGAGATCGTGTTCACTTCCGGCGGCAGCGAGGCTGACAATCAGGCCATCATCTCCGCCGCCAGAAACGGCGCTCGCAAAGGGAAAAAGCATCTGATATCCACGAAATTCGAGCACCACGCGGTGCTGCACACCCTCGACAAGCTCCGTAAGGAGGGCTTTGACGTGACGCTGCTGGATGTGCACGAAAACGGCGTCGTCCGCGTCGAGGACGTGGCCGCGGCCATCCGGGACGACACGGCGCTCGTGTCCGTCATGTTCGCCAACAACGAGATCGGCACCATCCAGCCCATTGAGGCCATCGGCGCGCTCTGCCGTGAGCGGGGCATCCCGTTCCACACGGACGCGGTGCAGGCCGTCGGCCACGTCCCCGTGGACGTGCAGGCGATGCACATCGACCTGCTCTCGTGCTCGGCGCACAAGTTTCACGGCCCGCGCGGCGTCGGCTTTTTGTACGCCAGGCGCGGCATCCCGCTCACGAACATCATCGAGGGCGGCGCGCAGGAGCGCGGCAAGCGCGGCGGCACGGAGAACACTCCGGCCATCGCCGGCATGGCCGCAGCGCTGCGCGAGGCGGTCGACCACATGGCCGAGAACACGGAGAAAGTCACGCGCCTGCGCGAGACGCTCATCGCCGGCCTCTCGACGATCGAGCACGCCCGGCTCAACGGCGACCGCGAGCAGCGCGTGCCCGGCACGGTGAACTTCTGCTTCGAGGGTATCGAGGGCGAGTCGCTGCTGCTCCTGCTCGACCGCAAGGGCATCGCCGCTTCCTCCGGCAGCGCCTGCACGTCCGGCTCGCTCGACCCCAGCCATGTGCTGCTGGCCATCGGCCTGCCGCACGAGGTGGCGCACGGGTCGCTGCGTCTGTCCGTGGGCGAATATAACACGGACGAGGAAATGGCGTGCATCGTGGACAATGTCCGGCAGGTGGTCGCCTACCTGCGCAGCATCTCCCCGGTGTGGGACGAGCTGGAGACCGGCGCGCGCCCGCACCTGATTTGACGCAATATAGATATAAAGGAGGCTTTCCTATGGCACTGTACAGCGAAAAGGTCATGGACCATTTTGAAAACCCCCGCAACGTTGGCAAGATGCCCGACGCCGACGGCATCGGTGAAGTCGGCAACGCCAAGTGCGGCGACATCATGCGGATGTATATCAAGGTAAACGACGGCATCATCTCGGACGTGAAGTTCAACACGTTCGGCTGCGGCAGCGCGATCGCATCCTCGTCGATGGCGACCGAGATGATCAAAGGCAAGCCCATCTCGGAGGCGCTGGCACTGTCCAACAAGGCGGTCGTGGAAGCGCTCGACGGTCTGCCGGCCCAGAAGATCCACTGCTCCGTGCTCGCGGAGGAAGCGGTCAAGGCGGCCGTGAAGGACTACTACGACAAAAACGGCATCGCCTACGACGCCGCGCTCTTTGCAGAGCACGACTGCGCCGCCTGTCACGGCGGCTGATACCACACAGTTACTTCTCTTCCCCCTTCTATGTTTTGCGGAAAGCACCCAGCCAAATGGCCGGGTGCTTTCTGTATGCCCGCAAAAAACGCCCCCGCAGGTTTCCCGGGAAGCCTGCGGGGGCGTGGTGCGTCAGTAATAGATGCTGTTTCGCTTGGGCCTTGGTCGGAAGTGGATGCCCGACACCATGCCGAGCGCGGCAAACGTTGTGAACAGGGAAGAGCCGCCGTAGCTGAAAAACGGCAGCGTGATGCCGATGACGGGCGTGATGCCGATGCACATGCCGATGTTCTCAAACGTCTGGAACGTCAAAAATGCGGCCACGCCGAAGCACACGAGCGAGCCCATGTTGCTGCCCGAGCGGATGCCGACCATGACGCAGCGGATGATGATGATCAGCAGCAGCACGATGACGAGGATGCAGGCGATCATGCCGAGCTCCTCGCCGATGACGGCATAGATAAAGTCTGTGTGCTTGCCGGCGAGGGCGTTGGACTGGCTCTGCGTGCCGTGGCCGAGGCCCGCGCCGGTCCACTGGCCGGAAGCGAGCGCGATCTTGCTCTGGTGCGGCTGCCAGTTGATGCCGGTGTTCGTCGGGTCGATGCTGGAGTCATACGGCGCGAGGATGCGGTTTTTCTGATAGTCGTGCAGCACGAATTTCCACAGCAGCGGGATCATCGCGGCGATGGCCGCAAAGCCGATCGCAAACCAGTGCAGCGCAAAGCCCGCGGCAAAGAGCATCACGAGGAAGATGGAGAAAAAGATCAGCGCCGAGCCGAGGTCAGACGACACGACGAGGATCAGCCCGAACAGCAGCACGAAATGGCCCGCCAACTGCGCGACCGACCACACGGAGTTGAGGTCGTGGTATTCTTTCAAGTAACTGATCTGCTTTGCCAGAATGATGATGAACGTGAGCTTGACGACCTCCGTCGGCTGGATGCCGATGCCGAAAAAGCGCAGCCAGCCGGTGTTGCCGGTGTTGTCGCTCACGCCGAAGGGGATCAGCAGCAGCAGAAAGACCACGTTGAACGCGCACAGGATCTGCCACTTGTCGGCCAGCACATCTACGTCCAGCACGGTCATGACCACGAACGCGAAAACGCCGAGGATGAGCGACGCGCTCTGCACGATGACATACTTGGCCGAGTGGTACGACGCCGTGGCGCTCGAGATGACGACGATGCCGAAAATGGCGCAGATGAGGCCCATCACGAGCAGGAAAATATCCGCCCGGTGAAAAAACTCCTTTGCGTAGGACATGGCTTTTTTCATAATGGCCTCCTTTCCGCCGCGGCGGCGTTTTGAAATCGGCGCTTATTATATCACACAAAACGACTTTACGCAACGGCCGAAACCGTGCTATAATACTTCTTCAGAATCGGAGGGATACCATGCAGGAATATCTGACCCATAGCGAAGCGGAGACCGAACAGGCCGGCGCGGACTTTGCGCGCGCCCTGCCGGATGGCAAGGTCGTGGCCATGTACGGTGAGCTCGGCAGCGGAAAGACCGCCTTTGTGCGCGGCATGGCCCGCGGCATGGGGCTGACGTGCCGCGTCTCGAGCCCGACGTTCACGATCGTGAACGAATATGAAGGGCCCCGCGAGCTGATCCATTTTGATATGTACCGTCTCGGCAGTGCCGACGAGCTGTTCGACATTGGCTGGGAGGATTATGTCAACCGCGGTTCCGTCTGCGCCGTCGAGTGGAGCGAGAACGTGGAGGACGCTTTTTACGGCGACGAGGTCGTAGTCCGATTTGAAAAACTCGGCCCGACGACCCGGCGCATCACGATCACGGAAGGGAGCGGGAAAACATGCTGATCCTCGCACTGGAGTCCTCGGCCAAGGCGGCGTCGGTCGCCCTGTGCCGCGATGGAGTGCTCATTGCCCAGAGCCAGCAGTGCAGCGGCCTGACGCACAGCTGCACGCTGCTGCCGATGGCGGAGCAGATGCTGAAAAATACCGATACCAGGCTTGCGGACGTCGACGCCATCGCCGTCGCGCGCGGGCCGGGCTCGTTCACCGGCGTGCGCATCGGCGTGTCCACTTCCAAGGGGCTCGCCTGGGGCGCGCAGAAGCCCGCCATCGGCGTGTCTACGCTCGAGGCCATGGCGTATCACGGTCTCGCGGCGGGGGAGGGCGCGCTCGTGTGCGCGGCCATGGATGCCCGCCGCAGCCAGATCTACAATGCCCTGTTTGAGATCCGGGGCGGAAAACCGGTGCGTCTTTGTGAAGACCGTGCGATTTCGCTCGCGGAGCTGGGCGAAGAACTGGGAAAAATGCAGAAATCCGCTTTTCTGGTTGGCGACGGCGCACAGTTGTGTTATAATACGTGTTTGGACATGGGCATCCCTGCGGTGCTGGCGCCGGGCAATCTGGTCAGCCAGAGCGCGTGGGGCGTGGCCATGGCCGCCTTCGGGCAGACGCCGGCCCCGGCGGAGGAACTGCTCCCGGTCTATCTGCGCCTGTCGCAGGCCGAGCGGGAACGCCAGGCACGGCTGGCTGCTCAGGCGGCGCAAGAATGAAAAATTGAATCAACAAAGGAGACGACGAGATGAGTAATGTTCACGTTTTTGACCACCCGCTGATCCAGCACAAGCTCTCGATCCTGCGCGACAAGAACACCAGCGTTAAGGAGTTCCGGGAGCTGATTTCCGAGATCGCCATGCTGATGTGCTTTGAGGCCACGCGCGACCTCCCGCTCGAGGAGATCGATGTGGAGACCCCGGTCGCCACGGCGCACTGCAAGCACATCGCCGGCAAGAAGCTGGCCATCGTGCCGATTCTCCGCGCCGGTCTCGGCATGGTCGACGGCATGGTCACCATGATGCCGAACGTCAAGGTCGGCCACATCGGCCTGTTCCGCGACCCGCAGACGCTTGAGCCCGTGAAGTATTACTTCAAGATGCCGCCCGACATTTCCGAGCGCGACGTCATCATCGTCGATCCCATGCTCGCCACCGGCGGCAGCGCGTCCGCCGCGGTGCAGTTCATGAAGGAAGTCGGCTGCAAGCACATCAAGCTCATGTGCATCATCGGCGCCCCCGAGGGCGTGGCCGTGATGCAGAAGGAGCATCCGGATGTGGACATCTATGTCGCAGCGCTCGACGATCATCTCAACGAGCACGGCTACATCGTCCCCGGTCTGGGCGACGCGGGCGACCGCATCTTCGGCACCAAGTAATTCTCTCCTGTTGATCCGTAAAGCAAACACCCGGTATTGGCTCGCCAATACCGGGTGTTTTTTTGCTCTTTTACTGCAGGTTCAGGTGCTTGCGCAGCATGCCGTGCGTGAGAAAGAAGAAGCCCGCGCAAAACGCCAGCGCGCCCACACACGCGCAGCCGAGCACGGTCCAGAGCGCCTGCAGCACGGTCATCGTGTTGACGGCCGCGCTGGCCGACCCGTAGAACGCGCCGAAGATCAGCGCCAGCACGAGGCGCGTGCCGATCCAGAGCACAAAGAAGAACACGACGGACATGAGCCCCTTGTTTTTCTTGAAACTCTGACCGATCGCCATGGCGGCGTAGGTCATCAGGCACAGGGCAAGGCCGCACAAAACCACCAGCACGACCACGCCGACGGTGAGCCAGCCGGCCTGCGCCTGCGTGATCGTCGGCATACTGTACGGTGCACCGAAGGTAAAGGCAAACCGAAACCGGACGATATCCTCGTAGCCGCCGAGCGTGCCGGACAGCAGCAGGCCGAGCGCGTCGACCGCGAACGTGCCGAGAAACCACACGATCGAGACGATCAGCTTCGAGAAGATCAGCTCTGTCGTCGAGACCGGCAGCGTGAACATCAGGTAGCCCTCGTCCGTCATCAGGTTGCGGTAAAACCGCAGGATCATGAGCACGACCGTCGTCACGACGGCGGCGATGAGTGAGAGTGAAAACACCAACGACACGAGCGCGCCGATGGCGCGGATCAGAAAGCCGTTCTGGTTTTCACACAGGCGGGTGATCAGGTTCGTGAACAGGCCGAGCACCGGCACGGCCGCATACAGCGGCAGCATGATGCGCGCTGTCGCGCGAAAATCCTGCTTTAAGAGTTTTCCTAGCATCTGAATACCTCCCGAAACACAGCGTCCACCGATTTGCCCTCCCTGGCGCGCAGCTCGTCGGCCGACGACTGCAGCAGCAGATGGCCGCGGTTGAGAAACGCCACGTCGTCGAGGATGTTCTCCACGTCCGCGATCAGGTGCGTGGAGATGACGACGGCGGCCTCGGGGTTGTAGTTGCTGATAATGGTGTTGAGAATGAAATCGCGCGTCGCAGGGTCGACGCCGCCGATCGGCTCGTCGAGCAGGTAGAGCTTCGCCTTGCGGCTCATGACGAGGATGAGCTGCACCTTTTCGCGCGTGCCCTTCGACATCTGCTTGATCTGCTGCTTGGGCTGGATGCTGAGCCGCTGCATCATCTGCACAGCCGCGTCGCGGTCAAAATCATCGTAGAAATCGCCGAAAAACGCCAGCAGCTGCAGCGCCGTCATCCAGTCGGCAAAATAGGTGCGCTCCGGCAGATAGGACACGATCTTCTTCGTCTCCCTGCACGGTGCCTTGCCGTCGATGAGAATTTCCCCGGCGTCCGGCGTGAGCAGGCCGTTGGCCAGCTTGATGAGCGTGCTCTTGCCGCTGCCGTTCGGGCCGAGCAGGCCGACGATGTGTCCCGGCTCGACCGAGAGGTCCACGCGGTCGAGCGCCGGCTCCGCGCCGTAGCTCTTGCACAGACCCTTGCATTCGAGAATTGCCATGTTACATTTCCTCCTTTGCCTGCCGCAGATCCTGCTGCAGCAGCTCGAGCGCCTGCGCCCGGTCATAGCCGAGCTGCGCCAGCGCCTGCCAGAATGCGTCGATGCCGGCCTGCGCCAGCCGCCGCTTTTCCCGGTCGATGCGCGCCAGATCCTCTGTCACGGTGCGGCCGGCCGTGCGCTGCGTCCGGATCAGCTCCAGACGCTCGAGCTCGGCGAGCGCGCGCTGCATCGTGTTCGGATTCACGCCGGCGTCGGACGCGAAGTCGCGCACCGACGGCAGCTTGCTCCCGGGCGGAAACTGCCCGAGAATGATCGCGCGGGCGATCTGGTCCACGAGCTGCGTGTAGACAGGCGCGTCGTTGCGGATGTTCCAGTTCATGATGCCGCCTCCTGTCAAAATTGCGTATCATTGTATTAAGCGATTAAGACAATAACACAATGTGTGCGGGATGTCAAGCCCAATTTTACAAAAAAACAAAAACCGCCCGCAGCGATCGCTGCGGGCGCAAAGATTGCAGATTCAGACTTCGACTTTTTCTCTGGTCGCGCCTTCCGTGACCGGGAGCGCGCTCTTTCGCTGTGCGAGCAGGCCGGGGAGGATGGACACCAGACTGCCGCAGAGGATGCACGCGATACCGGCGAGCATATTGCCCGGGATGGCCTCGTGCAGCACCAGAAACGCCAGCAGCGGCGCGAGCGCGGGCTTGAAGAAGAACACGAGCGACGTTGTCTGCGCACTCGTGACCTCCATCGACAGGAAGTAGCAGGTAAAGCCGATGCCGGTCACGCCGATGTAGATGAAGAGCACGATCGGGAGGTTGGTCAGCGTGTAGCCGGTGAAGAAGGGGATGCTCGCAAACGTGTCCAGACCGGCGGCCGTCAGGCCGGCAGAGAGGGCCGGAATGTGTGTCAAACCGGCGAGCGCGATCATCTCGGCCGCGCCGAACAGAAAGCCGAAGCACGTCACGACGATGCCGCCGAAGCGCGCGCACTGGCGCTTGCCGCACACGCCGTAGAGCGCGAACAGCAGCGTCGCCAGCAGGACGTACACCACACCGAGCGCATCGAGCCGCAGGTGCCACGGCTGGATGATGAGCACGATGCCCGCCACGTCCAGCACGAGGCCCGCAATCTGGTTTTTCGAGATCGTCTCGTGCAGGAGCAGGAAGGCGAACAGCGTCACGAACACGGGGTTGCTGGAAAACAGCACGCCGACGACCGACGCCTGGATGCGCGTGACGGATAGCTGATACAGCGACATACTTACCGCGATGCCCATCAGGCCCAGCAGGGCAAACGAGCCGAGCGCTTTGCCGTCAAGCTTCCGGCCGCGCTTTTTCAGTTCGCGCACGGCGAAAGGAATGAGCACCAGCCCGCCGACGAGAAACCGGCTGAAATTGAGCTGGATAGGGTTGAACTGTCCGGAGATCAGCTTCAGCGTGACCTCCATGCTGGAAAACAGCAGCGTCGTGACCGCAATGTACAGATAGCCTCGTTTCATATCTGCGCCTTCTTTGTTTCGTACTTGCACAAGCGGTTTCCGTTGTAACACTGTTTTGGACGCTTGTCAAGAAACGTCAAATTTCCGACAAGCAAAACCGGCGCCCGGTGTCAGCCGGGCGCCGGGGCATATGCAGTTCGCTCAGCGCGGCAGGCGGCCGGCGTTGCGCTCCCAGAACACGCCGTCGGCGTAGCCCTGGATGGCAGGGTTCGTCTCCGCCAGCTCCAGCCGCTTTTCGGCCCAGGCGCAGTACTGCTCGCTGCGCTCGATGGCGACGAAGCGGCGGCCGAGCTTCTTCGCCGTCACGGCCGTAGAGCCGGAGCCGGCGAAGGGGTCGAGCACGATGCCGCCGGGGTCGGAGCTTGCGAGGATGAGCTTGGCCAGCAGCTTTTCGGGCTTTTGCGTCGGGTGGGCGGTGTTTTCCGGCATGGACCAGTAGGGCACGGAAATATCGTCCCAGAAGTTTGACGGGCACGTGTTGCGGAATTTGCCGTCCGGCGTCTCCTCCCAGTCCTTCGGCCGGCCGTCGGCGCGGTAGGGCGCGCGCACGCGGCGGCGCACCTTCACGGCGTCGACATGGAACGTGTAATCGTCCGTGCGGGTGGCGAACCAGATGTCCTCCATGCCGTTTTTCCAGTTGCGCTGCGCGCCGCGGCCCTTTTCACGCTGCCAGGTGATGCGGTTCTGCAGCCGGAAATAGTCCTTGAGCGTCATGCCGATGACCGGGCTCGAGCGCCAGTCGCAGCAGACGTAGACCGAGGCGTCCGGCTTGAGCAGCGGCAGCAGCAGCTCGATCCATGCGCGCGTAAAGGCGGCGTAGTTCGCGTCCGTCGTGCGCCGGAAGCCGCCGCCGGAAAAGTCCTTGGTCAGGTTGTACGGCGGGTCGACGATCAGGAGGTCTGCAAAGCCGCGCGGCAGGTGCGGCGCGACCTGAAACGTGTCGCCGCAGATGGTGCGGCCGCACACGGCGTCGAGCGGCACGTCCTCCGTCACGCGCAGGCAGCGCGCGAGATACTCCGGCGCGTCCTCCGGCAGAAAGTCTATGGTCTTGTTGCGTTCGGCTTTCATGGTGTCACCTCGCAAGGGAAAAGCGGCTGTTTTGCGGGCGCGTCAGGTCTCTCCCATGGCGTAGACCATGTCCCAGAAGCGCAGGTCAAACAGGCAGCACGTTTGGAAGATCTCGCACAGATGCTGTGTCGTCTGCTCGTCGATGTCCGCGCCGAGCGCGTCGATCCGGTCGATGAGCGCCTGATTCGTCTGGCGGTACTCCTCCGAAACGTAGCCCGCGAACCACGCGCCGTAGTGTTCGTTTTGAAGCGCGTCCGGATAGCGCGCCGCCATCTCCTGCGCGATGTAGGCATAGCTCCATGAGCAGTTTAAGAGCGTCACGAGTCCGGTCAGCACGTCCCCGGCCTGCGCCTCGCAGAGCATATAGTGGCTGTAGGCGCTGTTGTCGATGTGCGGGCGCGCGCGGCGGATCTCGTCTTCCGTGACACCGAGGCGCTGCATGTACGGCAGATGCGTGCGGAATGTCTCGCCGATCGTGTTCGCCAGCTCTCCGCTCAGAAAGCGGATCTGCTCGAAATCATCGGCCTTCTGGATGATGGCCGCAAAGATCTTCACGTAGTCCTTGAGGTAGAGATAGTCCTGCAGCATATAGTAGCGGAATTTTTTCATCGGCAGCGTGCCGTCCGCCATCTGCATCACGAACGGGTGGGAGAGGTACCTCGGCCAGATGTCCTGCACACACGCATGGAGCCGCTGCGAGAGCTTTGTGCCGTTATGCCCGCTCATTTGTGCGCAATGATGGCGACATAGCCGCCGCTCTGGTAGCCGGGCACGACGTCCTCCACGACCTCGTTGGTGTACATGGGGTTGCGCAGCAGCGTCTGATAAAAGTCAAAATCGTGGAAGCCGAGTGCCTTGAGCGCGTCGCTCTTCTCCTCGGTGGAGTGCCACACGCCCGCGCAGCACAGCTCGAGCGGGTACGGCAGCTTGGGCATAACGCCGCTGAGCGACGGGTGGTCGAACGTGCCGGCCTCCTTTGCCAGCAGATACATGAAGCCGAACGCGCTCTCCTTGGGCACGTCCAGGGAAATAAACTTACCGTTCGGCTTGAGCGCCTTTTTGCAGACATTGAATGCGCGCGTCAGATCCTCCATATAGCTGGAGCTGCCGTTGAGATAGATCACGTCGTAGGCATTTTCCTCCAGCTCGGCGTCCTCGATCGCGCCGAACGCGATCACGTTCACGCCGCGCTTTTGCGCGATCGCGCCCATGTCGTGCGAGGGCTCGATGCCCTCGATGCCGCTGCAGTCGATCATGCTCTCGAACAGGCCGCTGCCGCAGCCGACGGAGAGCACGCGCTTGCCGGCAATGTCGCCGAGTGCGGTCTGAAACAGGCGCAGCTCGCTCTGAAACAGGTTGTCGTTTTCCATAAACCAGGCGTCATACTGCGCCGCATAGCCGTCAAATTTCGGTTTCATCATCAAAGATCCTTTCTAAGTATCATTTCGTTTGCCGCAGCCGGCGGACGCGCCGCGCGGACAAAAATCAACGGTTTTTTTATTATAGCATACAAGTGTTTTGCCTGCAATCCCGCAATGTCAGGGGCGGAGTGGGAAGCGTGAAAAAGAAAAAACGGCAAATCTCTCATGAGATTTGCCGTTTTTTGTGGAAAAGGTATCGCGTTTTGATAGAATTTCCCGGAGGGGGGGTCACCTGCCCTTCAGGGGGGTCAACCGGGTCCGAGGGGGGGCACTTGCCACAGGGGGGTTCAAAGTGAACGATTACTGATTTGCCTTTTCCTCCAGCGCACGGATACGGTCGGAGAGCGCATCGATTTTCCTCATGAGCATAAAGTTTTGATAAAAAACTGCTCTCGCGAAATGATACACGTTATTATCCAGTGTTCGGAGTCCCTCTTTCATATCCGATGCATCACTTGTGTCGCCATTTTTCACTTTTAGGGATTTGTAAATGAAAGTTATCGTATCCCGGTCGGTTTCTGAATCACAGCGGATTTCCTCCGTATCAAAATAGTCAAATGCCTTCTCCTCATCCGTTTTTTCTTTCGGCGGAGTTTCCTGAGTACTGGAAGAAGTTGACCTCCGATGAGAGAACAGTCCCATAAGTTTTGACACCTTCTTTTATGTAGTTTGGTTTCTTACCAGTCATCATCCAGTAGTGCGGAAAGGCCTTCTGCTTCATCCACCCATGACGGATCATATTTGGCCTTTTTCATGGGGCTCCGCATGATGGGCATATCCTATATGGCTTGTCGCTCACAGCTTTGCATCCGGAGCAAATATACTCATCAGCACGGAACAGATGCGTCCGCTGCGTCCAGTGTGCCGATTTCATTGTATAGCTAAGGCTTCTGGAACGGGCTGAATTTTTCGGCAACGACGATTTGCAGACTCAACAATCCGTTTGACTTCTTTCTCATTTACGGTTTCCACACTGTTTTCGTTTTCTGCCTTCTGCACGAGCGTGACCTTACACATATCATACATCAGCGAAACAAGCAGGATGGAATTCAGTACCAGCAGCCGTTCTGCTTTCGTGTATTCTTTGCAATCTGTTTTCTGTGACACGAGGGTTTTCAGAGCAGATAAATGGGAGAGATACTGTTGCCTGACTTCCAACATCGACTGATACAGCATTCCTGCCGAGCCCCGAAGTTGGGCGTGGTAAGCGCATATTTTCTCTACGTCTTTTTTAAGCTGGACGGCTTCGCGCTTGTTTTTTGTGGCTTTTTTCGATAGACTTACGCCCTTTACACATAATACCGCTCCACCGACAAGAGCTCCGGGGCCAAGCGCCAGAGTATTAATTCCAAAAGCGGCGACACCAATGCCTATTCCCGCAACAGCTCCTCCTGCACCTGCCAGCGCCATCTGGAGGTTATTCGACAAAGTTTTCAGATCTTCTGGTTTGAAGTCGGGCAGTGTAACCTTTGCCAGTTTGTTTTTCAGTCCCTCCGGGCGTTGTTGGATTTTTTCCATTGTCTCGACAAAGGAATCGAAGGTGCCGATGATCTCAATCTGGAGATCACCCAGTTTTTCCATTACAGCCTCGGTTTGAGCATTGCTGTCCTGATAGGCGGATAATGCTTCTTCCCTCATAGCAAGCGCTTTTTTATTGACCCTGTTTGCGCGAATACCCGCACCTGCGCCTACGGCTGCAGCAGCGCCACCCGCAACGGCAGCACCTTTTGCAATGACGTCACCGTGATCGCCAAGAAATCCAAAAAGGCGTTTAATGGCATTCCAAATCAGTTTAAGGAAAGCTAACACAAATCTCCGCCTCCCTTCAACTAAACACGAGACGACCGGATGGATCGCTCATAAAATCATCAAAGTCTCCGTCCCATGGCAAGCATATCCCGCTGCAGGTAAGAGCATCCATAAGCAGGCTGTTTAATTCCTCTTCAGAGGTTGGCTGACCAATTTTCGCCGCGATTAAACGGAACTGCAGACACTGAGTCGAAAAGGCATCTATATCGTAGCCTTCAATCTCAGCTGCCATATTCTCAAATGCCTTTGAGGTTTCCTTAATGGTGTGCTCAACGGTGGCATACTGATTCATTTTCCCAATGAGGGTATTTACCAGCTTGCTCCGATCCAGCAGAATCAACATGGTGCAGGAGAGCAGACCGCTGACGAGGACAGATACAAACCTTGTCACTACGGGACCTACTTCAGGAACGGATGCGATAGGCGTTTTGGAAATCAGATCTCCAACATAAGTCCCTGCAATAACTGAAGCACCAGAGCCGAGAACAATCGTTGTCATTTTCAGTTGATCGCCAAGCAGCAGATCGTCCGGATTAATCAACAGAACATTTCCAGCCTGAACTACAGCAGCGTACCCCTGACGGATATACCTGACCATGTTCTTTTCAGTGGTAAAGAAAATGCTGCAAAGCGTAGTCGTAAGGCTGGCAAGAGCTCCCGCCCAAAAGCCCTGTGCAAACTGAGACATCAGGTCCTTATAGCGAAGCCGAGCATTATCAAGCCCTTTTGGTATACCTCGGATGATGGCTTCAAAACACTCTTTGAAATTGCTGCCGGGAGGTACGGCTCCTAACTCATCCTTGCAGGCATAGTAGATCTCCAGAAAAACAAATCCCAGAGCCTGACGAGCACCCATCTCCAGTCCACGTTTTCCGGCTGCGGTAACAGCGTCTGCATAAAACTGAGGGCTGGTATAGTAGGATTTGGCAATTCTGGCCTCGTAGTGCTCCCGCGCCCTTGCATCTTCTTCTCTAAGGCGTTGCTTTACCTCTTCGGGCAATGGAGCACCATTCTCACCGTTCCAGTTGACTTTGTCGGGGTGCTCATCGCACCATCCGATGAACTCGTCAATCGTCATATCAGACATTTTCGTATTTAAAGAAATGCTGGTATAACGAAGATTCTCAGGGTCATTTGCAAGCGAAATGCCATCCAGATCTGCAAGCATTCTGACGGGATCGTCATGAACTTCATGCGCAGAAATGATATGATCCAGTGACGCTCTACGCCAAGGCCCCTCCGCTTTGTTGAAAATCAAGAGATTACCGGGGGCATATACATCTTCTATCGGGGTGCCAGTTTCATTGAACTGCCGTCGTGCCTCAGCAGTAACCGTCGTGTATGAATCGTCGCTATGATAATCGTGCGTGGAGTACTTACCGCGCTCCCCATACTTTTGCGCGTAGGCAGAATTCTTAAATGTCCCTGTCTCTCGGACACCCTGTACAGTATCAACATCCCCGCCGCGTTGATCGTGGACGAGGAAGTCCAGCCCGAAAGAAGTGACAAGGCTATGAAGGATTACTCGCTCATACTCACCCCAAATGTCAGAAAAAACATTGTTGCTGGGATTCGGAGCAATGCCGCTATTCAATTCGGAAAGATAATTGCTCATTCTTCTCAATCCATTCCAAGTAATGACGTGCCAATAATTGTTGAAATATTATACACCGAAAAAAGGGCCATTTACAATGTTACATATGCGACCATTGACAACAAATTGAAGAGAAAAGCCCACAAGCCGTCAATGAAGCCTGTGGGCGATTGCTTTTTCCGGGGATCACACCCGAATTTCTTTTCCGTTCTGGAACTTGAATGTCAGCCCATCCCGATGTACCACCACGCGGTCGATCACATCAAGCCAGAGCCGTTCGTCGCTGCAACTCTTTCTGCTTTTACGGTATCGCGGCAGCGATGGGATTGCGACATACCAACGGTAACATTGGCGTTACCATCAGCAACATTCGACCAGAGTGTTTTTCTTTCTCCCTACCCTTACTGCAATTTCAAAAGCGCTTTTGGCCAGTTCTGCAAAAAACGATTGAAACAAACCGTCTTCCCCTCTCTTCACCACTACTACGGCCTGACTTGGGCGAGTTGGCAAAGCCGGACACAAAAAATGGACAAGACTTTCGCCTTGCCCAATCTGCACAAGCAATCTCCTCATCTTTATTCAATCTTAATATGTCGCAAATGTCCCTTATCCGCTCTTAAAATCTCCGGCTGTATAATATAACCATCACAGAAATAAGGAGCTGCCTTTATGCCGGAAGAGATCATTCGTCGAAAGCGCCGCCTTTCGTCTTTTCAAATTATCATATTAGGTTTTGCCGGGGTCATTCTGCTCGGAGCGCTGCTGCTGATGCTGCCGATCTCCACGACTGGGGGGAATGTAACTCCATTCAATGAAACGCTGTTTACAGCAACCTCTGCCGTCTGCGTGACAGGGCTTGTGGTGCAGGATACAGGCAGCTACTGGTCAACCTTTGGGCAGGCGGTTATTCTGGCGCTGATCCAAATTGGTGGTCTTGGTGTCGTAACCGTAGCAGCGTCGTTTGCACTGTTGTCCGGGCGAAAAATCTCTCTGATGCAGCGCAGCACCATGCAGGATGCAATTTCAGCACCAAAGGTCGGCGGAATCGTCCGCCTGACACGCTTCATCCTGCGAGGGACGTTTCTGATTGAGCTGCTGGGGGCGCTTGCCGTGCTGCCGGTGTTCTGCCGTGACTATGGATGGCGCGGCGTCTGGATGGCGATTTTTCATTCCATATCTGCTTTTTGCAACGCCGGGTTTGATATTCTTGGGACAGAAAGCAACCGCTATCCATCTCTTACCGGCTACGCGGACAGCCCAGTAATCAATATCACGATTATGCTGCTGATCGTGATCGGCGGCATTGGATTTCTGACGTGGGATGACATCTTCGAAAACAAGTGGCGGTTTCATCGCTACCGAATGCAGAGCAAGGTGATTCTCGTCACGACAGGTCTTTTGATTTTTCTGCCTTCTGTGTTTTTCTTCTTTTCAGGCTTTTCCGCGCTTCCCTCCGGAAACCGGCTGCTGGCATCCTTTTTTCAGTCCGTCACGCCGAGGACAGCGGGCTTCAACACGGTAAGTCTATCCGCGATGTCCGGTGCGTCGCAGGGCGTGATGATCCTTTTGATGCTCATCGGCGGTTCTCCAGGTTCTACAGCAGGCGGCATGAAAACAACGACGCTGGCGGTCTTGATTGCCAATGCCACTGCGACCTTCCGCCAGCGCGATAGTGCCCAATTTTTCGGACGCAGAGTCGATTGCAGCGCCGTCAAGACCGCCGCGACCATTCTGACGATGTATCTGGTGCTGTTCTTTGGCGGTGCGGTCTTTATCAGCGCATATGAGAATCTTCCGCTGTCTGCCTGCCTGTATGAAACGGCATCGGCGGTCGGGACTGTGGGATTGACACTTGGCATTACACCGCAGCTGCGCATTCCATCGCAAATGGTGCTGATCTTGCTCATGTATCTGGGCAGAGTCGGCGGTCTTACCCTCGTTTATGCGGCACTTTCCAGCAAAAAAGCGGGGAATGCAAGGCTGCCGCAGGAAAAAATTACGATTGGATAAGGAGCCTTTTCACATGAAAAACATTCTATTGATTGGCACAGGCCGCTTCGGACGGCATATCGCAGTACAGCTTTATCAGCTGGGGCATCAGGTCATGGCGGTCGATACAAACGAGGAACGAATCAGTGATGTGCTACCATATGTCACCAACGCACAAATTGGCGACAGTACAAACGCGGAGTTTCTTCGCTCTCTTGGCATCGGAAATTTTGACGTCTGCATCGTGACCATCAGCGGTAATTTTCAGAACTCGCTGGAAACCACCTCGCTGCTGAAGGAGCTGGGTGCAAAGCGCGTGGTATCGCGTGCCGAGCGTGATGTGCAGGCAAAGTTTCTGCTTCGCAACGGTGCAGACCATGTAGTCTACCCGGAAAAACAGGTGGCAAAATGGGCAGCGATCCGATACACTGCCGACCATATCTTCGACTACATAGAGTTCGACGAGCAGCACGCCATTTTTGAGGTGGAAGTACCAGAAGGCTGGGGCGGGAAAAGCATTGGCGAACTGAATATCCGCAGCAAGTTTGGAATCAACATTCTTGGCATCAAGCATTCGGGAAAAACCGACGTATCAATTACACCGGATACGGTGCTGTCCGGGGAAATGACGATTTTAGCGTTGGGCGAATACAAAGCGCTGCAAAAGTGTTTCCGAATCTGAACGGACGGTGAGGGTATGTGGAAGATGTCGTTTTGATCGCTGGGACAGCGTTAATGTTCCTGCTCAGCTGGTTTTTGATGAAGCGGCTGGATCGCTTTCTGGATGAAAATCAGAAGCGAATCGAGGAAGCGCCCGAACAACAGCAGCCTGAGCCGTGCGTGCATCTGGTCGGAAATATTTCTCCTGACGAACTTGAGGAAACGCTTTCCCGGTTTCGCAGCAGTCATGCCCATGTAGAAATCGTGATCTATGATTCAGAGCAAATTTCATTTCCAAACAACGAATCCGATTTGGCGCAGTAGAAACCATCACATTTTGGTGCTATAATATCATTTAAGAGGGGTGGTGAAAATGTGCAGAACAAAGGAAGCGAACTGCCAAAAGAGCATATTCTTGTGTGCCTGTCCTCGTCTCCATCCAATGAACGCATTGTACGAATGGCAGGGAAAATGGCACAGGCATTTAGCGGCAGCCTTACCGCGCTCTACGTGCAGACACCCGGAGACGCTGATATGAATGCGGAAGATACCGTTCGCTTGCAGGTGAATATGCGTCTGGCTCAGCAGCTTGGCGCAGAGATCGTCACAACGCATGGTGAAGATGTGGCAACACAGATCGCGGAATATGTGCGTCTCTCTGATGTGACCAAAATTGTGATTGGGCGAAGTGGCGTACAGCGGCGGCATTTTTGGAGTGAACCGACGCTGACAGAACGGCTCATTACGCTTGCACCAGAGGTGGACATTCATATCATTCCGGATGTGGAAGCCTATAAGAGCTACCGCAGGAAACGGCTGCTTCCCATCCGTCCGGCGTTTCCGACCGCATGGGAACTGCTTCTGACCATCGGGATTCTGGCAGCTGCGACGGTCATCGGATGGGTCTTTCTGCGGCTCGGCTTTGCAAATGCCAATATCATCATGGTTTACCTGCTGGGGGTGCTTCTGACTTCCGCTTTTACCAGCGGATATACCTGCGGTGTGCTGTCCGCTTTTTTGAGTGTCATCCTGTTCAATTATTTTCTGACGGAACCCCGGCTGTCTTTGGCAGCCTATGGCAGCAAATACCCAATAACCTTTGCCGTCATGTTTGCAGCGGCGCTTTTGACCGGTACGCTTGCCGCAAAGCTCAAAGCCCATGCGCAGCTATCCGCGCGGGATGCCTATCGGACAAAACTCCTTTTTGATATGAACAGGCAGCTTCAAAAGGCGGAAACGCCGGATGAGGTCTATCAGATGACCACGACGCAGATACAGAAGCTCATGCAGCGGGACGTTTTGATTTATCCGGCACAAGGCGACGTGCTGCTGGATGGGAATGTTTATCCGGCAGACGGAAGCAGTCCATATTGCATCCCGGATACTGATCAGGAACAGAACGTGATTCAATGGGTCTGGCAAAACCGAAAGCGTGCTGGCGCAACGACGCAAAACTTTCCAAAGGCAAAACGGCTGTATCTTGCCATTCGTACCGGGCAGCAGGTTTTCGGCGTTGTCGGGATTCCGATGGAGAAGCAAACGCAGCCTGACGCATTTACATCCAGCGTGCTGTTTTCCATTCTCGGCGAGTGCGCTCTGGCGCTGGAAAGCCTACGCAACGCCGAAGAAAAGGAAAAAGCCGCCGTCCTTGCAAAGAACGAACAGCTTCGTGCAAACCTTCTGCGTTCAATTTCCCATGACCTTAGAACCCCGCTGACCTCCATTTCCGGCAACGCGGATACGCTGCTGCACAGCTATAACGTGCTGGATGAACAAACGCGGAAACAGATTTTTACGGACATTTATGACGATGCGCAATGGCTGACGGGACTGGTTGAGAACTTGCTTTCCATTACAAAAATTGCGGACGGCAGCGTAAAACTGCACCTTTCTGATCAGGTCGTGGACGACATCGTATCGGAATCGCTCCGACATATTGACCGAAGGTCCGCAGAACATCACATCGCAGTGGATTGCGGAGATGTACCCTTGCTGGTTCGGGTGGATGCGGGACTCATCATGCAGGTGCTTATCAACTTGGTGAACAACGCAGTCAAATATACTCCGGCTGGCTCGAACATCAGGATCACGGCAATCCCGCGAGAAAATATGGCCGAAATATACGTCAGCGATAACGGTCCCGGTATTCCAGATGAACTGAAGGAACATGTGTTTGAAATGTTCTTTATCGGAGGCAATCCGATTGGCGACAGCCGCCGAAGTCTTGGGCTTGGGCTTACGCTCTGCCAAGCCATCATTCATGCCCATAATGGCGAAATGACATTGAAAGATAATTCGCCGCATGGCTGCATCTTTTCCTTTACAGTACCGCTCAGTGAGGTGAACTTAAATGAATAAGCCGCTCGTCCTCGTTGTAGAAGATGATACGCCAGTGCGCAATCTGATCACAACAACGCTGAAAACCCATGAATACAGGTATCTTTCTGCGCAAAACGGCGCAAGCGCCGTGATGGAGGCGCTGTCTCACAACCCGGACATTGTGCTGCTTGATTTGGGACTGCCAGATATGGACGGCGTGGAGATCATCCGAAAAATCCGTTCGTGGTCAAATATGCCGATCATTGTGATCAGCGCCAGAACAGAGGATTCTGATAAAATCGTGGCGCTGGATGCCGGGGCGGACGATTATCTCACCAAGCCCTTTTCCGTGGATGAACTGCTGGCGCGGCTGCGAGTGACGCAGCGGAGACTGTCGCTGATGAAAACAGACGCAGCGCAGGAATCTCCGATTTTTACGAACGGTGCGCTGAAAATCGACTATGCGGCAGGCTGCGCATATCTTGACGGTGCAGAACTGCACTTGACGCCCATCGAATACAAGCTGTTGTGTCTGCTCTCAAAAAATGTGGGCAAGGTTCTGACCCACACCTACATCACACAGCAGATTTGGGGCAGCAGTTGGGAAAACGATATTGCTTCTCTGCGGGTGTTCATGGCGACCCTGCGCAAAAAGCTGGAACGCGGAAAAGACGGGCCGCAATACATACAAACGCACATCGGAATCGGCTATCGGATGCTCCGCGTCGAATAGCAGGGAGGCTTTCAAAAAATCTATGAATCATTATGCTGTTGAAAACCCCTCCGTTACCGCGCAGTATACGAAAACAGCCGAAAAGCCTGATTTCAAGCGGTGTTCAGACCTTTCTGGCATAGAAAAAGTCCACCGTAATTCTATCAAAATTGCGGTGGACTTATGGCGGAGAAGGAGGGATTCGAACCCTCGATACCCTTGTGGGGTATACACGATTTCCAATCGTGCGCGCTCGACCAGGCTACGCGACTTCTCCACGTTCTGTTCGGGTTGCTTACATTTTAAGTTGTCAGCTTGCATATTATAATCAAGATTCGTCATAAAGTCAAGTCCCATTTTGAAAGAAACACATTTTTTGTGCGGATTTGTCTCAGCCCAGCAGACAGGCGAGCAGGTTTCGCACGGCTTGGGCGTGGCAGCGGTCCTGCTGCGCCATGGCGGTCAGTGTTTCCCGCAGCGGGGACGGCGCAGTGTTCGCCGCCGCGTCGAGCCGCTCCGCCAGCTTAAGCTCCTGCGTATAGACGCAGCGCAGATCCTGCGCGGCCGTGCCCAGACGCGGGCAGGCGGCGGGCGGGACGCAGCGCTCGCCCGTGCGCAGAAAATACTCCACCTGCAGCTCCTTCTGATGTGCCCGCTCCTGCGCCGCGATGCCGAGCAGCTGCTGCCGCCCGGTGCGGATGCGCTGCGAGAGCGCTGTGTAAAACGCAGCCCCGGCCGCCTTGGCGCGGATGCACTCGGCGAGCAGATCGGTCAGCGTGTCGGCCTCCGGCGGCGTGGTCACGGGCGCGTCTATGCTGCCCGCTACACGCTGCCAGACGCGCTGAAATGTGCGGTTGTCAAGAAAAACGGAATCCTGCATCGTCCATACCCCCACATCATGCTATGGCCCGGCTTGCAAAAACGTGCGAAGTGTGCCATAATCACGGCAGAGATCAGGCATCGGAGGCGACCATTATGGCTCGATTTTTCATAGCAGGTACGAATTTCCCGAATGGCCGGGCGATCATCCGCGGCCGCGACGCCGACCACATCCGCGTGCTGCGTCTGCGCGCGGGCGACGACATTGTCATCTGCGACGGCGCGGGGCGCGACTATAAGTGCCGCCTGGTACAGACGCTGGAGCACGAGGCCGAGGCCGAGGTCATCGAGGTCGTGCCGTGCAAGGCAGAGCCCACTGTGCGCTCGACGGTGTTTGCCGGCCTGCCGAAGGGGGAGCGCAGTGACTTTCTCGTGCAGAAGTGCACGGAGGCGGGCGCGTCCGAGATCGTGTTTTTCTCCTGCACGCGCTGCGTGGCCAAGGCCGTCAATATGGAAAAGAAGCTCGAGCGCTGGCAGCGCATCGCCGAGGAGGCGGCCAAGCAGTCCGGCCGCGGCATCATCCCGCAGGTGCGCTATGAGGCGGACTTCGTCGCTGTGCTCAACGACGCGCTGCACACCGATCTGCCGCTGTTCATGTACGAGACCGGCGAGCGCGAGACGATCCGCGACGCGATCGAGCACACGGCGTCCCCGATCGCATCGGCGGCCATCATCACGGGGCCGGAGGGCGGCTTTGCCGAGTTCGAGGCCGACATGGCCCGCAAGCTCGGCATGCACATCTGCTCCATGGGCGAGCGCATCCTGCGGTGCGAGACGGCTCCGGTCGTCGCGCTCACGGCGCTGATGTACGGCACCGGCAATTTGTAAACTTTTTTTGAAGTTGGGGCTTGACAAGCCCTGCGTGTGTATGTAATAATACTCGACGCAATCAAATAAATATCCGTCGAAACCTCAAGGATCGGCTCGGCTGAGACTGGAGGCGGAGGAACTCTGGAGAATCCCGCGTCAAGCGGGTGCCGAAGGTGCAAGGCGAAAGCCGAATCTCTCAGGCAAAAGGACAGAGCGAGTGCCCGATGTGTGCGGGCGTTCAAGCGCTGTTTGTTCTCTGGAGCTGCTGGTCAAAACGACCGGCAGCTTTTTGCTTTGCAAAAATTCAATGCAGAGGGAGAAACAACATGGATACCTTACTCAAAATCGTGCAGACCATCAACATGTACCTGTCAGACTATGTGCTGATCATCCTGCTGCTCGGCGCGGGCCTGTATTTCACCATCCGCACGCGGTTTGTGCAGGTGCGCTGCTTCGGCGAGGGCTGGCGGCGCTTCTTCGGCGAGTTCAGTCTCAACGGCGAGAAGCACAAATCCGGCATGAGCTCGTTCCAGGCACTGGCGACGGCCGTCGCGGCGCAGGTCGGCACCGGCAACATCGTCGGCGCCTGCGGCGCGATCCTTATCGGCGGCCCCGGCGCGATCTTCTGGATGTGGATCATCGCGTTTTTCGGCATGGCGACGATCTATGCCGAGGCGGTGCTCGCGCAGGAGACCCGCGTGGTCGAGCCGGACGGCACGGTCCTCGGCGGCCCGGTGTACTACATCAAGCGCGCATTCCCGAACGGCTTCGGCAAGTTCCTGGCCGGTTTCTTCGCGGTCGCGATCATTCTGGCGCTCGGCTTCATGGGCTCCATGGTGCAGTCCAACTCCATTGGTGAGGCGTGCCAGAACGCATTCCATATCCCGAGCTGGGTCATGGGCCTGATCGTTTCCGCCATCGCGGCGTTTATCTTCATCGGCGGCGTGCAGCGCATCGCCTCCGTCACGGAGAAGATCGTGCCGATCATGGCCTGCCTGTATCTGGTCGGCGGCCTGATCGTGCTCTTTGCCCGCATCCGCTATGTGCCGGAGACCTTCGGCATGATCTTCAAGTACGCCTTCGTGCCGCAGTCCATCATCGGCGGCGGCATCGGCTACGCACTCAAGACGGCCATCAGCCAGGGCGCCAAGCGCGGCCTGTTCTCGAACGAGGCCGGTATGGGCTCCACGCCGCACGCGCATGCGCTGGCCAACGTCAAGAGCCCGCACGAGCAGGGCACGGTCGCAATGATCGGCGTGTTCATCGACACGTTCGTCGTCCTGACCATGACGGCGCTCGTCGTCATCTCCACGCTCTACGCCGGCAACGGCCCGCTGGCCCACGGCGCGGTCGACAGCATCTCCAAGACGAACATGGCGCAGCTCGCGTTCTCGAGCGTGTTCGGTGATACGCTCGGCAATGCGTTCGTGGCCATCTGCTTGCTGTTTTTCGCGTTCTCGACGATCGTCGGCTGGAACCTCTTCGGCCGCATCAATGTCAATTATCTCTTCGGCAAGAAGGCAAACCTTGCCTACTCTATCATCGCTATTATCTTCATCTTCCTCGGCTCCTGCCTGTCCAATGATCTGGTCTGGGAGCTGACGGATATGTTCAACCAGCTCATGGTGCTGCCGAACATGATCGCACTCGTCGCGCTGTCCGGCATCGTGGCCGTGGCCGCACGCAAGCGCAGCGACGAGCACGAACTGCGCAAGTAACATCCCAACAGAAAAACCGCCCTGCACCGATCGGTGCAGGGCGGTTTTTGCATGTTCGCTTATTTGCAGCGGCGCAGCACCTCGAGCGTGTAGCGCCAGACGCGCTGCACGGAGGCAATGTGCATCCGCTCGCGGCAGGTGTGGATCTCCGTCAGATCCGGGCCGAAGGACACGCAGTCGAGCCCCGGCAGCTTCCCGGCAAACAGTCCGCACTCGACGCCGGCATGGATGGCTTCCACCTTCGGGTCGCGGCCGTACTGTTCGCGGAAGACCGCGACCATGCGCTCGCGCAGAGGCGAGTCCTTGCGGTATTCCCACGCGGGGTAGTCGCCCGAGACGGCCACCGTGCCGCCGAGCTGCGCCATCAGGCAGCGCAGACGCACGACGAGCATCTCCTTTTGCGTGGACACGCTGCTGCGCACGCAGAACGACGCCTGCACGGTGTCCGCATCCGTCGTCAGGATGCCGAGATTCAGCGACGTCTGCACGAGACCCGGAATGTCCCGGCTCATGGCCTGGATGCCGTTCGGCAGGCAGCAGAGCATGCACACGGCGCGCTGCGTGGACGCCTCGTCCATAGGCAGCTGCTGCGGCTGCGCTGCCTCGGCACGCACAAACACATCCGGGTCGGCGGCCGCGTATTCATGCCGGAGCGCAGCGTCCATATCCGCGATGGCCGCCTGTGCGGCGGCTGTGTCGGCCACGGTGATGACGGCCCGGCTCTCACGCGGGATGGCGTTATCCTTCAGGCCGCCGGCGACGGAGACGAGCCGCAGCGGCGTGCGCGCGCCGACGGCGTACAGCACGCGGCCCATGAGGAGGTTTGCGTTGCCGCGGCCCTTGTCGATCTCTGCGCCCGAGTGGCCGCCGAGCAGACCGCCGACCGTCACGGTCAGCGCTGTGCCGGAAAACGGCGCGCGCGTGACCGGCAGCGTGCACACGGACACGTTGCCGCCGGCGCAGCTGACGGTGAGCACGCCCTCGTCCTCGGAGTCGAGGTTGAGCATCGTGCGCCCCTTCAGCACGGAGGCGTCCAGCGCGGCCGCGCCGAGCATGCCGGTCTCCTCATCGACGGTGATGACGACCTCGAGCGGGGGATGGGGGATGTCGTCCGCAGCCAGGATCGCCAGCGCCATGGCCACGGCGATGCCGTCGTCCCCGCCGAGCGTTGTGCCGCGCGCGCCGATCATGTCGCCGTCCACGAAGAGGTCGAGCCCCTCGCGGGCCATGTCCTTCGTGCAGTCCGGCGCAGTCTCGCAGACCATGTCCATGTGCCCCTGCAGGATGACCGGGGCGGCGGATTCATACCCCGGCGTGCCGGGTGCGAAAATGATGACATTGTTGTGCGCGTCCTGAATGCAGCGCAGCTGATGTTCGGCTGCGAAGCGAACAAGGTAATCGCTGATGGCTTTCGTGTTGCCGGAGCCGTGTGGGATGGCGCACAGCTGCTCAAAACAGGAAAAGACAGCGCGCGGCTCCAGATGATCGAGAATCGGCATGACAAATCTCCTTTGCTGGTGAAATGGACCCGGCGGACACACTGCTGTGCCCGCCGGGGATGGTTACGATTCGGCCGGGATCTGTACCCGGGACAGGGAGGCGCGGATGTTGCCGGTGAACAGCAGGCTCAGGCGGCGGATCTGCGCCTCGAGATCCTCTTTCATCCCGTTTTCGAGCCATTCGTAGAAAATATCCGTGATGCCGAAGCGGTAGAGGTCGCACACGAGCTTTTTGTCCGCCTCGCTCACGCGCATGCCGTGGGCCTGCGCCTCCACATAGCTGTGCATCATTTCCCCGGAAATGCGGTCCACATGCTTCTCCAGCTCCAGCCGATGCGAGGAGGTGTAGATGTGGTATACGGCGCGCTTGTGCTCGCGCGCGAAGCGGGAGGCGGAGATCATACATTCCTCCCAGCTGCCGGTGGCCTCAAATTCATCGAGCGCGCGCTCGGTCTCGCGGTGGAGGATGGTGTCCAGCAGCTCGTACAGATCGGAGTAATGGTAGTAAAACGTCCGGCGTGTGATCTGGCACTCGTCCACGAGCTGGGTCACGGTGATCTTGTCAAACGGCTGCTCGGACAGCAGCTTCAGGAACGCATCCTGGATGGCGGCTTCGGTCAAATGTGCCAAGCGGGATCCCACCTTTCTGGTCGTGCGGCGCGGTCATTGCGCGGCCGGTTGTGTGTCCTGTGCGGGGAGATATTCGATGTGCGCATAGCTGTGCCGCCGGGCGGCGGTATCGCACATGAATGTATAGACTTTCTGATGCAGGGCCCGGCGGGCGCTGCGCGGCGGCAGGGATGCGTCCGGGTAGACCGGCTCGCCGACAACGACGGTGATGCACGGCGGCAGAAACCGCAGCAGCTTCCGCTGCCGGTAGATGACCACCACGCCGACGGCGGGGACCTGCTCGCGCACCGGATAGGCAAACGCTGTGTCCGGGAACGGGCGGATACCATTATAATATGGCCAGATGTGCGCCTCCGGGTAGATCATGATGGCCTGGCGGCGCTCGATCCGCCGGTGCAGCGCGGCGAGAAACTGCCGCGTGCCGTCGATCGTGTCGGCCAGCGGGACGGCCCCGAGCATCTGCACGATGTTGCGCACGCCCGGAATGGAGACTGTGTCCGCCGCGGTGACGATGTTTGCGCGACGCGGGAACGCCAGCAGCGTCGGGATGAAGGCATCCGCGAGCGTGTTCGTGTGGTTGCCGTAGAGAAAATAGCCGCCGGGCAGCTCGCGCAGCACTTTGCGGTTTTCGATCCGCAGGCCGAAAACGAGCTTGCAGTACAAAAACAGAAACGGCGTCATGATCAGCCGGTAGACGACGAACGCGAGCGCCTGCCAGACCGGGCTGGGGTGCTCATAAGGAAAGTCGGCGCCGATCGGCTTCGGTCGGATGCGCCCGTTCGTCGGCGCGAAGTCGTCGTGCAGCGGGTCGTGATAATAGATGGTCTTGCGGCTCATGTCGGCTCACCGCGCAGGGCGACGGCGTCAAAGAGCATCTGCTCCATCTGGCGCATGCAGCTCTGCTGTTCAAACTGCGTGCCGCTCTCGAGATATTTCCGGCTGTAGTCCGCGCGCTCGGCCGGGTGCTCGACCCAGTAGTCGATCTTGGCGGCCATATCCTCGGGGTCCTTATTTTTAAATAGAGATTTCTCGTCGAGCGCGAATGCCTTGGCCGCACTCTTCGGGGAGTTGGCGATGACCGGCACCAGCCCGCAGGCGATGGCCTCCAGACAGGCGATGGACTCGATCTCCACCTCGGCGGGGTGACAGTAGAGGTCGGCGCAGCGCAGCAGATTCAGCAGGTCCTGCCGTGAGAAAAACGCGATCTCCATGTCGACGCCGTATTTTTCGGCCAGATGACGGTAATGCTCTTCACGCGGCCCTTCACCGGCGAGGATCAGGTGGATCTGCTCGCGGTGGGCCGAGCGGCCGATGGCCTCGATGAGGATCTCCTGATTCTTTTCGCTCGACAGGCGGCCGGTCGAGACGATGAGGAACTTGCCTTCCAGTCCCGCCGGGCGCTTGGCCGGGCCGGGCGTGAACATGCTGTTGACGCCGTTGGAGATCACGCGGCCGTTCGTCGGGCCGACGACGGCCTCAAACGTGTCGCGGATGAACTGCGTCGGGTAATGGATGATGTCCGAATACTGATACACCATCTGGTAGCAGGCGCGGTAGACGCCGCGGTTGATCGCATCGAGATCCTTGCACAGAAAGTGCGCCGTGACGTTCTCGGCCTGGCAGTGGAAGCTGGAGGTGATGGGCTTGTTGTACGCCTTGGCGATCTTCACCGCCGTGTGCGACAGCTGCAGCACGAACGTCGTGTGTACGACGTCGCAGTCGCGGATCGCGTCCTCGAGCAGGGAGCGGTCCAGGCGCGGCAGCGTCACGCCGTTGCGCTCCACGATCGGGTTGAGCAGGTAAAGGTTCAGCTCCGGCACGACGTAAAAGCACTCGTTGCCGGCCTTGTCCTGATCGGCGCAGACCACGCGCACCGTGTGCCCCTGCGCGCGCAGGAAGCGGATGAGGTTCATGCAGGCGATCGTGGTGCCATTGTTTTCTTCGCCCAGAATATCACAGACAATCGTGATCGTCATGTTGTCGTATCATTCCTTGTTTTTTGAATTGGCAGGAGCGTCCCGCCGCATGATGCGACATTGCTCATTGTAACCGGAAAAAATGAGAGCCGCATGAAAAATAGAGGATAAAGATCCATTCATTCAAGAATTCAAACAAATCTTACAACATCATATCATACTTTCTCACGTGAGAAAACCTCTCATTTTCCTGAAAATGTGACGGATTTTTTGCAAGGATCGCAAAACGGACGTGCGCCCTCTTGAATTACGTTTTCGAATCGTGTATATTATTTGTACCCATGTGTTCATATTTTTTGTTTTAGGAGAGCAAATTATGACAGACTATCAGAAGATGTATCAGGAAAAACTGACGACGCCGGAGCAGCTTGCCCAGCAGGTGCAGTCCGGCTGGCTGCTCGGCATGGATACGGCGACCTCGCAGACGCCGGCCATCATGACCGCAATCGCGGAGCACATCCGCAACAGCGATATTACGGGCGTGAAGGTACAGGCCCTGCTCGATGCGTACCCGTTCGAGTTTTATACCGACCCCACGCTGGCCGGCAAGATGACCGGCTACAGCTGGTTTTCCAGCAGCGCGGCGCGCAAGGCGGTCAACGCCGGCTATGCCGATATCATCCCGGCATATTACCGCGATTTCCCGACCCGCATCCGCACGGAGTACGACTACGACGCCGTGTGCGTCGAGGTTGCGCCGATGGACCGCCACGGCTACTTCAGCCTGGCGCTCAACGGCTCGTATATCGACGCCATGCTCGACAAGACCAAGCGGATCTTCCTCGAGGTCAACGACCGCCAGCCCCGCGGCCTGTGCGGCTCGCTGATCCACATTTCGCAGGTCGACGCCATCGTGGAGTATAACCACGATCTGCCGGTCCTGCCGCCGGTCCAGCTCGACGAGGTGAGCAAGACGATCGGCGGCCTCATTGCCGAGCGCATTCCGGACGGCGCGTGCCTGCAGCTCGGCATCGGCGCGATCCCGGACGCGACCGGCATGGCGCTCAAGAGCAAGCACGACCTCGGTATCCACACCGAGATGTTCACCGACTCCATGGTCGAGCTCATCGAGTGCGGCGCGGTCAACAACAGCAAAAAGCAGATCCATCGCGGCAAGACCGTCACGACGTTTGCCTTCGGTTCGCAGCGCATTTATGATTATATCGACGATAACCCGGCCGTGGAGATCCTGCCGGTCGAATACGTCAACGATCCGGACGTCATCTGCCAGAACGACAACATGATCTCCATCAACGCCGCGGTCGAGGTCGACCTCTTCGGCCAGGTCTGCGCCGAGTCGGTCGGCACGAAGCACATGTCCGGCTCCGGCGGCCAGATCGACTATGTCCGCGGCGCCTGCCAGTCCCGCGGCGGCAAGAGCTTCATCGCCTTCACGTCCACGGCCAAGGGCGGCACGATCAGCAAGATCAAGTCCATCCTCACCCCGGGCGCCGTCGTTACGACGAGCAAGAACGATGTCGACTACATCGTCACCGAGTACGGCGTGGCGCATCTGCGCGGCCGCAGCCTTGGCGAGCGTGCCCGCCAGCTGATCGCCATCGCGCACCCCGACTTCCGCGACGAGCTGACCTTCGAGGCCAAAAAGCGCGGCATTATGATCTGATCCCGCAGTGCAAAGCCTGCTGTCCGCATCCCACGGACGGCAGGCTTTTTTTGTCCATACGCATTCTGTATCGGGGCGCACATAATGGTGACGTGTGTTTCATCAAGCGCTGGAAAATGCGCAAAAGTGTTACATTTGTACCGCAGTGGGGATTGTGCTTTTCTCGCAGCGGCAATATAGTGTAACCATAAAAAGGGGACAGATTTCGATGCTGTCCCAAATCTATTGGAGGGATTTTTCATGAAGAAAACGTGGAGCAGAGTGCTCGCCACCGTTCTGGTTCTGGCGATGGTGCTTTGCATGCCCGGTTTCGCAGCAAGCGTTGCCGATACGACGGACTTCGAGTCCGATCGTGCGACCTCTGCTGACGAACTGACGGACGCGGATCTGCCGGAGCTCCTGTCGGCGAGCGGCAACCACTATCCGATCGTGCTGGTGCACGGCCTGTTCGGTTGGGGCGGCACGGAAGTGCTCGGCCTGAACTACTGGGGCGGCTTCAGCAGCCTGCGCGACATTCTCAACAATGCCGGCTACAAGGTCTACACCCCGTCCATCGGCCCCGTCGCCAGCAACTGGGACCGCGCCTGTGAGCTGTATGCCTACCTCGTCGGCGGCACGGTGGACTACGGCGCATATCACTCCGCCACCAACGGCCATGCGCGCTATGGCCGCACGTTCCCGGGCGTTCTGCCGGAGCTGAATAACCCCGACAGCGAGCTGAAAGTGCATCTGGTCGGCCACAGCATGGGCGGCGAGACGATCCGTATGCTCGCACAGCTGCTGGAAAACGGCGATGCCGATGAGCGCAACGCCAGCCGCGGCGGTGATATCAGCCCGCTGTTCACCGGCGAGTGCCGCCACTGGATCGAGAGCATCACGACGCTCTGCACGCCGCACGACGGCAGCCAGTATGACACGAAGGTCTATCAGAACATCGGCGATCTGGCCCAGTATGCCATGGGCATCATCGGTGCGGTTACCGGCACCAATGTCAATGAGAACAACTTCGGCCTGGACTTCAAGCTCGATCAGTGGGGTCTGGTGCGCCAGCCCAACGAGTCTTACTCCAGCTACTTCAACCGTGTGATCAACAGCAAGATCTGGACGCAGCACACCAACGACCTGAGCGTCTATGACCTTGACGTCGACGGCGCAGCCGTGCTCAACGGCTATGCCAAGGCGCAGGATGATATCTATTACTTCTCCGTCGCCTGCTCGAACACCCATCGTGAACCGCTGACCGGCCACTATCTGCCGAATGCCAGCATGAACCCGATGATGGTCAAGAGCAGCACCTACATGGGCAGACACGTCAACTACGCGGTCGGCCATGTGAACATCACGCCGGACTGGTGGGAGAATGACGGCATCGTCTCCGTCCGCTCCGCGATCCGTCCGCACGAGAATTCCACGGATAAGTACAATGAAAACTACGGCGTCGGCGCTGACGGCAAGATGACCTTCAAGGCTGGCACCAAGATGGGCGTCTGGAACTACATCGAGAAGATCGACAACACCGACCACATCAACATGGTCGGCCAGATGCAGAAGTCCACGCACGCCATGCTGCAGGAAAAGTTCTTCGAGCTGGCTAAGATGCTCAACAGCATCCCGGTGAGCAGCTCGACCGGTGCACATGTCTGCCCGGGCGCTAACTTCGCCGATATGCCCGCCTACACCAACTGGGCGCATAAGGGCCTGGATTACTGCATCCAGAACGGCATCCTGAACGGCACGAGCGCGACGACCATCGCGCCGAACGGCACGACCACGCGCGCACAGCTCGTGACGATGCTCTACCGTCAGGCAGGTTCTCCGAAGGCTGCCAAGTCCAGCCCCTTCACCGATGTGACCGACAGCTGGTCTGTCGATGCGATCAACTGGGCGTTCGAGAAGGGTGTCGTGAACGGCACGAGCCCCACCACGTTCTCCCCGAATGATGCCATTACGCGCCAGGATATGGCGACCATCCTCTATAACTACACCAAGAATGTTCTGGATCTGGACGTGTACGATACCGCTGACCTGACCGGTTATCCGGACTACAGCTCCATTTCCGATTATGCCCGCACGCCGCTGTCCTGGGCGGTCGCACAGGGCCTGATCCTCGGCGTCGGCAATTCCAACGGCGCGGACACCCTTCAGCCGAAGGGTGACGCCCCCCGTGCGCAGACTGCCACGATCATCATGCGCTTCTGCCAGAACGTCCTCTGAGACTTCATTTCAACAACACAAGCCCGATGGGATCTTCCCATCGGGCTTGTTGTCGCTTTTTCGTGGCGCTTTCACTGCGGAGTGTGCAGAAATTAGACAAATGCATGATAATGTGTGCAAAAAATGCCTTGACAATCGCATAGGATCTGGTATATTGGAGCTGGAATCACTTCCAATTATTAACTTCGTCAACCCGAACTATTGTGCAGCTGCAGGAGGTGGCAAATGAAAAAACGAAGCAAGCAAATTCTGACGCTTTTTATACTTGGACTTGTACTGATTCTGTTGGCACCGTATGTGCCGGATTTCTGCTTCCGCGTACTTCTGGCCGCAAAAGAGAAGCTGTTTGATTACAGGTATTGGGATATTCGGTTTGAGCAAATCATTCCGTCTGTGCGTATGGGAGGCATTATTCTCTCTGCGTGGGGTATGGCCTTGTTACTGAAAAAGGAGGATAAAGAATAAAAAAGCGAATTTCCATGCTTTTGGCTCTGGTTTTTTGTGTTTTCCGTCCTGTTTATTCCCGTTCAGGCTGCCGATACTGCCGGAGTTGCAGTTTCGGGGACGATTTCTCTGGATGATTTGGATTCCAATCCAGATGTGATCGTAAGCGACCCTATGACGTTTACTGAAATGATCGCGCGTATGGCAAAAAATGCGGATATGTCATATGATGAAGTTCTGCGTATGCTCCCGGATACGATGCAGACACAGGCTGCCCGCAGCAATGCTTATCGTTCCTTCACTGCCAGCTTGCATGTGACAGACGAATACCAGCCGTACTTGGACTTTTATTGCGCCACAAGTGAGGGCGGTCATTTCTTCAATATCAACTCTATCTATTCGATTCAGTTAGTGCGATCCTATAATGGAATTTCCAAGCAATTCGGGGGAGAGGTTAACGCATGGCTGCGTAGCTCAAATTCCATCGAATACTATGTAAATGGCGACTTTTTCAATAATGGGACAACAACTGTGTCTGGCGGTATTGGAGTGAACGCCGGTTTGAATGTGAAGTGCTCTGTAACGTGCTCGGTCTCGTATTCATCGAACCACTATAAGTACTTCTATGTTCATAAGACAATTAAATACGGAAGCTGAATGTAAGCGTTTTTGCATCATCGAATAAACCGCAAGCCCGATGGGATTTCCCATCGGGCTTGTCCTATGTCGCATTTGAGAATGTCAGCGCGCCTTTTCCCAGCCGTCGAGCGGTGCGCGCTGGATGGCGCCGAACACTTTGCTGCGCAGATCGGGGTAGGTCTGGCTCATGGTGCGGATGAACTGCTTGATCTCGTAGCGCTTGCTGCCGCGGTCCTCGGGGCAGGGGTTTTCGACGATCGGCAGCGCCAGCGCCTTCGCCAGATTGGCGATGCGCCCATCGCCGGCGTAGAGCATCGGACGGATCTGATCCACGCCCGTGCGCGTCATGTGCGTCACCGGCTGAAAGCAGCTGATGCGCCCCTCGTACACGAGCGAGAGCAGGAACGTCTCGACCGCGTCGTCAAAGTGATGACCGAGCGCGAGCTTCGTGATGCCGCGCTCGCTGAGCGCTGTGCACAGCGCGCCGCGGCGCATCTTCGCGCACAGGGAGCAGGGATTATCCTCCTTGCGCACGTCGAACACGACCTCTTTGATGTCCGTTTTCAGGCGGGTGTATGGCACGCCGAGCGTATCGCACAGCTCCGCTACCGGCGCGAAGTCCATGCCGTCAAAGCCGAGCTCGACCGTGATCGCCTCGAGCGTGAACGGCTTCGGATAGTACCGGCGCAGCTCATTGAGCGCCATGAGCAGCACGAGCGAATCCTTGCCGCCCGAGACGCCGACGGCGACGGTGTCGCCCGGCGCGATCATGTCATAATCCTCCACGCACCGGCGCACCAGACCGGTGAACGCATTCAGGTCGTTCATAAGCAGCCTCCAAAATGAAAATAGAAATTGCGAATTCGAGCGTAAAACGGAGTAAAACGGAGCTTTTGAGAGTAAAGATATATCTAAATCAAAATTCCGTTGACAGGCTTTGATGATTGTGGTATAAAAGATAAGCGCGAATGCGAGACCTATTTTACGTTTGCGCCTGAAAAATGTCAAAATGTTTTTCAACACATTCTAATTGGAGGCACGAATATGTCCACTACTTTGCTGAACAAGGACACCGTCACCCGCAAGTGGTACGTTCTGGATGCAGCCGGCAAGCCGATGGGCAAGACCGCAGCGCTCGCTGCCGATCTGCTGCGCGGCAAGCTCAAGACCGACTACACCCCGCACGTTGACTGCGGCGACTTTGTCATCATCATCAACGCCGAGCAGGCAGTGCTCACCGGCAAGAAGCTCGAGCAGAAGTACTACCGCACGCACTCCGGTTATCCCGGCGGCCTGCACGAGACGCAGTACAAGAAGCTCATGAAGGACAAGCCCGAGCTGGCTATGCGTCTGGCTGTGCGCGGCATGCTGCAGAAGAACACCATTGCCCAGTGGCAGCTCAAGCGCCTGAAGATCTACCGCGGCGCCGAGCATCCCCATGCGGCACAGAAGCCCGAAGTCTGGGATCGCTGAGAAGGAGGAAATAGAACATGGCAACTTATACGAGCAAGAAAGCCTATATGTACGGCACCGGCCGCAGAAAGTCCTCCGTCGCGCGTGTGCACCTGTTCCCGAACGGCACCGGCAGCATCACCATCAACGGCCGTCCGCTGGATGAGTACTTCGGCCTCGAGACCCTGAAGCTCATCGTGCGTCAGCCCTTCGCGGCGACCGACACCATGGGCAAGTTCGACGTCGAAGCCACCGTGACCGGCGGCGGTGTGACCGGCCAGGCCGGCGCGATCCGTCACGGCATCGCCCGTGCGCTGCTCCAGGTCGAGGACAGCTACCGCGCGCCCCTGAAGGCCGCCGGCCTGCTGACCCGTGACCCGAGAATGAAAGAGCGTAAGAAGTACGGCCTCAAAGCCGCCCGTCGCGCGCCTCAGTTCAGCAAGCGCTGATCTATCCGAATATCGTTTCCAAAGCCCGAGATCCGCTGGATCCCGGGCTTTTCTTTGTCCGCGCAGGGAGCGGGCGATTGGATTTTTGCGCGCACTGGTTTGACAAACCGGGGCCGATGTGGCCGTTCCGGCTGCGAACTGACACAGCAGCCCATACATGCAGTAAAACGGCGCCAGCCCCAATGTGACCGACAATACCGACAAAACGACGGACAGGACCAGCTATTTCTTTTCGCCCCCGGCGTAGGCGAAAAGCGCGCGTGTCCAGCTTTTCTTCTCAGGTTTCATAGGACGTTCCTCTTTCTTTTCGGTATTCTGACGGGGTCAGTTTCATGATCTTCTTGAAGGCAACAGTGAATTTTCCGGCGTTGTCATATCCGACCCGGCCGCCGATCTCCGCAATGCTCAGCTCTCGCTCCCGGAGCAGCAATTCCGCCGCCGCGTTCATCCGATAGCCTGCCAGCCAGCTGCCGATGGATGTGCCATAGACCGACCGGAAGCAGGTCTTCATCGCCGTTATGGGGATGTCGAAGCGGTGAGAGAGCGCCTCCTGCGTGTAATGCTCCGAAATGTGCTCGGCCAAAAACCGCCGGATCGCTTTGACCTTCTCCACCTGCGTCCGGTAAAAATACGGGCGCTCGCCAACAGTGTCCGGGATGGTCATGGTATCGAGATACAGCAGCAGCTCCAGGATCTTCACTTTGAAGTACGGGATGCGGATCTTTTCCGGCACCCGGTACAATTCTCGGAAGATGTGCTCCGCCTCTGCCACACCGTGCAGCACATAGGGGGCTCGTGCCGAGGGAAAAGCGCGAGACGATCCCTTCCGGCGTGACCGGGAAGTCCCTGACCTCTTCCGCCAGCGACCGGCCGATGACATCCAGATCAAAGGCGACCGTCAGGCCGTGATAATGGCAGGAGGGGAAGGTGAAATCGCCGGTGTGCTGCTGCCGCAGGTCAAGCTTTATCCGAGCGCCACGTCCAGCATCATCATGATGCTGAAGCCCACGGCGAAAAACACCGTGCCGATATTGGAGTGATCGCCCTGCGACATCTCCGGGATCAGCTCTTCCACCACGACATAGAGCATGGCTCCGGCAGCAAAACTGAGCAGATACGGCAGCGCAGGGACAACGAGCTGTGCCGCCAGAATCGTCAGCACGGCGCCGATGGGCTCTACCACGCCGGAAAGCACGCCGCCGCAGAAGGCTCTGCCTTTTTTCATGCCCTCCGCCCGCAGCGGCATGGAGATGATCGCCCCTTCCGGGAAGTTCTGAATGGCGATACCCAGCGACAGGGCCAGCGCACCGGCCGCCGTGATCTGTGCGCTGCCGGAGCGGAACCCGGCGTATACCACGCCGACGGCCATGCCCTCCGGGATGTTGTGCAGCGTCACGGCCAGCACCATCATCGTCGTGCGCTGCAGGCGGCTCTTCGGCCCTTCGGCCTGGGCGCTGTTCGCGTGCAGGTGCGGGATGATGTGATCCAGCGCGAGCAGAAACAGGATGCCGAGCCAGAAGCCCAGAAAGGCGGGGAGGAACGAGAGCTTCCCCATACCTGCCGACTGCTCGATCGCCGGGATCAGCAAGCTCCAGACCGAAGCCGCCACCATCACACCGGCGGCGAAACCGGTCAGCGAGCGCTGCACGGCGTCACTGAGCGCTTTCTTCATAAAGAACACGCACGCCGCGCCCAGCGCGGTGCCGAGAAACGGGATCAGTATCCCCCAAAATGTTTGCATAAGACAGCTTCCTTTTTGCTATGGATTAGGTTGTTTTCGCAAGTTAGATGGCTCTAACCAATAAGCATCATACCAGAGATCATCAACATTTGCAAGCGGAAACCAGCGGCCCGTGAAAATCCATGATTTCCAACCGGTTTCGGGCGCTCCGCAGCTCAAAAATGGGGCGGCCGTGCGGCCGCCCCGGTGCGTTCATTCTTTTTCCGGCCCGTCTGCGTCGGCTTCCGGCGCAGCGTTTTCCGTCGTGCCGGGCCGGTTGCGGCGCGGCCGCATCTTGCCGAGGAGACGGTTGATGTGCTTTTCAATGTCCTGCGACAGCTCGGCGGCCTTGGCCGCGACTTCTTCGGCGGCTTTGGGCGCGGCGGCCTGCGTGTCATCGGCGGCTTCCGGCTCCGTTTCCGCCGGAGTGTCGGATCCCTGCGCGGGCAGAATGGCCTCCGGCGGCTCCGGCTGGCTGAGGATCGCCTGCAGCAGCTCCATGTCCGTCATGATGCGCTCGGACGCGATGCCGAGCTCCTTTGCGTCGTGCTCGAGCACGGCGATGAGCAGGTCGTAGTAATCGCCCTCGCACTTGAGCGCCCTGGCGATCTGCGGCAGCGTCTTTTCGTGGAACGTGCGCAGCGAGCCATCATCCGTCCCAAGGTATTCGAGCAGCTGCTGGCGCGCCGCGTCCTCGGACATGGTGCGGTCGATATAATATGTGCTGCCGTAGAGACCGTAGAGCACGCGCTGGGCGTCGAAGTAGCCGAGGCGCATGTTCTTGCGGCTCTGCTCGGCGTCGAAGTTCAGAATGTTGCCGAGATCGACCGTCGGCCCGATCGTCGTCACATGCACGTCGTCCGGAATGCGGAAGCGCTTTTCGATGCCGAAGCCGAAGATGCGCAGGGCAATGATGTCCTTGCAGCCGTTTTCCACCAGCGCGTGGATGGGCACGACGTCCTGTACGCCGCCGTCGGCGTAATATTTGCCGCCAAGCTTTTCCAACCGGAATGCTGGCAGGTACGCGCTTGCGAGCAGCATATCGCACAGTTCGTCCTCGTCAAGGTCGGAGGCTTTGAGCTCCAGCTCCTGATGGTCGGACAGGGAGTAGGTGACGATGAAAAAGTCCGTGTCAGAATGGCAGATTTTGTCCGCGTCCACGACCTCAGCGACCCAGTTGCGCAGCGGCGTCACGTCAAAGCCGCGGTTGCGCACGATGTCGGCCACGCTGCGCAGCGTGCTCTTGAGTTCGGAGAGCGGGATGTCGCGGTTCATGAGCCGGCGCATTTCCTCGTCGTCCACGTCCATGACCTGGGAAAAGTGGATGTTGTTCCAGACGTTTTCGGCCTTTTCCAGGTCGTCCATGACGATCATGGCGCCGTTGAGCGCACCGACGGACGTGCCGGACACGGCGGAAAAGCGGATGCCCGCCTCGCGCAGGGCTTTCCACGCGCCGATCTGGTAAGCGCCTTTCGCGCCGCCGCCCTCGAGCGCCAGACCATAGGTTTTGTTACGATCCAGTTTCAGTTCCATGTCGGTTCTCCAATCTGTAGATTTTTGCGGCATGGGGCGGCAGGTCAAATGCGCCCACGCCGTCGTGGATGGCAATGTGGGTATCGTCGGTGCAGTCGGCGGCGCAGTCGTATTCGCTGCGCACGAAGGCCAGCCTTGTCTCTTCGCACAGGCCGGCGCCGGGGCAGGTGAGCTCCACGTGGCAGCGCACCGGGTGCGCCGCGCGGTTGACGATCAGCAGCAGCGCCTCGTCCTCTGCTTCCTCGCCGAAGGCGTCCCGACCGTCCGCGATGACGCGCAGAACACACAGCACGTCGCCCGCCGGGGCGAACACGGCGACCTCACCGCGCGTGAGCGCCGGGTGCGCGTGGCGCAGGGCCGTCAGCTGCGCGTACCACTGCAGCATCTGCGTGTCGCACATCTGCAGCGGCGCGCGGTTGAACGGGTCGCACAGGCCCTGCATACCGGTCTCGTCGCCGTAGTAGATCGACGGGATGCCCGGCAGCCAGAACTGCGCGGCTGCCGCCAGAACCTGCAGCTGCGCGCCGCGTGCGGCCATGGCGTCCGTGATCTCGAGCGCCGCAAGCTCTGCGCGCGTGCGGCTGCGGGGGTCAAAGTCCAGCGCCAGCGCCGAGCGCGTGCGCGCCACGTCATGGCTTGCCGTCAGGTTCATGAGCGCGTAGTACAGCGGCCGCGGATAGTTCAGCCGCTGGCTCAGCAGCAGGTCGGCAAGCGCGCGCGCCGTGCTGCGCCCGGTCAGGAACGCCACCAGTCCGTCGCGCAGGGGATAGTTCATGACGCTGTCGAGCGCGTCGCCGAGCGCGTACTGCCGCCGTTCGCCGTAGCTGACCTTCGTCACGGCGTCCTCCCAGACCTCACCGAGGAGCACGCTGTCGGGGTCGGTTTCTTTGGCAGCGCTGCGCATGCCGCGCAGCACATCGTCCGGCAGCTCGTCGGCCACGTCCAGCCGCCAGCCGGACGCGCCGTCGCGCAGCCAGGTCTTGACGATGCTGCGCTCGCCGGTGATCATATATTTGCGCCAGTCGGGATTGGCGGCATTGACGGCGGGCAGGTCTTTGAAATCCCACCAGCACTTGTAGTCGTCGGGGTAGTGCGCGAAGCTGTACCAGCGCGCATAGACGGAGCTGCGGCTGTTGTACGCGCCGCAGCCGGGGTAGTGCCGGAAGCGGTTGAAGTACCGGCTGTCAGCGCCCGTGTGAGCGAACACGCCGTCGAGCACGATGCGGATGCCGCAGTCCGCCGCGGCCGCACAGAGCTTCTTGAAGTCCGCGTTCGTGCCGAGGATGGGGTCGACCTTCCGATAATCGCCGGTGTCGTACCGGTGGTTGGAAGCGCTCTCGAAGATCGGGTTGAGGTACAGCACCGTCACGCCGAGCTTCTGCAGGTAGTGCAGCCGGTCGGCGATGCCGCGCAGAGTGCCGCCGTAGAAATCCACCGGTGCGTATTCGCCCTCCGGCGTGTTGGCCTGCCACTCGACGGGTTCGTCCCATCCGGCGTGGCAGTGCACGGTCTGGCCCATGCGACGGTGGTGCTCCATGCCGCGCTGCGCGGTGGCGGAGCTGTCGCGCGCGAAGCGGTCGGGGAAGATCTGATACATCACGCCGGTGCGAAACCATGCCGGGGTCGTGAATCCGGCGCGATAGACCGTCAGGCGCCAGCCGTCACCCGGTGCGTCGCACAGCCGGGCGTGCCGGCCGTCCGGCGCGGCGCACAGCCAGCGGATGCCGCCGTCGTTGCACGCGAGCCGGAAGCGGTAGCGCAGCGCCTGCGGCTCGGTGGGCATGGTCACGGCCGCTTCAAAGCCGGCGGCCGTCTGCGTCATGGCGACGGTGTCGCTGTACGCATCGCCGTAGAGTTCCACGGCGGCGTCGAACACGAGCGCCTCCGTGTCCGCGAAAGCGAGGCGCACGGCCGCACCGGTCTCGAGCGCGCCGATCGGGCTGCGGAAGGCCGCGTCGGCCGCGTCGTGCTTCGGCGTGGTGTCCTCCGGCAGCAGGAGCAGATACAGGTGCGCGTAGTCCTCGGCCGAGCGCGTGAAGCTGAAGTCCTGCGACATGGCCTGCCGCTGCACGCGGCAGTAGGCGTCATGATCGTCGTGATAGAGCGCGAGCGCGCGGCGGATCGTGTCCGCCAGCTCGTAGGCGTTGAAGTTGGCAAACGAGAAGCCGGTGCCCTCGCCGGTGAACCGGTTATACGGCTGCACGCTGTCGCGCAGGCCGCCGGTCTCGCGCACGATTGGCAGCGTGCCGTAACGCATGGCAATCATCTGCGACAGGCCGCACGGCTCGAAGCTCGACGGCATGAGCAGAAAATCGCTGCCCGCGTACACGCGGTGCGACAGCGCCTCGTCGTAGCCGATGTAGGCGCACAGACGGCCCTTGTGCCGCCACTCGGCGCTGCGCATAAAGTCCTCGTATTCGGCGTTGCCCGTGCCGAGGAGCACGAACGCCATGTCCTCGCTGTCCATGAGCTCGTCGAGCACGCACTGCACCAGGTCGAAGCCCTTTTGCGGCGTCATGCGCGTGACCATGGCGACGATGGGCGTGTGCGCGCCGATCTCGAGACCGAGCTCCCGGCACAGCGCGGCGCGGCAGGCGGCCTTGCCGCTCAGGTCGTCGGCGGAGTAGGGCGCGGCGATGCCGCCGTCGTGCGCGGGGTCAAAGACGGCGGTGTCGATGCCGTTGAGGATGCCGGACAGCTGGTGCTGCCGGGCGTTGAGAATGCCCTCGAGTCCCTCGCCGTAAGCCGCCGTGCGGATCTCACCCGCATAGCTTGGGCTGACGGTGTTGATGTGGTCGGCAAAGACGCAGCCGGCCTTGAGCAGGTTCGCGCAGCCGTTGAGCTCCATGAACTCCGGCGTGTAATAGCGCGCGTCGATGCCGAGCAGATCCTGCACGAATTCGAACGAGAACTTGCCCTGATAGGCGATGTTGTGGATCGTCAGCAGCGTCTGCATGCGCGACTGCATCCTGCCGGCGTACTGTGTTTTCATCAGCATGGGCAGCACGGCCGTGTGCCAGTCATTGCAGTGCAGGATCTCGGGCGTGAAGTCCAGCCGGGGCAGCGCCTCCAGGATCGCGCGGGCGAAAAACGCATACTGCTCGCCCTCGGCCTCGCCGCCGAGGTAAATGCGGTCGCCGAAATAAAACTCGTTGTCCACGAGGTAGATGACGATGCCGTCGAGCAGTAGCCGCTCGATGCCGACGTACTGATGCCGCCAGCCGAGATCGATATAAAAATCCGTCAGGTGCGTGACCTGGGATGCGTACTTTTCCTTGATCACGCGGTGGTACGGCGTGATGATGCGCGCGTCAAAGCCGAGCGCGGCCAGACTCTTCGGCAGCGTGCCGACAACGTCCGCAAGGCCGCCGGTCTTGGCCAGCGGTGCGCACTCGGCGGCCGCCAGCAGCACGCCGGGCAGGTCGCAGCGGCCCTTTTCGGCCAGCGCTGCGCGCAGTTCGGGTTTCATGGCGTTCCCTCCTTTACCGGTTCGTGAAGGTGAAGTATACGGCGGCAAGCTCCGGCAGCGTCACGCGCGCGGAGCAGGGGAGCGTGCCGAACGGCACGTTCTCGCTGCGGATCTCGGGCGCGTTGTGCACGCCGGAGCCGCCGAATTCCTCGCTGTCGCTCGACAGCAGCTCGCGCAGCACGCCGCGCTTGGGCAGGCCGATGACAAAATCGTCGTAGCGCACGGGCGTGAAGTTGCACACGCACACGAGTCGGCGGCCGTTGCGCGCCGTGCGCAGGAAGGCGATGGCGCTGCGCTCGGCGTCGTCCACGTTCAGCCACGTGAAGCCGTCCCAGCCGTCGTCGATGTCCCAGAGCGCGCGGGTGCTGCGGTAGCAGGCGTTGAGCGCGCTGCACCAGCGCTGCATGGCCTTGTGCATCGGGTAGTCGAGCAGCAGCCAGTCGAGCCCCTGCTTGTAGTTCCACTCGATGAACTGGCCGAATTCCGAACCCATGAACGTGAGCTTCTTGCCCGGGTGCGCGAACTGATAGCCGTAGAGCGCGCGCAGGGTGGCAAACTTCTGCTCATAGGTGCCGTACATCTTGTCGAGCATCGACTTCTTGCCGTGCACGACCTCGTCGTGCGAAAATGCGAGGATGAAGTTCTCGGAGAAGGCGTACATCATCGAGAACGTCAGCTTGTCGTGATGGTATTTGCGGAAGTAGGGGTCGAGCTCCAGATAGTCGAGCGTATCGTGCATGAAGCCCATATCCCACTTGAAGCAGAAGCCGAGGCCACCGTCATAGGGAGGCTTCGTCACACCGGGGTAGGCGGAGGACTCCTCCGCGACCGTCACGCAGCCGGGCCACGCCGTGAGCACGGTCGTGTTGAGCTTTTGCAGAAAGGCGACCGCGCCGAGGTTGATGTTGCCACCGTCGCGGTTCGGCGTCCATTCGCCGTCGCGCCGGGCGTAGTTGAGATACAGCATCGAGGACACCGCGTCCACGCGGATGCCGTCGATGTGATAGCGGTCGAAAAACGACATGGCCGACGAGATGAGAAAGCTCTGCACCTCCGGCATTTCGTAGTCGAAAATGAGCGTGCCCCACTCCGGATGCTCGGCCATGCGCGCATCCTTGCACTCGTAGAGCCGCGTGCCGTCAAAGCGCGCGAGCCCGTGCGCGTCCTTCGGAAAGTGCGCCGGGACCCAGTCCATGAGCACGCCGATGCCGGCGCGGTGGAGCGTATCGACAAAGTACATGAAGTCCTGCGGCGTACCATAGCGGCTGGTGGGGGCGTAGTACCCGGTCACCTGATAGCCCCAGGAGCCCTCGTAGGGGTATTCTGTCACGGGCAGCAGCTCCACGTGTGTGTAGTGCATCGTCCGGCAGTAGTCCGCCAGCTCGTCTGCGACCGAGCGGTACCACGGCAGGCCGGTCTCCGGCCGGCGCCAGGAGCCGAGGTGCACCTCGTAAATGCTCATCGGCGCGCGGTACACATCGCGCGCTGCGCGGCGGCGCAGATAGCTCCGGTCGTGCCAGACGTAGCCCTCGAGCGCCCAGACCTTCGACGCGGTCGCAGGCCCGGTCTCGCAGTGCGCGGCGAAGGGGTCGGCCTTGAGCACCGTCTGCCCGTCCGGTCCGGTGACGGCGTATTTATAGAGCGCACCGTCACGCAGACCGGCTACGGTCTGCACCCATGTGCCGTCCGGCAGGCGGTCCATCGGCGTTGCCGCCGCGTCCCAGCCGTTGAAGTCGCCCACGAGCGCGACGCGCTGCGCGTGCGGCGCCCAGACGGCGAAGCGGTGCCCCGCCGCGCCGGGGAGCGCGTGGCAGCCGAACGTGCGGTAAGCGTGCACGGCCGCGCCGGTATGAAATTCCTGCAGCTCCGGCTCCATGGGGGAGCCGGGCGCGCGTCCTGTCTTGTCCATGGCGCGCCTCCAATATCCCAGTCTAGCACGATCATTATACCGTGCCCGGCATGAAATTCCAACAGTTTTTTGCGGCCTTGCTTTGACAATGCGCGCCGCAGCCGCTATACTTGGGACAGACAGAATACATTTGGGAGGCACGGTATGTTTACCTTCAATCACTTTAATTTCAATGTCCTCGATCTCGAGCGCAGCGTGCGCTTTTATCATGACGCCCTCGGGCTGGAGCCCGTGCGCACGAAGGATGCGGCCGACGGTTCGTTCCGACTTGTGTTTCTGGGCGACGGGCATTCGCCGTTTCAGCTCGAGCTGACCGGTCTGCGCGGCCGCACGCAGCCGTATGACCTCGGTGAGGGGGAGTTTCACCTCGCGTTTTCCGTGCCGGACATGGACGCCGCGCACGCAAAGCACGCGGCCATGGGCTGCATCTGCTTTGAAAACCCCGGCATGGGCATCTACTTCATCGAGGACCCGGACGGGTACTGGATCGAGATCGTGCCGGAAAAGTGAATCCCCGCGCAGGAGACGGAAGACGTCTCCTGTGTTTTTTGCGGCTCGTTCACTTGACAAATATCTGGAAACCGGGTATCCTGAGTTTGGAAGTGTGCTGGAAAACATCTGAAGAATATGGAAAGGAGCGGCCGAACATGACGCGAAGAAAACGACTCTGCCTGCTGCTGGCGGTGCTGACGCTGCTGCTGGCGCTGAGTGCCTGTGGCGCGCAGAGCAAGCTGGTGCTGGCGACCACGGGCATGGAACCGACGCTGGATCTCACGCTGCCGGATACGATCACGCTCCCAGATCAGGGAAGGGATACGGTTTACAAATGCTATGTGGACAAGGCGTATTCCATGGCACTGGCGGCCGCGCTGCTGGATATGGACGCGGACACGATGCAGACGCAGCTGGCGGGCCATCTCTCGTATGATGCGCAGACCGGCTATATTCAGTACTACACGCCGACCGAGGAGCTGACGCGGGGCAGCCTGAGCGAATTCCCGACGGACGCGCAGCTCGAGCAGACCGTGCGCGAGCGGCTGAAAAAGTTTGAACCGGAACTCGCCGACACGTCCCGGATCGTCTACAGCAGCGCGACCTATGAGACGAACGTGAGCAGCAAAACGGTCGATATAACGCCCGAGGTCAACGGCCGGATGGTGTATGGACAGTACCACATCTCCATTTCTTTTGACAGGGATGGCAATGTGACGGCGCTGACGCAGCAGTATGCCCCGCTCAAGATGGGCGGCACCCGGACTGTCCGTCTGGCGGACGCCAAGGCCGTGCAGGCGCGGCTGGACGCGCACGAATTTTCGGCGAATATCGCGCAGGAGCTGACAGACTGCACGATCACAGGGTTTGAGCAGGCGTATTACAGGAACGCCGGGTTCCATGCCGAGGGCGACTATGCGCTCTATCCGATCTATGTCCTGCGTGGGCAGGGCACGGCAGCGGACGGCAGTGTGCAGGATTTCGAAGTGCTCGTGTCCGCGCTCGCCTGAAGATGCATTTGATGAAATGACCCGCGCCCCGCAGAGTTTTCTGCGGGGCGCGCTTTGTTGGCCGGTATGTGCGTTCAGTCGTCCGGCGCCGACAGCCGGCAGATGTCGAGTACGGACACCTCGAACGCCGTACGCTCGACGGCGCCGGTGTCCAGCACCTTGATGTAGCTGCGGCTTTGCAGCCGCCCTTCGAGGGACACGCGCGTGCCCACGTCCCAGAGTGCGGTCTCGCACGCGCGCGCACCCCAGGTGATGCACGGCAGGTAGTCGCTGCGGCCGTAGTGCCGGTTTACGGCCAGCATCAGGTCGCAGATGTCGCGGCCCATCGGCGTCGTGCGCAGGTTCGGCGGCTTGCAGAGCGTGCCGCTGAGCAGGATTAGGTTGCGGTCATACGGTTCGTCGCTGAGCGAAATGTCGCGCGCGAACACCGTGATGACCAGCTTTGCGCCTGGCCCGCGGCGGTTGTTGAACGAGCGCACGTCGCCGATCACGCACAGCCTTGCCGATTCCTCCAGCGGCATCTCGGCCAGCAGCCGTTCGCGCACGACGACGTTCACGCGGTCGATCGTGCCGGACAGCCGCTGCGTCTCGAGCGGGAAGGTGAAAAAGCGCTCCTGCCGGTTTTCGTGCGACAGCACGGGCGGCGCCGCCAGCGTGCCGCAGAGCTCGGCATAGTTGTTTTGTTCCAGTTCGTCCATGTGCTGCACCTCTCTTGTTGGGTAACACAGCCTATGTGCCGGCGGCGGAAAATATGCGTCTTGTGCAATGCGGCCGGACGCGGTATAATAAGAATACCTATTTTTCGTGTCTCATCAGAAAGGACGAACGATCATGGAACTTCGAGAGATTCTTTCCCGCTGCGACCACACGCTCCTGCGCGTGGATGCCACCGCGGCGGAGATCCGCGCCCTCTGCGATCAGGGCATGCGTTATGGCTGCGCCAGCGTGTGCATCCCGCCGTGCCATGTCGCCGGGGCGAAGAAATATGTCGGCGACCGCCTGCGCATCTGCACGGTTATCGGCTTCCCGAATGGGTACAACACCCCGGCCGTCAAGGCGTTCGAGGCGGCGGAAGCCATCCGCAACGGCGCCGACGAGGTGGACATGGTCATCAATCTGGCCATGGTCAAGGACGGCTGCTGGGACGATGTCGCGGCCGATATCCGCGCCGTGCGCGAGGTCAGCCGCGGCCGCATCCTCAAGGTCATCATTGAGTGCTGCCTGCTGACCGAGGAGGAAAAGCGCATGCTCTGCCGCATCGTGTCCGACAGCGGAGCCGACTATATCAAGACTTCCACCGGCTTTTCCACCGGCGGTGCCACGGCGGACGATGTGCGTCTGCTGCGCACCTGCTGCCCGCCGCACGTGAAGGTCAAAGCCGCCGGCGGCATCGCAAGCCTTGCCGACGCGGAGGAGTTCATCCGCCTCGGCGCGGACCGGCTTGGCACCAGCCGCATCGTGAAGATCGCCATGGCGCAGGAGCAGCAGGCTGCCGAGGCAGCGGCCGCGCCGCAGCAGCCGGAAGCGGCTGCACAGCCCGAGACGCCCGCACAGCCGCAAGCGCCGGAACAGCAGGACACCACCTACTGAGTCTGCCGGGCGGCGAGTTTTTGCCGCACGGTCCGTCCCAGCCACACGCCGGGGATGGCAAGTCCAAACCAGAACAGGGTATACAGCGGGCAGATCTGCCCGAGGACGTTGAGCGGCCGGTCCGCATAGCTCCAGACGTTCCAGCCAAGGCGCAGGTTGACGAGCACGCCGGTGAAATACTCCACCGTCGTGACAGCGGCCGCGCACAGCGTCCAGCGCCGCCAGAGCACGGTGCGCTCGCGCCCCGCGATCAGATAGATCAGCACGGCACACGCGCCGCCGCACAGCAGCATCGACCAGTGCGTCCGGCCGCGCCAGAGCAGCTCCAGCCCGCCGTAGCCCAGTCCGCCGGCGGTGAACACACTGCCGTATTCGAGTACTTTCATATGGCTTCGCCTCCGTGGAGGAGTATGTCCACGGAAGGCGGGATTCAGTCCGCATTTTTTGCTCGCCCGGCGCAGAAAACCCTTGACAGACCGTGCCGGGACTGCTATAGTATAAAAGCTGACAACAAAGTGGGCGCCCTTTGGGCAGCCTCACCCGGCCGCGAAGGCGGTCCGCGGTCAATAAAACCCGCTCCCGTCTGGGAGATATGTGTGTTTTATGCGCGCGGATGTGTCTTGCATCCGTGCTTTTTTGTTCTCGGAGCGATCGCTCCCGATGCAACCAATGGAGGTGTGTTCGTATCGCAACTGCAAACTATCAGATCAACGAAGAGATCCGCGATAAGGAAGTCCGCGTCATCGGCGCTGACGGCGCTCAGCTGGGCATCATGTCCTCGGCCGCTGCGCTGGAGATCGCCGAGGGGAAGGACCTTGACCTCGTGAAGATCGCTCCGGGTTCCAACCCGCCGGTCTGCAAGATCATGGACTACGGCAAGTACCGTTTCGAGCAGGCCAAGCGCGAGAAGGAAGCCAGAAAAAATCAGCATGTGATCGAAGTCAAGGAGATCCGCATGTCGCCCGGCATCGGCGAGAACGACTTCAACACCAAGCTGAAAAACGGCCAGAAGTTCCTGCAGGGCGGCGACCGCCTGAAGGTGACGATCCGCTTCCGCGGCCGTGAAATGGCGCACACCAATATCGGTGAACAGCTCCTGCGTGACTTTGCCGCCAAGTGCGCGGATATTGCCAACCTCGACAAGCAGCCCAAGCTGGAGGGACGCAATATGTCCATGTTCCTGTCGCCAAAGCCGCAGAACACCAATAGTAAGAAGTAAGCAAACCAAGGAAGGAGAAAATACAATGCCCAAACTGAAATCTCACAGTGGCGCGAAGAAGAGATTCAATCTCACCAAGAACGGCAAGGTCAAGCGTGCCCATGCGTTCAAGAGCCACATTCTTACCAAGAAGGATACCAAGCGCTGCCGTCGTCTGCGTTCCACCACTTATGCGGATGCGACTACCGAAGCGACCATCAGAAAAATGATTCCTTATAAATAAGGATTGACCGCACAATAGGAGGAAACAACAATGGCAAGAGTTAAGGGCGCGATGATGACGCGCAAACATAGAAAAAAGATCCTCGGCCTGGCCAAGGGCTACTGGGGCAACAAGTCCCGCCACTATAAGATGGCCAACCAGCAGATGATGAAGTCCGGCCGCTACGCTTACGTCGGCCGCAAGCAGAAGAAGAGAGACTTCCGTCAGCTGTGGATCACCCGTATCAGCGCCGGCTGCAAAGCCAACGGCATGAACTACTCCACCTTTATGCACGGCCTGAAGCTGGCCGGCATCGACATGAACCGCAAGATGCTCTCCGAGACTGCGATCCATGACCCCGCTGCGTTCACCGCTCTGTGCGAGCAGGCGAAGGCTGCCCTGAACTGAGTTTCCAAGTTAAAACCCCCGCCATCCGACCGGATGGCGGGGTTTTTGTATGTTCTTCAGTCGACCTGCCGTGCCACGACCAGAAAGCGGCCGTTCGCCGTGTGGTAGGCACAGGTGGACAGCGTGAGCAGCCGGTCGCCGGGCTGGATCGTGATGCCGGTGTCATAGCACCGGTTTTGTTCGATAAACGTGCAGTACTGCGCAAACTGCTCCGGGTCCGTGCCGATGCACGCATAATAGCGGAACGTGTCCGTGCCTTCCGGCGGGATCTCCGTTTCGATCGCGGCCACGACCTCATACGAATGGGAGGCGTAGAGCGTGTCAAACTGCACGATCGGGTGTGCAGCGCGAAATGCCGCATCCTTGTAGGAGATCAGCGAGCCGAACATGCTGCCGTCTTTCATGTGGTGCCCGTAGATGAGGATGTTGTCCGCCGTGCGCACATCGCAGTTTTCGGCGACATACAGCGTGCCGCGGTACGACCACTTGCCGTAGAAGTCCATGTGCAGGTACTTGCCCGGCGTGTCGGGGGCAAACATGACGACGTTGTTGATGTTGGTGCCGTCGATCCGCAGCCAGCCGATCGTATCCGCATTGTCGGCGGCTACTGCACGCACCTGCTCCATGGCCTCCGCACTGGCTGCGTCGTGCGCGGCGGCGAGCGCCTCTGCGACAGCGCGGTCGCTGCGGTCACTGTGCCAGTACCAGCCGAGCACGCCAGCGCAGACCAAGAATCCGACGATGCAGACGACGCGGATCACGATGAGAACGGTTTTTTTCATACAAAACTCCTGATAAGAAAATGGGCAGTGTCATTTGACGCTGCCCATTTTAACTGCATGAGAGTGAAGATCAGGCGCCGTGGTGCTTGCTCTTCCTGCGGTTGTAGTAGGTCGCAGCGAAGGTCGCCACGAAGATCACTGCCAGCGCAATGACCAGCCAGATCAGACGTGTGTCGCCGGTCTTGGGGGTGTTCGACTTGCTGCCGTCCGGATTATTGCCGTCCGGATTATTGCCGTCCGGATTATTGCCATCCGGATTATTGCCGTCCGGATTATTGCCGTCCGGATTGTTGCCATCCGGGCCATTCCCGTCCGGATTGTTGGGGTCGGTGCCGTTGCCGTTATCGCCGCCGTTATCGCCGCCGTTATCGCCGCCGTTGTTGCCGCCGCCGTTATCATTGCCCTCGCCGAGGATGACAACGATATTGATGTAGTGCAGACCGAAGTTCGTGGCAAACGCCTTGATGGTATTCGTGCCCTTGACATGGATGCCCGTGCCGCCGGGGTAGGTGATCCCGCCGACGCCGACGATGGTGGCCTCCTGAACATCGGCATCAATGCTCCAGTCGTGGACATGGTGGTTGGTGCAGGTGATGGTCACGGGGGACAACGCCGTCACTTCCATGCCGGCATGATAGGGCTTCGTGTGCGTGCCGAGCGCGTCCGTGTAGGTCACGGAGAAGGCCGCATCGTGGTCATAGTCGCGCAAGACTGTCAAAAACAGGTGCGTGCTCACGCCCGCCACGTCGCCGGCCGCCGCCGGGGTCGTGCCGAACGAAAACAGCGACAGCGTGAATGCCAGCAAGAAGATGGCAATCATGAGTGCCTGCTTGCGATGAGTTGCTTTTTTCATGTTGATTACATCCGCCTTTCACATTAGCTGGTGATCGATAAAAAGAGATCGCGCGGGAGTGTGGGGGAAACGGTTGCTGTGGGTGAAAATTGCATTGTTTACAGTCTATTCATAAAATAACACATTGATAATAGCTCGTCAATAACTATAATGCATGAGACGCGGAAAATGTTGCATCATTTTGCAAATGTGCCAATTTTTTTCCCGTTTGCGCATTTTTTTCGCAGAGCGGCGCCATGTGTCCGGCAGTTGTGCAGCGAGTGAAAAAAAGCATCGGATCAAAAGCGTAGAAATCCCATAAATTAGGTTTGACAATCGCCGGGCGGAGTGTTAACATTACGAAATGCTGATTAACGGGGTTAACAAAAGGAGGATGGTTCATGGAATTGCAGCGACTGACTGAGGAATTGCTGCTGACGGTTATTTCTTTGAACCGGTCCTGCATACCGCAGAGTGTGCAGGAGCACCTGAAGGGCGAAAACTTCCTGCTGAGCTACCTCGATGAGCACGGCGGGTGCAGTACGCCGGGCGTGCTGCGGGAGGTCCTGGGCGTGAGCGCGCCGCGCACGGCGGCCATGCTGCGCGCGCTGGAGGAAAAGGGGATGCTGCGCCGCTGTGCCGACAGCTATGACCGGCGCCGCGTCGTTGTGCACCTGACGGAGCTTGGCCGCCAGACGGCGGAACAGATGCACACGACATTGTGTGCGCACGTGCAGCGCGTTCTCGAGCAGCTGGGTGAGCAGGATTCCCGCGAACTGATCCGCCTGCTGGGGCGCATCACGGAGATCGAGGCAAGCGCCTGAACGGTGTGCGCGGGTGTTTCGGCGCAGGATGTATAAGGAGACAGTTTAATGAAGAAATATATTCAGGAACATAAATATGTTCTGTTGGTGCTGTATTTGCCCATTTATCTGATCTGGTTTGCGCTGGTCGAGCGCATGGTGCCTTCGACGGAGGGCTGCTTTGTATCCTATCTGCCGCTGGACGACAAGATCCCCTTTCTGCCGGGGTTCATTCTGGCGTATGTGCTCTGGTATCCGTTTTTGATCGTCCCGGTCGTTGTGACGCTGCTCAAAGACGATCGCCGCGCGTTCATCCGCTATGCGGCGTTCATCATTGCGGGCTTTTCCATCTCGCTGACGATCTGCATGATCTGGCCGAACTGCCAGCTCCTGCGCCCGTCCGTGGTGGACACGAGCACGCTGTGCGGCTGGCTGGTCAATGCGATCTATTCGGCCGACACGCCGACGAACGTCCTGCCGAGTATGCACGTGGTCGGCTGTATGGCCGTGCTGGCCGTGACGTTCGACAGTAAGTATTTAAAAAAGGTGCGCATCCCGGCGGTCATCATCGCAGCTGCGATCTGCGCGGCGACGGTGTTTGTCAAGCAGCACTCCATTCTGGACGTGTTTGCGGCGCTCGCGCTGTCGCTGGTGCTGTACCTGATCATCTATGTTGCGGCGCGCCGGATCGTGGACCGGCGTCAGCCGTCGGCTGCCGCCTGAGAGAAACCAAACAGAGAAACAGATAGTCGAGGATAAAGAGGAGAAATATGAGCGACCCGAAGATCCTGAAAAAGATGGAGCAGGAAAACCAGAAATACAAACCGAAGCCGGCAGTCGTGGCCGTCTACTGGATCCTGCGTCTGATCGTTATCGGCGTCATGGTCATGACGATCATCCATAAGAACTATGAGAGCACGTTCGTGTGCGTGCTGGTGCTGATTCTGTTCATGCTGCCGCGGTTCGTGGAGCGCAACTTCCGCATCGAGCTGCCGAGCACGCTGGAGATCATTATCCTTGTGTTTATCTTTGCCGCCGAGATCCTCGGCGAGCTCAAGAGCTATTTCATCACCTACCCGCACTGGGACTCCATGCTGCACACGACGACGGGCTTCATCAGTGCGGCGTTCGGCTTTGCCATGGTGGATCTGCTCAACCGCAACAAACCGCAGCATTTCAAGCTCTCGCCGGTGTTTCTGGCGCTGGTGGCGTTCTGCTTTTCCATGACGGTCGGCGTGCTGTGGGAGTTTTTTGAGTTCTCGATGGACTACCTGTTCCACATGGACATGCAGAAGGACATGATCATCCACTCCTTCGCCTCCGTGACGCTCGACCCGACGAACAGCAATATTCCCATCCTGGTGGACAACATCACGGACGTGGCCGTTAACGGTGAGTCGCTCGGTCTTGGCGGCTATCTGGATGTGGGCCTGTATGATACGATGCAGGACCTGTTTGTCAACTTTGTCGGTGCGCTCACGTTCAGCGTTATCGGCTACTTCAGCGCCAAGTCCGGCAACAACAAGATCGCCAAGCAGTTCGTGCCGGTGGTTCTGCCGGAGGAGTCAAAGGCAGAAAGCGAACCGGAGCAAAAGCCGAAAGCAACAAAATAAAAGAAATCCCCGCCGGACGCAGGCTGCGTCCGGCGGGGATGCTTGTTTGGGTCAGAAGCGGAACTCAAAATCGAGATCGTAGATGCTCACCGTGTCGCCTTCCTCGATGCCCATGGCCTCGAGCCGGTCGAACAGGCCGGACTGGCGCAGCACGCGGTCAAAGTACATGCGCGATTCGTAGTCGCCGAAGTTGATCGTGCTCATGAGCCGCTGCAGCCACGGCCCTTCGACGACCCAGAGATCGTCAAAGTGGCGGATCTGCAGCTCGTCGCTCGTGCCGACCTCCGGCTCGGGCGGGACGTAGTCCGCCTCGTACGGAGGCACCGGCGGGATCTCGGCGAGCTTGGCCGCGCATGCCTGGATGAGCTCGCGCGTGCCGGTGTGGGCGGCAGCGCTCATCTCAAAGAATTCGTAGCCCTGCGCCTCGACGTGCGCGCGCAGGCGGTCGATGTTCGTGCGGTCGTCGCCGAGCAGGTCGCACTTGTTGGCGGCGACGATCTGCATGCGCGAGGCCAGCACGTCGCTGTAGGCGCGCAGCTCGGCGTTGATGGCCTCAAAGTCCTCGACCGGGTCGCACCCCTCGCTGCCGGAGACGTCCACCAGATGCACGAGCAGGCGGCAGCGGTCGATGTGGCGCAGGAAGTCGTGGCCGAGGCCGGCACCGTCGCTCGCGCCCTCGATGATGCCCGGAATGTCCGCCATGACGAACGACGAACCCTCCGACACGTACACGACGCCCAGGTTGGGGAAGAGGGTCGTGAAGTGGTAGTTTGCGATCTTCGGGTGCGCCTTCGACACCACGGACAGCAGCGTGCTCTTGCCCACATTCGGGAAGCCGACGAGGCCCACGTCCGCCAGCAGCTTCAGCTCGAGCAGGATCGTGTGGCTCTCGCCCGGCAGGCCGGGTTTGGCAAAGCGCGGCACCTGCCGCGTCGGGGTGGCAAAGTGCTGGTTGCCCCAGCCGCCGCGCCCGCCGCGCGCGGCCACGAACGGCTCGCCCGAGGACATGTCGTGCATGATCGCGCCGCTGTCCGCGTCGCGCAGCAGCGTGCCGCGTGGCACGCGGATGTGCAGGCTCTGGCCCACGCGGCCGGAGCAGCGCTTGCCCTGACCGTCGGCACCGTTGTCGGCCACATATTTGCGCTTGTAGCGAAAGTCCATGAGCGTGGACATGTTGTCGTCCACTTCAAAGATGATGTCGCCGCCGCGCCCGCCGTCGCCGCCGTCCGGGCCGCCGGCGGCCACATATTTCTCGCGGTGGAAGGTCACTGCGCCGTTGCCGCCGTCGCCCGCGCGCACGGTGATGGTCACTTTATCAACAAATGGCGAAGCCATGGTCATTCCTCACTTTCGTTGCCGGGCAGCCCGGCGGGGGGATAGAAAAACGGGGCGGGCGCGATGCCCACCCCGTTTGCGATTACTGTGCGATCTCTTCGTAAACAGAGACCTGCTTGCGATCCTTGTCCTTGCGCTCGAACTTCACGACGCCGTCCACGAGGGCGAAGAGCGTGTCGTCCTTACCCTTGCCGACGTTGATGCCGGGGTGGATCTTCGTTCCGCGCTGTCTGACGAGGATGTTGCCGGCCAGAACAAACTGACCGTCGGCTCTCTTGGGGCCAAGGCGCTTCGACTCACTGTCGCGGCCGTTCTTGGTGGAACCCATGCCTTTTTTATGTGCCATTTCGAATTACACCTCCATGTGTCAAAATCAGTTGCGGAAATCAGGCCTCGATCTTCGTGATCTCGACCTTGGTGTAGGGCTGTCTGTGGCCCTGTGTTCTGCGATAGCCTTTTTTCGGCTTCATCTTGTAGACGCGGATCTTCTTGCTCTTGCCGTTTTTGACGACATTGCCGGAAACGACGGCGTTTTCCACCACGGGGGTGCCGAAAACAGCCTTGTCCTCGTCGATGACAGCCAGAACGCGGTCAAACTTCACAGTCTCGCCGGCCTCGACATCCAGCTTCTCGACGAAGATGACGTCGCCCTCAGCCACGCGGTACTGCTTACCGCCGGTAACGATGATAGCGTGCTTCAAACTCGTTGCACCTGCCTCTCTGTAGAGTCTCGCTCTTGTGGGCGGGAGGCGCACCTCCGCTTGGTACCCACTCAATGCGGCCTTGACAGTTTATCATTCCGGACAGGTTTTGTCAACGGTTTTTCCCGGGACATGGCGAAGTTTTTCGCGGGGATCGCAATTTTGCGGCGGATATGGTAAAGTGGCAGCGAGAGAGGGCGGTGCGATGAAGCGCCTGGTCAATGCCATTACCTGCACGCGCTTTGTATTTGCGCTCATTCTGGTGCTTGCGGCGCCGGGTTCGGCGTGGTTCTGAGCGGCGTATGGTCTCGGCGCGGTCAGTGACGTGCTGGACGGTCTGCTCGCGCGGCGCTTTGGGGTGCAGAGCGACGGCGGCGCTGCTGCGCGCGCGGCAGTTGGCGTGCTGGCTGCTGTACGCGGCGGGCGCAGTGCTGCTCATTCGTAGTGTGACCTATGCCGCCGGGTTTTATAAATTCCGCACGTTTGTGTCCCTGTATACAACATTAAATAGAGCAGCAGGCGTCGTGCTGGTTGGCTATCTGGTGCTTGCGGCGCTGCTAGGGCAGGGAACGGCCGCGTGGCTTGCGGCGGCCGCCGGGCTTTCCGCACTGGAAGAGCTGGTGCTGGAGCTGCGCGCCTGGACGCCGGCCCCCGATGTGCGCGGCCTGCTATGGATAGAAAAACCACGGCGCTGAGATCAGCGCCGTGGTTTTGCGTCCCGGGAAACTCAGCCGCAGATGGCCTTCGTGTCGCGGGCGATGACGAGCTCCTCGTTCGTCGGGATGACGAACACCTTGACCTTGGAGTCGGGGGTGGAGATCATGATGTCTTCGCCGCGCTTGCTGTTGGCCTCCGGGTCGATCGTCACGCCCAGGTAGCCGAAATACTCGGCGATGGCGGCGCGGGAGGACTTGCTGTTCTCGCCGACGCCGGCGGTGAAGATGATGGCGTCGACGCCGTTCATGGCCGCGACATAGGAGCCGACGACCTTGGCGACCCAGTAGTGGAACATGTCGAGCGCGAGCTGCGCGCGGTCGTTGCCCTCGGCAGCGGCGGCGTCGAGATCGCGGAAGTCGGAGCTGACGCCGGAGACGCCGAGCACGCCGGACTTCTTGTTGAGGATGTTGAGCATCTCGTCGATGCTGATGCCGTACTTGTTCATGATGAACTGGATGACGCCGGCGTCGAGATCGCCGCAGCGGGTGCCCATCGGCAGGCCGACCAGCGGGGTGAAGCCCATGGACGTGTCGACGCACTTGCCGCCGTCGATCGCGCAGATGGAGCTGCCGTTGCCCATGTGGCAGGAGATGAGCTTGAGCTCTTCGATGGGCTTGCCCATGAGCTCAGCGCAGCGGGCGGACACGTAGCGGTGGCTCGTGCCGTGGAAGCCGTAGCGGCGGATGCCGTCGTTCTGGTAGTATTCATAAGGAATGGCGTACATATAGGCCTTGCCGGGCATGGTCTGGTGGAACGCGGTGTCGAACACGGCGACCATCGGCACGTCGTCGCCCATGACGGCGCGGCAGGCGTTGATGCCGGTGATGTTGGCGGGGTTGTGCAGCGGGGCGAATGGCGTGCACTCCTCGAGGGCAGCCATGACGGCGTCGTCGATCTTGACGGAGCAGGCGAACTTCTCGCCGCCGTGGACGACGCGGTGGCCGACGGCGTCGATCTCCTTCATGGAGGCGACCACACCGTACTCGGCGCTGGTCAGCTTGTCGATGACCGCGGCGATGGCTTCGGAGTGCGTGGGCATCGGCAGGTCCTCGTCAAAGACAGGCTTGCCGCCGACGAGCGGAGTGTGCTTCAGATGGCCGTCGAGGCCGATGCGCTCGCACAGGCCCTTGGCCAGGACGTGCTCGGTCTCCATGTCGATCAGCTGATACTTCAGGGAAGAGCTGCCGGCATTGATGACAAGAATTTTCATAGTCAGATTCCTTTCTCATATAAAATATTGTAATTTTCGCAAAACCACAGTATTATGATGCCATAACACTCTTATTGTAATCATTTCAGTGGAAAACGCAAGTATTTTTCGAAAGAAGGTGCAAAAATGGGAAATGTCATCGGCATCGTTGCGGAGTATAACCCGTTTCACAACGGCCATGCACGGCTCATCGAGCAGACGCGCGCGCGTCTGGGCGCGGACTGCCCGGTCGTGTGCGTCATGTCGGGCGACTTTGTGCAGCGCGGCAGCCCGGCGGTGTATGCAAAGTTTGCGCGCGCGGAGGCCGCTGCCCGCTGCGGGGCGGATCTGGTGCTGGAGCTGCCGCTGCCGTGGGCGCTGTCGTCGGCGGAGGGCTTTGCCCGCGGCGCCGTGGGGCTGCTGGGCAGTCTCGGCGTGGTGACGCATTTGAGCTTCGGCAGCGAGTGCGGCGAGCTGGAGCCGCTGCAGCGGGTGGCCGAGGCGCTGCTCGATCCGCTGCTGGGCGAAGACCTGCGCGCCGAGCTGCAGGCCGGCATCCCGTTTGCGGCGGCGCGGCAGCAGGCGGTCGCACGGCGCGTGGGCGCGCTGGCAGAGCTGCTGCAGGCGCCGAACAACATCCTCGCCGTGGAGTATCTCAAGGCGATCTTTGACCAGCGGCTCGATCTGCATCCGCTGACGATCCTGCGCACCGGCGCGCAGCATGACCGTCCGGCGGAGGGCAATGTGCGCGCGGCGAGCGAGCTGCGCACGCGCATCGGCGCAGGGGAGAACGTGTCCGCCTTCCTGCCGAAGGCGGCGGCGGAGATCAGTGCCCGGGAAAAGACGCTCGGCCGCGGGCCGGTGCTGCCGGAGACGCTGGAGAGCGCGGTGCTCTCGCGCCTGCGGATGCTGCCGCAGGCGGCTTACAACGCGCTGCCCGGCGCGTCCGAGGGGCTGGGCAACAGCCTGTACCGTGCCGCACACGAGGAGCCGACGCTCGACGGCGTGCTCGCGGCGGCAAAATCCAAGCGCTACGCGCTCTCGCGCATCCGGCGCATGACGATGTGCGCAGTCCTCGGCGTCACCGCCGGCATGGACGCCGGCACGCCGCCGTATGCGCGTGTGCTGGCCATCGGCGCGCAGGGCAGGGAACTGCTGCGCGCGATCGACGCGCGCACGGCGGTGCCGGTCGTCACAAAGCCGGCCGCCGGACGCAGCCTGCCGGGCGCAGCCGGAGAAATATTTGCCCTGACGGCGGATGCGCACGATCTCTATGTGCTCGGCTGCCCCGCCAGAGAGGAGCGCCGCTGCGGCGGCGACTGGCGCGCGAGCCCGTTCGTGCTTTGACCGGCAGAGTGCGCAAAGTATTCAAAATTTTAATATGAATATTTTGTGAAATTGATATTGCATTTCTCGCAAAAAGATAGTATAATGCCGTCATATTCATTTGAAGGACATTTGTCCGTGCGCTGCGGACAGTGTCCGGAGAAGAAATGATTGGAGGAAATACAATGAAAAAAGCGATTGCTCTGCTGCTCGCTCTGGTCATGGTGTTCGCGCTGTGCGCTTGCGGCGGCGGCGACAAGGGCACGGCCGACAACGGCGAGAAGGTCGTTAAGATCGGCGTGTTCGAGCCCGCCAGCGGCGACTCCGGCGCCGGCGGCAAGAAGGAAATGCTCGGCATGCAGTATGCCAACCAGGAGACCCCGACCGTCGAGATCGGCGGCGAGACCTACAAGGTCGAGCTCGTCTACTCCGACAACGGTTCCGATTCTGCGAAGGCTGTCTCGGCGGCTTCCAAGCTCGTCAATGAGAAGGTCTCCCTCGTGCTCGGTTCCTACGGCTCCGGCGTGTCCATCGCCGCGTCCGACACGTTCAAGCAGGCCGGCATCCCGGCCATCGGCGTGACGTGCACGAACCCGAACGTTACGGCCGGCAACAGCCACTACTTCCGCATCTGCTTCCTGGATCCGTTCCAGGGCACTGTCCTTGCCAACTATGCTTCTTCCGAGCTCAAGGCCAAGAAGGCCTACTGCCTCGGCGAGAACGGCAACGAGTATGACCAGGGCCTGGTCACCTTCTTCAAGCAGGCATTTGAGAAGGCCGGCGGCACCGTCGTCACCGACTCCTTCCCGAAGGACAACTCCGACTTCAGCTCCTACCTGAACAAGGCGAAGGATCAGGGCTGCGACGTGTTCTTTGCACCCGTGTCGATCGCGTATTCCACGCAGCTCGTTTCCCAGGCGGCTTCCCTGAACATCGGCATCCCGTTCCTCGGCTCCGATACGTGGGATGACAACATGGTCCTGCAGGCTGCCAAGGGCACCAACGTTCAGGTGTTCGTTTCCACCTTCTACGCAGAAGGCGGCAACAAGACCTTCGACGACGGCATCAAGGCCTATATCAACAGCAATGCCGACGCCAAGACCACCAACGGCGGCGACGATACCATCTCCGCAGTGACGGCCATGGGCTATGACGTTTATTATGTTGCGCTCGAGGCGCTGAAGGCTGCCGGTTCCACCGATCCGGCCAAGGTCATGGAAGCGCTGCCCGGCGTGACCTATGACGGCGTGTCCGGCCACATCGCCTTTGACGAGACCGGCGACGCGATCCGCGACACCGCTTATATCAAGACCATCGACACGGCCGCCAACGTCTGGAAGTTCGTGACGCAGCAGAAGGCTTCCTGAGCTTCTGCCTCGGTCTGAGATCCAAAAATCCGGGGGGAGCTTCGGCTCCCCCCTTTGGGATTTTGAGCCGCTGCGAAAGCTGCGGAAGCTCCGCGGTTTTCGCGGCGGCTGAATGTCCGCATTCGTAAACGATAGAGAGGGAAACAGATGGAATTTCTAGTCGCACAAATTTTATCCGGCGTTTCGCTGGGCGGCCAGTATGCCCTGATCGCCATCGGTTATACGATGGTCTACGGCATCCTGCGTCTCATTAACTTCGCCCACGGCGACGTGTTCATGTGTGCAGGCCTCATGATGGTCTTCATGTGTGCGTCCCTGCCGGTGTACGTATCCATTCCGCTCATGCTCGTGCTGACGGTCCTGCTCGGCTTCGTCATCGAGCGCGCGGCCTATAAGCCCCTGCGCAGCGCGCCGCGCATGTCCGTCATGATCTCGGCCATCGGCGTGAGTTACCTGCTGCAGAACGTGGCGCTGTATGCCACCGGCGGCCAGCCGCAGACGTATCCGTCGCTGCCGTTCGTGTCCGGCACGGTCACGATCCTCGGCGCGTCCACGCACTGGGTCACGGTCATTACGCCCGTGCTCGTGATCGTGCTCGTGCTGCTGCTGCAGTGGCTCATCAACCACACGAAGATCGGTATGGCCATGCGCGCGGTCGCGAAGGACTTCGAGACCAGCCAGCTCATGGGCATCAAGATCAACAAGGTCATCTCCGTGACGTTTATCATCGGCTCGTTCCTGGCGGCCGTCGGCTCGCTGCTGTACTTCACGAACTACCCGACCGTCATTCCGACCTCCGGCGCCATGCCCGGCCTGAAGGCGTTCGTCGCGGCGGTGTTCGGCGGCATCGGTTCGATCCCCGGCGCTGTGATCGGCGCGTTCATCATCGGCATCTGCGAGACGCTCATCAAGGGCACCAGCATGACGGTGTTCTCCGATGCGTTCACGTTCGCGCTGCTGATCGTCGTCCTCGTGGTCAAGCCCACCGGCCTGTTCGGTGAAAAGGCCACGGACAAAGTCTGAGAGGGGGGGATCACTGTGCTGAAAGCGAAAGACAAAGAAGCACGCCGCGGCAACCTGATCACCTTTGCCATCGTGCTCGTGCTCACGCTCGTGACGATGGTGCTGGAAAACGTCATATCCCCCGGCTCCCTGCTCTTTACGGTCATCAAAAAGGGCGCGGTGTACTCGCTCGTCGCCGTGTCCATGAACCTGCTTAACGGCTTTACCGGCCTGTTCTCGCTCGGTCAGGCGGGCTTCATGCTCCTCGGCGCGTATGCCTATGCGATCTTCATGATCCCGGACGCCGCGCGCGATGGCGTGTATTACCTCTTCGAGGGTTCGAGCATCCACTTCTCCTTCCAGGAGATGTTCCAGCATCTGTTCGGCACCACCGGCTTCGGCGGCGGCGTGAGTCTGGTGCTCGGCGTGCTCGTGGCCATCATTTTCGCGGGCCTGATCGCCGCGTTCTTCGCGTACCTGATCGGTCTGCCGGTCCTGCGCCTCAAGAGCGACTATCTGGCCATCGCCACGCTCGGCTTTGCCGAGATCCTGCGCGCCATCTTCCAGTGGCAGACGCTCGGCAAGGTCACAAACGGCGCCAACATCCTCAAGGGCTATCCGACGTTTGCGGACTTCAACATCACGAATGCTTCCGGCAAGGTACTCTTCCGCCTGAGTGCGGTCGTGCCGATTTTGCTTGCCGGTATCTGCATCTTCCTCATCGTGCTGCTCATCAATTCGTCCTACGGCCGCGCCTTCAAGGCCATCCGTGACGATGAGATCGCGGCGGAGGCCATGGGCGTGAACCTCGCCAAGCACAAGAGCCTGTCGTTTGTCATCAGCTCGTTTTTCGCGGGCGTGTCGGGCGCGCTCTTTGCCATGTTTGCCACGACCGTGCAGGCCAAGGTGTTCACCTCGGCCATGACCTATGAGATCCTGCTCATCGTCGTCATCGGCGGTATCGGCTCCGTCTCCGGCAGCTGCATCGCCTCCTTCCTGTACATCGCCTGCTCCGAGTGGTGGCTGCGCTTCCTTGATAACGAGGCGTACATCGGCGCGTTCAAGGTGCCGCTGCTGCGCAACGGTTTCCGTATGGTCGTGTTCTCGATCATCATCATGATCGTCGTGCTCTTCTTCCGCAAGGGCATCATGGGCGAGTGCGAGCTGCCGGATCTGTTCCGTAAGCGCCCGAAAAAGGCAAAGAAGAACGTAGTTGAGGAGGGCAAAGCACATGAGTAAAGACATCCTCAGCGTGGAAAATATCACGATGCAGTTCGGCGGCGTCGTGGCGGTCAACAACCTGTCGCTGCACATCCCCGAGGGGCAGATCGTGGCGCTCATCGGCCCGAACGGCGCCGGCAAGACCACGGCCTTCAACTGCATCACCGGCGTGTATGAGCCGACGAACGGCCTCGTCAAATTCCTCGACGAGCCGATGGTCCGCAACCATCCGACCGGCAAGATGAAAAAGCTCTACAAGGGCGAAAATCCACTGCTCTACACGGCGGAGTATCATCCGGCGGATGAGACGAAAGAGCAGATGCTCGCGCGCGACCCGCTGGCCGGGACGGGCAAGATCGTCTCGCCGACGCCGGATAAGATCACGAAGCTCGGTATTGCCCGCACGTTCCAGAACATCCGCCTGTGGAAGAGCATGACGGTGTTTGAAAACGTGCTCGTAGCAAAGCATATGCGCGCCAAGCAGAACGTGTTTTCCGCGACCTTCCGCGGCAACGCCAGGGAAGAAAAGCGCATGCGCGACGAGACCATGGCTCTGCTCGTCGAGCAGGGGCTGGAGAAATACAAGGACGACATTGCGACGAGCCTGCCCTACGGCATCCAGCGCCGGCTGGAGATCGCCCGCGCGCTGGCGACGGATCCGAAGCTGCTGCTGCTCGACGAGCCGGCGGCCGGCATGAACCCGCAGGAGACGCTCGAGCTCGCGGCGTTCATCCACGAGCTGCGCGAGAAATACGGCCTGACGATCTTCCTGATCGAGCACCATATGGATCTGGTCATGCGGATCTCCGATTACATTTATGTCATTGACTTCGGCAGCAAGATCGCCGAGGGCATCCCGCAGGAAGTCCAGAACAATCAGCACGTCATTGACGCCTATCTGGGGGTTGTGGAAGATGAGTGAAACGATTCTGAAAATTGAAGATCTGCAGGTGCGCTATGGCGGCATTGAGGCTGTCAAGGGCATTTCGTTCGATGTGCAGCAGGGGCAGATCGTTACGCTGATCGGCTCCAACGGCGCGGGCAAGAGCTCCACGCTGCGCACGATCTCTGGCCTTGTCAAGCCGAGCGGCGGCAAGATCACCTTCCAGGGGGAAGACATCACCGGCAAGGACCCGACCCAGATCGTCACGCAGGGCGTGACGCTCGTGCCGGAGGGACGCCGCATTTTCCCGGACATGACCGTGCTGGAAAACCTGAAGATCGGCGCTTACCTGCGCAAGGACGATCTGTCAGAGGACCTCGAGTGGGTCTACAGCCTGTTCCCGCGCCTGAAAGAGCGCAGCTGGCAGGCCGGCGGCACGCTCTCCGGCGGCGAGCAGCAGATGCTTGCGGTCGGCCGCGCGCTCATGAGCCGCCCGAAGCTGCTCATGATGGACGAGCCGTCGCTCGGTCTCGCGCCGCTGGTCGTGCGCGATATCTTCTCCATCATTCAGGAGATCAACAAGCAGGGCGTGACGATCCTGCTCATTGAGCAGAACGCAAACATGGCCCTCAAGATCGCCGATATCGGTTACGTGCTCGAGACCGGCCGCATCACGCTCACCGGCAGCGGCGAGGAACTGCTGACGAACGACGCAGTGCGCGCGGCGTACCTCGGCGCATAACGGCATAGATGACCCAGACGGAAGGACGCCCGCAGGCGCCCTTCCGTTTTTTTCGGAACATTTCTTGACCGCGCGCGTCCAATCCTGTACAATGCAGTTGAAAACCATCGAACCATAGAGGTGTGCTATGAAAAAGTTTTTTTCAGGATTTCTGGTGCTGTGCCTGTCGCTCGCACTGCTGACTGCCTGCGGAAAGAATGGGCAGACTGGCAAGACGGTGGCGGCCGGCGGCCTGACCTTTGCCAAGAGCTACAGCGAGGTCTACTCCGCGCTGACCGATGCGCAGAAAGCGATCGCGGACCGCGACAAGTCCCTCAATATGACCGACGGCGCTTTCGACGACCCGGAGTCCGGCGGCAAAGGCGACGGTGAAGGCGAGGGCACATTCTACTCCGGCACGAACGTGCAGGTCGCGGGCGTCGACGAGGGCGATATCGTCAAGACCGACGGCACGTATATCTACATCCTGCGCGGCAGCGAACTGATCGTCATGCAGGCGGACGGCGCGGACGTCACGGACGTGTCCAATGTCTTTGTCGGTCAGGATTGGGAGCAGACGACGACCGAGGACGGTCAGACCCACACGCAGGAAAAGCTGCCGCTGGAGCTGTATCTGGCCGACGGCCGCGCGGTCGTCCTCTCGTCGTATACCGACTGGACGGGCAGCGACACGTCCTCGGATGAGCTTTCCGGCAGCGGCAATAATTATGTCACAGTCGATATTTATGACGTCTCCGACCCGGCAGACCCGACGCTGGTCCAGTCGTTCGGGCAGGACGGCTACGAGATCGCCTCGCGCATGGTCGGCGGTGTGCTCTACCTGTGCACGTCGTATTATCCCGGCGCGCCGGAAAAGGGCAACGAGACTACGTTTGCTCCCCGGATGTATGACGGGGACACGGCGTCGGTCGTGCCGTGCGACAGCATCGGCCTCATGCCGTACAACAACTCCATGACCTACGCGGTCGCGGCGTCGTATGACATTGCGTCCGGTACCCGGCTCTCCAGCCAGTCCGTGCTCGGCGGCGGGGAGACGGTGTACATGACGGCGGAGAATCTCTACCTGTGCGCAAGCGTCTACGACGACGGCGCGGGCAAGACCCATAAGGACGGCAGCTACACAGTCACGGACTATACCTCCAGCGTCAACACGGCGGTCAACCGCTTTGCGATCGCCGACGGCAAGCTCACCTTTGCCGCCAATGGCACTGTGCCCGGCGCGCTCAACAACCAGTTCTCGCTCGACGAGCGCGACGGCTATCTGCGCATGGCCACGACCGAGCAGACGTATTCCTACAGCGTCTACCGCGATGAAAAGCATGACTTTGAAAACACGAAAACCAATGACGACGCCACGCAGACGAGCAATGATGTGTACGTGCTCGACCGTGACCTGAACACCGTCGGCAGCGTGGCCGGGATCGCCGAAGGGGAGACGGTGTTCTCCGCGCGCTTCGACGGGGATTACGGCTATCTGTGCACCTACCGCCAGACGGATCCGGTCTTTGCCGTCGATCTGACCGCCCCGGCCGATCCGAAGATCGTCGGTGAGCTCAAGCTCAGCGGCTATTCCGACTATCTGCACGTCTGGTCAGACGGGATGCTCTTCGGCCTCGGCATGGAGACGACGGCCGTGGATGGCGGCGCGACCGTGGACGGCATGAAGCTCGTCATGATCGACACGTCCGATCCTGCCAAGCTGCACGATCTGCACACGCAGACCCTTGATGCCGACTATAGCGAGGCGCTGAATAATCACAAAGCGATCTTGGTGGACAGCGACAAGGACCTGATCGCTTTCCCGGCCGAGAACAGCTACCTCGTCTACGGCTATTCGGCGGACGACGGCTTCACGCTGCGCAAGGAGATCCCCGTCTCGCAGTGGGACGAGAACAACCGCGGCCTGTATATCGGCGACTACTTCTATGTCGTCGGTTCCGATCAGGTGAACGTGCTCGACCTGGGCACGCTCGAGAATGTAGCGCAGGCGATCATCCCGCGCGGGTAAACAACCGAAGATCTTATGACAGGGGGG
>ENA-OWPM01000258-OWPM01000258.1-human-gut-metagenome-genome-assembly--contig:-NODE-258-length-70969-cov-6.735567_pt1 | contig 70969 bp, 55 predicted proteins | sample MGYA00248267_ERZ651852 | MGnify/ENA primary metagenome ERZ651852 (study PRJEB26924, sample SAMEA4378228) | human gut metagenome | biome: human gut; feature: human-associated habitat; material: faeces... | reverse complement strand
GATGAAAATCAGCTTATTTCTAATATAAATAATCGAATTAACTCTGGGTATACTAACATAAATGATCCTAATTCTTATTCATTTGTTTATGTACATGTTTGGAGCAATACTATGGATAATGTTTATGACGTAGTGAATAAGCTTAATAAGAATCCAAAAGTAAAAATAGTGACTCCTGATAACTTCATGAAATTAATTCAAAGGAACTTGGCTGAAAATCAGTCTTTATAAATCTAATACTAATACTGAAACATATTTTGAATGACGCTGATATTAGGATTACGCATATAATATTAAATTTTAAAAAACCTTAATATATATCTTAATATATATTTAATAGGAATGATTAAACTTAAAACATTTAATCATTCCTATATAAAAAGTATTCGTCTAATATATCATCTTTAATAAAATTTAAGCTTTTTACTTTAATCTCCTATAATAGATTCATGTTATCATTCATATATGCCTATAATCCCAACTAAGCTATAATGTGCTCATATTATTTATAAAAATTATATTAAAAATAGTCCTTTTTCAATATAATCTATTGAATTTTTTCCAACCATTATTGAAACTTCTCCAGGCTCTACTCTATTTTCTAAATTATAATCCCATATAGAAAGTTCTTTAAATCCAAGTTTAAATTCTACATCTACTTCTTCACCTGATTTTATAAATACCTTTTTAAATCCCTTAAGCTCCTTTACTCTTCTTGTTATACTTGATTCTTCATCTCTAATATATAATTGAGCAACTTCATATCCATCAAAATCACCACAATTTTTAATGTTAACATGTATAGAAACTTCTTTACCTTTTAATAAATCCTCTATTGTAACCTCATTATCAACTCTTAATTTATCGTATACAAAATTTGTGTAACTCAAGCCAAAACCAAATGGGAATAATGAAAGACCACTCATATCTAAATAATCTATTTTAGCACCACTATCTTTTGCATTATAATAGCAAGGTAATTGCATTGATGAAACAGGTATTGATACAGCTAATTTTCCATTTGGATTGTTAATTCCAAATATCGTTTCTGCTATTGCTTCTCCTCCCATCTTTCCCGGATACCATGCACATAATACTGCATCACTAGAATCCAATATATTTTCTATTGAGTGAGGTCTTCCTTGAATTAGAACAACTATTACCTTTGTTCCAGTTTTACTTAACTCTCTTACTAGCTCCACCTGTAACCCATCTAAATCTAAATTAGCAAGATCAACATTTTCACCACAATTTACATCTTTTTTAGTATCATCAATCAATGCTGCACCATTATTCTCAAATTTCAGATCAAAATCCCTTGCACTAGATCCTCCAATTGCTACTATTGTATAGTCTGAATTTTTTGCTAAATTAATAGCTTCTTCAAATCCTGATCTACTAATGTCTCGAATACTACATCCTTTTGAATAATTTACAGTTATATTATTGGATTCAAATTTCTTAATTCCGTCTAATACTGTACTAACTGCATTTTTACGTTGTGGAGATGTATAATCTCCAAGTTGATTATATGGTGTATCAGCATTTGGTCCTACAACAGCAATTTTCTTTTTTTCTTTACTAAGTGGTAATACTCCATTATTTTTAAGTAATACTATACTTTCACTAGCTGCCTTCTTGTTTATTATAGATGGATCTATATATGATTTTTTATTTCGTTTTTTCTTATCAAATAAGCCTAATTTAAATTTAACATACAATACTCTTCTAACTGCATCATCTATATACAACTCATCTATTATTTTATTTTCAACTGCTCTATGAAGATTTGTATATATATCATCCCAAAGACTTATATCTACCCCTGCTTCTATAGCTAGTTTCCCTGCTTTTTCTTTATCTCTAGTCATTATAGTTAACCTATCAAGTGCACAACCATCAGCCATTACAATGCCATTAAATTGATATTCATGTCTCAAAATATCATTCAACAGTTTTTTGTTAACATGGCATGGTATTCCATCTATCTCATTGTAAGCTGCCATAAATCCTATGGCACCTCTTCTAGCCCCTGATTCTACTGGCGGCAAAAATATTTCTCTAAGTTCTCTTTCTCCTATATTAGCAGCACCTGAATTATGACCTCCAACAGCCGCTCCTTGAGCACATAAATGTTTTAATACAACACCTACATTATTTTCAAAATTATTTTTTTGATATCCATCAACTATTGCTTCTGTATACTTAGCACATAAATATGGATCTTCACTAAAACACTCTTCTGATCTCCCCCATCTTGGATCTCTGAGTAAATCCAAAGTAGAAACTAGCGCTAAATTTGCACCCTTTTCAGATAATTCATCTGATATACATTCTGAAACTTCTTTTATAAGATCTAGATTCCATGTTGATCCAATTGCTATATTACATGGAAACATTTCTCCATCTAAAGATTGATGACCATGAGGGGACTCTTCTGAAAAAATTGCTGGAATTTTCATTCTTGTATTTTCTTTTATATACTCTTGAATCATATTTATTACTTTAAATGAATCTTCTTTATCTATTCCATTTTCAAAATTAACTTTTGACCAAGGATCTGCCCTAAATAGTCCATAAATTGCTCCAATTCCTCCCCATCTTTTAACCTCTTCTTTAAATGTATCTGTTAATTCATATCCAGTCTTGGTTTTTTTATATATTTCCCATCCATAAAGTCTTTGATTTAATTGTCCAACTTTTTCTTTTAAAGTCATCTTTGATAATAATTCATCTATTTCTTCTTTAAAATCACTTACACTATTCATAATTAGTCTCCTTTTCAAAACGTTATGTTAAGTTATCTAAACATTACTCTTCTCAAACAAAAGAAATACAATGTGTTTCATTAGAATACAACATCCTTTCCATGGAAGGATAAGTTTATATGTTTTTAAAGAACAAGTAATTCTACAAAATGTTAAGCTATTTTTTTCATAGCAGCCTAACAGAATTCGATCTTCATATAAACATTCGTTTTTAGTTTTTAATTAAAAGCTAAAAACGAATAGGACTGTCGCATGGAGAAAATTTTCTACAAGATAATGTGTTTATAAATAATAGATATTTACAACATCTTGTGGGGTTTTCTCTTAGTGCGACAGTCCCATTACTTTTAACAACTATATAAAATATACTAGTATATACCCTACTGTTCTAACAATGTTTCATAAACAAAATTTGCAAACATAGAATTTGACCAAGCGAACCATTCCCTTGTAAATTCATGCGAATCATCACAATTAAATCCTTCATGCATCAACCCTTTGCCTCCATCAGTTGAAATTAAAGTTTTTAAAAGCTCCATCTTCTCTTGCTTACTCTCCGTTGTTAAACCTTGAATTGAAAGTGCAATATGCCAAATATAATTTTCTGGAGTGTGTGCACTACCTATTCCCCTTGCATCTTTTCCCTCATAATAATATGGATTGTCTTTACTTAATATAAACTTCCTAGTATTTTGATATATCTCATCATCATATGTTCTATACTCAATATAAGGAATAGAAAGAAGGCTTGGAACATTTGCATCGTCCATAAGAAGGGCATTTCCTCTTCCATCTACTTCATAAGCATATATCTTTCCATATTTTTCATGCTCAACAACTGCGAATTTGTTAATTCCATCTTCAATTTCATTACTTAACTTCTTTGCACTCTCCGCTAATTTATGATCATAATATATCTTTTCTGCAATTTCTTCAATATACCTTAAAGCTACAACAGCAAACATATTTGACGGCACTAGATATCCATATTTACAAGCATCATCACTTGGTCTAAAACCAGACCAAGTCATTCCAGTATATGAAACTTCATTTCCTAATCCATTATTGTGCAATGTATCTTGATAAGGGCAATTTAGTCTAGTAAATCTATAATCTGACTCTTCAAAGTGTCTTTGCTCTTTTTTGAATTGACTTATGATTGTCTTAAATACATCTCTTATATCTTCATTAAAAAAGCTCTCATCAGAACTCTTCTTCCAATATTTATATATCATTCTTACTGTATAACACATTGAATCAACTTCATATTTTCTTTCCCATACCCATGGACTATCCTTTGTGATATCATTGTCCCACTTATTTCCATTATCTTCAATGTTGAAAGCATTAGCATAAGAGTCTATCTTTATGCAGTGTATGTGCCTATTAATAAGGCCTCTAAACATTTCACCTAATAAAGGGTACTCCTTTACAAATGGTAAATAATGTTCTATTTGTGAAGTTGAATCTCTAAGCCACATAGCAGGAATATCTCCAGTTATCACAAATGTATCATTGTCTCCAATATTAACAGTAGTATCTATTGTATTTACAAAGCAATCATAAAACATATTTTTTAATTTTTCATCTTGTAACTTATCACATAATTTTTTTCCTATTTTATGTATAATCTCTTTTATTTCTTCTAGTTTTATATTATTCTCCATTTTCAACTCTCATTTCTAGTACTCTGAATTTTTTCAATTATTCTTTTAGTTAAAAAATTAACTGCCAAATGGACATGTAATCTTGTGTCCATATCTATTCCTTCTTCACTTACTTTTGCCACTGTTATTTTGTGATCTGCAAGCCTTCCAATGGTTGAACTTCCAACTTCTCCTATATAAACAACAGTAACTCCGTTTATCTTTATATTTTTTACGATATCAACAAGATTTTTAGTTTCTCCACTTTTAGAAAGTATAATAACAAGGTCTTCACTAGTTAAATTTGAAGTTTCAAGGTACATAAGCCAATTATCATCTCTATATTTGGCATCAATATTACACAAGTTTAATTTAACTTCAAGAATTTCGCCTATATAGTTATTCATTCCACTTCCACACACCATTACTCTTCTTGCTTTTAAGATATCATTTACAATATCATCTACATTAATCTCCCTAAGTAGTGATATAGTTTCAAATATCTTTTCTTCCATATAATCTAATGTTTCTTTTTCTTTTTCTCCATCTGGAATTTTATCTCTCTTGGCATATATCAAATCAAATCTAAAATCTTTAAAAGAATCATATCCTAGGTTTTTTATCATTCTAAAAATTGTTGTAGTTGAAACGCTTGTATAATCAGCTATTTTTTGTAGTGTTATATCAGCTGTTATTTGCTTACTTTTTAATAAAGTTTCAAAACAAAATTTTTCTGTTTTTGTCATATATTCTTCATTATCCTGATACTTCTTTAGCAAACTCATATATTCTACCTATCTTCCCATATTATTGAATACTTTAATTATACTAAAATCAGGAATTTATTCAAATTTACCATTGTAAAATATCACTTTTATTATATATATGTTGCAATAATAAAATTTCATTAAAAATATTTATAGACTAAGTAAATACCAGTATATAAAAATGTATAAAAGTAATTGCAACATATATATTCTAATTTAACATATTAATATAGTAACAAAACTTCTATCCTTTATTTCAGGAATTATAATAGTTCCATCTTTCATAGGTAATTCTTCTTTGGGCTCTTCTTTAAGTGTAGATAAATATGCCTTGTTTCCTAGGAACTTAGTTTTAATTTTAATATCATTCAACTTCGTATTTGATGGATTTAATAATCTGATCACGTAGCCATCTTTAGATTCAGCCACTTTAAATGCTATAATCTCAACTTCTTCTCCAATTTCCATTATAGAAGTCTCCCATGGTTTATCTTCATGCTTTTCTCTTGTAAATATATTAAGTTGTCTTGAAGGTACCGGAACTCTTAAGATATTAGCTTTTCTTGTTAATTCTGATATATTTTCTTCATTTCCAAGATAAAGTGAGTACTCAAGTTCCAATTTCTGAATTAATTGAGATGATGGTGCATCCAATCTATATCCTGAGCTTCTTCCCGGTCTTATCAACAAATCAGCTTTTCCAAGTTTACCAACGGATCTAAATAAAGTAAGCGCTATTTCCTTATTGTTATATATCATATATTCACAAGGACCTTGAGTTAAAACTGCAAAAGTATTTTTTGTATTATTTAATTTAACCCATCTTTGCATTGGATAAATTGGTAATTCTTCTTCTGTTGCACCATTTTTTAATCCCACTTGACTTAATATTTCGTTATTCCTTATAATAGTTCCAAAATGATCTTCTGAAATATTTTTAGAACTTTCTTCTTTATCTTCAAAGATTGCTTTAAGTATATGGTCTTTAGCTTTATTATTTATAATAGTTTTAAAATCAATTGTTTTGCTGTTATCTTTTAAAGATACTTCACTTTCAATTGTCCATTCTACTCTTTCAGCAGTTCTCTTGTGATCTACACATTCAAGTGGTGTATTCATATTATATATAATTTTATATTTTATTTCATAAGGTGAATTTTCCATTAATTCAACTATTGGCTTCATATTCTTTGTAACTATTACTTCATCACCAACTGGAGGAGAAAAATTATATTCATCTCCATCATCACCTTTTTCTTCAAAGTAATGTACATTATTATATTCTTCATTATTTTCTTTGTTTAATATATTTAATGTTCCATTTTCATTAATATTTACTCTTAAGAAATTATTTTCGAAAGTTTTATCTTTGATTAATTTTACATTTCCACTTAATTTTCCAGTGTATGGCTTGCCATAAGTCACTTTAAGAACCTTATATCCCATTGTAGGAAGTATATCTGCCTTTATTTTCACTTGAATATTATACTTAGTTCCTTCTAGTATTTCTCCAGCATCGTGGAAATTATTAGAACCATTAAAATCTTCAATTTCAGTATTTATTTCTCTTTTACAATTTACTATTACATAAGGGATTATATTATCATCCTTATCTCTTAAAATAAATTCTTTTTCCTTAGATATGAAACTTAATAAAACTAAATCATCTCTTTTATACGGCAATGTATTAAACATTACTACAGCTTCTTCATTTTCCTTTAATCCTGTAAAATCAAGTTTATCTTTTAGGCTTCTTATATTTAACCATATAAGCTCATTTAAACCATGCCTTAAATTTAATAATCTATTTTTTACAGTCTGATTTATAGAGTCAGGTGATGATGAATAAATGGAATCGTGGAATTGATTTTTAAATATTGTTTTCCAATAATAGTTGGATATATCTTGATCATATTTTCCACCTATTGTTTTGCTTATTATAGACATTGGTTCAACAACTAATGGTAATAAGCTTTCATATTTTTTCATCTCACTTTTAATATCCATTCTAGTTGAAGTAATTCCAGCATGTATTCTTCCAAGGGCTGCTGACTTTGCTTCCCCTTTATATACTTCAAGTGTCCTGCTACTCTTTCTTATACTTTCTTTAACTGCATCAGTGAATATTTCAGGATTTGATTGTTTTATAGTATATCCTTTACCTTCCATATCTGCTTTAATATCTTTTAATGTTTTAGCAATACTTTCTTGTGGTTTAGTATGATCACTTCCACCCATTAAAAGTATTTCTCCATCTTTAAATCTATTTTCAATCTTTTCAGTGAATCCAATAATATCACTAACTGCATTATCTTTATTTTCTGGTAAATATCTGTAGTATCCGTATCCAAGAGGGAAATGAATTGTTAATAGGGAATCTCCATTTGGTGCTTCCCACAAAAACACTGAATCATTAGTATATTCATAGTTAAATCCCCTCCATGCAAATATAGATTTCATTCCTAGTTCTTTAAATATTTGTGGAGTACTTTGTATTTGTCCAAATGCATCTGGTATCCATCCGCATTGCATACAATGCCCTAAATCTTCAGCTATATTACTTCCTATTATAAGATTTCTAAGTAATGATTCACCACTTACTAAAGCTAAATCTGGCTGAGTATACCATGGGCCTATTAATATTCTTCCTTCTTTAACGTATTTACTTATTATTTCCCTATTCTGTGGTCTTATTTTGAGATAATCATCAAGTACAGCTGTTTGTCCATCATAAGTAAAATATTTATATTCATCATTTGATTTAAGTATTTCTATCAACAAATCAAACATATATACAGACCTAATTCTGTAGGTATCTGAACTTCTTAGCCATTCTCTATCCCAATGAGTATGATTAATATAATGTATATTTTTCACGACATTCACCCTACCTAGTATTTTAAAATTTTGTTTTACGCATTCTCTTGTGTTTTATTTTGTTTTAATTGTAAGCTTAAAAATGGTGCATAAAGGAACATATCTAATATGAATAATACTCCATATAATATAACTGGTGACCATCTAAATCCTGCTAATACAAGTACATTTAAAAATACTGGTTCTGCACCTGAATTTAAAACTACCAAAGGAGTAACCAAACCTGAACTAATTGCAAAATATGCTACTACAGCATTAATAATTGGTACCATAACAAATGGTAAAAACATAGTTGGGTTTAAAACTATTGGTAACCCAAATGATACTGGCTCATTAATTCCAAATAATCCTGGTATTAATGCAACTTTTCCTACTGCTCTTTCTGATGATCCCTTAGGTGCCATAATAAGCATTAGCACTACTAATGCAAGGGTCGAACCAGATCCTCCTATCATTGCATAAACATTACTTAAGGTATTTGGAGCAACATGTGTAATTGTTTCCAAGCTTCCTGTTTTCATATATATATCAATATCTTTCATAAATATTGGCATCCAAATTACTGAAATTAATCCCCACATAATTGAGAATCCGTGTATTCCAAAAAACCAAAGTAATTGCATTATTAATATTACAATAATTACTGCAGGCAAGCCTGTACCAACATTAGATAAAGGAGCAACTATAAATTGAGCAATTAATTTTTGAATTGATTCAAATCCAAAAGATTCAACTACTACTCTAAGTGTTGAAAATATTAATAATACTCCAGAAAATGGTATGATTGCTTTAAATGAATTAAATACCATTGGTGGCACTGTATCTGGAAGCTTAATTGTGAATTTTGATTTCATAAACTTTGCATAAAGATATGTTGTTACAAGTCCTACTATAAGAGCTGTAAACATAGCTTCATAATTGAAAAAGTTTATTGTATATGCTGATGCTGACTCTGATCCAATAGTTATCTTATCTGGAATTGTTACAAAATAAGTTACAAAAGCTATTATTGAAGCAGTCATTGGCATAACATCTTTATTGTCCTTAGAAAGATGTTCCGCATAATAATATGATGATGATAAAACTATTATTACTCCAACTAATCCCATGGCTACAACATTTACATTTCCAAATATATTTAATATTTTTCCTAATATACCATCTAACGAAACTCCCCATTTAGCAAACCAAAAGTCTCCTTGTGATTTAACAAGACCAGTTAATGATCCTACAACTGTAAATGGCATACTTAAAATGAAAGCATCCTTTATAGCCATCAAGATGTAATTTCTTGATACCATTGCTGCTATAGGTGATAAATATTTTTCTAACATGTCCAAAAATTTTTTATACATTTCATATCATTCCCTTCACTTTTTTATGTCCTAATTATATTTGATATCATTTACAAAGTGAATTACTAAGTACGTAAAATTTATACTTTAAGCTACACATAATCTATTGCAAAACATTCCTTTTTTATTAATTAATATACAAAAAATAGTAGTGTAATGTTATTGTGTAACATTACACTACTATTTAAAATTATTAATTTCTAATCTTATTCTATTTACTTCATCAGCGATTTCTTCAATAATATAAATTACTGGAACTTGAGTTGCTGAACTAAAATAGAATTTATCACGCTTACTTGGAACATAATAGCCTATACTATAATCTGCCATTTTTGCTGATTGAGAATTTTCGCTGTTTGAAATAACAACAACTTTAACCCCGCTAGCTCTTAAATTTAAAATAACTTTATTAGTTTCTTCCGTATCTCCTGATACAGTTAATATAATTGCTAAAGTTTTAGAATCATAAATATCTTCTACCCTCCAGCTTATATCATCAATAAATGAGCTCCTTATTCCTTTACGATTTAATAGTAAAGCTCCATATTTAGCCAATGCACCTGATAAGCTTAATCCAAAAAATAATACTTCATCACTATCAACAATTTCTTCTGCAATTTTTTTTATTACTTCTGATACTTTTTCACCTTTTGCTCTTTGAAAATAATCTAATAAATATGCTATCTTATCATATTTTACATCATTACTTTTAGATTCATTAAATCTTAAATGTAACTTATATTCACTAAATCCATTAAACCCAAGCTTCTTGCATACACGAGTGACCATTGCTGGTGATACATGTAGTTCTTCAGCTGCTTCTTTAAGTTTTAAATTTCTTATTTTATTCTTATCTTGACTTAAGTATAAATATATTGAATATTCTAATTCATTTAGTGTTTTTATTTTATATAAATTATCCATTATAATTAAATTTCTCCCCGATTATTTAATGATATAAAATATTATAATAGTACATCTATTATAAACTAATAAATATTATTTTAAAAATTATTTTTTGATTTTGTTGATATTATATTAAAGCTTATAAAAATAAACAAGCCCTATTATGTTTATTTACAAAATTAAACATAATAGGGCTTGTTTGTAATATATTAGTCTTTATGAAGTTTTAAGTTTTCTAACCATAAATCTTCTTATAATTTGCTAAAGCTCCAATTAAATTAGAATCATTAAAGTATTTACAATTTACTATGTTTACTCTTGGAATTGGTATAGGCATTTTAGAGTAAAATTTATCTAATGATTTATTTATATATTCTATTAATATAGATTGCTGACTTATTCCGCCACCTATTGCAATTTTGTCTGGATCAACAGTTGCCTGTATATTCCATAGTCCCATAGCTAAGATATCACAATATTCACTTAAAGCCTTTAATGCCTTTTGGTTTCCTTCATTACAGTATTTAAAAGCCTGTGGTCCATCTAACTCTTCTTTAGTTATTCCCAACTCTTTAGCTATCATTTCTATTAAATTAAATGCTGCATTCTCAACACACCATTTACTGTTAAAGCCTTCATAATCCTTCCATTTTGTTGATAAGTAGCTAAATTCACCTGCAAAGCCATGGCTGCCTGATAGAACATTATCTCCTAGTGTTATGCCTCCTCCAATTCCGCTACCTATAATACAAACTGCACCTACACTTGTACCTTTTAAACTTCCATATATCACTTCACAAAGTGCTGCACATTTTGCATCATTTTCAATTGTAAATCTATCTGTAGTTACAGATTTTAACTCTTTCAATATATCTACACCTAAATTATACTCTAGTTTTCCAGGAATCTGCATTTTATTTGTCTGTTTGTTTATTAATCCCGGCAGTGACATAGCTATACCATCAACTTCATCTTTATATTTTTCATAGATATCCTTTACAACGTTTTTAAAGCTATCTAATGAATCCATTGGTGTCTTTACACTTGATTTTTCTATCATTTCTAATGAATCATTCATTAGAGCATACTTTATAGCACTTCCTCCAACATCCATAACCAAATAATTCATATCCAAAATCTCCTTATCCATAAATAATTTACAAGTATATTTTAATCAAATAACTGTATTATATCTAGTCTTTTAACAAATTGACCAAATGATATTCTAATCAAAATCAAATTATATATTAAGATTAATAGTATAAATCAAATGCAATATTTAATCATCTGATCTATACTATTATATTATTTTCTAAGCTGCTATTAATTTGCTCTTAGATTTATATTTAATTACTCTTGTACCTGAAATAACATCATGTATGGCTCTTCTTGATTTTAGTAAAATAACTAAAATTATAGAAATTGCGGTTATAAAAAGGCCAATTCGACTATATATAGTTGTAATCTTAACTCCAGAAAATACATTAAGCACTTGATGAAGCATATTGCTTGAAGTAAATAGGCTGCCTTCTAAAAGTAAAATTACTACAAATTGTCTTATGAAAACCTGTCTCCTTGAAGCTTTTAGGTTATCATTACTCATAATCTTTAAACTAGCTATCTTTTTCCCAAGTGTCTGCCCTTCATAAATATACATTGGTACAAGTACATAGTAAAAGACTGCAACCATGAAAGATAGTAATCCTACAATAATATTCAACGGATATTTAAATATTTCAATATTTTGTGGAATTATTGTAACATTATCATTATTTATCATATATATGATTATTAATGGTAATGAAGCTAATACACCACCTATATACCAATCAATAATGTATGCTACAGATCTTCTTAAAAATCCCACATCATTTGGTTTATCTAGTTTTAATTTTATTATAAATTCTTTCATGGCTCCACCTTCTTTTACTTACTATCTCTTATAATTCCTCTCCATTTGAAGCAATAACTTTTTTATACCAATTAAATGACTCCTTACGTGCTCTTCTTAATGTACCTTGACCTTTATTATCTTTGTCTACATGTATAAAACCATAACGTTTTTCCATTTCACCAGTACCATAAGAAACTACATCTATACATCCCCAAACAGTATATCCAATAAGATCTACTCCATCTTCATCAACTGCTTTTTTTAATTGTTCAATGTGCTTTCTTAGGTATTCTACACGGTAGTCATCATGATATTTTCCATCTTCACTTAATTTATCATAAGCTCCAAATCCATTTTCAACTATAAATAATGGAACTTGATAACGTTCATATAATACATTTAATGAATATCTAAGTCCAACTGGATCTATTGGCCATCCCCAATCACTTGCTTTAATATATGGATTAGTTACACAGTTTTGAACTCCTGCTCTAACTTCTCCATCTCCGAATTTAGTTACTGATGACATGTAGTACGATAATCCTATGTAGTCTACACATCCATTTCTTAAAATTTCTTCATCACCAGGTTCCATAACAATATTTAAATTATGTTTTTCCAAGTACTTTTTAACATATGATGGATAATAACCTCTTACCATAACATCAGTGAACATATATCTTTGATGCATTTGTTCTACAGACTGCATCATATCATCTGGATTACATGAATATGGATATATTGGAACGCAAGCAAGCATACATCCTATTTTAAAATTAGGATTAATTTTATGGCCAGCTGCAACTGCAAGTGCACTTGCAACAAATTCATTATGCACAACTTGATACATTAATTCTTCACGATTGTCATCTTCCCTAAAACGTACTCCTGAACATGTATATATTCCAAATTCATTTTCGATTGCTGTCTGATTATTAATTTCATTAAATGTCATCCAGTATTCTACTTTATCTTTGTATCTTTCAAAACAAGCTGTTGCAAATCTTACAAAAAAATCTACACATTCACGGCTTCTAAATCCATCATATTTTTTTGCTAAGTAGTATGGCATTTCAAAATGAGATAATGTAACAACTGGCTTAATTCCATATTTAAGCATTTCATCAAATAAATCATCATAGAATTTTAACCCTTCTTCATTTGGCTCTAATTCATCACCATTTGGAAATATTCTTGGCCATGAAATAGATGTTCTGAAGCATTTAAATCCCATTTCAGCAAATAATGCTACATCTTCTTTATACTTATGATAAAAATCTATTGCCTCATGGTTTGGATATATTTCGCCTTCAATTATTCCATCTGTAATTCTTCTTGGAACTCCATGCGCACCAGCAGTCATTACATCAGTTATTGATAGACCTTTTCCGCCTTCTTTATATCCGCCTTCTAATTGGTGAGCTGCAACAGCTCCTCCCCATAAAAATTCTTTATTCATTATTCTGTTTCTCCTTCTACTTGTGCTTCTTCTACTGCTCTAGAGTTTGCCATAACGAATGGCAAGTAAATTAGTGTACTTACAGCTAAACAAACAAATCCGATAAATAAAGCCATAAAATTATTAGCTCCTGATCCTAAGAATGGTATTAAAAATCCTGGTGTTGTCCATGCTACAGTATATGCAATAGGTGGAATAATCTTAAATACCATGATACATAAATATCCAATAATATTACATACAATAGGTGATAATATAAATGGAACAACAAATATTGGATTCATAACAATTGGTAAGCCAAATACTATTGGTTCATTAATATTAAATAATCCTGGTAAGAATGACATCTTACAAATTTGATATTGAGCCTTATTTCTACGTCCAGCAATAAATACAGCAATAATAAGCCCCAAAGTTGCTCCTGAACCTCCAATATTTCCAAAGGCATCATTAATTCCTGCCCAAGTTACTGGATAAGGAGCTCCCCATGCAGTACCATTTGCTACTACATATTCAAGATTAACTAATCCCTGTTCTGTAAACATAACAGATCTTAATGCACTTAATGTATTTGGTCCATGTATACCTAATACCCATAAGAATTGTTGAACAACTACAAATGTTAATATTGTTCCCATTGAACTTCCTAATGATACTAAAGGTGCTTGTATAGCATTATAAATTAATGATTGAATACCATCTGGTGAAATTTTTAATATAAAGAAATTAAGTAAGCCAGATAAAGCTAGTACTATCATAATTGGAAATAATATATTAAATGATTTAGCAACTGCTGGTGGTACTGTATCAGGCATCTTAATACGTAGCTTTTCATTATTTCCCATCTTAGTAAGTAACTCAGCAACAATTAAACCAATAAATAATGCAACAAATAGTCCTTGAGCTCCAAAGTAAGAGCTAGTTAACCCCATGCCACCGTTTTTAAATTCTTGTGCAGCTGGATACAAAATAAAGAAGGATGCCATAGATGTAATACCTGATAACACTTCATCTCCTCCCATAATTCTAGCTAGCTCATAAGCTGTAAGAAATGCAATTATAATTGCCATAATATTAGTGGTTCCGTTTACAATAGGATTAAATATTTCCTGATATTCAACTAAATTAGGTATAAATTTATCTAAATGTAATATACTCGCAACAAACCCATCAGGTGATAAAAATACGTAGTTAATTAAAACAACCAAAGATCCTGCCATAGTAAGTGGGAATGCCAATGTGAATGCATCACGCACAGCAGAAACATGTCTTTGAGCATTAATTTTAGTAGCTAAAGGTACAAAATAGCGCATCATTAAAGCTTGAAATTTTTCCATAAATATAATTCCTCCTAATAATTTTCAAGTAAAATTCTAAAATACGTTTGGCCAAATATAATCGTATTTCTAGTAATCGCTTTAAATAGTTCATGATTATTATATCAAGTTGAAATTATATTTAAATAGGTTTACAAGTTTTATAAAATGTGTTCATTTTATGTTTTTTGTAAAAAATAAAAAACACATTGTTTTTAATATGTTTTAGATAAAAAAAGTATAGTAAATCAAAATAATTACTTAGTTTTAATTTGCTATACTTATATATTTTTATGAATTTTTTATCTTGATATAATTCTACTTAGATTTTCTAATATTGCAATTGCTGGTATCTGTGTCGTTATATCAATTTCATCATCATATATAGATTCAATATAATATGGTATTGTCACATCTGATATTCTCGCTAATGTGCTATTTTCTGTTGTTGTTATAGCAATAACATTACATCCAAATTTCTTACTATCTTCAACTTCCCTAATTATTTCTGGAGTTTCACCTGATATAGATAGAACTATCATTACGCAATCATCTTCAAGCTTTTCAATCCTTAAATAAGGATCATTTATTACAAAAGAAAACCTTCCAATACTTGAAAATAATCTTGCTCCATATTGAGCAACCATCCCTGAATTTCCTATTCCAATAAAAATTATCTTATCACTTCTATCTATAATATCTGCTGCTTCTTTAAATCTATTTTTATAAGTATCCGAATCAAATTTATCTAGGCATTGTATAATTTCTTTGAAATCATATTTAGCATCTTTATGTATTACTTTCTCTTCTTGAAGTTTATATTCATATTTAAAGCTGCTATAATTCTCATATCCTACTTTTTTAACAAAATTTAAAACTGTTGTTGTTGATACTGATACAGAGCTTGCTAATTCTCTTATTGTCATATATGGAACTTTAACTGCATTTTTACTTATAAATTCATATATCCTCATTTCTTTCTCATTAAAAGATTTTATTATATCTGATTTTATCATTATTTAATTACTCCTAAATAATTGTATTATTACTCTTCTTAATTATATCGTAATTATATATTTCTTTAAACGTTGATGATTTTAACCTTTTTACTGAAAATTTTATCATATTACAAATAGCCTCTCAATCAGGGTGCAAATCCAAATTCTTACAAAACTCTTCTATTTCTATAGATGCCCACAATATAGCTACAACTTTATCTTCTTTAAGAACAGGAACACTATAAATATTCAATTTAGTTGAATCTATTTAAGATTCAACTAAATTGCTTACGTAGGATTTTCCTTCAATTGAATAGTAAAAATAATCTCTATCTGAGATATTTATCACTTTTCCGTATTGAGATAAGATGCTCCATCTTGAAAAGAAATACTTGACCAAAGATTATTATCTCTCTATATAAATTCTATTTCTATTAATTTCTTTAAAAATTGGTATAAAAAAGCACCTATCTTATGATAAATGCTATTAATTATGTATATCAACTCAAACAGACTTATTTATTATGATAATTTTAAAGGTATTTAGTAGATATTAATTAAAATTGAAAAATTCATCTGTTAAATCTTGTGGCGAAAATGAAATAAATGCAATATCTAAATTTTCGATACTATTAACATATTCTAAAATACTTTCCTTATAATATCTAGGATCAACTAAATAGACTTCTGAACATACTGTTGACATAAAGGCTGCAAGTGGAACTGCTAATGAATCTTTTATAAATAATATTTTAGGACCATTTAAATTATCTTTATTAACGATATGAACTATTCCTCTATTTCCAAATAGATAAGAAGAATATTTATCAGCCTCTAATGAATAAATTCCTTTTTCAGTTCTAAAAGGAGACACTGTTAACAATGCTTCTTCAAATCTACCTTCCAATTTCATTTCCTGACCATTTGTTTTAGAATAATATGAATATGAAGTTTTAAATTTAGGATAGATAAGCGTAAAATCATCAATTCCACCATAAATTATTCCTGTTTTTCTTCCCATAGAACCTATATACGAATTAGGATATTTAATGAAATTATAATTTTCCTTATTTGTATAATAATCTGTTTTGTCTAAATTCATACCATAATATTTATTTAATTTATTAACTAATTGTCCAAATTCCCAAAAAACAGTTTCAGTTTTCCAATGATGATCTGTTTTATAAAATAAATCTTCTGATGGTATTCCACTACTTAACAAATTTTCTCTTAAATCTATTGTATCAATTCCTTTTTCCTTCAAAAGTTCTATATAATCATCTGCTGTTTCATTTGCATAATTATATGGAATTCCTGTTGGTAATTCTGTATATCCTTTAATATATTTGTCAGGTGTCATCAAATATATTAATTTAGTGTTGCTATTTTTTATATTGTTTTTAAAATCTTCTGTTTTATTAGATAAGTCATATACGGGATTCGGCTGATGTGCTATAAATGTATAATGAAGAAATCCATCCTTATCTTTAACAACTTCAAAATTATTCTCCTCATTTTTGTCCATAATCTTTTGTATAAATCCATAGCTCTCTACAAATAAATATTTACCATAAACATTCTCATTAATTGTATTTTCAACCAATTCTATTACATTATCAATATTTTTTATATTAATTGGGTTATCCTCTAATACTTGCTTAACATACTTATATGACTTAGTAAAATTAAAAACAGAAAATGTTAAAAGAATAACTATGAACATTATTGAAGTTACTATCTTTTTCTTAAAAAAAATTTCCATGTTTAACACCTTTCCTTATTTCTCTTAGAAATTAAAGTATATGAACGGATTATATGTTCCCTTTACCAGATAACATACACATATAAAAAATAATCCTATGATAACTGCTGGATAAATTATACTCACTTCTCTATATAAATAAAATTTATCAACTAAAAACTTATTGGCTTTTTTAACAATTGGAGTAGAAAATATAATTGCTAAAATCCAAAATACTATATTTTCTTTTATAAACATATATGTATAGTCGCTCCAAAATCCATTATGATTAAATCCAAACATGTTTGAAATATATTTTCCTGCCTCTATTAAATCTTTTGATCTGAATAATACCCATCCTAAATTTATAATAAATAGTGTATACAGGTGCTTAACTCCTTTACTGATATTTAATTTATCAAATATCAAAATTTTCTCAATCGCAATAAATATAAAGTTCAAAAACCCCCATATAATGAATGTCCATTCTGCACCATGCCATATACCTGTTAATACCCATACAATAAATAAATTACGTATTATTTTATCTTTGTTTTTTACTCTTGAGCCTCCAAGAGGAAAATATACATAGTCTCTGAACCATGATCCTAATGATATATGCCATCTACGCCAAAATTCAGTTATTGATTTAGAGATATATGGATAATTGAAGTTCTCATCAAATTTAAATCCAAACATTAATCCAAGACCTATTGCCATATCTGAATAACCAGAAAAATCAAAAAATATCTGAAATGTATATGCAAACGATCCAATCCACGCAATACTTATTGGAATATCTATATTGCTATTCATTGTAAAAATTCTATCTACAATAATAGCCATATTACTTGATATTAGAACTTTTTTCCCCAATCCAACAATAAATCTACAGCATCCTATTCCGAATTTTTCCCATGATTCCTGTCTATATCTAATTTGATTTTCTATTGTTGAATAACGTACTATAGGGCCTGCCAATAGTTGTGGAAAAAATGATATGTATAACCCTAAATAAAAAATATTTTTCTGTACTTTAACCTTATCTTTATAAACATCAATAACATATGATAATACTTTAAATGTGAAAAAGGAAATACCTATAGGTAAAATTATCTTTGGTATTTGTATTTTATAAAATGGTAGTGTTTCATTTATATTACGTATAACAAAACCTAAATACTTAAATACAAATAATATTCCCAAATTGCTTATACAGGTAAAAATTATTATAAACCTTGCTTTTAATTTATCTTTTCTATACTTGTCAACCATAATTCCTAAAATATAATTTAAAATTATAGATAAAAGCATCAATAATACATATTTTGATTCTCCCCATGTATAAAAAATCAAGCTAGAAATAAGCAACAATATATTTTGAGCAGTTCTTGAAAATGATAGTGCATAGTATAAAATCAATACTATAGGCAAAAAATAAAAAAGAAAAACTATACTCGAAAAAAGCATCCTGTCTCCTCCTTTGTCCTTAATAAATATGGTTTTAATTCTCTAGAAGACTATCTAATATTTTTTCATTCCATAAATCATTTTTAACATCATAAATTCCAAATTCAGAACATAACTCCCAATATCCCCAGCTAAATCCATATTCTTCTGCTTCCTTTCGCACAGCTTGTGTCCAATTTATTCTAGTAGTTTCAGGAGCATTTTTATTTACTCCAAATTCACCTAAAAATATTCTCACTTTATGATCTTCTGAATACTTTTTAGCAATTTCAAATCTGCTCTTTAAATATTGAATCTCTAAATTTGTCCCTGTCCATTGATTATCCTTTAAATTTTCAAATCCTTTATGATTTACACTTCCCTGAAATGTAACCTCATTTGGTTCATAGTAATGAAATGATACTACTATATTCTTATCTTGTGGAATCTTCAATTTTTCAAGACTATAAACAGAATAATAGTTATCAGGACCTACTATAATAGTTCTTTTGGGATTACTTTTTCGTATTATATTTACTCCTTCATCTATAAATTGGTTCCATAGTTCTCCACTTAAATTATCATTTGGCTCATTTAATAGCTCAAACATAAGTTCTTGCGGATAGTCCTTATACCTTTCCGCTACTTGATCCCATATTTTTAAATAACACTCCTTATATTCATTAGGAAATTTCATTATTTCAATAAAGTGATGAAAGTCTAATATAATAACAAGTTTTTTACTCAATGCATAATCTATATAGTAATCAATCTTTTTCATGAAACTTTCATCTAATAAATAATCTTTATTATCTTTAGCATAATCTGAAAATCTTACCGGAAGTCTTACACAATCAAATCCTGCTTCTTTAATTTTATCAAAATATTCTTCATTCATCTCTACATCCCATGATAAATCTTTTGGTGCTTCAAGTGCATTTCCAATACTAATGCAAGAAGTAAATTCTATTTTAGGAGTGTTAATGGCTTTTAAAAAAAGAAATACTACAAAAAACGCTAGAAGAATTATAGTTATAAAAGTGCACTTTTTATGATCCATAAAATCCATCCTCAATCTAAAATTACTTTCTTTTTAGATTATTTTTCCATTTAATATATAATACTACACAGAATATTGAAATAAATACTATAAAAAATCTTATTATAATAATAAATCTATTAATATAAATTTCATCTTTATCATCTAATATGCTTCTGACTTCATTTTCTTTAGGAATACTCTTTTTTGTTCCATCTACTTCTTTTTCAGTAAGAGTCCAAGATTTTAGCAAATTAACTTTAAGATTTTTAACTATAGTATCATTTATAACAGATTCAATTTCAATTTCCTGCGGAGATATATCTGGATGTATTGTAAGTCTTCCATCCTTACTAATATTAACACCATTAACATCTTTCTTCATTTTAAATTCAACTACTGTTCCTTTTTCTAAAATATCTTCATTTTCTACTGTATCAATTACTTTATAGTCCGAAATACCTTCTCCTACTACTGGTATTTCTACCTCTTTATCTCCTGTTATCTCCAGATTATATTCAAAATATTTCTTTAAATTTGATCCACTTTTTATTAATCTAAAATCCCCTACTAAAAAATCTTTATTCTCATTTTCCGCTGCTGTTGCCACAATCCCCCACGAATCTATACCAGCAACTTTAATAACTTCATTCAAAACTTCTTCTTTTTCTCTCATACTATTAAATGGTATATATATTTCTCCATTAAAATCTTTCGGAATTTCAACGGTTCCATATTTTGGATTGTAAATTTCCAACTCTTCTCGATCAATATTTTTTAACATAACAACATTCTTATCTGGAACAGATAATACTTTTCCATCTCTAGTCTTTATGTCTAAATTTATTCTTATAGAACTGCTTGATTTATTTTCAACTTTAAATTGAAAACCTTCATAATTTGACCAATCATCACTAGAATTTACATATATATATGTAGTATAATATCCAGTTTTTAATCCTGACGTATCCATATTTAATTCATACATATTGCTCTGCAATTTTGATAAAGTTGCATCTACACCATTACTAATCTGTTCAATTTTATCAGGAACATACTCCACCAGTTCTTCCTCATTTAACGCATAAACAGTAGTAAAATTAGATATAAAAACTACCAATAGAAAAATTAAAATTCTCTGCATTTTATACACCTTCATACTTTTCACCAACTCAAACATCTATAAATATTCCATTTCATTAAAGACATCTTCATCTTCCAATTTTATTTTTTCATTTTTCTTTCTTTTCATATAAATTTCATACTCTTTAATCCATTGATTAAGTATTTCTGCGAATTCTTCATTTGCAGATATTTCTTCGTAGTTATCAACCTTATATAAGTATGTATTTTCTTCTATCTTCGCACTCGAAGTATCTGTCAATATAAATTTAATATCTATGCAATCATTAATTTTTAAAATTAAACTATCAAATACCTTATTTGTTTTCAATACCGCATACTCATAATTGAAATTAATAATTTTAACTTTTCCATGCTCTTTTGAATATAGTTCTTTGTTCAAATTAACACGCGGAAGTTTTCTATTAAATTTAACTTTCTGCTCTCCTCTTTTTAAAACATTTATTCTAATATCATCAAAAATGCTATTATTCATCTCCACTATCTTAGGTAATTCTGGAACTCTATCATAAAGTATTCTCAATAATTGTTTTAAATTATGATCATCAATCTCCTGTATTTCCATTGCATATTTCCACTGCTCTCCAACTTGTCCAACATGAATTATTTTTGCCACAAATTGAGCTTTATATCTATCAGTTTGTAATAAAATTCTTATTGATTCTTTATATGGTATAAATTCAGGTTTTTTTAATACTATAGATAATCCATTTTCTGAAATATCATTAGTAGTACACTTTAATTCTTTCTCATGAAAACTTACTATGCAATCAATATTTATTGGAAATCTCTCTGCTCTTCGTAAAACCTGTCTTCCAAGCATAAAGAATATTGACATTACTATATTATACAAATTTATAATGAGCCAAAATATTAGTACAATATAGACTGGAGTTCCTGTTATAAAGGTGAATTTAACACAATTTATTATTCCTATTATAGAAAGAATTGATAAAATTATATGTGGAATTGCCTTCTTTATCTGATAATTTTTATCTTCAATAGCTCCACCTTTTCTTGTTACATTAAATTTTTTCTGAGAAATCCCCAAGCTCTCCAATATAACAGATACTATTAATGATGGAAAAAGTATAGTTTCATAAACATTTGTCCATTTTACTGTTCTTATTTTTCTTGAAACTAATTTCAGTGATTTAGAACTAAATATATACATAGGCAACCAGAATATTAATACTTCTAAAAGAGTACATTTTACAACGACTACTCCAAATACAGAAAAGAGAATTGGTGCCATAATATAAATTAACCTTTTAAGACAGCCATACCAATATGTTATTGCTGAAATATAACTTAACTTTTGGCTTATATTAAGCCCTTTTCTAAATAAAATATTTAGTTTTCTACCAGTTTGTATGCATCCTCTAGCCCACCTTTGTCTCTGTTTAACTAATCCCTTTAAATCTTCCGGTGCGAGACCTGATGCATGAACTTCATCAATAGCATAGCATGTATAACCATTACTTTGAATAAGTATTCCAGTTGCAAAATCTTCTGTTATCACTTTTGTGTAAAATCCACCTATCTCATCTAATGCTTCTCTCGAAATTACTGTATTAGTTCCTCCATATATTACAGAATTACTTTTATTTCTTGATATTTGTATATCTCTATAGAAATAATCCTGTTCATTTGGTATTCTAGTTTCTGAAAACAGATTATATTGAAATAAATCAGGGTTATAAAAACTTTGTGGTGTCTGAATAAATCCTATTTTTCCCTCTCTGTTCTTCCTTGCTTCTTTACCATCTTTTTTTTCTATTTTTTTTGCATTAGTTAAATCTTCAACAAAATACGGAACTGTTGACATTAAAAAATCATGCATTGGTATCATATCTGCATCAAATGTTACAACAAGTGGAGAATCTGTTTTCGCTAGTGCATTATTAAAATTTCCTGCTTTAGCATCTTTTCTTTCAGTCCTTGTTATATAATTAATATTCATTTCTTCTGCTAACTTTTTCATTTCAATTCTATTAGAATCATCACAAATATAAATATGAACCTTATTCTCATCTGGATATTCCATATTTATACATCCATTTATTGTTTTATATAACAATTCTACTGGTTCATTGTAAGTTGCTATAAATATATCTACATCAGGAAATTCACTAAAATCGGCTTTAGGAATCATTGGATATTCAATATTTGTCATATTATTGTAGTGTACTACCTCTTCAAGCATACCCACTATTTCCACTATGAGTAAATACATTCCAGAAATTAATGCTATAATTCCCTCACCAAAAGGAATTGTAAAAAATATACGCCATATTAAATAAATTATCGAAGTTACTACAGTTCCTGTAATTAGAGCTTTATTTCTAATTGTCTCAATTCTCATATTAATATACCCCCTCAAATTTATATAATATATGTTATTGAATAGTTTCTAACATTTATACTATCCTAAGCAAGTTCACTTTCCGGATTTTATAATATGCTTTTTCCTCTCTCCAATTTTTAATATTTAAACCATATTATAATAATAAGCTTCATGATATATTTGCATTTTTATTCAGATTATTGTATTTCAAAAGAATTGCCTATTTTATTTTTATAAAATTTATTTATTAAACAACCTATTATTATATAAAATAATATCTTTCTTGCGCTTTTTTTAATATTTATTAATAGTAATAATTCTTTTTGGTTAATAAATACTTATATACATATATTATACAACTTACACCTAGATAACAATATTATTTATCAATTTTATACATTTTTTATTTTATATATTATTTTTTGATTTATTAACAAATAATGGACTATATTAATATAGTCCATTTTGTAACCTCACATGAAACGTTATAATATTTTAAAGTATAGGTGATACCAATCTTACTAAAGATTCTTTTATTCTTAATGACAAACTTCTATTATTATGAATCTCTAAAGTAATTTCAGTTGAATTTCCAATATCCTTAATAACTTCTTTTTCATATTCTTTAGCAATTCTATCGTCATAAATTAATGCATTAACTTCAAAGTTAAGCTTAAAGCTTCTAATATCTAAATTTGCTGTTCCTATACTTGTAGCAAGACTATCAACAACAATTGTTTTTGAATGAATAAATCCAGTATTATAATGATATATCTTAACTCCTGCTTCTAATAATTCACCTACATAAGAGCTTGCAACCCAGGGCATAAAAAAATGATCTGGCTTACCAGGAAGTATTATTCTTACATCAACTCCAGATAGTGCCGATATTTTTAATGCTTCTAGTATTGGTTCATCAGGCACTAAATATGGTGTCTCTACATAAACATTTCTTTTAGCATTATTTATAAGCTTAATATATGAGTTCCTAATGTATTCTTCTTTATGGTCTGGTCCACTAGTAATTATTTGTATTCCAACATCGCCAATATCATTATCTTTTTCACTTATATATTTAGAATATTGAATTATTTCTTCTCCAGATGCATGACACCAATCAAGAAGAAATCTTTCATTTAAATCATCAACTGCATCACCTTGTATTCTTACATGAGTATCTCTCCAAAATCCAAATTCCCTATCTCTATTTATATATTCATCCCCAACATTAAATCCTCCTACGTAACCATATTTGCCGTCTATAACAACAATTTTTCTATGATTTCTATAGTTTATACGTGTATTTATATGTGGAAGTATTCCTGGAAAAAATATAGAAATTTTCCCACCTGCACTTAAATATTCCCTTAAATGCTTTTTTATTAAGCTTCTTGATCCCATTGCATCTACCAACAGCCTAACTTCAAGTCCTTCATTAAGCTTCTTAGTAAGTTCTTTTATTATTTTCTTGCCAAGATTATCACTTCTAAAAATATAATACTCAATATGTATGTATTTCTTTGCATTTTTTATATCTTCAATCAGTTGTTTAAATTTATCCTCGCCATTTACATACACATTAACACAATTATTAATAGTATATTTTGCACCACAACTCTTATAATTCATTATTCTAAGATCTGAAAATCTTTCGCCACCATCATGAATGTTATCATTATAACTATAATTCTCATTAAGTATTTTTCTTTTATTAGTATCCTTTATTATTTTCTCCTTAAATATCTTTTGCCTACTTAAATTTTGACCAAACATTAGGTATAATATAAATCCAAATCCAGGTAGTATAAGTAATATTAATAACCACGCCCATGTTGTCGTAGGATTTTTTCGTTCTATAAATATTAATGATAAAGAAAATATAATATTTAAAACTAAAATTATAATACTTAAACCTAATAATATACTCAAATCAAATCACTTCCTTGTTGCTTAAGTGTAGAAAAATCTATTTTTTCTAAAAACTAAATACCATATTAATTAAATATATCATATTTTTAGTATTTTATCATTCAATTTAATCTTACTTTTCTAATAATAAAAGAGCTGTTGCATTAACATGTTTAGATATCTGATATAATTTATTTTTTATTCTTTAAATTTATTTATTATTTTTTGTTTAGACTATTTTACCTATTCAAAAAATAAATTAAGCTTTTGTTAAGGTGACCATATTATACTAATTAATGAAATAATAGAGAGAGGGAAGTATAATGAAAATCTGTTTTTTACTATTTTTTCATTATGCAAGGTGAAATTATGAAATTAACAACTTCAAAGAAACTAGGGTTAGATTTAGTACTATTAATTCTTATGATTCTTTTATATCAAAAAAATATAATCTCAATGAGCTTTCATGAGATAGGTGGGCTTGTTCTATTTGGCTTATTTATAATCCATTTATTATTTAATCGAAAATGGATTAAATCAATAACAAAGCGCTTATTCGATAAATCAATTCCTATAAAAACTAGAATAAGCTATATTCTAAATGTCTTATTAGTTATTTGTTGGTGTTTAGTCATTATTAGTGGAATTTTTATATCCAAAGTAGTTTTTCACTTTTCAGTAGGTGGTCCATGGAAATTAGTGCATTTTTCTTGTGCGGCATTTGCTTTAATTTTAATAGGTATTCATATTGGATTACATTGGAATTTAATTTCTAATTCATGTAAAAAGCCATTAAAATTATTGGATAAATTTAAAAAACCAATTAGTATAATATGTATCATATTTGTACTTATTAGTGGAATTTATAGCATGAAAAATACAAATTTTATAAAATGGATTACTATGCCATTTAGTGTAGATACTATGTCAGATTCCGAAAATCATATTAGAGGAGCAGAAAATAATAAACCAGATAATACGAATTTAAATAAAGAATTTAATGGTCAAAAGGAAAAAGGTAACGAAAACTTTAGCTTTATGAATGTATTAAAATTGTTATTAAATTATGGTTCTATTATATTGATGTTCTCTATATTTACACACTATATAGAATTAGTTTTTATTAATAAGAATAAGACTTTACTAATATCAAAGCATTCGAAATGATATAAAATTAATATTATATTTTTCTATAAAATATTTTCTTAACGAAAACATTTTATAATAAATGCTAAACTCAGTGAGGTTTAGCATTTATTTTTTCAAAATGAGATGTCGCACTAATTATTTAGTGCGACAGTGCCTATTAAAAAATCTTATTAACATTTCTCATTTCTATGCCTAATTATCAAATAATATTTATAATTTTTTCATATAATTCTTTAATATTTTTAAATATATATTCAGGTTTAAATATCGTTGTTTCAATATCTTCTTTTTTAGCTTCTCCTGTTAAAACAAGTGCAGTATCAATATTACTATTTATGCCACATGCTATATCAGTATATAACCTGTCGCCAATTACCAAGGTCTCTTCTTTAGTAAATCCACTTTTCTTTATACAAAGATCACCTATTATTTTATTAGGTTTTCCAATAAAAATTGGCTCTCTATTTACTGCAAGTTTTATCATTTTACAAATCGCTCCACAGTCTGGAACAAATCCAAATTTAGTTGGGCATACAAGATCAGGATTTGTAGCAATATAATCGATATTTTTTTTGGTTGATAGCAATTCACATATTTTTTCTATTTTTTTGTAAGTAAGTTCATTATCATATGCAACAACAGCACATTGTATATCTTCTTCTAAATCCTCTGTAGTATTTATATTAAAAGATTTTAACTCTTCAATAAATGATTTTGTTCCAACTACAAAAATCTTTTTCTCTTTATAATGTTCTTGTAGGTACAAAGCAGTCGCATACGACGCAGTTATAAAATTAGTTTCATCTACTTTTATACCAAGGCCTATAAATTGTTCTACATAGTCCTTTATACTTTTAGTTGAGTTATTTGTTATAAAAATATATTTGCCACCTATATCTAAAACATAATTCATAAAGTTTTTGGTTCCATCAATTAAAATGCCATCTATAGCAATTGTTCCATCAATATCTAGTAAAAATAATTTTTTATCCTCTAACATAAATATTACTCCTAATTCTTTATTAATTCCTAGATTATTATTGTTTCATATTATTAATTATAATATGTTTTTCCCAAAAAGTAATATTCATGATTATATATAATTAAGTTAAGTGAATATACTTTATAAATATCCTCTCAAATATATAAGAATTAATGTATGAGGTAAACGAAAATCCAAATAGTATATATAATATTAAAATATAAGAAAAATAATGCCCTCCAAATAAATATAAAATTAATGGAAGCATATTAACAGCTATGATTACTATTGTTAGTAAGATATGTTTAATAGACATGAAAAAAGAATTTTTTATATAATTAATGATTGTATTATCGAATTTAGAAATCATAGGGAATATATAACAAAATATCATATATTGAACTGCTCCAAAAATAAAAAATATAACTTTAAAATAAAGCTTATTTTGTCCATCTAAAAATATAGATAAACATTTTATATCAATTATAAATACTATTCCGCACAAGACAAACAAAATCCATACAATTGTAGCTGGTTTGAAATTCTTCTTAAATGCTTCAAAAAAACCTCTTAATAAATATCCCTCATTTTTAATAAGCTTCATAGAAACACTATACATAGCACTTATAGATGCACCAATTGTTATTATAGGTAGGCAGCAAATTATAAATATGAGGTTTAAAATCATTAAATCTCCTATTGTTCCCATAAAACTAAAAAATTTATTATTTAAGTCTAAAAATCCTTCTTTCATATTATAAGCTCCTATTGATTATTTATATCCATATAAATATTAAATGTATATGGATATAAATAATATTGTTATTTTAAATATATAGCCACTGCTTTCATATTTTCTGATGCATTATATATTAATTTATTATTTTCATAAGTAATATCACATTCAGTATCAGAATACACTTCACATATACTAAAATCATATTCTTCTGGAATTTCTATTTCTAATTTTTCTTTAACTTTACCATTAAATACATGATATATAGCCACTGCTTCTTTATTTTCGCCAATACGTAATATCCCCTGCCATCCTTCTGGATTCCTGTAACTGCTGATTTCATTGCCATAACGATAAGTATAACCATTTCTAATTATAGGTGAAATTTTCTTATAAAAAGCTATACCTCTATCAATTAAATCCCATTTTTCTTTTTCTAAATCAAGTACATCTCCTGAAAGACACATTCTTCCTAAGAATGTATTAATTATAGAATATGCTATTCTTTTTAAAGAATCACTATTACGTATTACAGCCCATATTTGGCTTTGTCTTGGTAAAATTACTCTATGAAGATTTGCCGCTATAATAGGTATTTCTTCACATTCATGCGCATCTGAGAAAGATGCCATACTGCACATAGACATCATAAGTGGTTCTAATTTATGTCCACCTGAAGCACAGTTTTCAAGAATAATCCCTGGTACTTCTTCTTTTACTTTTTCCAAAAACTTAATTGATGCTTCTGCATTTTTTCTTAGTCCTTCTCCAAGAGATTCTGCTCCATCAGAGCCCAATCCGATTGTGTCATTATAATCTATTTTCATATAGTCAAACTCGTATTTCTTTAAAGTTCCTATAACTTTATTGGTTAAATATCCTTCTACCCATTCATCTGTCATATCCCAAAAACGTCTCATTGTAGTTGTTAATACACGTCCATCTCTTTTTAATAAATGTGCTTCTTCATTATATGCTTTTGATGCACTTCCTACATTCTCTATTTCGAACCATATACCTGGTTTAAGATTAGCTTTCCTTATAATATCTACTGTTTTCTCAAGCCCTTCCGGAAATAAATCTTGTGATGGATTATAATCCCCCATTGATATATCCCAAGGAACATCCTTCTCCTTATACCATCCACAGTCAATAACAAAATAGGTAAATCCTTTATCTTTTATTTTTTCTACTATATTACTTATATTTTCATGAGAAGGGCATCCCCATGTTGTACAATACTCATTAAATATAATTGGAAGATCTTGTTCAACTTCTGGGCCTTCATCTACAAATCTTTCTATTGAAGAAGTTAATCTTTGAGAAATTTTATCTATTCCTCCACCACTGCAAACAGATATTATAGCTTTTGGAGTTATAAATTTTTCATTTTTATTTAACTTTTTCATCCAACTTCCAAACTCTCTATCAGCTAAACCTCCTGATACTGCCAAACAATCATCTTTCCTATATAATTCAATCTGCCAAGAAGCATTGTGAGCTACTTGAGCTCCCCAAAAGATATCATTTTTCATATCTTCTACTGCTACATATGGAAAATATCGATTAACAGGCATAGATCCAACTTGACCAAAGCGCTCTGCTCTTATAGCATGATCAGCCCAGCATGGTTCCAATTGTAAATCCTCAACACTTCTTGTTTCTAGCCTTCCTTCCATGCTCCATACGCTTCTTAGTCTATGAACCTTCAATGTATCGTAAGCATCTTTTTCAACAAATGGAGTAATTCCACCTAAAGAAAAACTTGAAATCATTTCTATTGATATTTCATCATTGCTCATATTTTCTATAGAAGTATATGTTTCTAAACTCTGTGAATTTAAAAACCATATTAAGTGATGCTTTATTATATAACCTCTACTGTCTTCTAATACTGTAACAACTTCCTTTTTATCATCAAATGAAAAATATTCTTGATTCTTGTAGGATAATCTTGTTGTTGATTCTCCTTGACGCATTGTGCTTCCACCAGCATATCCGCCTGGATAAATATCTCCTGCTAACTTCAATTGTACAAGACTATCAATTGAATGTTTTTTATTATTCACTATCTTATCCTTATAGTTGTCTGGTATAAGTTCTAGTTCAACATTCTTTGAATTTTCATCTATATAATATAGTGCAATCATATCTCCAAATTTATATTCTTTTAATAATGATATATTCATAAGTACACCTCCACATTAACCTTTTACTGCACCAACAGTCATTCCTTTGATAAAATATTTTTGTAGACTAATAAATAAAATTGCGATTGGAAGTACAGAAATAACAATTGCAGCAATAGCTGTTAAGTAATCACTAGTCTGAGCTGAGAAAAGAGACTGTATAGCTACAGTTAAAGTTTTTAATTTCTTATCACTTACATATAAACTAGCTAATAAGTAATCGTTCCATATTTGAAATGCCTGCATTATTATTAAAGTTGCCATTGCAGGCTTAAGTAATGGCATTACTATTTTAAAATAAGTCATAAATACAGAACATCCATCTATTCTTGCTGATTCTTCTAACTCAATTGGCACTGTAGACATAAAACTTGTCATAAGGAATACACCAAATGAAATTCCTGTTGCAACATACATAAATATTATTCCATACCTTGTATTAATTAAATTTAATTTATGTCCTATAATGTAAACTTGTAAGAATAATGCTTGATATGGAATTAAAATTCCGATTATAAAGTATATATAGCAGAATTTAAAAAACTTATGTTTACATCTAGCAATTGCCCATGCTGTTGTTCCACATAAGACTGCTAAAATTAATACACTGACTGCAGTATATAGTAATGTATTCGAGAAAGTTGTTACCATATCTAACTTATTGAATGCTTTAATATAATTATCGAAATTAAATGAGTTGGGCAAAGATAGTGGACTTTCCATATATAATTCTTTTTTTGTCTTAAAGGAATAGTTAATTATAACAAATACAGGCACTAGAAAAACTGCTGCAATAATAGTCATTATAACTTGAGTATAAAAAGTATTTTTAGTATACTTGCTTTTTGTTTCAATATCTTTTTTCTTCTTCATTATGCCTGCACCTCCCTCTTTCTTAGGCCTTTAACTTGAATAAGTGCTACTAATAATAGAACTACTATCATTGTAATTGACATGGCAGAGCCATATCCATATTGTCTTCCATTTATTGCTGTGTTATAAGTTTTATATATGATCGATGTAGAAGCATGTCCTGGGCCTCCATGTGTAGATGAAACCATTAAATCATACACTTTCAATGATCCAGTTGTAATTCCAACAATACATATAGTTATTGAGGGTGCTAACATTGGAATAGTAACATTGAAGAATCTTTTTATAGGGTTAGCTCCATCTACCTTAGCTGCTTCATATAATTCTGCTGGTATTGATTGTAGCCCTGCAAGATAAATTAGCATCCAGTATCCTATCCATTGCCAGTTATTAGCTATTAATAATCCTCTTAATACAGTACTACTTTTACCGAAAAAAGCAAAATCTATATTAGTTCCTAATATATTATTTATTTCAGGTAATACATTTGTAAACATACGAAGCCATATAAACCCTACAACAACTGAACTTATAAGACAAGGTAGGAAAAATGCAGTTCTATAAATTTTTTGTCCTTTAATTCCACTATCAAGTGCTATTGCAAATAAAAGTGCTAAGACATTTTGTATAACAGTATTCCATAAAGTAAACTTTATAGTGAATACCCATGCAGATTTAAATTCAGCATCTTTAAATAAATTTATATAGTTCTGAAATCCAACAAAAGTTTTTTCTGCGCTCATTCCATCCCAACTTGTTAGTGAATATCTAAATGCCATAATCATAGGAATAATTAATCCAATAGTAAAAATTATAAGTCCTGGAATTACCAATACCAAATATTGATTGAACATGGCTTTTTCCATGCTGTTTTTTCTTATCTTTTCCATATATAATCACCGTCCTCCTAATATAATGAGGTATCACACTAAAAATATTTTCTATAACAATATATCAATTATGTAAAAACAAACTTCATACTGCATCATTGCATATTTTTTAATAGTGCGACAGCCTCATAGAATGATCACTTTACATTAAATTATCTGACTTTATAATTAATTACTATCTCCGCTACGTTCAACCCTTGAATCTGATGCAGCAAGAGCATCTTCAAAAGTTTCATCGCCTAATAGCCAAGCTGATATATCTTTTGCATTTTCTTCTTGGAAACCATTCCAAACAAGTTGGTTATTTCCTAGAGTAACATCCACAATCATATTTTCTTCTGCATATTTATCTATATCTACTTGACTTGGATTTTTGAATGTAGGTGTAACATCCTTAAGCATTGGTGCTGTTTTTGTAAAATCATAAATTTCAACAGCTAAATCTTTATCACTAGTTAAAATGTCCAAAACATTATTTACAGCATCTTGATATTTAGTTTCTGCGCTTGTCATAATAGTAATATTAGGTTCAAAAATTAATTTTGAATCACCAGTTTTATTGGGAAATGGGAATATACCCATATTAAAATCTTCATCTATATCAAGGAAGTTTTGAATTGACCATGATCCAGATACTTTCATAGCTGCTTGTCCATCAACCATTCTTGCATCACATTCAGTTTGTTCTAATGAGAATGTATCATCAAATGTATTATCATAAATTAATTTATTATATTTATACACATCTTGCATTTCTGTGCTATTTGTAAATGAAACTTCTCCTTTTCTGAACTGATCTCCCCAGTTTGGATTTTTATTAAATATATCATTCATAGCAAATTGCATAGTTACATTTCCAATTGACCATGTATCTGCCATATGACTAGCAAATGGTACTATTCCTTTTGCCTTGCAGTCTTCAATTATTTTATTTAAATCATCTTGAGTTTTTGGTACTTCCCATCCATTTTCCTTAAACATATCCTTGTTATAATAAACACCTTGATATAATGCATTATATACTAGACCATATGTTTTTCCATCAATAGTTACGTTATCACTAGCTGCATCAAGAAGTCTGTCTGTATAAGTACTATCAATTTCTTTAAAAATTCCTTGTGGCGCATATGCTCCAACGTCCTGAGCTTTACCTATTATTATATCTGGCATTCCAGTCTGCATATATTGCTGCATCTTAGCTTGAAAATCGCCGCCCCAGCCAACGCATTCCCATTCTAATTTTATATTAGGATATTTTTTCGCTAGCGCTTCATCGATCATATCTTCAATTCCAGCATCTGTTGTTGATTGCCCAGCTAAAACTTTTAAGGTAACCTTTTCATCCCCTTGGCCACTACTGCTTTCTGCTTCTGGACTAGAGCCACATCCTGCAATCATGCTCACCATCATAACTGATGTTAATATAACTCCTAATATTTTTTTGATTTTCATAAAATACACCCCTCTTAAATTTATAGTTAATCTTTACAGTTATAATTTACACTATAATAATCATTACCATATAGGACAAATTTGAAAAAATCACTTGTACTTTTTTGAAAACGTTATCTAAGTGTTGGGGTTATTTCTATAATCTCTTGGACTAATTCCTTCAATTTTACGAAAGACTCTGTTAAAATATGCATAGTCATCATATCCTACCATAAATGCTATATCCGTCAATTTTATATTAGGATTTTTCATATGTTCCTTAGCTTTATCCATACGTTTCTTTGCAATGTATGACATTAAATTAACACCAGTTTCCTGCCTAAATACTTTAGAAAAATAAGAATGCTCAACATTATATTTATCTGCAATTGTATTTAAAGATAATTCTTCTGAATAATTATCATCTATGTATTTTATAGCCTTGTGCACAGATCCAACTATTGAATCAGCTGAAACAACATTATTTAAATTAACAATATCTTCAAGTATAATTTCTAATATTTCAATTAGCCTTTTCTCATCCAAATAATCTATGCTCTTATTCAATTTTGCAATATTTCTTTGAATATCTTCTGTATTCTTATCTTTTAAATCCTCACTTATAAATTCCATTATTATATCACAAATTTTCTTAATAGTCTGATTAACTTCTAAATACGTCCAGCTATTTTCATCGCAAGATGCTAGACCTATTTTTTCTAATATTATTTTTTCTAATAAGCTTTTATTGTTAATACGAAGTAATTTTTTTATATTTTTTTCATCTTCTTCAGTTATATGATTAGTTACTTTTATCTTTATATCTGCCTCCTTACTAATCATTAATATTTCACTTTTTTTATTATATTTGCGTGTCATAAGTTTAGAAATTATATTGTTATATGCACTATTTAAATTATCAATTGAATATGAAGGTTCAGTAATAAGTAAACTCAATGGTGACTTAATTATAGATTTGAAATATGCTACTATTTTATTTGCAAAGCCAACTAATTCCTTATGGTTTACATCTGTTATCACTATAAATTGATTAGAATAATGTATATAATTAAATATAATCACATCATCACGTCCAATAATATCCTTAATTTTCTTTTTAACATTATAAGATAACATATTCATATCATAATGATAGTACTGTATTAGATCGTCTAAATTATGAATTACAAAAACCACTATGCTATATTTAGCAAAATAAGTATTATCATCTATATTCATAACTGTTCCTATTTGATTGTCTTCTCTTTCTAATATAAAACTAAGCTCTCTATCTTGAATTAATGAAGATGCTTTTAAGCTACTTAATCTTTCTTCTTCCTGTTTTATCTCCTGCATCTTTCTATTTCCAAGAATCTCAAGAGCTTTTGAAAGTGTAGATACTAAATCTACCTTTGTTATTGGTTTTAGCAGATAATTAATAGCGCCTGCAACTAATGTATCTTTAACATAACTAAAATTACTGTACCCTGATATTATAAATATTATTATATCTGGATATTTTTCTTTTATTAATCTAACTAATTCAACTCCATTTATAAAAGGCATATTAATATCTGTAATTAATATATCTGGTCTATATTCTTCTATTTTATTTAAAACATCTTCACCATCTTTTGCTGGCTCTAATAATTCTAACGAATAATTACTCCATTCAATCATATTTTTTATTTTTTCTCTTATCCAAAATTCATCATCTGCAATTAATACCTTATACATTATCTTGTCCATCATTATCTCTCCTCATTTTAGTTTTAGGTGTTGTTAATATAATTCTGCTTCCTTTATCTTTATTACTTTCAATAAACAACCCAAATCTATCCCCATACAATATTTTCATTCTGGAATTTATATTTATTAATCCTATAGATGAACTATCATTAAAAATATCTTTCTTTGAATCCTTTAGTTTTTTGTTCATCATGACAGAATCCATACCTACTCCATTGTCTTCAACAATAATTTGTAATACATCATTAGATTCATGTGCTCTTATATAAATTTTTTTCTCACCACGTTTATTCTTAAGCCCGTGCTTCAACGCATTCTCGACTAGTGGTTGGATAGATATTTTAGGTAAAGAATAATCTAACACTCTATCATCAATATCAAAATAGTATTCTACTTCCCCATTCATTCTGACATTCATAAGAAATATATAATTCTTTAAATGAAGTATTTCTTTTGAAATGGTAGAATAGGGATTTTTTATATCTAAACTATATCTAAATATATTAGAAAGCGAATGACACATATTGCTTACATTATCACAATTCTGTATACTGGCAATACTCCCCATTGTATCTAATGTATTATATAAAAAATGAGGATTAATCTGTGCTTGAAGTGCAGCATATTCAGCTTTGTTAAGTGATAACTTTGCTTCATATTCACTGCTTATAAGCTCTTCAATTTGATCAAGCATCTCATTAAAATTTTCAGATAAGATACCAATTTCATCATTTTTGTTATACTCTGCTCTTTCATCTATATGTCCTTTTTTTATCTTATTGATAGCTATCGTTAGCTGTTCTAAAGGTTTAGTTATCCCCCTAGATACTAATATTGATAAAATTATTATTACTATACTCATACAAATAACAATAATAATTAAATAATTGGTCAATACTCTTTGATTTTCTTCAAGATATGATTGAGAAATAATTGAATATGCATCTAGATTATATTCTTCTTGAGATACTCTAAAGATAACTTTATTTCCTCTAACTGAAACATTAACATTGTCTATTGAACCTTCGTTTATTTTCTCAATGTTATCATAATAATAGTTTTCACTTTTTTCTTCTAAATTTCCAATAGATATAATTGGTCTATCTCCTAAAGGTTGAATCCACATGAACATATCATTTTCGCTACAGTATTTTTTAACAATAGATGTAATATCCTTATTTGTTATATCACAAACCAAAGATCCAATTACTTTCTTTTTATTACTGCTATCATATATTTTGATTGCAAATCTAACTATACTCTCTTTTTTACTTTCATTATAATAACTTGATATAAGCATCTCTCTACTATCTTGCAATAAGTATTCTTTTAGTACTTGAGAATTATATTTTCCCTCATCCTCATAAATATTTTTAGGATAATTATTACGGGGTGTATTTAACCTTCTATAGCTACTAATTAAATTAGAGTTTCCATCATATATGTATATAGCCATTACATTAGTTGATAGCGGCATTTTTTCACAATTGAATCTAGTTGCTTTGTCTTTGTATTTTTTTCTAAGATATTCTGTTGACTTATCGCTTTCTAAATCATATAAAAAGTCCTGTTCATTATAAATTTTTATCAAATTACGTTCTACAGATTTTATATAAGTATACACTTCACTTTGCATACCCTTTAATTTATCAACAGTTGCAGCTTTAGATTGTTCATAAATAATTTGTGACGATTTACGTTCAAAAATCAGTGCCTGTAAAACTAATATAAATAATGTACTGCTTAGAAATAACACTAATATTTTCATTCTCATTTTCATAAATATATTCCCCCTTTATAAGCTGAAATTCAATTATACTAACCTAAAAAAATATACTTACAAATTAAAATCTAGCTGCACTTTATGTTTACGTTATCAAAAATTTTCTATGTAATGCTTTGTTTATAAACATATAGTTACAAACAAAATTTATAAAAATATATTCACATTTTCTTTAATAACGCTGCATGAAAAAATTTGTATAATGTTGACCTTAATATAAATTACAAAGTAACTTATTCTAATACATCTTGTTTTTATCTTGTACGTACATTATTATAATATATTATCGTTTAAATTTTTTCTACATAATATCCATAAAAGTTTATCATATTAAATGCGTTTTCATCATCACTCTTTTTCAATGCAGCAAGATCTCCTGCACTTACCACGACAAAATCACATATAATCCCAATAAGAATCAAAAATAGCAGTGACATATAAATTTTTAAATTATTAAAATTACTTATAACTGCACAAGGCAATATTATATTTAATACAATCCTTGATATAATTACCAAATCGCTTATATTAATCACCATAATTTTATCATTATCTTATACAACTTAATGGTAATATTTCATAATCATGTATTTCAAAAAAACAATTTAATCAAAGAAAATAAAAAAACAATGGTCAAGCTCGCAACCTCGTAGCTTTTCCATTGTTAGTGTACATTTTGTTATTTGATTAAATCATATTGTTTGTGATTTATTTAGTTCTTATAACTTCTACCTTATATCCATCGGGATCAGTAACAAAGTAATAATCAGCTGGTCTTCCTGGCAGTCCCTTCAAATCTGTAACTTCATATCCTAAAGCAATATGTTTTTCTCTTTCTTTTTCTATATCCAGAACACCAATTGCAGTATGACTAAATCCATTTCCAAGTTCATATGGCACTTCTTGATCATAATTATAAGTTAATTCAATTTCATATCCACCTTCTTCATTTGACAAATAAACAAGAGAAAATTTGTATTCTGGATAATCAATTCTTCTTGTTTCTATCAAGCCCAATGCATCCTTATAAAATTCCAATGATTTTTCTAAATCCTTTACTCTAATACAAGTGTGTAACATTTTTACTGACATATTCTTCAAACTCCTAACTTTTTCTTATACTTTTCCATTCATTATAAAAACTATTATTTCTTTTTTCTTCACCTATTGTACTGCTTTCATAATGGCCTGGGTGAATCCTAATATTTTCATTTTGATTTTCAATTAAATTAATTATTGATTTTTTTAATAAGTTTAAATCTCCGGTTGGAAAAATCCATTTTCCAACTCTTCCCTTAAATAAAGTATCACCTGTATATAAATCATGGCCAAATTTATAGCATACTCCCCCTATAGTGTGACCTGGAGTATATATTACTTGTATATTTTTGTCTCCAATAGGAAAAATTTTTGATTCATTAATTTTTACAATATTAATATCTTTTAAATCATATGTTTTTTCTTTAAAAACATTTTTATAATTTTCTTCTAAAACACCATACTCTTTCTCATGTATATATACAGGCACTTTAAAAGCATCTATTGCTCCTATATGATCCCTGTGTCCATGTGTTAAAAGAACCCCCATTACTTCCCAATTGTTATCCTTAACATATTTAATAACTTTTTCTTTTTCATATCCTGGATCAATAATATAGCATTTCCCTTGATTTTCAATAAAATAGCAGTTTACATCCATTTCCCCTGATAACAATAATTTTTTCATATTTTTTATAATTCACCTCCCACCGAATAAAATTTTTTGTATTCACATTATAACATTTTTCTTTAAATCTAAATATTCATTTAAAATTTAATTTTCTTCTTGTCTTAAATTCTTCTTTACAACTCTTATTTTTAATCTTTATTAATATTTTAAATTCCTAAACATTCATTATTAGTAACATTGATGTCATCACTATAATACTAAAAATTATTGAAGATGAATTTATTGCACTAGCTAGTCCGACATCTCCATTACATTTTTCAGTAAAAGCGATTGATACTGCAGAAACAGGTGCAAATACAATTATGGCTAATACCTGACGCACTTCTAATGAAAACGGCAAGAATATAAAAAATATAAATGCCATTATAATTGATATTCCATACCTTATAGAAAGGGTTTGTACAATTTTCCCTATCTGACTTCTTTTTAGATTTAATTCTAATCCGACTCCAACCATAAGCATGGCTAAAAATCCATTTCCAGCTCCAACTGTATCAGTAAACATTATAATTGGTTTTGGAATTTGGAAATTAAAATATGACACTATTAACATAATTATATATGTATTTAATGGTATTGACGAAAATACCTTCTTAATAAAACTGCTTAAAGTTGTCTTTCCATCAGTTTTGGCAACAGCACTGGCTATACTATATGTTCCACCTGTACAGAGAAGTGAATTTCCTGCATCAAATAAGCAAGTAGCTACAACCCCAATTGGTCCCAAAAAGTTTTGAACATATGGCATGGCAAAACATCCTATATTATATCCAGAAAAGTTTATCATATTAAATGCTTTTTCATCATCACTCTTTTTCAATGCAACAAGATATCCTGCACCTACAGTAACAAGATTACATATAATCCCAATAAAAATCAAAAATAGCAGTGACATATCAATTTTTAGATTATTAAAATTACTTATAACTGCACAAGGCAATGTTATATTTAATACAATCTTTGATATAATTCTGAAATCACTTGCTTTAAAAAATCCCTTTCTTTTTAATAAATATCCCATAACAATAATTGCTATAAAGACAGTAGCTTTTGTTAATACTTCAATCACTTTATAACACGTCCTTTATTTTATATTTGCCCTATAATATAAAATATCAATCTATACATCGTGAAAAATTAAATGATCCATTTCTAGTTTTCCATAATCAAAAAACTTAATTTTAGCCATTATATTTTTCCATTTCTAATAATTTTTCTTTTATATCTAATCCACCAGCATAGCCAACTAGTTTTCCATTTGCTCCAATAACCCTGTGACATGGTACAAATATAGCTATTGGATTTCTATTATTAGCCATTCCAACTGCCCTAGATGCCTTCTCATTTCCAACCTTTATTGCTATGTCTTTATAGCTACAAGTTTCACCATATGGTATTTCTCTTAATGCACTCCAAACCTTAAGCTGAAATTCTGTGCCCTGTGGTGATAAAGGCAGCTCAAATTGTTCTCTTTCTTTATTAAAATATTCGTTCAACTGATTATAAGCCTCTTTGATTAATTTTGTTTCTACTATATTTGAATCTTCTAAATGAACTTCTCCAAAATTCAAGTTTGTTATATGAGTCCCATTATCAGAAATTGTTATTTTTCCAATCAGTGTTTCATAATAAAATGTATTTTTCAAATCTATCACCTCTCTATATAAGAATCTTCTATTTTAATAATATCAAAAATATAACACAATTTATATTATTTTAATGTGTATTTACACTTTTTATTTAAAAAATAATATAATTGAAACGTTAATTTTTATTGATTTAAATAATCTCCAATACTTAAATATTATAATCAATAGACTTTTAAAGATTATAAATTTTTAAGCCTTCCCCTTAAATACAACAAATACAGGAATGCATATATATCAAAATATGTATTCCTGTATTCTTATATTTCTAAATTCTTTGACATTAATCCATTAAAGAAATTTTAAATTCTTCCCCAACCTTTTTAAAATCATGGCTCAACTGCCCACTCTCTTCTGGAAACTTTACTGCATATGGTGTTAAAGTTAATTCTTTAGCATTTTCATCTAAGTTTCTATCAATATTGTTATATCTAAGTATCATAGAATCCTTTGAACCTCTTGTTAAACAAAATTCCACATTATTTCCTAAATCATCAGTTCCTTTTAACATAACATCATAGCTTTCATTTTTGTTAGAGTTTTCAACTTTACACATAATATTGTGTCCTAATGCATTTGATGTATATTTTTCTAATATTATTTTTTCTCCATTTTCTAGCGTAAATGAATTATTTAATTTTATTTCTTTTGTATCTATTTTTAGTGCATCTCCATTAGACTTAAATTCAAATACCCATTTTCCTCTTTGAGGATTTTCATAATTTACTGTAACTTTTGAATATACTATTTTAATATCAAGCTCTCCCGTCAAATCAACATCTTTCAATGCAGTCAAATCATATTCAATTACTGATTGTGATGAATAATCATCCAGATTTCCACTTGATCCAATTGAACCTTCAAATTTTACCTTCTTATTATTAATGTAAACTGTTTTATCAGCATCATATGATTCATATTCTTTTAAGGCTTTTTGTGAACTTATAGTATCTGATATTATTAATTGCTTTTGTGATTCATCTAGTATAACTTCATTAAGCTGAATTGTTATTCCATTGTCAGTTATACACTTATTTACAACTGTATTATAACTGTCAAGATTTTTCTCTACTCCAATTGAACTTGCAATACTTTCACTTACCTTTGCTAAAACTTGTGCTCCTGCATCAGTTCCAAATAACCCTACACTTACTACACATGCTACTGCTACAGCAGCTGCTATACTTCCTTTATTTAATCTTTTCTTATTTATAGACTTTCTGACCTTGTTTTTTAATCTTTTCTTTTCTAACTCATCAAAATCTTCTTTCTTATAATCTTCTATATTTATATCAGCTTCATTAAGCATCTTATATATATCTCTTTCCATATCCTAATATCCTCTGCTTTCTTTTACTTTGAAAATATCCCTTATTTTCTTTTTAGCTCTAGACACTCTGTTATAAATAGCATCTCTTTTCATTCCTGTTTCTTCACTGATTTTATTTACTTCTACTTCTTCAACATATAATTTATAAAATAAATCTCTATCCTTTCTATTTAAGCAATTCAACATTTCTTCTACTTCTAAGCTTAATTCATTTTTTAAGATTTCATATGTTGAATCTGATACAGATATATTTAAATCATCTATATTTTCATACTCTAACCCTTTCAAATATTTTCTTTTATAATCTATAGATTTAAATTTAGCTATTCCAGCTACCCAGTTTTTAAAATCACTTTTGTTTTCATCAAATGTATCAATGTTATTCCATATCCCCATGAGTACATCATTAATACATTCATCTTGAACACTTTGTAAATTATAAAGATGTTTTTTTACAATAGATTTAATAATCCATCCGTAATTATCTATAACATAATCTAATGCTTTTTCATTTTTTCTTCGTAGCTGAATAATAAAATTTTCCTCATTAATCTTCATTTTTAACCTCTTTCTAAGCAAGCTTGCATAATTAATTATCCCTTACAACTTATACTTCGTAACCATTTATATGATATCTATCAAAATTCTAAAATAAAATTTCTGTTTACGTCTTCATATACTTAAATTTCAAAATTATAACCCAAATATTAGTTTAAACTAAATAAAGGATATAATAAAAATTCATACCTTTGAATCTTATTATATCCTAATAAATTTAACTATTTTAAATCCCCAAAATTTGCTTAATTTCTTTTACATGTGATCTGCTCACAGGCACTTCAGTATTTTCTTTATCATCAATTATTAATTTATAAGTCCCATTAAACCACGAATATACTTCTTTTATTCTATTAAGATTAACTATATAGCTTCTATGACATCTAAAAAATTGTGTTTTCTCTAATAATTCATATAATGTCTTAGAAGTATAATATGTATCTTTATCTGTTTTTACATAATTTTTTTCATCCTCTGAATAACAAAAATAAATTTTATCTATATCTATCAAAATTATTCTTCCGTTATTTTCACATGGAATCTTATTTACAATACTCTTTATATTTTTTATATTTATATTATTAATAGTATTATTATTAATCCTATCGCAAAGAGTAGATGCTGCACAATTTAAAGAATCTTTTATTCTATTTTCATCATATGGTTTTAAAATATAATCATAAACCTTAAGCTCAAATGCTTTGATTGCATACTTATCGTATGCTGTTGAAAAAATTAAAATAGTATCTGGTAACATCTTTTTTATTTCTTCAGCTAATTCTAATCCATCTTTTCCTGGTATATTAATATCAATAAATACAATTTCAGGCTCTTCATCTTCTATTATTTTTAATGCGTTTACTCCATCATATGCCTGTGCTACTACATTAAATCTCTCATCTTTAGATACTATGTATTTAAGTTCATAATTTGATATGGTTTCATCTTCTACTATTACTATTTTGAATTTATCAATTACTTTCATACTGCTTCCCCCATGCATATAAAAATAAATATATGGTTATAATTAAATGTTTTTAGGAATATAAAAGCTCACACTGCTTCCTTTATTTGAACTAATTATATTAATATCATACTTTTCTCCATACAGTAACTTTAATCTGTTTCTTACATTTTTTAATCCTAATCCTGTCGATACTGAATTATTTGCATTTTCGAATCCAATTCCATCATCACATATTTCAACATATACATCATTTTCTTTATTACTAACTATAACTTTCACTGTTCCCCCCTCTATCTTTTTTAATATTCCATGCTTTATTGCGTTTTCTACAATTGGTTGAATTATAAGTATAGGAAATTTTATATCTAATAAAGTATTATCTATAAAAAATTCGACCTTCAATCTATTTGAAAATCTAGCCTCCTCTATTGACACATATGCTTTGACCAATGACAATTCTTTTTGAAGAGTTGAGAAATCTCCTTCTATTTCTAATGTTCCTCTAAAATAATCAGATAGGTTAAGTATAAGATTTCTCGCCTTCTCACCATCAGTTCTACAATATGCACCTATAACATTAAGTGAGTTAAATAAAAAGTGCGGTTCTATCTGTGCTTTCAAAGCTTTCAATTCAGCAATTTTGTTTTCCTCTTTCAATTTAACAAGCTTTACTTGTCCATCAACTAATTTTTTTGATCTGTCAACTACCATTACTATTAAAAACACTCCAACTGAATTGATAATAATCATTGATGCCGCTATTTTCTCTTCAAGGAGTATTGCTGTTTCTAAATCACCTGAAAAAATCAAAATAATAATCATTTGTGTTATTTCAGAAACAACTGCTGATAATCCTGCTATAATAGGGCTTAACCCCTTATCTTTAAATATTCTTCTAAAGCCTGCCCCAATAGCTCCTTCAACCACTGTTGAGATAGAACATGCAAGTGCTGTAAATCCACCTAATGTATATCTATGTAGTCCACTTATTATTCCAACTGTTACCCCAACAACAGGGCCACCTAAATATCCAGCTACAATGGTACCTATTGGCCTGCTATTAGCTAGAGAGTTATCTGTTATATATATACCAAAGTACGTTCCTGTAATAGATAAAATCGTAAATAAAACAATCATTATTATTTTATCCTTTTTATCATACTCATCCTTAACAAGATGTTTAATAATATCAGTTTGGAATATTATATATGTAAATATTGTTATAAGTGACATTCTTTCTAACATATCCAGCATTAACATACTATCACCATCCATAACTTTCCTAATATTCTTCTATTTGATTATACTCCTTTAAAAAGCTTTCTTAAATTATAAATTTCTCTTATAAAAGTCAGTGTTAGTCACCTGATTTTTTTGTATGTTTACCCTAAAAATATTGTATTTCACCTGTAAAATATGTTTTTTTATTGCTTGTACTGATAAATTATAGATACAGTAAACATTTACATACTAAAAAGGGGATGTTAATATGAATTCGATTGTTTTAGTAATAGTAGGAGCTTTAGTACTTATACTTGGATACAGACTCTATGGCTGTTTCATTGCTGCAAAAGTACTTGCATTAGATGAAACAAGAAAAGTTCCTTCAGAAGTATTTGAAGATGGTAAGGACTATGTTCCTACTAACAAATGGGTCCTACTTGGTCACCACTTTGCAGCTATAGCTGGTGCAGGCCCTCTTATAGGTCCTGTATTGGCAGCTCAATTCGGCTATCTTCCTGGTACATTATGGATCTTAATTGGTTCAGTTGCAGCAGGTGCAGTTCATGACATGATAATGCTATTCGCATCAGTTAGATTTAATGGTGAATCTATAGCTGAAATTGCAAAACACACTCTTGGTAAAAAAATTGGTTTTATAACTTCTATTTCTGTTATTTTTATTCTTATTATTACTATGGCAGGACTTGGCTTACCAGTTGTTAACTCACTTTATAATAGTCCTTGGGGTACATTTACAGTAGGTGCAACTATTCCAATTGCAATATTTGTAGGTATTTATTTAAGATATATTAGACCTGGTAAAATAGGTGAAGCAACTATTATAGGTATGGTATTAATATTACTAGCAGTCATATTCGGGCCACAAGTTCAAGGCACAGCACTTGGAAATTTCTTAACTCTTAATACAAAGCAATTATCAGTAATTTTAGTTATATATGGCTTCTGTGCTGCTGCATTACCAGTATGGTTATTACTATTACCTCGTGATTATCTAAGTACTTATATGAAACTTGGTGTAATTGGTATTTTAGTTGTAGGTATATTAATAGTAAGACCTCAATTACAAATGCCAGCTTTAACACAATATATACACGGTGGTGGTCCTGTAGTTTCAGGTAAGGTATTTCCATTCTTATTTATTACAATTGCCTGTGGAGCATTATCTGGCTTCCACTCACTTATAAGCACAGGTACTACTCCTAAATTGATAAAAAATGAAAAAGATATTCTTCCAATAGGTTATGGTTCCATGCTTCTTGAAGCTTTTATCTCATTAATGGCTTTAATAGCAGCAACTGCATTACCAACTTCTGATTACTTTGCAATTAACTCTTTACCAGAAGTATTTAATAAATTGAATCTAATTCCAAAAGACTTACCAATGCTTCAGACACTTGTTGGCGAACAATTAACTGGAAGGCCTGGTGGATCTGTATCATTAGCTGTTGGTATGACATACGTATTTCACAATATTCCTGGATTATCTTCAATAATGTCTTACTGGTATCATTTCTGTATAATGTTTGAAGCTTTGTTTATCCTTACAACAATAGATTCAGGTACAAGAATAGGAAGATATTTATTACAAGATCTTTTTGGAAAAATGTATAAACCTTTAGCAAATAAAGACTCAAAGTTTAATCTTATATTCTTTAGTGCTTTAATGTCAGTTACTTGGGGTGCATTGTTATACAGTGGAAATATCTCAACAATATGGCCATTATTTGGGGTAGCCAACCAAACACTTGCTGCTATTGCTTTTGCTATTGGTACATCCGTTCTTATAGAGATTGGTAAAAAGAAATATACACCTATAACAATACTTCCTATGATCTTTATAGCTATAACAACAATGACTGCCTCAATTGAAAATATCTTTGGTAATTATATTCCAAATGGAAAAACAACACTAACTATATTATCATTCATAATAATGATAATGCTTGTAGTCATCGTTGTTGAATGTGTAAAATCTTGGAGGAAGAATTGGAATAAAAATTTTGATTCTGAACTTTTAAATACTAGTAATTCCATAATTTAATCCATAAATTATTTTAAAAGGCATAGTATAATTTTCATTCAAATTATACTATGCCTTTTTCTTATTATTTGAGTAATCCTTTTTCTAAAAGAAAGTCATGCGCTACATCTTTAGCATCCATACCATCAATATCCACTTTACCATTTAAAGTAGCCATTGTTTCTTCATCAAGAAGTCCATCCATCTTAGCTAAAACTGATTCTAATTCTGGATGCTTATCTAATACTTCTTGGCTTACGAAATTTACTGCATAATATGGTGGGAAAAATTTAACATCATCTTCTAATGGTACAAGACCTAGCTTTGGTAAAAGTGCATCTGTTGAGAATGCATCTACAACATCTACTTCACCAGAATCTATTGCTTCGTAACGAATTGCTGCATCCAATCCACTTACACTTTTAAACTTACTATTAAAAGTCTTTTCAAGTAATGGAAGACAGTCTTCTCTTTGTACAAATTCAACTGTACATCCAAGTTTAAGCTGATCTGAAACTTTCATAAGGTCAGATAATGTTTTTAAATTATATTTTTCGGCAAGCTCCGGCTTTACACTCATTACATAAGTATTGTTAAATCCTAATGGTTCAGATACATGTATGTTATGTCTTTCCATCATTAAATCTTTAACCTTATTATAAACTGTATCTGGATCATTTTCTATTGGTTCATGAAGCATATCTGAAAGTGCTGTACCAGTATACTCAACAAACATATCAATACTGTCATTATTTAATGCATCAAAACAGAAACTTCCACCATTTAAATTAAACTTTTGATCGACTTTAAGGTCTGTATTGCTTTCAATTAAATCTGTATACATATATCCAAGAATAATAACTTCAGTAAAATTACTTGTGCCAATAACTATTTTATCATCATTTGAGCTAGCAAAAGTTGCACTTAAACTAGAGAATCCAGGAACTAATATAAGCACTGCACATAAAGCAAATACAACTGCTCTTTCTCTTAATTTAGCTTTTTTAGAAACGTTCTTTATTTTTTCAGCTGGTTGTAATCCTTCTGAAGTAATAGCATGTTCTAATCTTGCAAGTATGAAATCAATAGCTAAAGCAAGAATTGATGCAGGTATAGCACCTAATAAAACAAGTCCAGGATTTCTTGAATTTAATCCTAAGTTTATAAACCATCCAAGACCACCAGCCCCTGCAAAAGCTGCAATAGTCATTGTTCCAACTGCTGCTACTGCTGATATACGAATACCTGCCATAATAAATGGCATAGCAATTGGCATTTCTATCTTAAATAATCTCTGCCATTTAGTTAATCCAAGCCCCTTTGCAACTTCAACAGTTTTTGAATCTATGCTTACTATACCTGTATATGTATTCTTTATTATAGGCAATAGTGCATATACAATAACCATTAAAATGGCTGGTTTACTTCCAATTCCTACAAAAGGAACAGCAAATGCTAAAAGTGCTATACAAGGAATAGACTGCATTACATTAGCGATTCCTATAACAATTTGTGATGCTAGTTTATTTCTTGTAATTAATATAGCAACTGGCACTCCTATAAGAAGTGATATAAAAACTGCTATTGTTGTCATATTCAAATGTTGAATGAATAATTGTAAAAGCTCACTTTTCTTATCCATAAAAAGATTTATAAAATTAAGCAATTATACCACTCTCCTCTACTCTAGAACCATATGGTGCAAATTGTCTGCTTAGTGATGCCAATAGAGCACCTTTTGTTAAATAACCTTGTACATAATTTGAATGGTCAATTACAGGAATAATTCCAGACATATTATAATCAAATGTTGTTATTATCTTTCTTAAATTTGTATCTGTAAATGCATATGGGTATTCTTTCGAAATATATTCTTCAATTGCTCCTGTGTAGTTTTCTTTATCAATTATATCCTCAAGATATAAAACTCCAAGTAATTTACTTTCTTCTGTTACAAGAATACTTTCAATATTATGGTTACCCATAATCTGAATAGCTTGTACCACAGTTCTTTCTTTTGAAATTTCATATGGTTTTTTAAGCATTATATCTTCAGCTTTAACAAACTCTGGATTACTCCATAATTTATTTTTTCCTACAAAGTCTTCAACATAACTGTTAGCTGGATGTTTTAAAATATTTTCAGGTGTATCACATTGAATTACAGTTCCCTCTTGAATTATGCATATTCTATTAGCAAGCTTTATAGCTTCATCCATATCATGTGTAACAAATATTATTGTTTTATTGAAACGTTTCTGTAACTTAAACACTTCATCTTGAAGTTCATTTCTTGTTACAGGATCTAAAGCTGAGAAAGGTTCATCCATTAATATAATATCTGGATCTGCTGCAAATGCACGTGCAACTCCAACTCTTTGCCTTTGTCCACCACTCAATTGAGATGGATACAAGTTGCCATAAACATCTGGCTCTAGATCTACCATTTGTAACATTTCATCAACTCTTTTGGATATTTTACCCTCAGATTCATTAATTATATTTAATGTAAGCGCAATATTATCTGCAATTGTAAGATGCGGGAATAAACCACCTTCTTGAACAACATATCCAATTTTCTTTGGCAAATCAGAAGGATTTAAATTAGCAACAGATTCCCCATTAATTATAATATCTCCACTATCTATATTATGTAATTTGTTTATACTTTTTAATAATGTAGTTTTCCCACATCCACTTGAACCAATAACAACAAAAAATTCTCCAGTTTGTATTTCAAGACTTATATTTTCTAGTACTTTTTTATTTTTAAAGGATTTTGATACATTCTTTAACTCTATCATCTCTTTCATTCCCTTCTAGAAAACTTATATTTTAATTTTAACTTATCCTTTTAAATCGGGTTCATTTTTTGAACACCTTTATATTATCAGTGTTCATTGTTCATTACAATATGTTCAGATAAAATTTTTTAAAAAAGAAAGATCAATATATGTTATTGATCTTTCTCCATTATTACTTTTCAATTTTTAACAAATTATAAATAACTTGTGCTGTTTGCCCATTAGTCATATTACCTTTTTCATTAAAGTTTCCATTACTATCGCCTTTTATAATATCTAATCCATAACATATTGCTGCATATCCCTTGTAATCATTACTTACATTATCTTTGAAAGGATTTACAAATATCTGTGAATTCTTAGCTATTGGCTCATAATTTAAGTATCTTACAACGTATTTTGCAACTTCACCATTAGTCAAAATATGATCAGGGGATTTTTCTTCAGATTTAATTATTTTATTTCCTATAAGCATCTCATACAATTCATCTTCATCATAATAACTCATATCTGGTGTATATAAATATTTAAAGAAGTTTGCTTGAGTAATATAACTGTCTGGATTGAATTTATCACCTTCAAGATAATATCCATTATTTAATAGTTCTTTTATTACATTTTCATAAGCATGTCCTGTTATATCTGTATATGTTGGCAGATTATTTTCTTTATACTTCTTTCCATCATAACCTATACGTACTCCTGTCATTGGATCTAAAAGATATTGTTCTTGTAAATTGCTAAAATTATAGATTAATGATACTTTATCTTTATCAATTTTTTCATATTGAAGGTCAAATCCAATATCATCACTTATCTTATCAAACACTATATCTTTTGATATTACATTATTAAGACTTGGAAAAGTTATATTTGTAAACCATTGATTTTCATAATTTATTATTTTTCCTGTAGTTTTATCTATTGATATAGATAGATAATTATTTGTATATTCATATCCGTTCACCATACGAACATATTTAAATGTATAATAATTACCTTCAGCATTTTCTTCTTCTGGAATATATTTTACTTTTTTATACTTTTCAGCAGCTACCTTCTTCAAAAAACTATCACATTTATTTTTAGCCTCTGAATAAGAGATGTTATTTTTTACTTCTTCATTGTTATCATAAAAATAAAAGGAAAGTAATTCTCCTGTCTTAGCATCCAGGCTTCCATTTCCATTTTCAAAAGAAATATTCCAGATATATTTATTATCAACGTAATCACTCTTTTCCAATGATGCGTTGTTTACTTTATCATTGGTTTTTAATGAATCAAAATTGTCTTTAATAACTTTCTCAGCATTTTCTTTAGATATTAATTGTGCTGTCTTTTGAATTTCATTGATTTCCTCTTTAGTTAAAGTACTTTCCTTACCATCTGAAACTGCAGCATCTTCTGTCATTAATTTAGATGAATTATTTAAGCCTCTATTTAAAATATTATCTGAATAAATATTTACTACTTCTGATGTCTTGGCATCAATCCCTTGAAGTTTATCTTGTTTTATTGAGTAAGCTGGAAAAACATTCAACTTTTTATTTTTATAATCATATCTAGAATAATACTTTAAATCTATTCCTATTTTCTCTAAATAAGCTTTCTTAGCTGCTTCTTTATTTATTATTGAATCTTTAGATGAAAATATATAATCTTTAACATCGTTGTTATTTCTTATAAGCGATGTTACTTCCCCATTATATTTATTTATACTTAAATCAATAGTATTAAATGAAACTGGAATATTATTTACAAATTGACCAAATTTAAACTCATAATCACTACTTTGAGACAAATTTGATCTATCATCAATAATTTTTATTGAACCTTCTTTAAACTTTACTGACTTTTGCATGAATTTTTCCGCAATAGCTTTTGCGTCTTCTTTTGATATCTTAGCTAGTCCACTTGAATCATTATTAGAATCAAATTTATGATATTCAAGTATATTCCCATTATCATCAACTTGTATCGATATACTTTCTCCATCTTTGTTAGACCAATCTAAAGTATAAGCTCCACTAGACTCATTTTCTTCTGTATTTTCATTATAATAATAAGAAAAATCTGAATATTCCTCTGGAATAGTTATAATGTTTTTTGCACTAACAATTGCTTTTTCGAGATTACTTCCATCATTTTCTGATGCAAATGCGACTACAGAAGTAGATATTGTTATACACATTGCTAATATAAGACTTAATAATTGTTTTCTTTTCAATATAAAAACCGCCTTTCAAAAATTGATAGATATGATCTAATAAAAAAATAACCATGGTAATATTTATTATTTAAGAATATATTACCATGATATTGTATAAAAGGCACATCTTATATATTTCTTTAAGATTAATTTAATATTAGATCAATAGAAATAAAATAATTTGTTGCTATTGACATCAATCTAATTTCTATTCATATTCTAAATATTATAATAATTTTTCATATTTTCTAAAAAGTATTAATGATACTATTGATGCAGCTATCTCAGAAATAGGGAATGAAACCCACACCCCATTTACACCTAAAACTCTTGATAATATTAGCGCTAATGGAACAATAATTATAAATTGACGTACTAAAGATATTATAAGAGATAATTTCCCATCACCTAATGCTTCAAAAGTTCCAGATAATATAACACTACCTGAGGAAATAATAAATCCTATACTAATAATTCTTAGAGCTGTACTCCCCATACTCATCATATTATCATGTGCATTGAACATCATTAAAACTTTTTCTGGGAAAAATACTGATATACATGTACCAATTATCATAATTATTGATGTTAGCATAATACTTATTTTTATAGTATTTAGTACTCTATCCCTTTGTTTCGCACCATAATTATAGCTTATAATTGGGCGCATTCCTTGTATAAGTCCATTTGTAGGCATATATACGAAAGTTTGAAGCTTATAATATATCCCAAGTACTGCAACTGATACCTCTGATATGCTTGCAAGAATCCCATTTAAAACGCTAATTAATATTGATGGCATTGAAAGCATGATGGATGAAGGTAATCCTACAGCATAAAGCTTTCTCACAGTACTTTTATCAAATCTAAAATTTTTAAAGTTCATTTTTATATCATAATTTTTCTTTCTAAATATAAAGATATATATTATAAATACAGTTATTTGTCCAGTTATGGTAGAAATAGCTGATCCTAAAACTCCAAGTGCTGGAAAACCAAATTTTCCGAAAATCATTATCGGACAAAGAATTATATTTATAATGCATCCTAGTGCCTGCATCATCATTGGAATTATCATATTGCCTACTGCTTGAAACATTTTTTCCATAGAAAGCTGAAATAATAATCCAAATGAAAAACATATTACAACTGTTGCATATTGGTGGCCATATCTTAGTATTTCTTCATCATTAGTAAATATTCTTAAAAATGGATCTACCAAAAATAACCCTGCTACAACAAAAATCAATACATGAATTAATGTAAGTACCATTCCATGTGTTGCTGCTTTATTTACATCTTCATTGTTCATAGCCCCAAGGCTTCTAGCCATGCATGAATTTATTCCAACTCCAAAACCAATAGCTACAGCTGAAACTATATTCTGAAGTGGAAACACAAGTGAGACAGCTGTTAGTGCATTTTCACTTATTTGGGATACAAATATACTATCAACAATATTATACATAGACTGAATTAGCATAGATATCATAGTTGGTACAGACATAGAAATTAGTAGTGGAAATATAGGCTTTACTTTCATTGGATTTTCAATTTTATTCATTATAAGTCTCCTCTCCAAACTGCTATTATATTTCTGAACAAACAAAAAAAGCTATAAATTCTTCTGTTTATATCAGAAACAGAAAAATTTATAGCCTTAGGCAGTCATTATTATTTTTTTATAGTATATCAAAACTATTTAAATTAATCAACTTTTTAGAAAATCTAAATTATGAACTTATCCATCTCATTTTTTATTATATTTGAGTATTCTATTGATTCTCTTACATTAGATAATACTAATTCTGACTTATCATGAATATCTGTTGATTTTTGTGCAATATCTGTTGTGCCTTGTGCACCTTCACTTGCTGTTTTAGCAACTTCATCAATTGCGGACAAAACATTATCTAGCGATGCAGTTAACTCTTCTGCAGTAGCGCTAAAATCAGTAATTAGACTCTCTACAAAAGTTGCATCATTTTCATATTCATTTGCTATTATTATAAATTTGTCATAATCTTTAGTTACATCTTCTTTAACAAAATTTAATAGCATATTAGAATTATCTGATAGTGAAGTTACAGCATCTGTAACTTCTTTAGTTACTATTTGAATATTTTCAACTGCCTCCTTAGATTGCTCTGCTAATTTTCTAATTTCTTCTGCTACAACCGAAAATCCCTTTCCTGCCTCGCCTGCTCTAGCGGCTTCTATAGCTGCATTTAATGCTAATAAATTTGTTTGCTCTGTTATACCTAAAATCACATCTGCTAATACTTTAATCTTATCCACTACTTTTGCACTCTTAAGAGCTTCTTCTAATTTATACTGTATTTCATTACCTAATTTATCAGCTCTTGATTTAGATTCAGTTGCTTTTTTCTTTGTAGTCTTTGCACGTTTTGTTATCTCAATAGCCTGTGTTGCTCCTTCTTCTGATTTCTTTGCTATAGAAGCTGATGCTGCATTTATTTCATGTGTTGATGCAGACATCTCTTCTGATGATGCTGCACATTCTTCCATTCCTGCCGCTAGTTCTTCTGTTACTGCTGAGACACTTTCTATATCTTCATTTAATACACTAATATTTTCACCTATCTTTTCTGCCATTGCATTATTTCCATTTGCAGCATTTTTAGCTTCATATATCAAATTTCTAATTGCACTATGCATATTTTCAAGGGATTTAGCTATTATTCCAAAATCATCTTTTCTATTTAAAAGCTTCTCTGGTATTTCTTCTTTAAAATTTCCAGTAGCCATGATTTCCAAGCTTTTAATTATAGATTTAAATCCATTTAAAATCTCTTTACTTATTATGATGGTAAGCACAATTGATGCTAAAATAGCTACAACTACTATAATGAAAAATTTACTAATATTATCTGTTACTATGTCATTTAGTTCTTTTTTATTTTCATTCACACTTTTGTCTATATCATCTGTATAATTTCCTGTTCCTATAACCCATTTAAATGGTTCAAATGCTTGGCTATAAGATCTTTTAGGTGATGCTTTTGTTTCACCTTCCTTTGGAAAATAATAATCTGTATACCCTCCTCCATTCTTCCCATTTTTTATTATATCTGCAACCATCTTATATCCGTTAGCATCTTCAGTGTTAATTCTATTGGTTCCTTCTGTATCACTCCCTAAAAGAACAACGTTATCTCCCTCATATGTATCAATCCAAAAGTATCCATTTTCACCATATCTCATTTCTCTAACTAAATCAGCCGCTAAAAGTTTTGCTTCATCTTCTGTGTATTCCCCATTTTGATAGTCCTTATAAATTTCATTTATAACGCTAATAGCAGCACCGACTTGATTTTTAATTTCATCATCATAATCACTTCTCATAGCTTTTTCTAATGAATTCAAAGAGTCAGTACTTAATTTTCTTTCTTGATATATACCTACAATGGATGTTATAAGTATACCTACTACTAATAATGATGCCATTCCTATAATCTTTGTTTTGATTTTAAAATTTTGTAGCATATAATCTCCCCCTTAAAAAGCAATTTTGATAACGTTTTCTTGATTTTATTATATACTTTTTTATTATATATTTCAAATTTATTAAATTTTGGTAAAATAACAATATAGGACCAATGCTTCATATTTACTTAATTCTACTTATTTTAATAATATTTTACAATATATTCTTTTAAAAAATATATTTGTTATATAATACACCCAATTCCATACAAGATATTATTCTAAAATAAAAGATTGAGATTTACTGAATTTCTATATTCTTAGCAAACCTCAATCTTATATTAATTTTAATATTCTATTTTAACAAATTTCCTTCTCTTATTAAGCTAAATAATGTATTTATATATTAGAATAATTTATTAATTTTATTTTATTATCTTTTATATATTCTTTTATTTCTCTACTGGTTAATGTTGATAACTCTTTAGTTCTTTCTAGCAAATAAGAACTTGAATTTAATATTTTTTCATCTAAATATGCTGGATGACACATTATCTCTAAAAATTCTGTATCTTTGTTCTTAATTAATAAATTTATAAAATTTTTATATTCTATATTTTCTTTACCATAAAACTCTTCTGTAAATATCATTCCTTTATTTAATTTTTTTAGTTTCTCTATACTCTTATCATTTACTTTTCTTATTGGCAAGTTATATTTTTTTGAAAACTCCATAACTACTTCAAATACCATAGGTTCCTTGTGTACATGATGATGGCTATCAATATGGGTTGGTTTTATTCCAAATGAAAGAAATTTTTCAAATTGAGCATTAAACTCTTTTCTTATATCCTCAATTTTAGCTATCTTCATTATTAAACTATTACTTTTGAAATTCCCATTCTCATCTACTAAGGATTGTACATCTTTTGATAATGGCTTTCCTGCAGTTAATACAAAATGTATCCCTACTCCAAGATCATTATAATTCTTGGATAAGTTTGCAGCATATTCTGCATCTTCCATGTTACACATAAGAGTAGTTGATTTAACAATACCATTTTTGTGTGCTTCTAATATTCCAAGTGTTACAGCTTTTGATATTCCGAAATCATCTGCATTTACTATTAATTTCATTATACTATCCTCCATATGTCATACATCTAAAATAGACTTTTCATTAATAAATTAAAGCAACATCTTACTATATTGTAAAACAACTGTAACGTTACACATTAATTTGCATAACGTTACTATACTTGTCCATAATAATATAATTATTATTTTCTTTAATAATTATTTAATATAGACTATTCTACATAATCCTTTCCAATAGAATTAGCTGTTAAAATTGCTGCATATACATCCTTTGCAGATACATGAAATGGCATATTATGAATTGACTCTCCTTCTGCAGTAGCAGCTTTAGCAACTTCCATAATTTCTTCTTCTTTTATTTCTGTAATTCCAAGTTGTTTTAATGTTACTGGAAGTCCCACTCTACAACAGAAATCTATAACCTCTGCAATTTCTTCTTCAGGTGCATCTTCTAGTACAAGTTGTACTAATGTGCCAAATGCAACTTTTTCTCCATGATACATATGGTGACACTGTGGAAGAACTGTAAATCCATTATGAATTGCATGTGCTCCTGCAAGTCCACCACTTTCAAATCCAATTCCACTTAATAATGTATTAGCTTCTATTACTTTTTCTACTGCCTTTGTGCATACATTATTTTCTACAGCTTTAATAGCCAGCTCACCTTCTGTTATTAAAGTATCATAGCAAAGTTCTGCTAGTGCCATAGCTGCAAGAGTTGGTGTTCCAAATGCACAAGTTTGAGAACCTGATGCATTGCAAGCTCTTGCTTCAAAATATGTTGCAAGTGCATCTCCCATACCAGATGCCAGAAGTCTTGTTGGTGCTTGTGCAATAATATCAGTATCTACTAATACTAGATTTGGATTTTGCTTTAAGAATAAATATTTTTCAAACACACCATCCTCTGTATAAATAACTGATAAAGCACTACAAGGAGCATCAGTTGATGCTATTGTCGGAACTATAACAACCGGCATATTCTTACAATAACCTACACTTTTTGTAGTGTCTAGAATCTTTCCACCTCCAACACCAATTATAACGTCTATATTATTATTGTTGCATATCTCCATTATACGGTTAATCTCTGTAGTACAACATTCACCGTTAAACTTTTCATATATTATACTGCATTCGTTTTCAGAAAAGCTTTTATCAATTGTATCTTTTACTCTCTTGAATCCTCCTTCTGTTAAAAGACATAATGCGTTCTTTCCTAATTCTGAAACATACTTTGATAAATTTGCAAGCTCTCCACTTGCTTGTACATATTTATTTGGTGCAATAATTATTTTAGCCATACCTATTCCTCCTTAATAAATATTTTATCTCTCAACTTTATTGTAACTAATACAAATTTAATATCAAGTTAAAATTTGAATTTTCTGAATATTTTATTTAAATGCATTCTTTAACGGTATTTTGGCTGAATTTCTACAATATGATCCTTATATTTCTCAATTCATTTGAAACATAAATATACTTTTGTTTTGAAATTCACATTGCAGTATATCTTGCTCTTCTTATTATATAAAATAACTTTAATGAATAATCCACAATATTTTTATTAAGATCCCAATTGCAGCATAGCTGCTCTTTGGCATATAATGCTTGGTGAGGCACGAGCCTAGCAGTATAGCCCATCTTCATCTACTGATGAAGATGTTTCCTTAACCAGAGAGCCCAAATCTTGCATTTGGTACGAATCGATTACACCTACAAATGCATATGAGCAGGCGTTCCATTTAAAATAATCTATTATAAATACATATAAAATTAAGCATAAGATCCGAATTACAGCATAACTGCCCTTTTTAGCGGTGGAATTCTTAGTTTAGTGCGTTGGCAGCTATTAAATTCTTTTTCTTAATTTTATAGTTTTTTAAGATCCGAATTGCAGCATAGCTGCTCTTTTTATTAAGATCCGAATTGCAGCATAGCTGCTCTTTTTATAGGTGTATATCTTTTCCCTCCACAATTTGTTATAATTAGTAGCGAATTAATTTATTTTTGATAAAATTGGCAATAATTAAAATAAAAACGAGGTGTTCTTATGAAAACTAATTATAAAAATACAGAAAACAAGTTTGAGGTTAAAGATAACATTACATTAATGACAGTATTAAAAAAGAATGGTTCTGAGATTACAGCTAAAATAGATACTACAGATTTAGATAAAGTTAAAAATGCGGGTGTTTGGTTTGCAGAATGGAATAAAGATTCTAACAGCTATACAATTCAAAATATCAGTACAACTGCTGTTAACAAAAAATCTAAGCCATTAAAGCAAAGCTTACAAAACTTTGTTATGGATGCAAATTCCAATACACCAATAATACATATCAATAAAGATACATTAGATAACAGAAAATCTAATTTAACTTTGTTTGATAGAAAAGAAAAGAATGAAATTGAAAAATTAGATAATAATACAATAGCTATTCTTTTAAAAGATAGGAATGGTAATGTAACTTCAAAAGCTTTAATTTCTGCTGAAGATTTAAATAATGTTGTAACAAACGAATATACTTGGGTTAATCACAAAGTAAAAGGCGAACCTTGTGTTATCGCAAATACTCCAAATGGAAGAATTCATTTAGACACAGTAATTATGGGTACTTCAGAAGGTGAAAAAATACATCATATAAATTTAAATCCATTAGATAATAGACGAGAAAATTTAGAAATTAAAAGTGAACCTATTGAGTTTTAAAATACATCTAAATTAAAATTTTAGATATATTTTTATAAAATCAATATTCCTTTACGATTTTAATGGTTTTTAAAGATATATTGATTTTTTACAAATTTTAATATATAATAGTTCTAAAATTGTATATGGCGTTGATTAGAAGTAGTAATAATTATTATATCTTAAGAGAACTATTGGATGGTGTAAAATAGTGTTATATGATTATGAACTTGTCTATGAGCTTACTTGTTAGAAGCAGGTACGGGTAATCCCGTTATAATGTCGAGTGAAAAGATTTAGTTTATCTATTTCTTTTAATAAGAGTGGTACCACGGAAATTACGCTTTCGTCTCTTAAATTTAAGAGATGAAAGCTTTTTTATTATATTTAAGAATAAATTCATTACAATTGACAATTAACAATGACGGATTAAATAGCTAAAACTATTTATGGATTCTATATATTGCATATAACTTTCCTTAGGAAAGTTAATCACTTATAGTAATTTTCATAAAAAATCACTATATAAAATTCAAAAGAAATTACGAAGTAATTTCCTCCTCAATTGTGCATTGTGAATTGTGAATTATAAATTGATAAAATTTGGAGGTTTAAAATGTCAAATTACAGTACTAAAATCGATGAAAAATGGCAAAAGATTTGGGAAGAAAACGAAACATATAAATTTGATGATACAAAGCTAGATAAAAAGCTTTATACTCTTGAAATGTTCTCTTATCCATCTGGAGCTCAATTACATGCTGGTCACTGGTTTAACTATGGACCAACAGATACTTGGGCAAGACTTAAAAGAATGCAAGGATATAATGTATTCCAACCAATGGGATTTGATGCCTTTGGTTTACCAGCAGAAAACTATGCTATAAAAACCGGTATACATCCTGAAGATTCTACTTTAAAGAACATTGAAACAATGGAAAAACAATTAAAATCAATGGGTGCTATGTTTAACTGGGAAAATGAAGTTGTTACTTGTCTTCCTGATTACTACAAATGGACTCAATGGTTATTCTTAAAATTATATGAAAAAGGTTTAGCTTACAGAAAGAAAGCGCCTGTTAATTGGTGTCCATCTTGTAACACAGTTTTAGCTAATGAACAAGTTGTTGAAGGTGAATGCGAAAGATGTGGAACTGAAGTTACAAAGAAAGATTTAACTCAATGGTTCTTCAAAATCACTGATTACGCTGATGAATTATTAGATAAATTAGATGGCTTAGACTGGCCTGAAAAGACTAAATCAATGCAAAAGCACTGGATTGGAAGATCTTACGGTGCACAAGTTACATTTAAGGTTAAAGATTCTGACTTACAATTTGATGTATTTACAACAAGAGTTGATACATTAAATGGTGTAACTTATGTTGTTTTAGCTCCAGAAAACAAATTAGTTGATGAACTTACAACTCCGGAAAACAAAGCTGCAGTTGAAGAATATAAAGAAGCAGCAGCTAAGCAATCTGATATAGAAAGACAATCATCATCTAAAGAAAAGAGCGGTGTATTCACTGGTTCATACGCTATTAATCCTATAAATGGAAAAGTAGTTCCAATATGGATTGCTGACTATGTATTAGCTACATATGGTACTGGATGTGTTATGGCAGTTCCAGCTCATGATGAAAGAGACTTTGCATTTGCTACAAAGTTCAATTTACCTATAGAAAGAGTTATTACTGATAAAGTAGGAAATGAACCTGAACTTCCATTCTGTGAACATGGTATACTTGTTAACTCAGGAAAATTTGATGGTTTAACTACTGATGAAGCTAAAAAATCTATAGTCGCTGAACTTGAAAAAGATAAGCTTGGTGAAATGAAAGTTAACTTCAGATTAAGAGACTGGCTTGTATCAAGACAAAGATACTGGGGTGCCCCAATTCCAATCATCTACTGTGACGATTGTGGTATAGTTCCAGTTCCAGAAAAAGATTTGCCAGTAAAACTTCCACATGATGTTGAATTTACTCCAGACGGTAAATCACCACTTAGTAAATCTGAAAGTTTCATAAAAACTACTTGCCCATGTTGTGGTAAGCCAGCAAAAAGAGAAGCTGATACTTTAGATACATTTGTATGTTCATCTTGGTATTACTTAAGATATGCAGATAATAAAAATGAAGATGCACCTTTTGATCCAGAAAAAATCAATAAGATTTTACCAGTAGATAAATACGTTGGTGGTCCAGAACATGCATGCATGCACTTATTATATGCAAGATTTATTACTAAAGCTTTAAGAGATATGGGATACTTAAACTTTGATGAACCATTCTTAAGCTTAACTCACCAAGGTTTAATATTAGGACCAGATGGACTTAAAATGAGTAAATCAAAAGGAAATACTATTTCTCCTGATGATTATATTAAGCAATATGGTGCCGATGTATTTAGAATGTATCTAATGTTTGGTTTCGGATATACTGAAGGCGGAGCTTGGAGCGATGACGGAATTAAATCTGTTGGTAAATTTGTTGATAGAATTGAAAGAATTTTAGAACTTTCTAGAGAAGTTATAAATTCATCTGAAAATACTAAGACTACAATAGATGCACCTGAAAAAGAATTAAACTTCTGGAGACATACTGCAATCAAAGGTGTAACTGAAGATGGTAACAAGATGCAATTTAACACTGCAATTGCAAGACTTATGGAACTTACAAATGCGCTTAACAAGTACCTTCAAGAAGGTGTTAAAAATCCAGCCTTCTTAAAAGAAACTGTTGTTGATTTCATCAAACTATTAGCATCATTTGCACCTCACTTTAGTGAAGAACAATGGAGCTTACTTGGATACAATACTACTGTATTTAATGAGAGATTACCAGAGTTCGATCCAAATGCATTAGTTAAAGATGAAGTTGAAATAGCTATTCAAATTAATGGTAAGATTAAAGCTAAAATAATGGTAGCTTCTAATTTAGATGAAGAAGGCATTAAAGCTGCTGCATTAGATAATGAAATAATAAGAGAAAATACTAATGGTAAAAACATTGTAAAAGTTATTGTTATTAAGGGAAGACTTGTTAATATAGTTGTAAAATAAAAAAGGGCATATGCCCTTTTTTATTTTTCAAAATCCTTATACATCAAGCTTGGCTGAACACCTGTATTATTTTGATATTTCCCACTATTATAAAGATCATATTCTCCATGAATATCATGATAATAAATCTGACATATATCAACATTAGGATATACTTTTATTGGCTGAACACAGAATATTTCAAGTGTCCAATATCCTGCAAATCCTATATCACCAAAACCTGCAGTTACATGTATAAATAACCCTAGCCTTCCTGTAGAAGATCTTCCTTCAAGCATAGGCACGAATTTCTCTGTTTTGGTAAACTCATTAGTTCTTCCTAAATATAATTTTCCTGGCTCTAATATCAATCCATCTTCTGGTATTATTATTTTTTTAGTTTCATTAGGTTTTTTCATATCTAATAAATTATCTTCATACACTAATAATTCATTATGTAGAGATAAATTATAACTATTAGGATTGATTTTCTTCTCATTAAATGGCTCTATTATTATATCTTTTCCAATGTTTTTTAATATTTCTTTTCCTGAAAGTATCACTATTTTTCCTCCTTTAAAATTGAAAAATTAATATTACTGTTACTAACTATATTAAATTATAATTCATTTAATATAGGTTTAAATTCCATAAGTATACTAGTGGCTAACTCATCATCTAATGGCTTATAACTTTTCATTAGTCCACACATATCCATTGACTCATATGCCTTTTTACTCATCTCAACCCATATCTCTGGGATAAAAATCCATAGCAAATCATCATATTTACAGCTTAATAAAAAATGTTCAACTCCCCAAAATGTGTATTCTTCAATCTCATGCAGAGCATTAAATTTTTTATAATCTTCAACTACTTTACTTGTTATCTCATATCCATATATATCTACAAAGAAAAAATCAAACTTTTCTCTTTCTGCTTTATATGCATCTTTATTAATTATTCTTATTTTAGGATTATCCTTAAAGTGTCTATTATATACGTCTATTATTTCCTCACTGATTTCATATACTATAATTTCATCTACTCTACTATTCTTAGCTATCTCTTGAACTGCATATCCAAGTCCAAGCCCAACTACACCAACTTTTCCTTTGGCAAATTTAATAGAATGATATGAACCTTGTATCTCTCTTGGGGATATCTCCATTATAAATTCGTTATCTTTAAAAAGCTTTATTCTAGTAAAAATTTCTTCTTGATTAATTTTGCACATATAGCCATCAGCTTCCTTAAAGCTGATTTCATCTTTGCATACAGAACATCCTTCTAATTTCAACTCATCTATTATGCTATTATATTTCTTCATCTCTTCTTGTATAAATTCATAATTATATGGCTTCATGTGTTTATTTCCCCTTTTTAAAATAGTTATTCCTCTAAGCTTACCTAACTGCTTTTTATTTTAAATCATATGTGTTATACTCTTAGTACGACAATAGTCAAATTTTTGAATAAAGTAGGTGTTAATATGAAAAATGTAACAATTAGTGAAGAAGCTTATAACGAATTCAAAGGTTTCTTAGAAGAAAATAGCATATCTGATTTCAACATTAGAATAAATTTTGCTGGTTTCGCTTGTAGCGGCCCTATCTTCAATATCTCTGTATCAAAAGCTACAGATGAAGATGATGTTGAAACAATAAATGATATATCATTCATATATGAGAAAAGCTTAATTGACCAATTTGGTGGATTTATCATCCTTTCAAGTGAAGAAAACGAAGGTAATGGCTTAAGCTTAAAACCTGTAATAGAACCAGAAGGTGGATGTGGCGGATCTTGTAGTGGATGTCACTAATTAAAAGAAGAAGAAGAAATTCTCTAATGAATTTCTTCTTCTTTATTTATATCCTTAAGAATAAATTCATATATTTAATAATGTTTTATTTATACCAAAATGTATTTCTTAAGTATTCAAATCATCCTCAACCATTTGAATCTTCCACTCTACATCAACATAATCATCACTTATTCCATATATACCTTCAAGTATATCTATCCAATAATGCTTTTTTATAACTTTTTTCTCTTTTTCAACTCCTGTACTTCCTTTAAGTATATCCTCATTAAATGTATTAAAATAATTATTTATTTTTTCGGCCATATTATACATAGCTTCAAAACAAGACTTATCTTCATTTACCAATATCAAATTACTTTGTTCATTTTTCATTTCATTATTCAATGTACATATAATATACTCTTTAATTTGTCCATGTATATCATTTTCAATAATTCTATTTGTATCAATTATTTTTGTAAAAATATTTAACTCATTTTGTGAATATGATGCGTATCTCTGCCATAATCCTATTATATCTCCAGCAATCACATCATAATTCTTATATAATTTTAATAGTTCTTCATTTTTTATCTTTCCATTCTTCAACGATTTAGAAAGTATCTCTAGATTTCCTTCATTTCTCTGCCTAATCTCTTCTATGTAATTATACGCCTGTTGTCCTAGCTTGTATTTATAAGAACTAACCTTATATGCTGAATAAACATTTAAAATTATACTTATTATAAGAATTGAGACTATGGCTACTGTATGATCTTTTTTATTAAACTTATTTTTCATAACAATAGTCCTCCTCTTCATTGTTTATTTTAACATACAACATTATTTTAAACTACTTAAAATTATTCACTTTATTCTACTTAATTAAAATAATAATGACATTTATATTAATAAATATTCAATATAACGACTTATCTCGCCCAATCATGTATAGCTTCATTTACCATTTGTAATCCTAGATTTCCTTCTATAACTTCAATTTTATCAGAATTTATTCTTTTAATATCCCCATAAGGATTCTTTAATGATAATTCTTTATCCCCTGAAATTATCCATAATGTCTTTTTGTTTATGGGCTTTACTTCTAATTCTTCTTCTCCAACTCCATCAGTAAAATAGATTAATATCACATTTCTTAAATTGTTATCGCTTATATATTTAAATACTGGGGAAAATTTAGTTGAACCATTATCCTTGCTTCTTTTTCTAATATCATTTTTATTTTTTAATTTATAAACTGCTCTTATTTCATTATCACACTCAATAATAGTTACCTCATTCTTAGTAGTATTCGTTATTGCAAGTATCTCTATCAATATTTTTTCTATATCTTCATCACCCATACTGGCACTAATATCTATAGCTACTATTACGTTGGTATCATTCTTAGGCAGTCTTCCTCGTATATCTAATCTTTCTGGTTGTCTTCTATCTCTTCTTGTAATAGTCCTTTTATAACCATATTTAACGCTCGGAAGCATATTCTTCAATACAATCTGCCACGGTATTTCTGGAGCTTTATTATATGATAATATAATATTTTTTAATGCATCTGGCATTTTATCATTATATGCACTGATTGCAGTCTTTTCTGTTAAACTTTTAATATCTTCTTCTGATATGTTTATCTCATCCCAAAGTTCATGAGATTCTTGCATATTTATTTCGTGTTTATCTTTATCTGAAGTTATTTTCTCTTCTTTCAATCTAGATTTAATTGATTTATCAATTATTTCTGCATATTCTTCAATACTTCTATTTTCTTCAAGTTCAATATTGTATTCCATATTAACACTGTGAAGTCTCTTACTAAATCCTGGTAAATTTTTTATATACTGATTTATGGAAATGTCCAAAGCTGTAGTTATAGCTTCATTACAAAAAACATTTTTCATAGTCTTCGCTCTTTGATAATGTAAATTTATAATATGATAAATCTCATGCTTTAATAAAGCTGCCATTTCCTTCTTATCAATCATTAAAAAAAGATATGGATTAAAATACATATTAAATCCATCTAATTTAGGTATAGTCCCAACTGGATACCCTATATCTATTCTTATATTTCTTTTTACTTTAAGTAAAAATTGACCAAAGAATGAATCTTCACTTTGCAAAAGAAATAAGATTACATCTTCAATAAAATCGAAAAATCTACGTTCATAGTCGCCTTTAAAATCTTCTATCTTTTCAAATTTATAACACTCATTTAAAAGTAATTCACGTTTTTCATCAAAGTTCATTTTTTACACCTCACTTAAAGATATTAAAAAATGCTTCTAAAAATTCATCATTATCTAGGAGTTCTTCATATAACTTATCTTTGTAGTCTCTTTTTATCTCTTTCATTATTCCAAGTCTTAAATCTCTTGGATACAGATTTAAAAATTCAGAGAATAATATCATATTTCTTTTACTATTATTTTCTTCAATGTAACTTAAACATTTTTTACATAGTATATATAGTCTAGAATGATTTTCCTTTGATATTTTTTCTTTTAATTCACTACTTAATATCTCATATTCAAATATTTCTTCTACCTTAATTAGTGGATCACCAATATTCATAATAAAATTTCCAAAATCATTTGCTATATCAATACCAACATTACCCTTTACAGCATTTAAAAATATATTTAAAGGATACTTATCTTTATTTTTTAAATACACATTATATGCTTTTGATACTCTTTCCCAGCTTCTTGGCGTTGCTTTTACAGTAGACGTAGAGTCTGGTGTATGTAAATATTGAGGAAAATTTGATAAAAATTCTATAATATGAGTATGTATTTTCCCTTCATTACTCATTCCCCAATTAATCCATTCTTTTATATCTGAATCTAGATTAATCCATACAAAACGATCTTCTTGAGCTGGATCCATATCAACAACTTCATATTGACTATTGTAATATCCATCATTTTTATTTGATGGATTCATTGCTGCTATAACTTTTACTCTTTTATCTAACACATATCCATTTATTTCTCTGTTTAAAATAAGATTCATAAGTTCCTGTGCAACTGTATGATCACATCTATTTAATTCATCAATAAACAAAATTACATTCTTATATTTCTCTTCCTTAAGTACATTATTAATCTCAATTAATTTATAATGTGTTGCATATATAGTTATATCATTTTTAACTACTGGTAATCCACCTATTTCTCCTTCTTTTAATAAGTTAGCATCTATATTAACCAAATAATAATTATTTTTTTTAGCAATAGATTTAACTAAAGATGTTTTTCCAATACCACTTTCTCCAATAATTAATGGCACATCATTAGTTTCTAAAATTAGCTCTACTGTACTTATACATTCTGAATAATTCATTACGTCACCTCTTCCCACTACATTGATAATTTATAATCAACTAATATTTTTTTAGCTTTTTTACATCCATACTGTCTAATAAAATTGATTTTATCCATTTCTAATATTTCTAAATCTATAAAATTTTTAATATATTTTTCATCTATATTTTCATCTTTAACTTTGTCAACTAAAACTTCCACCACAGATTCTACATCTATACTATCATATATATATTTAACTACATTTATATTTTCACTTATAAATATTTTAAGTTCATCTAAATCGTAACTTGAAATATAATTTATTGCCTCTTCATTCGCTTTAATTGCTTCTATTTTTGCTTTTAATGTAGGATTTTTTATAAATTTAATTGCTGAATAGTAACTATTTATAGCTTCAATTTGTATATCCTCAGACGGATTTTCCATATATTTTATTGCATCATAGTCATTTTTTACAGCTAATCTTTTAAGCTCTTCACTTGGATTTTTTACAAATTGTATCGCCCATCCTTTTGATTTTATTGCCTCTCTAATTGTTAATTCACTTGGATTTTTTATAAATTCCAATGAATTCCACAACCCTTTTACTGATAATATAGCAGCTTCTTCACAAGGTTCTTTTATATATTTAATACTTAATGGCGTATTTTTTATTGCTTCAATCTGTATTTCCTTATCTGGATTTTCTAAATACTTAATGTTATTTCCATTATTTTTAACCATATATAAAAACATTTCTTTTGTAGGATTTTCTACTTTATCTATATATGAAGGATCATTTTTTAATTTTAAGATTATATCTTCTTTAGTCATTTTACTCCTCCTAAATTATTTTATCTATTAATAATACTTATTATCTAATAATATAATTCTATCATATTATATAAGAAAAAAATATGCAGGTAGAAATACATCACCCACATATTTTTATTCTTTATATTTTTCTATATCACGATTTATTGAAAACAATAAGCTATTAAGCTCCCAAACTTCACCTTCATCAATTAATTTATTTAATATCTTTTGATATCTTGCGGCTTCTGCATTTTTTCCTAAAGAGATAAGTGTTAATAATGAATTCATAATGCTTGAAATTAAATGCGATTTTACTTCAAATAATTTTTGTGCATCTTTAATTTCATCTTTTATTTCCAACATTTCCTCATCTAATCTAAATGCGGCATCAGCAGAGCTTTTAAGCTTTTTCTTTAATTTATCTGGTATATTTTGCTTATATTTGTAATTTAACGAATGTTCTATTGTTGCCCAAAAATTCATAGCTAATGTCCTTATTTGAAATTCCGCTAATATTTCCACTTGTCCTTCAGCCATATTAACTGGATATTTTATTATCATATGATAACTTCTATATCCACTTTCCTTAACATTTCTCACATAATCTTTTTCATAAAGTATCTTCATATCCATACGTTTTCTTAAAATTTCTACTACTGTATCTATATCATCAACAAATTGGCACATAATTCTTATGCCAGCTATGTCTTCTAATTCATATCCAATTCTATCTATGGGAATCTCAAACTTATTTGCTTTTTCAAGCATACTTGATATTTCTTTTACTCTCCCTGTTACAAATTCTATTGGAGAGTATTCATTTTTCTTTCTATATTCTTTTCTAATTGATTTTAATTTAACCTTTAGTTCATCTACCGCTTGCTCATAAGGCATTAAAAAAGTTTTCCAATTATTTATTGCCATATAAATATTCTCCTTTAATTAAATCATCTTTATTATTATATCAGAAACTTAGAATTATGTATAAGACAACACACTAAATTTATAAAAATAATTCCACATATATATCATATGTAATTAATTTCTGTGATATAATGAATTAGAAATATGTATATTTTTACATTGGATAATTTTTTATTATAATACGAGGTGCATAATAATGTATGAAAATATGAAAGATCATATCTTCGATAAAAGTGTAGTTTGTCCTGTTTGTGACAACCACTTCAAAACAAAAGCAGTAAAAACTAAATCCCCGAGAATCCAATCAAAAGATTCTGATTTTTTTATAAGATATACAGTAGCAAATCCTTATTTTTATGATGTTTGGATATGCAATTCTTGTGGTTATGCTGCAATGAAATCTGATTTTGAAAATCTTAGATCATATAGACAAGAACTTGTTCGTAGTAATGTTACTCCTAAATGGAAACCACGTGAATATCCTACAATATTAGATGAAAATATTGCTATTGAAAGATATAAATTAGCATTACTAAATGCAGTTTTAATAAAAATGCCTTCTAGTACTAAAGCTATGATTTCTTTGAAGATTTCATGGATGTATAGAATGCTTGATGATTCAGAACATGAAAAAGTTTTCCTGGGACAAGCATTGGAAGGTCTTAACGATGCCTATATTAGTGAACCTTTTCCCATCTATGGCCTTCAAAGAGATTCCTTAATGTATCTTATAGGAGATCTTAATAGAAGAGTAGGAAATGACGAGGAAGCACTTCGCTGGTATTCTAGAACCATAATAAGTACAAATGCTACTTATAGAGTCAAAGAATTAGCACGTAATGGAAAAGAGCTTATAAAATCAAAAAATAATTAGATTTTCTTATTGGGAGGTATAAATATGAACTTATTTAAAAACAAAAATATTGATCCTATTAATAATGAAGTAACTAAACCTTCTTTGATTGGTGATAGTTTAAATAACACAAAAAATGATTTTAGAGAATTAAAAGCTATAGGTAAGAATATAAATAACGATATTAATAATATTGATTCTTCTGTTAATTCTTTACTTTCATCTAGTACCACTCAAACTAGTGAAGTAAATACATCTAAAAATATACTATCTGATTTCAGCTCTAATATGGAAGATTTAGCACTTAATATTACAAATGTTCATATAAAAGTTTTAGATACAGATAAATTAGCTGACACAGGTCTTAACACACTTAATAATTTAAATACATCACTAAGTGATCTTGAAAATGCTTTTGGAATCTCAACTACAACAGTAAATGCATTAGTTTCTAAATTAGAATCAGTAAATAGTATAACTGATTCAATTAGTCAAATAGCAGCTCAAACAAACTTATTATCTTTAAATGCTGCAATTGAAGCTGCTAGAGCTGGTGAAGCTGGTAAGGGTTTCTCAGTTGTTGCAGGAGAAGTAAGAAAATTAGCTGAAAACTCCAAAGAAGCTGTTCAAAGCATAACTAAAATTTTAGAAGAAATCAAAATTGATATATTGAATGCTTCAAATGCAATGAATTCTGGTAATTCCGCTATATCAACTCAACATAACTCAATAGAAGATGCTAAAAGTAATTTTTCTGAAATAAAAACCTCTATAGAAGAAGCCACTGACGAAATTTTGACTTGTATAGATAATCTTACAACTGCATCATCTAAGAAAGATGATGTAATAACATCTGTTAATAATTTAAGTTCTTCATTTCAGGAAAATGAGACTATAGCTTCATCATTATCATCTGAAGTTAAGTCAACTATTCATGATATTGATTCACTTAATAAATGCATATCAAAATTAGATTAATAATACCTAAAATAAATAATGGACGTAGAATCAGAGTTTAGTGGGAAATAACCGAAATTCAATATATGATATGCTCGAT